>Ga0207975_100892_pt1 | contig 11145 bp, 8 predicted proteins | sample LakWasMe91_HOW11_2_FD_183913 | JGI IMG/M metagenome (GOLD analysis project Ga0207975, IMG submission 183913) | Freshwater sediment methanotrophic microbial communities from Lake Washington under simulated oxygen tension - Sediment Metagenome... | ecosystem: Environmental > Aquatic > Freshwater >...
TAATTAAGTTGAACGCAATGTGTTTGACTCTTGCTTTGGTTTTTTGCTTTAAGGCTTTCCAAGCGTTGGAACCGAGTTTGTATATCTTGGGCGGCGTGCCGTCTTTGCCGTTGTATTTCGAAATTTTATGGAGCGAGTGGATGCTTACGTAAACAATATCGTTGTCGGCGTAAACCAGTTTGATGGCTTCTTGGGTTTTGCCTTCGACCTGAATTTTTTGCAAACCGCCAAACTTCCCGATACCGTGATCGATGTGCGTTACGTAATCGCCAACAGATAACGAGTTCAGTTCTTTTAAGGTAATGGTTTGCTTTTTGGAATAGCCGTTTTTGATGCTGAATTTGTGGTAGCGTTCAAAAATTTGATGATCGGTATAGCAAGCCACTTGGTTTTCCTCGTCGATGAATCCTTGGTATAACGAAGCTACCACCGTATGGTATTGCTTGCGGATGTCTTCGTGATTCTCTTCATCTATCGATTCAAAAATATCGTGGAAACGGTTGGCCTGCGCTTCATTGGCACAATATAAATAATTGGTATAACCGTGGAAATGGTTGTCGCTTAAATTGTTGAGCAACAAATCGAATTGCTTGTTGAACGACGGTTGCGGCTGAATGTGAAACTCGAACGTTTTGGTGGTTTTAAACAGCGGTTTGTTCGATAATTCGATTAGCGAAAAATCCAATGCCTTGCGTAAAAAGCCTTCTTGATTTAGAAACAAATGTTCCGGCGAAGCGTGTTTGACTTCTTTAGAAAGTTTATCGAAAGTCTCGATGGCTTTCCCGAAAAGTTTGTCGAGTTGCGAAGTCAGAAACTCAGTGTTTTCAATGCACAACACGGTTTTATCGCTGATGTATTCCAAGAAACTTTCGCGATTTTCTTGGATGAATTTATTTTCTAAATTCGGAATGATGGTAATCTTGTTTTGCTTTTCCACTGAGAGTTGGCTTTCCACATCGAAGGTTCGGATGCTGTCGACTTCATTGCCGAAAAATTCAATGCGATACGGATTGTCATTGGAAAATGAAAACACGTCTAAAATTCCCCCACGTACCGAAAACTCGCCCGGTTCGGTGATAAAATCCACGCGTTTGAATTCGTATTCAAACAATACTTCGTTGATGAAATCGATGGAAACATTATCGCCTACCGCTACTTTCAACGTGTTTTTGTCGAGTTCTTTTCGCGTCACCACTTTTTCAAAAAGCGCTTCGGGATAGGTGACAATGACGGCCGGTTTTTTGCGCGAATTGATGCGGTTGAGCACCTCGGAGCGCAGCAAAACATTGGCGTTGTCGGTTTCTTCAATTTGGTACGGACGGCGGTAGGAACTTGGGTAAAACAGTACGTCATTGGCGCCTATCATTTGTTCCAAATCGTTCAAATAATAAGCGGCTTCTTCCTTTTCGTTAAAGATGAGTAGATATGGCTTTTCACTGTTTTTGAAGAGCGAATAAAAAACAAAAGAAAAAGACGAACCCAAAAGACCTTTGAGCTGTATTTTGGCTAAAGGCTGTTCTAAATTTTCCGCAATTTGCTTGACTTTCGGCGAATGCAGGTAACGGTTGTATAAAGCGTTTTGACTCAAAACTTAGGGTAAAGATTTTACTTTAGGTGAACTGGGAATGGCTCTGGTGGTATCGAGCATTTGCAGCATGTCGCTTTCGCCTTCCTCCATTTTAATCTGACTTTTACGGGTAATTTCTTCCAGTTGAAATTGTAAAGCATTCACTTCGGTATTGATGCTTGGAATTAATTCCACAATTTTTTGATCCGGGATTTGTTGCAGGTTGATGTATAAGTTCACCGCATTAATTTTGGTGGTAATGGCGGCAATTCGGCTTTTTACTTCCGGTGTGTTGTAAGCCATAGGGATATTGTTGTTAAGCTCTAAAGCCCTTTTGGATAAGGTTTTGGCTTTTTGTTTGAAAGCACCGATACTGCTTTTTGGTTTTTGCCCTAACTCGGTTAAAAACATACGCCATTCCGCCCAATTGCTGGTTAACGAACCGGCTGTTTGGGTAACGGTTTGCGCATTAAAACGCCATCCCTGATTGATGCTGTTGAAAATAGCTTCTTGTTTTTTAGCTTCTTTTTCTTGTTCTAAGATTCGGATTTTCGGATCTTCTTGACAAGACACGAGCGTCAGCGAACCTGCGAAGCAAACCAAAAGCAGAGAGCGCATTACAAAACGCAACAAATTGATTTTCATTGACCTTATTTTTTTACATCACAAAGGTACAAAGGTAAAAGGAAACATAGTAAAGATGTAGTTAAAGCGAAGGTAATTTTTAAGACTTTTCCATTTACGAAAACGTTATCTTTGTCGCAATACTCGCGTAGTCTTTTCCGACGGCGGGTTTTTGCTTAAAACACACAACATGAATACAAAAATTTTAATCATTGGTGCTTGTGGTCAGATTGGGACCGAACTTACCAAAAAACTCAGAAGTATTTACGGCCTTGATAATGTAGTGGCTTCCGACATTAGAAAGCTGAACATTGACATCGTGAACGAAGGCATTTTTGAAGTAGTCAATGCTTTAGATTACAATCAGATTGAGCATTTAATTGAGCAATATCATATTACCGATGTGTATTTGATGGCGGCCTTACTATCAGCTACGGCAGAAAAGAATCCCGCTTTTGCTTGGGATTTGAATATGAATTCGCTTTTCCACGTATTGAATTTGGCCAAAGCCGGTAAAATCAAAAAGATATTTTGGCCTTCCAGTATAGCGGTTTTCGGACCTACAACACCGCGTATCAATACGCCGCAATACACCATTATGGAGCCAACCACCGTGTACGGTATCAGCAAACAAACCGGCGAGCGCTGGTGTGAATATTACCATAACATTTACGGCGTTGACGTGCGCAGTATTCGATATCCGGGCTTGATCAGTTGGTCGACAGAACCCGGAGGCGGTACGACCGATTATGCCGTTGATATTTACCACAAAGCCTTGAAAGATGGTAAATACGAATGTTTCCTTTCAGAAGATACGGCCTTGCCGATGATGTATATGGATGATGCCATTCGCGCCACGGTTGAAATCATGCAAGCGCCGGCTGAAAGTATCAAAATTCGTTCGTCCTACAACTTGGCAGGCGTGAGTTTTACACCTAAGGAAATTGCCGCTGAAATTAAAAACCACATTCCGGAGTTTACCATTTCGTACAAACCGGATTTCCGTCAGAAGATTGCCGACAGTTGGCCGGCTTCTATAGACGACAGTTGCACGCAACAGGATTGGCAATGGAAGCACCGCTACGATTTGGCTTCGATGACAGTAGAAATGTTGGAAAACTTAAAATAGAAAAACGCTACTCTTACGGGTAGCGTTTTTCGTTGCATGGAGTGGTATTTGAGGTTTTACTGAACAATAGGATCGCGCAACGACTCTAAAACGGCTACGATATCGGTGTACAATTCGGTGTTAGCCGCTACGCCGTTTTGTTGGGCTGCCGCGCCAACATAACCTACGAATTTAGTATAGTCGGCATTTGTAGACGTCGTGCCCATTCTTGGGTTTAACGACGGATTGTGTGCCGTTACCATATCCAAACCGGAATAGGTGTTTACCGGATTTGTTCCGCCCGTATTGAACGAGAAGAAATCGGTTAAGTTGTCCACCAATATGGCTAAGTTGGTCGTGTTACCGGCACCAACTTCACTTAAAATCGGGGCAAAGTGGGCCCCCAAATTTCCTGAAGCATTGGCTTGCACATCGGCTACAATTAAACCAACGGTAGTGTTTACTACTTTGCGGTAACTTAAGCGACCTTGTTCAATCATTTGTCCCGGATTGTCGGGATCGGCTACCATAGTGGTGCCGCCTAATCTTTCGTAGATGGATGGCGTTGGAGCAGGCGCATCATCATCTTTACTACAAGACGTAAAGGCTACCGCTCCGAAGGCTACGGCCAATAAGGCCCAATTTGAAAACTTTTTCATAACGTTATATTTAGAGGATTAATTAAAAATTCCTTGGATGAATTTGGTGAATTTGTACTTGTAACTGTCTTTTTTCATCACGGGACAAACTTGCTTTTGAGCCAGGTTGTCCGGCAGCAAAAAACGTTCGGCTTTATAGTCGCCTTTGGTCATCAGTTCGTCGTAGATTTTTTTGGAGTCGGCGATGTTGTTGTCGTGGAAGTAGACCACTACGTTTCGCTTAACGATAATCTCGCTTTTCACACCTTTGATTTCGTGTAGCTTCTTTTGGATATCGATAGTACTAATCGAGTCAAAGGGTTTGTCAAAGTCGATGCGGCTGATTTGAATGTTGGTGTTTTCTACCGGTTTGATGCTGGCAATGTGGTACACCAAAATGCCGAAAAGCATTAAGGCGATTCCCAACAGACTCAGCACTACTTTTTTTACAGTTCGGTTAATTTTCATATCGATTTGTTTTTGCGGTTTTAAGCATTTACGAGAACCAATACACTTTGGTTTTTAAATGACTGAAAAATCGAAAAGCGCTGTCTGAATTCAGACAGCGCTTTTCTTTAAACAAAAACAAAACTAACCTAATGCCTTGGGACTATAGTGTAAGTATGAGTAGCGTTAAGCGGGAGCAAAAAGGGCAAATCCATAAGCCAACGCGACCAGCAACACCAATACAATAATCAGGATGCGGCCGAGCCAGTTGGGTGTTTTTTTGAGGAGTTCCATAGGTATAAGGATTCGTTTCTTTTCTCATGTACGAAAAAAGAAAGCCTATGGATTTTAGAAAGAAAAAATCAGTTCTTTTTTTCTTTCAAAGTGGTGATGAGTTGGTTTTCCAGCGGCGACTTGATTTCGACGACTTTGTCTACATTGTCATTCGGCACCGTCATAGAAAGTACGTAGTGTTTGATTTTCCACTGTCCGTTACTAAAAACCAAAACCCCTGAACCGCGACAAATTTTCATTTGAGTGTCTAATAATTCGTCAAACCAAACGGTTTTTTGGTCTTCGCTAACGTAAATGTTTCGCTCCAAAGCTTTGAAATTCCAAGCTTTACCACGGTCGAAAAAAGGCTTGGCAAAAGCTTGAAAAGCGGTTTTGTTCCAGTTTTCCGTGGCATCGGTACCGATAAAAATACCGTCTTCAGCCATCGCATCAAAATAGTTTTGGAAGTTGGCTTCGGCGGCAGCTTTGTGCCAATTGTCTAATACGACTTCGATTTTTTTCTTGATAGCAGCAGGGTTTTCGGTTTTTGGAGTTTGTCCAAACGCAACCAGACTAACGAATAATAGTAGCCCTAAACAGTATCTTTTCATGGTGTTACAATGTGGATTCGACAAGTAAATATAAGCGTTCCATTAGTTAATAGCGATTAGTTTTTGTATTTTTATGAAAAATAATTTTGCCCCGTATGAAAAAAAGAGAGTGGTTTATCGGACTGGTCTTGCTTGTTTTACTCGGATTTTCTCTGACGAGTTGGTATTGTGCCCATAAAGAAAAGGCAGATAAATCTGATGCAGTAACGAAGACGAAATTTCACTTTGAAGAAGTTTCGTTGTCGTTTGACAGTACTGCTGTTACTGCTTTTTATGCCAAATACCCGAAACTGGTTTTGTACCAAAAACAAGCGGTTGATTTGTACCGTAACAACCAATTTACCTATCTCTGGTACGACAAAAAAGGGCGCAAAGAAACGGCCGAAGTCATTTACAACAAAATGAATAATTTGGTTGAAGAAGGCGTTCAGGCGAAAGTACCTTACAAGGAAATTTTAGACGGGATTTTTCCTAAAACCAACACCAAACCTAATGTTGAGGTCGAGTTGTTTCTAACCAACTACTATTTTTATTACACCAATAAAGTACTTCAAGGAATAGACAGTACCAAGGTGGAAGAGTTAGGTTGGTATTTGCCACGAAAGAAATTGTCTTACGGTCAATATTTGGATTCTCTTCTGATAGACCCGAAACTGATCGATAACAATGCCAAGTTAATAGGGCAATATTACAAACTGAAAGCTGTTTTACAACGCTACAGAACCATCGAAAAAAACGGCGGTTGGGAAGCTGTTGCAATGCCTGCCGATTTCAAGCAACTGAAGCCCGGAGACAGTTCGGATTTGGTGGTTCAAATCAGAAAAAGATTGTTTTTAACGAATGATATTGCTACTGATTCGAAGAGTAAGGTTTATGACGAATCGCTGCAGGAAGCCATTTTGAAGTACAAAAAACGCAACGGTTTTTCGGAAGATAAAATCATTTTACCGAAGCATATTACAGAAATGAATGTGCCCATCAGCGACCGCATCAAAACCATTATGGTGAATATGGAACGCTGCCGTTGGATTTCGACCGATTTGACAAAGTCTAAAGAATTTATAGTGGTGAATATTCCGTCTTATCGTTTGACTTATTTTAAAGATGGGAAAGCCGCTTTGGTTTCCAATGTAGTGGTAGGAACGGCGCTCAACGAAACTGTAATTTTCAGTGGGATGATGAGCTATATAGTGTTCAGTCCATATTGGAATGTGCCGAAAAGCATCCGCGATAAAGAGCTACTTCCGGCTATCAAAAAGAACAAGGATTATCTGGCCAAGCACAATATGGAATGGAACGGCAGTAACATCCGTCAGAAACCCGGGCCAAATAATTCGTTGGGTTTGGTGAAGTTTTTATTTCCCAATTCCAATAATATTTATTTGCACGATACACCGTCTAAAAATTTATTCAGTCAGGAAAAAAGAGCTTTTAGTCATGGCTGTATCCGTGTGCAAAAACCCAAAGAGTTGGCGCAATTGATTTTGCAAGACGATCCGAATTGGACACCAGAAAAAATAGAAGCAGCTATGAATGGCGGCAAAGAAAAATGGTATACCTTAAAGAATAAAATCCCGGTGTATATAGGCTATTTCACTGCTTGGGTTGACGATGACGGTTTGGTGAATTTCCACAAAGACATTTACGGCCGCGATAATGCGTTGGCGAATTTGTTGTTGGAAGAGTGAGTTTAGGATTTGGGAATAAGGAATTTGGATTTGGGATTAAATTAACCCGTAACCCGTAACTCGCAACCTTCAACCCGCAACCTTCAACCCGCAACCTTCACCTAAAACTTCTCTCCGTGTTGCGACAAGTCTAATCCCATGTTTTCCGATTCTTCTGAAACTCGTATAGGAATCATGAGGTTGGTGATTTTGAATAACAAATAAGCGCCGCCAAAGGTTACTATTGATACTAAAACCAACGCCATCATGTGGTGTCCGAAAACGCTCCAGCCGCCGTGTAACAAGCTGGCATTTTCACCTTTGGCAAAGATGGCAGTTAGGATCATACCCATAATACCGCCTACGCCGTGACAGGCGAAGACATCTAGGGTGTCATCGATTTGTTTTAGCTTTTTCCAGTATACCATTTTGTTCGAAACGATAGCGCCGATGAAGCCGAAAAAGATACTTTGCGGAATGCTGACATAACCCGCAGAAGGGGTAATGACTACCAAACCTACTACGGCACCGATACAAGCGCCCAGAGCCGAAACTTTTCTGCCATTCATACGGTCGAAGAACACCCAAGTTAACATGGCGGAAGCCGAACAAATAGTGGTAGTAGCAAAAGCCATAGCAGCGGTGGCATTAGCGGCTAAAGCAGAGCCGGCATTGAAGCCGAACCAGCCAAACCACAACATACCCGTGCCCAACAATACAAACGGAATGTTGGTCGGAATGTGCTCGCTGTTTTTTCTTTTTCCCAAGACCAAAACGCCCGCCAAGGCCGCAAAACCGGCGCTCATGTGAACGACTGTTCCGCCGGCAAAATCCTTCACCCCGAAGTAGCTGCCTAACAAACCGTTCGGGTGCCAAATCATGTGGCATAAAGGCGCATAAATGCAGATGGTAAACAAACAGATAAAGAGCAAAAAGGAGATGAAACGAATGCGTTCGGCGAGTGCGCCGGTAATAATGGCCGGGGTGATGACGGCAAATTTCATCTGAAATAAAGCAAATAAAATAAAAGGGATGGAGGAAGCCATTGAGCTATGCGGATTCATGGCAACTTGACTGAAGAAAGCAAAATCAAACGGGTTGCCAATGATGCCGTAATGAATACCGTTGATGGTTGGGCCAATAGGGCTGCCGAACGATAGCGAAAAAGCCACTACAACCCAAAGCAGGCTTACCACGCCCAAGCAGATGAAGCTTTTGAGCATGGTGGAAATCACATTTTTTTTACCTACCATACCGCCATAGAAAAACGACAGGCCGGGCGTCATCAATAAGACAAGGCAAGAAGCCGTTAACAACCAGGCGACATCAGCGTAATTGATGGTGTCAACAGGATTAAAGGTTTTGAGATTGTCGGTATTGACTTCAGGCCAAAATAACCCGGTTATGGCTACGGCCGAAACCAGCAAGAAAGCAAAAATCCAACGCTTTTCAATTTTCATAATTTTTTAATATTACCCTTTTTGTTTTAGGGTAAAATTAAAAAAGTATTTGTCTAAAATTAAAAATGAATCAAAAAAATAGGGGTGCAATCTAAATTTTTATTAAAATTATAATACGACAGCCCTTTTTCGGAGAGTATTTTATAGTATAGTATTTTTTAAGGGTAAAAATTGAGAAGACTTCAACGTACCGATAGTGTTGTGTGGTTTTGAGGTAAAAGGCCGCAATGACTTTTGCATTTGTCTACGAAAAACAACCTTTCGCCTAAGCTAATGTGTTCTTGAGCGAATTTGGATTTCAGAATAAAGAATTCTTGCTAACATTGTTAAGTCAAACAAAACGCAAACTAGGAATCGTATTTTATGAATCAAGATGTACTCATCATAGCATCGTCTAGAATCATTCCAACCGTTGGTCGGTTTTTTCTTCATACCGAAAACCGACCAACAAAAGTTTGTAACCAAATTATTCATCATAACCGGAGTGAGACCTTTGATAAGTCTCATAACACTGTCCCCACAAATACCAACCAAGTGTTAACCAGCACTTCTGAATCTATACCAGTTAATACCAATACCACAATTCATTCCCCGACCTTATTCAATTCCTCCTTCATATCTCATTCCCTTCTTGAAGGAGGAAGGGTCAAAAACATTAACCTAGACAGAAGTGCTACTCATTCCGGGCGTTGTATCTTATTGAAAACAGCAATGAGTACTTTAAAAATGGTAAGTTAAACCATTAACCAAAGTCACGGGTTAGTGAAATTTTTTAGTAGAATAATGTGATTTTTTTAGTTAGGTCCCCGCAATAATTATTGGGCGTTGCGGGGACTATTTTTTTCCGGCTGTTTTTTGCAGTGCTTTTAAGTCGGCATTTTTAAAGTTAGAGGCCGATGCCGTATACCCCAAATATATAATCTCTCCGGTTTGCGATTGGGTAACTGTTACAAATTTCTCCGTAGGTGTTTTGACGAACAGTAAATAATAAAACGGCGCAGTGCTGTTGGTGATTTTTTCGTTGAGTTCGGCTAGGCTTAGGAGTTTATACGATAGTGTAAGGTCGTCGAAGATTTCTTTTTCAGGGTGTTTTTTGCTTTCGTCGTCGGAGTTTTTGCTGAATTTGGTCAGCACATAATCGGGTACAAAAAGCGTAGTGGAAGCCATTTTTTGGAGTTCTGCAGTGTTGGCGATTTCGGTTTTGGCGGAGCATTCAGTGCCTTTTTCTAACAAGGCACACAGCTGTTGCAGGTAATTGCTCAGGATTCCCGTGCCCCAGTTTTTAAAATGACCGGCGGCATCATACTCCATTTTATACATCGCACTTGGGTTGTTTTGCGCGTAGAAATCGGCGAAGAGTTCTATGGTTCCCACTACTATTTTATCGGCTTGGTTAAAGTGTCTTCTTTTCTTTGGGTCGTAGGTGAATTTGCCGTTGGTGGTCCACAGTTCTAAATACATGCGGGTTTCGGTGGATGCCAGGGTGCTGTTAGAGGTGGTCATGTTGGCGCCCAAGGTGACAAAGCTGTTGTTGGGCGCGATGTTTTTTTCTACGTCGGTATACTTAATGCATTCTACTTTGTTGAGTGTCCACGCTTTTTTGATGGCGGCTACATAGGCAGCTGCTGCGGGCGATGCCGGATCTTTCATGGCGAAGTAAGTGGTGCCTTGTTTGATTTTGGTAATTTCGGCGGTGTTGGTGAGGGTGATTTGGGAGAAGGTAAGCAGCGGTAACAAGCTACAAAGCAGGAAACTATATATTGGGCGTTTTGATTTCATAAGGATAACGGGTTGGGTTGGAAAGGTAAAGTTAACAGAAAAACAGATGAGTATATCATCCCTACGGGATTTTTGTACCCTGTAGGGCCGGGTTACCGGTATGGCATCCCTAACGGGATGGTAATCTTGAGAGGAAAGATTATGATGTGTGGTTTGGTGATGGCTTGTAATGGCACACGGATGGTAGTGGATTTTTTTGAGGTTAGCTATAATTTGGAAAATGGCACACAGATGGCACTGATTAGACCGACCTGTCTGCCGACAGGCAGGTTTCACGGATTTTTTTTGGTTTGGCGTGTAGGATTGGGTATTGACAGCAAATAGGTGAAGGACAATGAAATTCTATTACAGGTTAACTTTCGTGAAAAGGATAGATAAATCCCGTTAGGGATTTAATACTGGTAAAGCAACTATGGTCTATGAATAATATAATCCCGTTAGGGATTAAATGTTTACCATTTCTCCTTTTGAACCGCTGATTGCATAGGAGGACCCAAAACAACTTCTATTTGACATAATGTATGTTTTGATATACTATTCGTATACTAAGTAGGGCTTTGGTAGGGAGGAGATGGGGAGGAAGTACGAAGTTGGAAGTACAAAGTACGAAGTAGGGAGTTTAGGTTTGTATGACTATAGTATCGGGGAAGGCATCTATTATTTTTGAGGTGCTGCAATTGTATAGTGGTTGTGGTTCGGGTTGTTTTAAAATCTCTTTTATTTCATCGAGGAATTCGGGTTCGGATTTGGGCATTAGTTGGATGGCCAGTTCGAGGATATTGGCTATGTCTATGTTTGGGTTGCCTACTATGGGTGAAATGTAGGGTGGCTCTGTTAGCATGGCGACGGTGCAGAGTTTCATGATATCGTTAACGGTTGCGTATAGGGAGCTGTAACCACTGAAGTTGAGGGTTACGGTATAGCAGTCGGCTATTTCAGGATGTTCTTGAAGACCTGTTAGGAGCCAGTTG
>Ga0207975_100893_pt1 | contig 11129 bp, 13 predicted proteins | sample LakWasMe91_HOW11_2_FD_183913 | JGI IMG/M metagenome (GOLD analysis project Ga0207975, IMG submission 183913) | Freshwater sediment methanotrophic microbial communities from Lake Washington under simulated oxygen tension - Sediment Metagenome... | ecosystem: Environmental > Aquatic > Freshwater >...
GGTGTACTGGCTGTAACTTGTTGACAAGGGCGAAGCAGCCCTGAAAAAATCGGGGACAGACCCCAATTTAAAAAATCGGGGACAGACCCCAATTTGATGAACGTCAAATTGGGCTCTGTCCCCGGTTTCTTGCTTGAAATGGTAAAAGGCCGTTGTGCCTTGCGCGGCGTTCAGGAAGTACGGATGCCGGTCGGGGCGATCCAGCCCATCTTGTAGGCGCCCAGCAGCAGCAGGAACAGGGTGATCGACAGGCCGACGCGCATTGCCAGCGCGTGCACCGTGCGGTTGCTCCTGCCCTTGTCGCGCATCAGGAAGAACAGGGCCGCGCCGAGGCTGGCGATGATGAGGATGAATCCGATGGCGACCAGTATTTTCATAACGTACTCGTGTGTTTGACCAAGGTTCCATTGTAATGCGTATCAGCTTCCGGTTTCGCACTATCCCCTTCGTGGCCACGGTGCTGCTGGTGGCGCTCGGGGTGGCGCTGGGCCAGTGGCAGGAACGGCGCGCCGACCAGAAAATTGCGATGCAGCACAAGCTGGCCGAGCGCGCCGCCGAGGCGCCGCTCGCGCTAGGCGCGCAACTGGCGCCTGGCGCGCCGCTCGAATACCGCCGCGTGCATGTGCGCGGCCAGTTCGTGCCGGAATGGCCGCTGTTTCTCGACAACCGGCCGCAGCAGGGCAAGGCGGGCTTCTACCTGGTCATGCCGTTTCGCATTGCCGGTTCCGATACCCATGTGCTGGTGGCGCGCGGCTGGCTGGCGCGCGACGCGGCCCAGTACGGGCGCCTGCCGCACTACGATACCCCGGCCGGTCCGGTCGAGCTGGAGGGCATCGTCAAGACCGGGCTGGGGCAGGTCATGCAGCTGGGCACGCCCGCCGAGGTCAAGCCGAATGCACTACTGCAAAATATCGAGGTCGGGCAGGTGGCGGCGGCCAGCGGGCTCAAGCTGCAGCCCTTCTTCATCGAACAGACCGGCCCGGCCGCGCCCGGCGAGCAACTGATGCGCGCCTGGCCCGCCCCCGCGCTCGGGGTCGAGAAGCACCAGGGTTATGCATTCCAATGGTATGCGCTGGCAGTCATGGCGCTCCTCTTTTTTGTGATGACAGGATTTCGACGTGGAACAAAACGAAACGATTAAGCCAATGCAGCGCAAGGGCCGCTGGAAGCTGCTGGCCGTACTGCTGGTGTGCGCGGCGCCGATGCTCGCCTCCTACCTGACCTATTACGTGATCAAGCCGACCGGGCGCACCAACTACGGCGCGCTGCTCGACCCGCGCCAGTACCCGATCCCGGCGCTCGGCGTCACCACGCTCGACGGCAAGCCGACCGGCCTGGACGCCTACAAGGGCAAGTGGATCATGCTGCAAGCGGGCAACGGCGCTTGCCTTGACGCCTGCCGCAAGCAATTGTTCGCGATGCGCCAGCTGCGCCTGATGCAGGGCAAGGACATGGAGCGGCTGGAACGGGTCTGGCTGATCACCGACGCGGAGCCGCTCGATACCACCCTGATGCGCGAGTTCGAGGGCACCCGCATGCTGCGCGTGCAGCCCGAGGCGCTGGCCAGGTGGCTGCCGGTGGAGGCGGGCGGCAATGCTTCCGAGCATATGTACCTGATCGATCCGCTCGGCAACCTGATGATGCGTTTTCCCAAGGACGCCGATCCGGCCAAGGTGAAGAAGGATATCGCCAAGCTGCTCAAAGCGTCGGCGATCGGCTAGGACAGTCATGCAAGCGTCGACCCTGGTGCAACTTGGCCTGACCGGCCTGCTCGCGGCGAGCCTGCCGCTGGCGATGGTGTGGGTCTCGTCGGACACCAACAAGTACCGCAAGCTGGTCTGGCTGACCGCCTTTCTCACCTTCGACCTGATCGTGTTCGGCGCGTTTACGCGCCTGACCGATTCGGGCCTGGGCTGCCCGGACTGGCCGGGCTGCTACGGCCTGGCCAATCCCTTCCTGGCGCATGAGCACATCACGGCGGCCGAAGCGCTGCTGCCGAGCGGGCCGGTCACGCTCCTGAAGGCCTGGATCGAAATGATCCACCGCTACCTGGCGATGGGCATCGGGGTGCTGACCATGGCGCTGATGGGGCAGGCCTGGCTGCAGTGGCGCCGGACCCGGCGCACCGGGTTCGAGCCGGCCCTGCCGAGCGTCTTGTTCCTGGCGGTCTGCCTGCAAGGCGCGTTCGGCGCCTGGACCGTGACCATGAAGCTGCAGCCGGTGATCGTCACCACCCACCTGCTGCTCGGCATGCTTTTGCTGTCGCTGCTGACCTGGCTGGGCACGCGCCTCGACAGCCCCGGGCCGCGCGCTCCGGTGCCGGCGGAGCTGCGCAGCGTGCGCCTGCCGGCGCGCCTCGGCGCCATCGTGCTGCTGGTCCAGATCGCGCTGGGCGGCTGGGTCAGCACCAACTACGCGACGCTCGCCTGCAGCGATTTTCCGTTATGCGGCGGGCAACTGGTGCCGCCGATGGACTTCGAACACGGCTTCACCCTGTGGCGTGAGCTGGGCAAGACCGCGGCCGGCCACTACCTGCCGTTTTCCGCCCTGACCGCGATTCACTGGGTGCACCGCAACTTCGCGCTGGTGGTGCTTGCCGTGCTGGGCTGGGCCGTGTGGCGCGCCTGGCCGCACGCGGCGCTGCGGCCGGTCGCGCGCGCCATCGCCATCGTGCTGGGGGTGCAGGCGCTCACCGGCATGGCCACCGTGTTCCTGAATTTTCCGCTCCCGATCGCCGTACTGCACAACGCCGGGGCCGCCCTGCTCGTGCTGTTGGTGACCATGTTAAACTACAAGGCGACATTCCTGTCCGGGCTTGCGCAGCGCAAACCCGCGCACAGCCCCATGTCGCCAGCACAACACCTCCCATGACAAGCCAAACCGCACTTCGCAAACCCAGCAACCGCATCGCCCAGTACCTGGCGCTGACCAAGCCGCGCGTCACCCAACTGGCCGTGTTTTGCGCCGTGATCGGCATGTTCCTCGCCACCGACGAGCTGCCGGGCTGGCGCATCGTGCTCGCCGCCACCGTCGGCATCTGGCTGCTGGCCGGCGCCGCGTTCGCGGTCAACTGCCTGCTCGAAGCCGAGATCGACGCGCGCATGGCGCGCACCGCGCGGCGCGCCACCGCCATGGGCGAGCTGAGCAAAACCGAGACCCTGGTGTTCTCCGTCGTGATCGGCGGCGCCGGCATGTGGATCCTGTACGCACTGGTCAATCCGCTCACGATGTGGCTCACCTTCGTCACCTTCGTCGGCTATGCCGTGATCTACACCATGATCCTCAAGCCGGCCACGCCGCAGAACATCGTCATCGGCGGCCTGTCGGGCGCGATGCCGCCGGCGCTTGGCTGGGCCGCGGTGGCGGGCGAGGTGCCGATGCAGGCCTGGCTGCTGGTGCTGATCATTTTCGTGTGGACCCCGCCGCACTTCTGGGCGCTGGCCATGTACCGGCGCGACGACTACGCGAAATCGGGCCTGCCGATGCTGCCGGTCACGCACGGCATGACCTTCACCGGCTTTCACGTGTGGCTCTACTCGATCGCGCTGGCCGCCACCACCATGCTGCCGTACGCGGTCAAGATGAGCGGCCTGATCTACCTGGCGGCGGCCATCGTGCTCAATGCCGTGTTCCTGCGCCATGCCTGGCGCATCCACCGCCACTACACCGACCAGGGCGCACGCAAGGCCTTCACCTGGTCCATCGTCTACCTGGCGCTGCTGTTCGCCGCGCTGCTGATCGACCACTACATCAAGCTCATATGAAAAAACTGCTTTCCCTGCTGGTGCTGGCGTGCCTGCTGGCCGGCTGCGATCAACTGACCGGCAAGCCGCCCAGCTTCCAGAACACCGACATCACCGGCCTTGACTACGCGCGCGACTTCGCCCTGACCGACCACAACGGCAAGCCGCGCACGCTGGCCGACTTCAAGGGCAAGGTGGTGCTGGTGTTCTTCGGCTACACCCAGTGCCCCGACGTGTGTCCCACCACGATGGCCGAACTGGCCTCGGTGATGCAGGAACTCGGGCCCAAGGCCGACCAGGTGCAGGTACTGTTCGTGACAGTCGATCCGGAGCGCGACACCCAGGCCCTGCTGGCGCAATATGTGCCGGCCTTCGATCCGCGCTTCCTGGGCCTGTATGGGGACGCCGCCGCGACGGCCAAGGTGGCCAAGGAATTCAAGGTGTTTTATGCCAAGGTCGAGGGCAAGACGGCGGGCAGCTATTCGATGGATCACATTGCCGGCAGTTATGTATTCGATCGCAAAGGCAAGGTTCGCCTGTTCGTGCGCCACGGACAGGGCGCGGCGCCTATCGTGCACGACCTGAAACAGTTATTATTGTGACTATGCCGACGTAGATGGTCCCGCTACGTTGCCCGCTTCCCGGATTCAGTCACGTGGTAACGCATGGAACAACGCTACGCTAAAAACTACGCCAAGCTGGCCACGATCTCGCTGCTGGTGATCGGCTGCCTGATTGTGCTGCGTCCCTTCCTGGCTGCGATCCTGTTCGCGGCCGCCGTCGTCATTTCCTCCTGGCCGCTGTACCTGATGCTGCTCGAGCGCAGCAAGGGCCGCCGCAACCTGGCTGCGCTGAGCATGACGCTCAGCCTCACGCTGCTGGTGATCGTGCCGATCGCACTGGTCGCCTACAACCTGGCCGACGACGTCGGACGCTTCTACGAACAGATCAAGCTGGGGGTCGAGACCGGCAGCGTGGTGCTGCCGTCCTGGCTGCGCCAGATTCCCCTGGTCGGCAAGCCGGTCGACGACTACCTGCGCGAGCTGGTCGGCAGCCGCGAGCAGATGATGGAGCTGGCCAAGCGCATGCTCGAGCCGGCCCGCCACTACCTGCTCAATGGCGGCATGGTGGTCGGCGCCGGCGTGGCCCAGATGACGCTGGCCGCTTTCGTGAGTTTCTTCCTGTATCGCGACGGCGAGCGCCTGCTGGCCACGATCAGCGTCGCGCTCGAGCGCATCATGGGCGAGAGCGCGGCCAAGGTGGCCGAGATCGTCAGCCAGACGGTGCGCAGCGTCATGTACGGACTGCTTGGCACGGCGCTGGCACAGGCGCTGGTGGCGGGCATCGGTTTCACCATCGCCGGCGTGCCCGCGGTACCGCTGCTGAGCGTGGCGACCTTCGTGATGTCGCTGGTTCCGGTCGGCCCGCCCATCATCTGGGGCGGCGCCGCCATCTGGCTGTTCACCCAGGGTAATGCCGGCTGGGGCATCTTCATGCTGTTGTGGGGACTGATCCTGATCAGCGGCGTGGACAACGTGGTCAAGCCGATTCTGATCAGCCGCGGCAGCAGCTTGCCGTTCCTGCTGGTGTTCCTCGGGGTGCTGGGCGGGGTGATCGCCTTCGGTTTCGTGGGCCTGTTCATCGGCCCGACCCTGCTGGCGGTCGGCTATTCGCTCATCAGCGACTGGACCGGGACGCGCGACACCACCCTGATCCATCCCGCCGGCTGACGCTGTCAGTCGCGCTCGTCCATGTCCTGTTCGCGCTCAGGGCGCGCGATCACCTTGACCAGCACGATGCGCGGGCCGTTCATCTTCTTGACCACGATGTCGAAGGCGGGAAATTCGATGCACTGGCCCTGTTTCGGGATGTCGCCCAGCTTGACCATCAGCAGGCCGCCCACCGATTCGACTTCGTCCAGACCGAGCTCTTCGTTGTTGATGTCGATGCCGAGGATGCGCTCGAGCGAGAAGATCGGCAGGCTGGCCTTGCCGATGAAGGTGCCGTCCGGCTGGCGCAGCCAGTCGTTTTCGTTGAGGCGGAATTCGTCGCGGATTTCGCCCACCATCGCGCCCAGCAGGTTGTCGAGCGTGATGAAGCCGACCGGGCGCTTGCCCTTTTCGCCGATCAGCGCGAAGTGCGGCGCGCCGTCGCGAAAGCGGCGGAACATCAGCTGCGCCGGGGTGCGCGCCGACATGGTTTCGACCGGGCGCAGGAAAGCGGTCAGGTCGGTGATCTGGCGCCCGGCCTGCTGCGCGAAAAACAGGTCCTTCAGGTGGATCACCCCGAGCACGTCTTCGCCGTTCTTGTCGAAATAGGGATAGCGGCTGAAGCGGTTGCGCAGCACCGTCTGCAGGTTGTCCTCGAGCGACTTGCTGGCATACAGGGCGACGACTTCATTGATGGGACGCATCAGGTCGGCCACCGACAGCTGGCTGAAGTCGAGCGACTGGGCCAGGATGTGGCGCTCGTCGCGGGTGAATTTCTCGCCCGGCTGGCTGGTGCGCAGGATCAGCTTGAGTTCCTCGGTCGAATAATGCGCCTCATGCCCGCCGGTTCCGCCCAGCCCGGCAATGCGCAGCACCGCGTTGGCGCTGCCGTTGAGCACCCAGATGGCCGGGTACATGGTCCAGTAGAAGCCATACAGCGGCAAGGCGCTCCACAGGCCGATGGCCTCGGGGTTCCGGATCGCGAGCGACTTGGGCGCCAGTTCGCCGACCACGATGTGCAGGAAGGAGATGACGCTGAAGGCGAACACGAAGGAGACGCCGTGCACCAGTTGCGGCGAGTTGACGCCGACCAGCGCAAACAGCGGTTCAAGCAGGCTGGCGAAGGCCGGTTCGCCGACCCAGCCAAGGCCGAGCGAGGCGAGCGTGATGCCGAGCTGGCAGGCCGACAGGTAGGCGTCGAGCTGGCCGTGCACCTTGGCCAGGATGCGTCCGCGCAGGCCCTGGGTGCGCGCGATGGCGCGAATCCGGGTCTTGCGCAGGGTGACGATGCCAAATTCGGCCGCCACGAAGAAACCATTGAGCGCGACCAGGAACAGGGCGAGCAGGACTAACAGTACATTGTGCATAAATAGCTTGAGCGGGCGTCACCGGGACGCGAAAGGGAACATTGTACCGGTCAGGGCGCGTTGAACGCGCCTTGATGCACGGCCGAGAGGATGGCCTCGACCGCGGGATGCTTGATCTTGCGTTCGTTCGAGATCGCATAAAACTGCTCGCGCACCTGCGGCACCGGGCCCACCAGCAGCGCGCCGAACTGCTCGGCGAGGTCCGACGCCAGCGCGGCGGGCGCGAAAAACAGGCCGGCGCCGCGCCGCCCGAAGGTGTTAAGCAGCGCATTGTCCTCGAATTCCCCGACCACGTCCGGACGCACATCGTGCAGCTCGAACCACTCGTCGATGCGTCCGCGCAAGGCATTATTGCGCGTCGGCAGCAGGAACGGCGCGCCGTTCAGCTTGCCGGGGAAGCCCGCGGCCCACTTCGCGGCCAGCTTGGGCGCGCCCACCACGATGGTCTCGCTCTCGAACAGCAGATGGCTGAACACGCGCAAGGTCGTGCCCGAGCGCACCGAGCGGTCGGTCAGCACCACGTCCAGCTTGTGCAGCGCCAGGTCGGCCAGCAGGGCTTCGAACTGGTCTTCATAGCACACCAGGCGCACCGGGTTCGGCAAGTGCATGGTGGCCTCCAGCAGGCGGAACGCGGTCAGCTTGGGCAGCGAGTCGGAAATGCCGACCGTCAGGCGCGTCTTGCCGCTGTCGGCCTCGCCCAGCGCTTCCTGCAGCTGTTCGCCCAGCAGGAAGATCTGGTCGGCGTAGGCCAGCGCCAGCCGGCCCGACTCGGTCAGCACCAGGCGCCGGCCCTGCTGCATGAACAGCGCCTTGCCGATCGCCTGTTCCAGCAGCGCGAGCTGGGTGCTCACGGTCTGGATCGCCAGCCCGAGGCGCTCGGCGGCGCGCGTGACGCTGCCTTCCTTGGCCACCACCCAGAAGTAATACAGGTGGCGGAAATTCATCCCGGTGTTTTTCATTATCTGATTTTACGAAGTAATGCTCCCATTATCTCCTATTTTTAAATTGGCTGCCGGAGCCTACACTGTGCTCATTCATCGCTAACAAGAGGGAATTCAATCCATGAAGCATTTCAAGATCTCATTCATCGTCACCTTCGTCTGCCTGGCGGCGGCCGGCTGGTGGGGCTACCAGCATACCGGCCTGTCCGGTGCGCTCGCCGCGGTCGGCATCGCCGCCATCCTGGGCGTGATGGAAGTGTCGCTCTCGTTCGACAACGCGGTCGTCAATGCCTCGGTGCTCAAGACCTGGGACGAGTTCTGGCAGAAGCTGTTCCTGGGCGTGGGCATCATCATCGCCGTGTTCGGCATGCGCCTGCTGTTCCCGCTGGTGATCGTGGCGCAGGCGGCCGATCTGGGATTGATGGAAGTGTGGAACCTGGCACTGTCCGATCCCAAGGCCTACTCGGCGCACCTGACCAACCACCACGCGGAAGTGGCGGCCTTCGGCGGCATGTTCCTGCTGCTGGTGTTCCTGAACTTCCTGTTCGACGACGAGAAGGAAATGCACTGGCTGGGGCACCTCGAAGAAAAGCTGGGCTCGCTCGGCAAGGTGTCCTCGATCGCCGTGATGATCTCGCTCGGCACCCTCATGGCCAGCCTGTCGATGGTGGCCGAGGCGCAAAAGATGGTGGTGCTCATGGCCGGCCTGTGGGGCATCCTGATCTACGTCGGCGTGGACGCGGTCAGCAGCCTGCTCGAGAAGGAAGAAGAGGGCGCCAGCAATGTGGGCGACATGGTCAAGCGCGGCGGTATCGGCGGCTTCCTGTATCTGGAAGTGCTCGACGCATCGTTCTCGTTCGATGGCGTGATCGGCGCCTTTGCGATCACCACCGACGTCGTGATCATCATGCTCGGCCTGGCGATCGGCGCGATGTTCGTGCGTTCGATGACTGTGTTCCTGGTCAAGAAAGGCACGCTCGACGAATTCGTGTACCTCGAACACGGCGCACACTATGCGATCGGTATCCTGGCCCTGATCATGCTGGCAAGCATGAAGTTCCACGTGCCGGAAATCTTTACCGGCCTGATCGGCGTAGCCTTCATCGTCGCCTCGCTGTGGTCCTCGCTGCGCCACAAGAAACAACAGCTGCTCACGGCAGCTTGATGAACCGGCGGCAAACGGACGAACACCAGTTTGCCGCCGCATGCAGGACCAGGTGTTCACACATCGTTACTTTAACTTTTAGGAGAAACACATCATGGCAATCAGTCTGCAAAAAGGTGGCAACGTCAATCTGAGCAAGGAAGCTCCGGGACTATCGAAAATGGTGGTCGGACTGGGCTGGGATGCGCGCGCGACCGACGGCGCTGCATTCGACCTCGACGGCGCGGTATTCCTGCTCAAGGCCGACGGCAAGGTGCGCGCCGACGCCGACTTCGTGTTCTACAACAACCTGAAGTCAACTGACGGCTCGGTCACGCACTCGGGCGACAACACCACCGGCGCCGGCGACGGCGACGACGAAACCGTCACGATCGACCTGAGCCTGGTGCCGGCCGACGTCGACAAGATCGCCATCTGCGTGACCATCCACGAGGGCGAGACGCGGCGCCAGAACTTCGGCATGGTGTCGAAGGCATTCGTGCGCTGCGTGAACGCGAACGGCAACGCCGAGATCGCGCGTTACGACCTGTCCGAAGACGGCTCGACCGAAACGGCGATGGTGTTCGGCGAGGTCTACCGCGCCGGCACCGACTGGAAGTTCCGCGCCATCGGCCAGGGCTTCAAGGGCGGCCTTGGGCCACTGGCCAAGAACTACGGCGTCAACGTTTAATTGTGCGGTTCGGTCCGCGCGCCCCGGCGCGCGGACCGTTCGAAAAAAAGGAACAGTCAAATGCCAGTTTTTACAGTCACAGGCGACGTCGATCCCTTCCTTCATGTGTCGCTCGCACAAGGTGAAACGATCTACTGCGAATCGGACGCGATGGTCATGATGGAAGCGAACCTTGACCTGAAGGGCAAGATGCGCGGAGGCCTGGGCAGCGCGCTGATGCGCACCTTCGCCAACGGCGAATCGTTCTTCCAGCAGCACATCGAAGCGGCGCGCGGCGCGGGCGACTGCCTGCTCTCGCCCACACTGCCCGGTGCGATGCAGGTGGTCGACGTCGGGCCGCGCCAGTACATCATCAGTGACGGCGCCTTCGTCGCCGCCAGTTCCGGCGTCGAGCTCAAGGTGCGCACCCAAAGCGTCGGCAACGCGCTGTTTGCGAAAAGCGGCGGTTTTTTCGTCACCGAGACCAGCGGCAGCGGGCAGGTTGCGGTGTCGGGCTTCGGATCGATGTCGGTGCTGGACGTGGAACCGGGCAAGGACATTACCATCGACAACTCGCACGTGGTGTGCTGGGACAGTTCGGTGCGTTACGAGATCTCGATCACGACCGGAACCAGCGGCGGCTTTCTCGGCAACCTGGTCAACAGCCAGACCAGCGGAGAAGGCATGGTGCTGCGTTTTTCGGGGCAGGGCAAAGTATATGTATGTTCGCGCAACCGCGCGGCGTTCCAGGCCTGGACACGGCAGGGCGCACGTTAACCTAAGGAGTCAATCATGTCAGTCAATTTGCAAAAAGGTCAGAAAATTTCGCTTGATAAAGAAGCGGGCGGAGCGCTGACCAGGATCACGATGGGCCTCGGTTGGGACGCCATCAAGAGCAAGGGATTCTTGGGCTTCGGCGCCAAGACCGAGAGCGTCGACCTCGATGCCTCGTGCATCATGTTCGACGAAAACAACCGCGCGATCGATTTCGTGTGGTTCCGCCAATTGAAGAGCAAGGACGGCAGCGTGGTGCACACGGGCGACAACCGCACCGGCGCGGGCGACGGCGACGACGAGCAGATCAATGTCGACCTGTCGCAGGTGCCGGCCAGCGTGAAGTCGCTGGTATTCACGGTGAACAGTTTCACCGGCCAGAATTTCGCGCAGGTCGAGAATGCCTACTGCCGCATCGTGAATGCCGCCAACCAGAAGGAAGTGGCGCGTTACGACCTGTCGGTGCAGGGCGCGCACACGGCGCAGATCATGGCCAAGCTGTACCGCCACGGCGGCGAGTGGAAGATGCACGCGATCGGCGAGAACGGCAGCGGCCGCACCTTCGACGACCTGATGCCGAAGATCACGCCGCACCTGTAAGCGAAAAAAAAGGAGCCGTCCGCGGCTCCTTCAACATCGGGGACAGACCCAATTTCCCAATGTTTCCCGAAAATCGGGGACAGACCCCGATTTCCCATTGCTGAGAAATCGGGGTCTGTCCCCGATTTTTTGTCGTTGCTGCGCGCAACGTGGAATGGCTCAGTGGCCGCGCTTTTGCACC
>Ga0207975_100894_pt1 | contig 11126 bp, 8 predicted proteins | sample LakWasMe91_HOW11_2_FD_183913 | JGI IMG/M metagenome (GOLD analysis project Ga0207975, IMG submission 183913) | Freshwater sediment methanotrophic microbial communities from Lake Washington under simulated oxygen tension - Sediment Metagenome... | ecosystem: Environmental > Aquatic > Freshwater >...
GGAAAATCAACCTTGCTCCAACTGATCTGCAACACGCTGCGCGCCACGTCGGGGCAGATTCAAGCCCGAGGGAAAATAGCGGCACTGCTCGAGCTTGGGTCAGGATTCAATCCAGAATTCACAGGCCGTGAGAATGTCTATCTCAATGGAGCACTGCTTGGATTGAAAAGAGCGGAAATAGATGCAAAGTTTGACGAAATAGCCGACTTCGCCAATATCGGAGACTTCATCGACCAGCCGACCAAGATATATTCCAGCGGGATGCTTGTGCGCCTGGCATTCTCGGTGTCCGTCTGCGTGGAGCCCGACATACTGGTCATCGATGAGGCTCTTGCCGTCGGTGACGCCTCCTTTCAGTTCAAATGCTTGGGTCGGCTAGAGAACCTGGCAGGAAAAGGAACAACTCTTCTGTTTGTGTCCCATGACATGAGCATGGTCAAGAGATTCTGCAACACCGCGATCTATCTCCATGAAGGAATGCTAAAGGCATTTGGATCTCCTGAGACGATTTCCGAAATGTACCTGCTGGACATGCGGGACGAGCAACGCCGCTGGGCCAGCGGCGGAAAGATTCCAGTGACGAGGAAACAGGAGGTCAACGGTGCACGCATTGCATTTGGGACAACGGAAGGAGAGGTAATCTCCGCCAAATTCACCAACACCGGAAGCCACTATTCGTCATTTGTCTATGGTGAGACAATCGAGATCGTCGTCAGCTATAGAATCAGCAAGTCAGTCTCATTACCCAATATCAGCATTACCATCCAGGAAGCACGGCTGCTCGTCGTTGGTGGAAAAAATTTTGTGCTTCCCCTCACCAATTCTGACATTGACGGGGAAAGTGGAACAGTCACCTTTCACGTCCCAGCGATACTGGCAGCAGGTCGATACTACATCACCATCAAGCTGATGAATGGTCGCACCGAGGAGACCTCACTCCTGATTGACAAGCAAGTGGGGATACTGAGTTTTGATACGGTAGCGCGCGGAAATGACCCTTTTCTTGGTATCGTCGATCTGGGAATCGAAGCAAAAAACCAGGCAACCAGCTTTCATGGCGGATGAAATTTTGGATCAATCTCCCCTCCATTACGGAACCCGTGCTACTCCCACTGCAAAGTCGGTTTCAAAAAATCGGTTGTTCAAGAGAGTGTCTTCAATATCGAACAGCATCTGGAGCAAAGCCATCGAACGCGGGTCTGTTTCTACGAAATTACCCGCAATCCCATGCAAGGCGAACTGCAATATATTGCCACCACAGGGATTGAAAGCATGTTCGACAAAATAATCAGATAGCACCCTGCGTATGTCTTGTGACCGAATTGCCTCTGACGGATCGACCTTGATTACTTCTGCTGGCTCGGGAAGTTGCACGTTGAACTGTACCTTGCCGAAGTGTTCCAGCTGAAATGAGCGGCGATACTCCGGAGGCAAAAGGCGGAAAGCACTTTCGACAACCTCCCGCTGGCGCTCTGGAAAAGCAAAATGATTGGCTCCTACATATTCATTATAGAACACCCAGCCCCCCGGCTTTAAGGCGTTGCGAACCGACTCACACACTGACTCGAGTTCCTTGATGTGATGCAACGACCCATTAAACCAGACGGCATCGTAAGCACTTTTCTCCAACGGCGTTTTTTGGACGTCCTGTACGTGATACTTAATATTGGAAGCGCCAATTAAATTCGCCTCTTTCCGGGCAATATCAATAGCGCCGGGCGCAATATCAATTGCATCACACTCGGAAAAGGCATTGAGTCGGAAAAGGTCCCGCTCCAGAGTACCGCTGCCACAACCGATGCTCAACATCCTGATCGGGGATATCGAACGATTTAGGAATTCACCAAGGCAGTATTGCACCCACCAGCGATGATCGGTCCCTCCACAGGCCAGCCGCTGAAAGCGCTGCTGAACAGCCGGCACAGCAAGCCAGTAGACCTGGGGCGAAAAGGCATCGGAACTCGCCACATTCTTGGACCAATGGTCGGCGGTGATCTCACTATCGGATCTCATTCTGGCCTTCCTGGCTGGCGGCTGTGCGTGTGCGGCTTCCAGGCACCCCATTTGCTTTCGAAGTAAGCTTGGTTTCGGTCCCAGATGGCCTGATATTCACCTGTCTCGATCAATTTCCCAAACGATGCTTGGCCATAATGATGGATAAAGGAATCTTCAGCACATACTGTTCGATAACCGGCTGCGTGCATTCTCCGACTGTAATCATCATCCTCGAACATTCCGAGACCGAACATCTCGTCCAGGTCCCCGATTTCATTGAAAACATGGCGCCGCATCGCCACACAAAACATTGCCAGCATCGAGATGTCGAAATGGCGACCGGCATGCGCGACGGTATATCCTGAAGCGAATTCATGCATCTGCTCCAGATTAATATAGCTTGTATTGATCTTTGCTTCGTTACCGATTGAATTGGTCACCGGTCCCACCATGCCAATTTTCTCATCCTCCAAATGACGGAGCATTGCCTCCAGCCAGTCGCCTGTGACCACCGTATCATTATTGAGCAACACGATATATTCACCTTCGGCCAACGCAATTCCCTGGTTGTTTGCCGCCGCAAAGCCTCTATTGCTCTTGTTGATAAGCACCTTCACCATCGCATACCGGCTCTGAATTTCCTGGAGCATGGCTCCGGTACCATCGGAAGAAGCATTATCAACAATGATCAATTCATAGTTAGGATATGTAGTCCAGGAAACAATGCTCTCAATACATTGCCTGGTAAGTTCAGCATTATTGAAGCTCACTATTACAATCGAGCATTTCCCGTACAACCCCTTTATGGCCTCCTGAGTTGCGATATAGCGATGCCGCCAATCATTTTCCCTGGCCAACTCCCTTCTTCGTTCAACCAGTACGGAATCTTTTTCAGCCAACGCGATTTCTATTTTTGCGAGAAAATCCTCGAATTCAGTGGCAAAATATACATAATCTTGGTATATTGCCATCTCTTCAAGTGGCACACTCACCACCGGCTTCCCGGCGCTCATGAATTCGTAGAATTTCACTGGATCCACCGCATGCGTCACTTTGTTCAACTTGAATGGGATCAGGCATACATCAAAGCCGTGAAGATAGCGTGGCATGTCCTCATAGGGCTTTCGGCCCGTAAGGTGCACGTTGGACATCCGGTCAAGGCCCGCCAGATCCTTTACAAAGCGATCCCCGACCAATACAAAATTCCAGCTTGGGCGTTTTTCTGCCAGGAAATATAACAAAGAAAAATCAATCCAGGGAGCCAAGGCGCCGTAGAACCCAATGATGGGCTTCTTTAGATGGGAAAGCAGATTGTTTTCAGTACATCGATCAAAAAAGAAATCATAGTCCACAGCATTTCGCACGAGCAGACAATCTATTCCTTGGTCCATCCATTTTTTCTTTAAAACAGATGCAGTTACCGTAACCAGATCTGCGCTGCGAACCAGTACCTCTTCTTCTTTGATAAGTTGCTCGCCGATATCAGGGAAGTCAGCCCATTCGTCCATGCAGTCGTATTGAACGCGCCATGACCGGGACTTCTGTAAGTCGAGAGCCAACCCGGTCCAGTAAGAAAGATGGACCACGATCAGAGCGGCTCTTATCTTTGCATCCAGCGCCAGCCGGGAAAATGATTCATTCCCAACCTTAAGATTGGTAGCTGACATCTTTACAGAATAGAAATCTTCATACTCACTGAAAGCCAGACATACCTCGAATATTCTCTCGGCAACCTGCCTCAACTCGTAAGGAGCCCTCCTTTCAGGCATTCCCGAGCGTACGATATAAAACACACGATGACCATGAGCGGCAAACTGAGACATCATCTGCTGCGGTCTTTGATACCGGGCAGACCATTCGATGTTGGCAAAACAGACAATATCAATTTTATCGTTGCATTTTTCGTCAACGAGGGGCGCAGCTAGCGGCCGGAGAGGCGGAACTTCCTGGAATTGATTGCGCAGTGATTCTGCATGGAGTCTTCTTTTGAGGCGCCTTGGTAAAAGCAGATTTCCAAGCGTACGGGCAATCGGCGAGCGGTCGGCCAGCAGATACATTAAATCGATCAGCAGATATTTGAGACTTTTCCGACGCCACTCCAGCGTCATCTTTGCAGCTTCTGCTTCTTTTTTCAGCCAATCAATGGCGATATCTCGGGACGAAACCGTTTCCCTGCTGGTAATCAACTCTTGCTCGAGTTGAGTAATGGCCTGCCGCATCACTGCCATTTCGCCGCAGGAAGGGCATTCAGGCGGGCCTTCGCGCTCCCCGATGGCATTCACGCGAGCAGGGGTGGGCAGTAGGTTTTTCGATTCGTCTGATTCTGGCTTCATAAGAAAATAGTATGAATCTGCTTCAAGCGGAGAGGCCTTGCAACCAGCGCCACGCCCTGCGCAAGGGGGCTGTCGTTGTCCAGGACATAGATTTGTGCATCTCCAGCAGGTGGTTTTCAAGATCGAGCGATCGTCGCGTTACCTCCGACAACTCCGCTTTTGCTTCACCAAGCGAATACTCGCAGCCCATCAAACGATTCTCCAGATCCCGCAGATGGTCGGCGGATTCCGGATCGCCTGCTCCCGCCTGCCGCTGCCTATGCTCAAGAATGCCAGGCAGCGTCATCAAAAATGCATTCATCGAGGTCGTGGAATCCGTCTTTCCCGCCCGAACCACAGCTGCAACATGATTCCAGTAGTTTTCCAACACGTCATTTGCTTCGACCACCGCATGCGACGGTTCTTTACGGCCCATTCGTTGGGACAACCATTGGGGATCGTCGCAGCCTGCAGGCGGCAACGGATGCACGGTGTCATATCTGGATAGCGCGGTGAACTTCCCTTGGGAGAGGTCGCTGGAGCTGAATACCGGAACACCACAGGACAGTGCAGTAATCGCAAGGTGATAGCTGTGTCCCGCAACTGCTTCGGATCCGCCTATCAGCGATGCCAGCACCATCGGAGATGGCCATTCGCTGAGATAAAACGTCCCCGGCAGCTCCCTGTCAATGAACGATTCATGATCGCAAAGCGCCGGTCCGAGACGAAGCAGAAGCAAGCTGAGATTGGGCAGCTCTGTACGGAATTTCTTCAAATAATCAGTAAGCCGCTCAAGATTCTGGGTTGCCTGAATCACGAGGTACGGGGCCTTCAGGCCCAGAGCGTCGCGAATCGCAGCCGCCTCATCGGTCGCGACATGGGATTCCAAACAGCGCCCGATAGAAAAGGCGGTATCAGGCATCACATGCACACGCTGCGGCTCAACAAATGGCCTGAGTGCTGCCTTCGACGGTTCGTCTCTCACTGCAATATGAGCGCTGGAATTAAGCGCAAGGGAAAGCAGCGGGTGGCTCCAATCTGGAATCTCGTTGCAATGCATGCCCGGAGCATTCCATATGACAGGCACGCCATGCTGCACACCCACCAATGCTGGCCCCAGCCAATATCCCGTGGGATGGTGAATCCACGTTGCCGGTGGCCCATATCCCGGAGCGATGAATTTGTCAAAACGGACAATGAACCCACCGCCGATCAGGATTGCATCAAGGTCACTGGCCATGCGAGGCAATTCCGCCAGTGACTCAACATCATATGGCCAATCCTCCGAGGATTTCGCGTGATAGGAAAACGGGATGAGTTCAATACGTCCCAGCCTGCGGGACAACTCCAGTTCTGCAATGATCGGGAAAAGTAGATCACCATAATTCTGGACATCAAACGTGCCAAAGATGCCAATGCGCCAAGAGCGTTGGTTCTTCATTGCATCGGAATCAGTTGCATTCATTTTTAGGGTTATAAAAACTGGGCGCCCGCACTTTCAGTCCAATCTGATTATTCACGCTAGAGAAATTCTAAAAATCTAGCGGGCTCCACTACGATCCAGATCCATCTTTTTACTTGCATGCGCATTTTCCAGAATCTTCAACGTGGCCAGTCCTGCCCGCTCCCATGAGAAACCACGGGAATGCTGGAGTGCATACGCACCAAGTTCCCGTCTCAATTCCTCATTGGTGACGAGCCTGGTAAGACCTTCGGCAATGGAATCCACACTAAGAGGATCTACAAGGACACCTCCTTGCCCTACCACTTCTGGAAAGGCTGAGGACATGGAGGCTAGCACCGGAGTTCCAAGCGACATTGCCTCGGCTGCCGGCAAACAGAAACCTTCCAAGAGAGAAGGCGCGGCCAAGCATTGCGCATGACGGTACAACGTCGACAGCACCTGATCATCAACGTTATCCAGGACAAGCACCTTGCCCGCAATCCCCAAGGCTGCAATGTCACTTTTGACAGAGTTTTGCCCCCAGCTCGCGCCCCCCACCAATACCAAAAGTATTTCCGTGCCGCTACGCTCGATCACCTGTTGGAAAGCTTGCAACAATCTTGCCAAATTCTTTCGTGGCTCGAAACTACCCACAAAGAGTACATAGGGCATTTCAATGCCAAGGGTCTTTAAATGGGTGACCGGCAAGGGGGATGGCATATGCGCCCCGCCTTCGGTTGCGATGGACACTTTTTTCCAGACTGTCTCATCAAAATAAAGCCTGATGTCTTCCGCCGTCGATTCAGAAATCGCAATGATCTGTTGGGTGGAGGCAAGGCTTCGGGGCATCAGCACGCGGTCAAGGTGATACGTGACGCGACGCATCGTTTCTGGTTGCTTCAACCAGCACAAATCATGAACGGTTACGGTGGTGGCTGTTTTTCGCGGCAAGAACCATGGCAGCCTGTGCGCAGGACTCCAGTAAACATCAGGTCTATCAATACTCCCCCAAATGACTTGGGAGCAAAACAAACTGGCGATGCGGCCTGCATCCCGAGGTAAATAATCAGACCGACAAGTCACATTTGGCAGATGAGCATAATCCCCTGACGGGCATGCTCTACCATAAAGCAACCAATGATGCCGACCCTCGCTCTGCTCTATCATGATTGGCAGCAGGCATTTGATGTACCTCGCGATGCCTGAACCAGGTACCTCAAGCATGCTGATGTCAACGGCTATACGCATCAATACCTTCCCTTTTCCTTGTTTTTCATGCTGCGCTCTATACGACCGGCATTTTCATGCGCCCCTATGCACTCATCGATTACGTCCTTATAGTGAATGGCTCTTTTATCCCAAGCAAACTCTGCAATAGTGTTTTCATCACGCAGAAACATCGATTGCAATGCCCCGCTTGTCCATCGCGCATGAATTTCGCGGAGGATGCGTTCGATGGAATCTGCCTGGTTCTGGACAACCCATCCTGCCCGGACGCGCATGATCAGTGCGCCGGCCTCGTCCATTGGGGTATTGGCAATATGCAAGATAGGTGAACCTATACCGAGATACTCATAAATTTTTCCTGGAACTTGAAACGGCTGGCTGTTGCCCACGCTAAGCAGCACATCGGAATTCTGCTGCGCGGAAATGCACGTGCCATGATCGACTATCCCGTGAAATCTGACCCCCGGAATGCCATCGAAAAGTGCTTGGTATGCAGCGTGATTTCCATAAAATTTGACTGAAATATCCAGATCACGAATCGACCGCAGCGCCCTTGCAAACTCGACAGGAGAACGGAAGTCCGCATAAAAATTCCCGGTATAAACAAGATGCAGGGACTTGGAATGATGGCTATTTTCTACACGTCCGCTGTTTCGACTGGGAAACCCCTGTGCGATGCAGGTGAATTTATTGTCGGCGTCTCGTAATCCGTGGCGCCTTTTCAGGAGATCGACAACAGCCATCGTCGTTACCACGATAGCGTCGGCACGGGCAATAACTTTTGCTTCAAAGGCGAGATCGATGCGCTGGCGCCAGCGCGGCGTATAGGGCGCAACTACAGGATCAGCGAGATCGACGATAAGCGGAATTCGAGTGATCCGTTTGGCCAAGAGACCCAACAGAAGGTCTACGCCGGGCTCGTGCGACGCCACTACCGCGCTGTACCGGGTTGTTCGGAGCAACTGAATCAAACGCAAGGACGCGCTGGGTGCCCATTCGGTACGCAAGTCTGGAAATATAATCTGATCGAGTACCCGACGCCCCCACCGGTGCATTTTTAACAAAACCGAATCGCCACCCAGCGGCCCAACCGCGCCACCACCTCGTGTCCATCTGGATAAATGTAAATAGGCTTTTTGCGAAAAACCGACATATGGACCAGGCCAGACCCGGTGGACGATAACCCCGGGCGCGAAATCCTCATGAAAAGGCGGCAGTGAAGGCATGTCGGAGCAAAGCACATGCACTTCCACACCGAGCTTTGCCAGCTCATTCGAAAGATAGAACCATCGTAGTGATTGGGCTGCGATGATGGGAGGAAACTCATAGGCAATCAGAAGAATGCGCATAACTGTGCTTTGTCAGTGCCTTGTGCAATATATCCACGATTTTTTCTGATGCCCTGCCATCGCCGTAAGGGGAATCGCCCCGTGAAAACGATTTGTACGCAGCATCATCATCAAGCAGTTGCAGCGATGAATTGACGATGGATTCAAAATCACGCCCCACCAATTTGGTAACGCCGGCTTCTATGCCCTCGGGCCTTTCGGTTTCGTTGCGCAACACCAGCACCGGCTTGCGCAAAGATGGAGCCTCTTCCTGGACTCCCCCCGAATCAGTAAGTATAAAAAACGAAGATTTCATGGCTGCAATGAAATCAATATAGTCAAGCGGGGGGGTTAAACGAATCCGTGAATGATTCGAAAGATACGAGTATGCCGCATCCTTTATAGCAGGGTTAGGATGAACCGGAAAGAGAATAAATACATCATCCCTCACGTCAGCCAGATATCGCGCCGCCCGGCATATTTCAGCAAATGGCCGCCCAATGTTTTCTCGTCTGTGCGCGGTAAATAATATCATTCTACAATTCGCGAATTCCGGAAGCACGAAGGGCGGGCAACGATCTGCAGTATAAAGCAAGGCATCCACTATCGTATTGCCCGTCACGTAAATGGTATCGGCAGATTTTCCTTCTTCGATGAGATTTTTTTTAGCAGTGTTAGTTGGCGCAAAATGCCATTGCGCCAAATTTCCAACCAGTACGCGATTCATTTCCTCGGGAAATGGATTTTTATAATCTCTCGTTCGCAAGCCCGCCTCCACGTGAGCAAAGGGAATGCGAAGATAGAATGCAGCGAGTGCGGCCACTGTGACTGACGTTGTATCACCTTGTCCAATCACGATATCAGGCTTTTCAGCCTGAAAGCAACGATCTAGTTCACCAAGCAACCGGATGGTCAGTTTTGCCAGGCTCTGATTTGGCTCCATGACGTCGCAAATAAAATCCGGAGTCAGCGAAAAATGCGACAGCATTTTTTCGACCAAGACAGGGTGTTGCCCTGTCGAAACAATCCGTACCGATGCCCAATGGGTTTTGCGCAGCGCAATAATCAGTGGCGCCATTTTGATGGCTTCCGGCCGGGTACCCACTACACAAATGATATTTATCCGGCTAGATGATTGCATTGCAAAGGAATAGAGTTGCGACAAAAATGGTACGCCCGTTGATTGCTTGGTTGGCTTCGTTCTATTCTGGGCCAATCACAATTTGTTCAGTCTCGGGATTTCGGTGAATGACGCTTTGCGCAACACAAGGTGCAGACCAGCGCTTCAGGCCACATCGCCGTGGCCCCCATCGTACGCCCGCGCCTTTTCGATTGAAGCGTCGGGCCATTGGGTCCATAGCAGGTTCGCGTGCACGAGAGCTTGACCTGAATCACAGGAGCACACCGCGAAGCATGTTTTCCGGAGACCACGCAGCGAGCGCTGCGTTTGCCCCATGTTGGCGCTGCGCCATGGGCTTCGCGCGCGATAGCCGGACCCGGCGGACTCTGGCGCACTGCAAGCGATGGCTGGACCACGGCAATTTTTTGCATGGCGCCCCTGCATCTTGCGCTTACCATGCGCCCCTGATTTCCATCAAGGAGCCCCCTCCCATGAGCATGAACAAGCGCAACTTCGTCGCCGCCGGCATGGGCCTGGCAGGCCTGTGGACCGCCACGGGCAGCAGCCACGCCGCCACGCCGGCCAAGGCCCCCAGCGGCCCCACGCTGCTCACCATCAGCGGCGCCATCACCCAGTCCAACCGCGGCGCGCTGGACACCACCATCGACCAGATGATGGGCAAACACGGCATCCAGTTTGACAAGGCCTTTGCGCTGGACGCCGCCGCCCTGGCGCGCATGCCGGCCGTCACCATCAAGCCCACGCTCGAATACGACAGCAAGCCCCACACGCTCAAGGGCCCCCTGCTCACCACCGTTCTGGCCGCCGCCGGTGTGGCAGCGGGCAGCCCCGTGCAACTGGGCCTGCGTGCGGTGGACGGCTACAACGTCAACATCAGCATGGCCGACGCCCAGGCCTACCGCATGATCGTCGCCACCCACATCGACGGCCAGCCCATGGCCCTGGGCGGCTTGGGCCCCCAGTGGGCCGTGTACGACGCCGACGTGCTGCCCGCCTTCAAGGATAAGCCCGTGAAGGAGCGCTTTGGCCTGTGCCCCTGGGGGCTGTACCACATTGAGGTGAAGAAGGCCTGAGCGGACGCGTGTCATTTCCCACCTGCTTCAACTGCCGCGCCAGCGTCCCGCCAGGTACATCCAGGTGCCTCAGATGCGGCCGGTGGGCAGGCGGCAGTCCTTTCGCGTCGCGAGATGACCTCAGCCCCAGGGAAGCGGGCTGGGGTCTGCCTCCCTATGTTCTGGAAAGCGCTTCATTTCGCTGGGCGTCGCTGCTGGCCCCCTTGTGGGTGCCGCCTTTGGTGATGATCTGGCTTGGGGCCCCTCCCCCGGCAGTGGCCGCCATACTGGCTCTGTTCATCTTCATCCCCGGGCTGTATGTCATCACGAACCTGCCACGCTACTCGCGGTGGGCCAAACTGGTCGCCTCGCTGGGCTATGTGGCGCTGTCTGGCCCCTTGGGTCTAGCTTGCCTGGTTTGGATGGACCGCTTGCTGCAAAAAGCGTAACCCTTGCCTTGCGCGGATTTTGCTCTCATTTGTATAGCTTCCAGCGCATGATCCACTGGCGCTACAGCCATATTTCACCCCAAATCAGCCCCGGCGGCGCCCCATGCGCACCGCCAGCGCCGCCAGCGACCCCACGGTGGCCAAGCCCACCACCCCCAGCCAGCCCCACTGTGCCAGC
>Ga0207975_100897_pt1 | contig 11090 bp, 6 predicted proteins | sample LakWasMe91_HOW11_2_FD_183913 | JGI IMG/M metagenome (GOLD analysis project Ga0207975, IMG submission 183913) | Freshwater sediment methanotrophic microbial communities from Lake Washington under simulated oxygen tension - Sediment Metagenome... | ecosystem: Environmental > Aquatic > Freshwater >...
AAATACGTCCATGTAATCTGGATTCCGGCAATCCCTGCCGGAATGACGGTCTTCCCATAGACTTGTGTATAACGACGAACGCGTTGCGTGAAAATGCCTTGGTGGACGCGTTGGGTCCCATGTTTTTGCCATCTGCGTTTCGGATATTTGTGTTATTCGCGGCGTAGCGCGTCACTGCCATTAAGCTAAGGAAAAAATCTCCCTCTCCTGTTGGAGAGGGTCGGGGTGAGGAGAATAAAAACAAGTAAATGCTTTATTTGATCCCTCATCCTAACCTTCTCCCGGTGAGAGAATGGACTGGTCTCTTAACTTAATGGCAGTAACGCAGAGCGTGGGAGTGAAATAATATACTTATCTTAAAACAGGCAATCCCGATTGCACATTGATGTTTTGCGCCCGGTGACGCAATAAATGATCCATAATCACTATCGCCATCATCGCTTCGGCAATCGGCGTAGCACGGATGCCCACGCAGGGATCATGACGACCTTCGGTGACCACATCAATAGCCTCGCCTTGCAGATTGATGCTTCTGCCCGGCAGGCGCAGGCTGGAAGTTGGCTTCAAGGCGATACTAGCCGTAACATTCTGGCCGCTGGAAATACCGCCCAAAATGCCGCCGGCATGATTGCTTAAAAAACCGTCCGGGGTGATTTCATCGCGAAACTGGGTACCTTTGCTGTTGACGCAATCAAAACCGTCGCCGATTTCCACGCCTTTTACCGCATTAATGCTCATCAAGGCATGAGCCAGATCGGCATCAAGCCGATCAAAAACAGGCTCGCCCAAACCCGGCGGGACGTTGGTTGCAACCACTTCTATCCTAGCTCCGATGGATTCGCCTTCCTTGCGCAACGCATCCATATAAGCCTCCATTTCAGCCACTTTATCCGCATCCGGGCAGAAAAAAGGATTGCTGTCGATAATCGTCCAATCGACTTTCTCGATTTTTATCGGACCCAGCTGCGATAGGTAACCGCGTATTTCTATGCCCGCCTGTTCCTTGAGGTATTTTTTGGCGATGCCGCCCGCCGCAACACGCATGGCCGTTTCACGGGCCGATGAACGCCCTCCGCCGCGATAATCCCTGATACCGTATTTGTGCTGATAGGTATAGTCCGCATGGCCGGGCCTGAAGGTATCGGCGATCTTGGAATAATCCTTGGAGCGTTGATCGGTATTTTCAATTAACAACCCAATCGACGTACCGGTGGTTTTGCCTTCAAACACGCCGGACAGGATTTTGACTTCATCGGCTTCACGCCGCTGGGTGGTGTGCCGTGAGGTGCCTGGCTTCCTGCGATCCAGGTCTTCCTGCAAATCGGCTTCGCTCAAGGCCATTCCCGGAGGACAGCCATCAACGATGCAACCTATAGCCGGGCCGTGACTTTCGCCAAACGAGGTGACGGTAAATAATTTTCCTATTGAGTTTCCAGACATATCTAATCTAAAGCCGCTAAAAATAATTCGTTATATTGACTGACCTGTTCGGCCGTCAGTAAAAACACGCCATCGCCGCCGCGTTCAAAATTCAGCCAGTAAAAGGGCACGTCGGGAAAAGCGTTCTGCAACGTTTCCGCACTGCTGCCCACTTCCACAACCAGAATCCCCTGCTCCGCCAGATATTGATCGGCATCGACCAGAATACGTAAAACAATGTCCAGCCCAGTGTGCCCGCCTTTAAAGCCCATATCGGGCTCGGCGCGAAATTCTGCGGGTAATTGTTCCCATTCTTCAAGACACACGTAAGGGGGATTGCTGACGATGATGTCGTAGCGCGTATCGGGCAGTTCTTTAAATAAATCCGACTGGTAAAGCGTCACCGCGTCGGCCAGTTGATGCTTGGCGACATTCAGCTCCGCCACGGCCAGCGCATCTGCGGATAGATCCACCGCATCAACGTAAGCGTCGGCAAAGGCATAAGCGCAGGCTATGGCGATGCAGGCGCTGCCGGTACACAAATCCAGAATGCGGACGACCTGCTCTTCATCCACCCAAGGCGCAAAACGCTGTTCGATTAATTCGGCAATAGGCGATCTTGGCACCAGCACCCGCTCGTCAACATAAAATGACAAGCCCGCAAAAATGGCTTCATGGGTCAAATAAGCGGCCGGTATGCGTTCGTTGATACGTCTGTCGATCATATCGATCACGGCCTGGCGTTCAGTCAGCGTTAAAACGCTTTCCAGATACGCATCGGCCAGATTATAGGGCTGATGAATGGTATGTAAAACCAGAGCCGCCGCTTCATCCAGCGCAGTTGTAGTCCCATGACCGAAACTCACTTTGGCCTCGGTAAAACGGCTGGCGGCCCAGCGAATGTAGTCGCGAATGGTTGATAAAGTTGTTAAAACTTCAGATGGCGTTGTTTTCATTGCTGTACAAAGTAAGATAGCTGTAATACGGTTCGACGAATAGACGGATTTTAAACTAAACTTTGCGAGCTTGTTTGAATATTAAGTAGACACAACATGGGCCAAACCAACAACAACCTTAACAATGTCACCGCAAGTTTGGCTAAAAACAAACTTTTAACGGACTGTTATCGGCATATGCAATCCGATGACCTGATGCTGCCGACTATCCCGGATGTTGCTTTTAAAATACGCCGCGCCATTAATGACGATAAATCGAGCACTTCCTCAATAGCCCGCATAGTCCAAATTGATCCGTCAATTACCGCCAGACTGATACAAATCGCCAACAGCCCTTTATATAGGGGTCGAAAAAAAATTGAAAGTTGCCCCGAAGCGCTAACCCGATTGGGATTGAAAACGGCCCAGGACATTATCACTGCATTTGCGATGAAATCGGTCTTTAACGCCAAGTCTCACGTTATCCGGCAAAAAATGGCCGAGTTATGGGCGCACAGCAGTTACATTGCCTCCATCAGCGCCGTTTTCGCCCATAAAATTCCCGGATTCGACCCGGACCGGGCCATGCTGGCCGGACTGATTCATGATATTGGCATCGTACCCATTTTGACTTATGCCGATAACCATCCCGATATTCTTGCTAATCCAAAAGACCTTGTAGAAACGGTCAAGGAATTGCGAGCAGACATTGGCGTGCAAATCATTCGTCACTGGGATTTTCCTGAGGATTTTGAAGAGGTAGTAATTAATTCCGAAAATTGGTTTCGCAATAACAATAACCCGGCCAATTACGCAGACATTGTGATGATTTCGCAGTTGCACAGTTTTATCGGGAAAGTTGATATAAAAAAAATACCCAAAATAGATGCCCTACCCGCTTATAAAAAGCTGGCCGGACATTTGGATGCAAACGACAGCATCAATATACTGGATACTGCCAAAGATGAAATCGAGCATATTCGGCAAATGCTGGCTTAATGGACATTAACTCGCTAATAAACACCCAGTCCCTGCCAGCTCCTAACAGGCTGTTGGAAAACGCCTTAAACCTGAAAGTCGGTCAACAGCTTGATGTAAAAGTGATCAACGCCGAGATACAAGCGGCAAAAAATGCGATTACCTTATCATTGGGCGGCAAGGACGTCAGCGTACAAAGCAACCAGCCGATTACGTTAAGTCCTGGGCAGGATTTGAAAATTCAGGTGACCCAAATAGCGCCTTCCATCGAATTTAAGGTTCTCGATCCGTTACCCGAACTAAAAAACCAAGCCATTGAATTGCGCTTAAAGTTAATACCGACTGCCAGGGATGGTGGGAATGCCGCACCGATGCGTCCAACCGCCAAGGATGCTGGAAGCGTCGCAACCGGTCGACTGACAATCACCGAGCAACAGGATAACGCCGCCTCCCCATCGTCCGTAAAGCAGCTTTTGGACGCAAAGATAATCGGCATCATCGGCAATAAAATTCAGCTACAGGTTTTTAACCCATCGACAGCGAATACCGGCAATAAACCAGTTGCTGTTATCACTATCGATCGAACTCAACTGACCAATGCGCCTTCGGATTTAAAAATCGGGCAAAGCCTGAACCTGGAGATCGTCAAAACAGGAACCACGCCGGAATTTAAGATTATTCCTGCCGCCACCCATATTCCCGAGGCCAAAGTAGCCGAATTTATAAAACAGTTTCTACCGCGACATGAAGCGTCGCCGATCTTTTTAAATCAGTTAATAAAAGATTTGCCGCAACTGTTAAAAAATGAAAGCGTTCCTCAAGCCCTAAAAGATATTGCCGCAAAAATAGTGCAAAACCTGCCGCCAAAAGAGCAGTTGGTCACCAGTCAGGGGCTTAAGCTGGCAATTGCCAATTCGGGGCTGTTCCTTGAGGCCAAACTGCCGCCTGCACTGGTTCAAGCTGAATTAATTAAAGAATTACCGCAACTGATAAAAAATGAAAGCGTGCCTCAATCATTACAGCGCATTGCCGCTGAAATATTACAGAACCTGACGCAAAAACAGCCGTTACTTAACAACCCCGTTCTTCAGCAACCGGCCACTAATACAGCGCCTATTGCCGAAACCGAACTAGCCACTTTAAAGTTAAACCTGCCCCTCACCGTAGAGGGCGAAAGCGGTACCGCCAAAACAAACGCTTTGGGCGCCGAGGATTTTAAAGCCAATTTACTTAAATTTATTCACGCCTTAAAACAGGAACTGGCTACCCAAGGCGAGCAGCCGTTAAATAAAACCGATATTGACCTGCTCAAAAACCTGCAAAATAAAACCGAAAATACCGTTGCCAAGCTAGTGCTGGATCAATTGATGTCCTTGCCTAAGGAAGACAGCCCAAAGCAACTATGGGTCATCGACATTCCCTTCATTGATCGGCAACAGGCCGAAACGGTCAAGATTGAAATACAGCGCGACAAGGAAAACAAAAAGCAATCCGGCAGCGGCGACTGGTCGGTTAATATCACCATTACGCCGCCGGGACTGGGTACCATTCATTGCATGGTTTCCTACCGAAATGATGCTATCAATACCTTTTTCAAAAGCCAAAACACGCAAACGACAGAGCTTATCAAACACAACCTTGATTATTTGAAAAACCAGCTTGAAGAATCAGGATTAAAAACGGGACACATGGACGCCCACGACGGCGCTCAAAAAACGCAAGCGGCGCATCCGCATCAACTGACCGGGAAAAAACTGTTTGATGATAATGCGTAGGTATGTTGGTTAACGGTTTTATCGTTAACCAACATCGTAGCCCAAAAAGTTGATTGTCAAATAGCAGACAACCCAACTGCCATCATAGCTGCGATTCGGCTACGGCAGCTTTCGACCCATTCCGGACTGTCATTGTGTACTTTGAAACAAGATAACTTAAAAGTGCTAATTGCAGTGAGGCGTATCAATTTCGATATGCCCCTTCTTTAAGTCAGCAGCATCCTATAACAGTGCACCTTATCGCATTTTTTTCAAAAATCGTAAACTATTTTTCCCTAATATCTTTAGCACAAGGACCCTTCTCATATGTACAGGGAATAAAAGTTACATCCTTTTTAGATTCATCATCAAGCAATGTATTGGGGGTTAATTCACCACGGTGAAAAAAGTACCGAATATCATCAATGCCGTTAATAAATCCATAAGAAACACCTGCAGTTTTAACTTTTACCTGATCCACTGTGCCTAAAATTCTATCCATTCCATTACTAGCGTTTGGTGGATTAATTCTGCTAATAATTTCGGATACTTTATAACTGTTCTGTGGATCGCATTCTTTACCATAGCGCTCTAGTCCGATCTTTAGATTTTGCAATGATTTAACAGTAAGTTGATCTATATTATTATCAATGATAGAGAATATTTCTATTGTTAAACCAGCATCATTACTTTTTTTATAATAAACCTCAGCTAGCATTAATAAATTGCATAATCTATTTATAGTTACATGATCATAACCTTCACTGCCAATTGCTTCAGCAATAATATTTACAGCCTTTCTTAAACACATTAGAGCTTCAGTGAGATCATCATCTCGAATAAACTGTTCAGCCATTCTGCGATAACAACTTGATGCTTGGTCATAAGTACTAATCCGAAACTTTCTATGTCTTGACTTCTGGTTAGGAATTAATTCTTCATAAAGCACTGATGCGTCTTTGTAATTACCTTTCAGCGTTAAAATCCATGCCTTACAAGTTTTTAATGCAATTTCATCATGATCTAGTTTTATAGCGTGATCAATCTGTTCTTCAGCTCTGTCAAAATCTTCTTCATGTATGAGAAATTGTGCATAGGCATATCTAGTAATGGCAGATTTTGGATCAAATTCAATTGATTTTTCAAACTCTACTTCAGCTTGATAAGGCGATGAATCTTTTAAAATATAAGCACGAATTCTATAGCATTCAGAAAACTCAGGCATAATCCCTATGGCTGTTTCCACATGATTGTTAGCGACTTCTAAATTTCCTTGTTTTGCGGCACCTAGTGCTTTTCTTAAATAAATTGAGCATATTTTCTCATCTCTAGTTGACCAAGAAATAGCATTTAAATCATATTTATAATGATTTTTTATTACATTATGTTCATCAAGAATGCTTTGCAGTTCCTTTCTTTTACTTTTAACTAGTTTGTATATATCTTCAGAAACTGGTCGTACACTATTTATATATTCTTCTGCTACTCCTGTTAGGCTATATAGTCGTCCTGACAGCTCGGACAGATCACTATTTGAAACCAACATGCTTGAATTATGAAGGTGATGTAAGGCTTCTTCAATTTCAATTTCAGACAAATAACCTAGAAAAAATCTGAGCTCAACAGCAGAAATAGGCTTACGTATGCATGCTATTACAGAAATAGCGATAGTTTCAACTTCGCCTAATTGATCATATAGATTTTCAAAACAAAATCTTAAGGCATCTTTAAAGCTAACGCTTTGCTTATTTATTAAATCAGCTGGACTTTTTCCAGCCGCCACAGCTAGCACATACCACTTTATTAAAAGAGGATTGTTATAAAGGCGTTTACATAGCTGTATTAATGCATCATTTTTATTTTTATACAAGCTATCAAGATTTAAAAGTCTTGACATATTCCTCATTAACTCTATTGATGGCTTATCATCTAACTTGTCAAGTTTATATCTATATTCTATTTCACCTAGACCAATTCTTGTCGTTATAAGAACTTTTGATTGACTTGGTATATTTGCAAGAAATTCTCGCACCTCGGAACTTGAAATCGTTTCAAGATTATCTATACAAAGTAATATATTAAACTCCGTCATATATTCAGATATTTCATCTAATGTAGATTTAATATCACCAGTATTTTCTACTCCTAACGTTTCAGAGATTTTCTGAAACAAACCGGAACTTGAACATATAGCATTACGAATTTGATCTACACCATTTGACGTAAGTCGACTTGTTTTTAATGAAACCCAAATGATAATATCATATAAAGATTTATCAACTTCCCCCTCACAAAGATCCAAAATATCGTATAAACATCTCTGTGCTAAAGCAGTCTTACCGATCCCTCCTTCGCCAACAATAGATATAACCTTTGTATTCGACATTAATAACTTGTTGATCAATTTCCTATCATTTTCTCGCCCAAAAAACCCAGTATCATCAAACTCAGGCAAGGGTAAATTATTATCAATAGATTTCTTTTGTAATCTCCAAAAATTTGGAATTTCTAGTGATAAAGCAAATGAAGGGTTATTAAGGTTTTTAATTGCTTCATTTATATTTTTCCAACTTAACCTATCACCTTTCTTTATTAACTCATTGGTGAAGTCTAATAACTGATTAAAATCATTTGGTTCCAACGGGCGAGAATGACAGACTCTATTCCTACATTTTGATAAATTTTCTAATTGACTTGTTATAAATTTAATTTCGTCTTTAGAAAAAAATGTTTGAACTGAACCAATCTTATTTAAAATTTTACTAAGATCATAAAAATCAACAAAGTCAAGAAGCTCATTCAACTCATCTTCTTTTGAAAAAACCTCTTTTTTATGCTCAAAGTATCTCTCTTTAGCAGTTTTTGTAACATCTTCAGGCAATATGTCATCAACTGCATCGGGTAACTGTTGAACAATTAAATTTCTAAGATCTGTTTCAATAGATGAAATTAATGAAAAACAGGACATTCTTGTTGCGTAATTACGACTGCTCATATTCCCTCAAATTATTTATTAGTAAACGCGATATATAGGCGCATCGGTCGCGATTGGGTGCGACTCTCTTTGCTCAACTCCTTTGCACTACAGATTTTTGCCATCCTTTGCAAAAAGAGTGGTATTAAAAACAACAACAGGGTACAACTAAAATGAATGACTGCTTTTGGCCGAACTGTGTCATTCGCGAACGCCCAGGTTCTCCTTACCAGTTGAATATATTTTGAACCGTAAAGCCTATCGGGTCGGGATTGGCGCAACCCAGACCCGATCAATGCTACAATTCCCGCGTCGCACTGAATTTAATATCCGGCCAGCGCTCTTCGGTCAGTTGCAGGTTGACCCGACTGTTGGCGACATAAACCAGGTAACCGCCGCCATCTTCGGCCAGGTTATCAAAGGCTTTGTTCTTGAACTCTTCCAGTTTGGCCGGTTTATCCGAGCTTACCCAACGCACGGCTGAGATAGGGATGGCATCATAAACACATTCGACGTTGTATTCGCTTTTAAGCCTGAATGCGGTGACGTCAAACTGCAAAACACCGACCGCGCCTAAAATAAGGTCGTTATTTTTTAACGGTTTGAACAACTGGGTCGCGCCTTCTTCGGTCAACTGCACCAGTCCTTTTTGCAGGGCTTTGGCTCTTAACGGATCTTTTAACACCACGCGGCGGAATAGTTCCGGCGCAAAATAAGGAATGCCGCCGTATTTAAGCGTTTCTCCCTGGGTAAAGGTATCGCCGACCTGAATGGTGCCGTGGTTATGCAGACCGATGATGTCGCCGGGGTACGCTTCTTCGACGCTTTTCCGGCTGTCGGCCTGAAAGGTAATGGCGTTGGCAACCTGGATATTTTTACCGATACGCACATGATGAACTTTCATGCCCTTGTCGAATTTACCGGAACACACTCTTAAAAAGGCAATCCGGTCTCTGTGAGACGGGTCCATGTTGGCCTGGACTTTAAACACAAAGCCGCTAAACGCCGGTTCATCCGGTAACACCGTGCGCTGCTCTGCCTCTCGGGGTCTGGGCGACGGCGCATATTCAGCGAACGCATCCAGCAATTCGATAATCCCGAAATTGTTGATCGCCGAGCCGAAAAATACCGGCGTTAGCTTGCCCGCCAGATAGTCTTCAAGATCGAACTCATGGCTTGCGCCTTTGACCAAATCGATTTCATCCCTGAGTTCCTGGGCTTGGTCGTCCAGCAGTTCATCCAGCTTCGGGTTATCCAGGCCTTTGATGATTTCAGCCTGGGCAATCTTGCCGCCATGTTGGGCGCTGAACAGGTGAATTTCATCCTTATACAGATGGTAGACCCCCTTAAAACGTTTGCCCATGCCGATAGGCCAGGTCATCGGCGCGCATTTGATGTTCAGGACATTCTCGACCTCGTCCATCAATTCGATAGGTTCGCGCCCTTCCCTGTCCAGTTTGTTGATAAAGGTCAGAATCGGCGTGGTACGCAGGCGGCACACTTCCATCAGGTTGATGGTGCGATCTTCAACACCTTTGGCAACGTCGATTACCATGAGTGCCGAATCAACCGCGGTCAAGGTGCGGTAGGTATCCTCGGAAAAATCCTCATGGCCTGGCGTGTCGAGCAGGTTAATAATGCAGTCCTTATGCTCGAACTGCATCACCGAGGTGGTTACCGAAATGCCCCGCTCCTTTTCCATTTCCATCCAATCGGAAGTCGCATGACGCGCCGCTTTTCGGCCTTTTACCGAACCTGCCAGCTGAATCGCGCCTCCGAACAGCAATAGTTTTTCGGTAATGGTGGTTTTACCCGCATCCGGGTGGGAAATAATGGCAAAGGTTCTACGACGCTTGGTTTCGGAGCTTATTTCAGTAATCGACATGTTTTATGCAAAAAATAGGTACGCACACGGTACACAACAAAAAGAGTGCCCATTTGTTAATGGGGGACGAATGGATGATTGAAGGCTTCCCTTGTAATGATGTAAAAAATCCTGTTGGTGAATGGTATTACCGGTGCCTTTTTCAAAATACCAGGGTAGCTTCAGCTGATTGATTTTACCTAATTCACATAAAATAAGTAAGTCTCAGTCTCTTTACAATACAGGATGAGTCTGGTTCAAGCGAAAAAACGAATTCAGTTTGAAGAATTTACCCTGAACGGCGGTTTTGTCGACCGTTTCAAACGGGTGCCGACGGCATCTTTTGGATGCTCTGTTCAACGATCCGGATTTTCACGCCGTCGACCGGCAGTTTTTCGGCAACCCTAATACAACAAAGCGCTGACAGATAAAGCATCGCTTCAGTTAAAAGGCTTTTCCCAAGGTTACGTGTACTCTGCCGACGAAGCTAATGAGAATGGCGGCCCGAGTTATCAATTGCCATTGACGGCCCTGATGCCGGATATTCTTCTCTCAGCGAGATTAGATACTTTTTCTATAGACAAGCTCAAGATCGATCAATGATTTGTCAGCGATTTATCTCAAGGGCGACGGGAAAATAAAGCCATTATTCAGGCAATTATCCAGCTGAGACGGACATTAAGCATTCAAGGCCCGCTTCAACAACTCGATGCTTAGCCCAATATCGGCAATAAGTTGAATAATAGCTTCACCTGATAAGTAATAACGCTTATTGATTAAATAAGCGGCATTCCCTATCCTATAAACATGTGTACAGCACTAAAATAATGCCATTGTCTTGTAAATAAAAAGAGTCTAATATCCGCAGAAATTTTGGGTTGGGTTTCCTCCGGGCACGATTACATTGACAAGTAGGGCTAATTTATCGCTTCCTTGCATTATGAGTCCGACACCCTACCCAACATAATCATCAAGTGGAACGAGAGATATGAATAACAACAAAGAAAATCGATTAGCCGGGCGCTATCCTACCTTTTGCACCGTTGAACTTGATTCAGGTACGGGCGTAACACGCAACCTGAGCACTACTGGAGTTTGCTTTACGACGGATAGTGCGCTTGAGCCGAATTTAATGCTGCGATGCTTCATTCTCATGCAAAAAATGG
>Ga0207975_100900_pt1 | contig 11056 bp, 8 predicted proteins | sample LakWasMe91_HOW11_2_FD_183913 | JGI IMG/M metagenome (GOLD analysis project Ga0207975, IMG submission 183913) | Freshwater sediment methanotrophic microbial communities from Lake Washington under simulated oxygen tension - Sediment Metagenome... | ecosystem: Environmental > Aquatic > Freshwater >...
GCACGGGTATTTTCTTGGGCAGCTTTGGTAAAGTTTTCCGGGTTGGACGGATCGACAAACGTGGTAGTGATGCCTAGTCTCGGCAAGGTTACGCTTAACAAATTGTACGTTCCGCCATACAAGCTGTTCGAAGCTACAATGTGATCTCCGGCTTTGAGTAATACCAGCAAGGTTGTAGCAATGGCAGCTGTTCCTGAAGCGGTAACTACGGCGCCGATGCCACCTTCGAGTGCCGCTAAACGTTGTTCGAGTATATCGTTGGTTGGATTGTTCAAACGGGTGTAGATGAATCCGGCTTCGGCCAAACCAAATAGATTGGCGGCATGGTCGGTGTTGTTGAATACATAAGACGTTGTTTGGTAGATAGGCACCGCTCTGGTTCCTGCGTTTTTAGTAACGTCGTGGCCTGCATGTAAGGCTTTAGTGGCGAATTTTTGTGTGCTCATGATTTAGAAATTTAGATTATTAGATTATTTTAAAATTTTATTTTTAAAAGCCCTTTCCCGAAACTTCGGGACGCTCAGGGTGACAAATTGGATTAAATAAAAAAGTCCTTTCGGATGGCTTACCAAAAGGACTTTCAGGAGTATAAATATAAACTTCGATTACGTCTTTCGCTTTTGGTAATTGGGTACACGGATGCAACAACACATCATCATGTGCATCATACGACGGCGAATCATGGTATTTTGAATAGTTGTTTTCATTTTGCTTTTTGTTTTGCTTTTTGTTTTGGATTTGACCCTTAGACTGCGCTCAGGGTGACAAATTATTTTAAATAAAAAAACCTCTGCGGTTGTGCAGAGGTTTGATGGTTATATTTTAAAAATTTAAAATTATGCCATAAGCGTCCTCTGCGGAGATTTCCACATCATGCGACACATATGACAAATTGTAAAGTTCATTCTCGTTGTTTTTGTATGGGGCAAACTTCTGAATGTTTTTTGACTTGACCAAACGGAATTTAAAAATTTAACATTTGAAATTTGCCGATATATATTTAAATACTACGTATTTAGATTTTTTGAAAAATCATAAAAAAAATAAAAAAAGCCAAATAGTTTTTTGTTTTCGAATTAGTCTTTATACATTTGCAACCGAAATTTGAGAGGAAAAATTTGAACTGATTGCAACCTCGTTAAAAAATGCTAAAGCAGAAACTCTCCTTTAGCTTTCACGGCAATCCCCTCATTTTTCGCAACATTTAATATTAAACTAAAACATAGTTATGGCTTATTTATTTACGTCGGAATCCGTTAGTGAAGGACATCCGGATAAGGTAGCTGACCAAATCAGTGATGCGTTAATTGACAACTTTTTAGCATTTGATGCCGAGTCGAAAGTAGCTTGTGAAACCTTGGTGACTACTGGACAAGTAATTTTGGCTGGAGAAGTAAAATCGAATACATACTTGGATGTACAATCGATTGCCAGAGAAGTGATTCGCAAAATTGGTTACACCAAAAGTGAATACATGTTTGAGGCGAATTCTTGTGGCGTTTTATCAGCGATTCACGAGCAATCAGCCGATATTAACCAAGGTGTTGACCGCGCCAGCAAAGAAGAGCAAGGTGCCGGTGACCAAGGAATGATGTTTGGTTACGCTACCAACGAAACCGACAATTACATGCCATTGGCTTTGGATTTATCTCACGCTTTGTTGCTTGAATTAGCAGCTATTCGCAGAGAAAACAACGAAATCACTTATTTGCGTCCGGATGCTAAATCGCAAGTAACTTTAGAATATTCAGACGACAACAAACCGGTTCGTATTGACGCTATTGTAATTTCTACACAACACGATGATTTTGCAGATGAAGCTACGATGTTGGCTAAAATTAAAAGCGATTTGATTTCGATTTTGATTCCGAGAGTAAAAGCCAAATACCCACAATACGCACATTTGTTTAACGACGATATTACGTACCACATCAACCCAACCGGAAAATTCGTTATTGGCGGACCACACGGTGATACCGGATTAACCGGAAGAAAAATTATTGTGGACACTTATGGTGGAAAAGGTGCTCACGGCGGTGGTGCTTTCTCCGGAAAAGACCCATCTAAAGTAGACCGTTCAGCGGCTTATGCTACCCGTCACATTGCGAAAAACTTGGTAGCTGCCGGTTTGTGTGATGAGATTTTGGTACAAGTTTCGTATGCGATTGGCGTGGCTAAACCAACTTCTATCAACGTGAATACTTACGGAACCGCTAAAGTAAACATGACTGACGGTGAAATCAGCAAAGTAGTGGAAACAATCTTCGATATGAGACCTTACTTTATTGAGCAACGTTTGAAATTAAGAAACCCTATTTACAGCGAAACTGCGGCTTACGGTCACATGGGAAGAACTCCTGAAACCGTAACCAAAACGTTTAAATCGCCAAACGGTGAAGATAAAACCGTAACGGTAGAATTGTTTACTTGGGAGAAATTAGATTTCGTAGACAAAGTAAAAGCAGCTTTCGGATTGTAATTCCTGAAACACTAAATAAAAAAATCCTGCCTTTGAGCAGGATTTTTTTTATTCTTCTTTTGTCTTGAAACAAAAGAAACAAAAGTTCAAGGCTTTGCCTCTTCGGCGGTCAAAACTATTTTCAATCCTAAATGAAAAGAACTCGCTTCACTCAAACAGCTTTTCATTTTACGGATTTTCAAATATTTGACACTCGCCTGCCAGATGCTGAGGCCATAGCCCCGATGGGAGCGGCATCCTTTTTTACCGTCTCGTTACATGTTGATTAAAGACATTCTCCCTGACGGTAAAAAAGATACAGCGGACAGCGGGAATCAGCTCCTATAAATTATACTTCAAACTAAAGATTATGTATCTCGGTTGCACACGGTATTGTGAGTTGCGGGTGGAAAACTGCGAGAAACTATCGTCGTTTAATGAAGTGGTATTCAGAATATTGGTAGCCGATATTTTGTATTCCCAGTGGCTGTCTTTGGTTTTTTGATAGGTCAAGCTGGCCGAGAGAAAGTCGTATTCTTGGTCTACCGTTTTGGCTCTGTTGTAATAGTGGAAAAACTCATATTCGCTCACAAAGGAGAAACTTTTGAGGAAGAAATAATCCAGTTTTACCGACGGGCTGTCGGTGTAAAAGTTATCGTTCGGATATTGGTTTACCGTGTAAGAATAGCCCAACTCAATATTAGGCAATTGCTTAAAATTGGTAGACGCACTCAAACGGTAATTTTGGGTAAAGCTTTCGGTATCGACGGTATTTTCGGCACTATTGATTGGATTAACTTGGATATTGTAGAATTTACTCCAATTGAAATTAGCACTAAAATTGGCCTTGTAGAATTTCAGGAATGAGCGTCCGTAACGGGCATTGGCCGATAAATTCTCGTCTCCGAAAGGGGAATTGAACGGTGAACCGATTTGGTTTACGCCTTCGAACAAGGCTCGTGTTTTGATGGCTTCGGTAGTTCTGGTGTAATTTATATAGCCCCCAAAGTTTTCAAAATTGAACATATTGAATTTTTGGTAAGACAACGTATGGCTTTGGACTACTGAATTTTCTAAGTCGCGATTCCCGGAAAACAAACTGCTGTAGCTGTTAAAAATGGTTCCCACAGCGTAATTGTTGATGTTGGTAAAGTTATTGGTGATACCGAAATTGTAGGTTAGCGTTTCCGATTTTTTGATTTGGTAAATCATTTGAAAATCGGGCAACAAACGAAATAGTTCCTGATTGACATCGGTGCCTAATTGGGTATTGGTTAAGTTAAATCGGTGTAAAGTCACGCCGGGCGTAAAGGTAAATTTGCCCGTTAACCATTTGAAATGAAACCCTAAATATGTATCGTTGTAACGGTAGCTCACATCGTTATTGTTTTCGGGTGCGTTTAATTCGTTGATGGTGCCGTTGTCCAAACGTTGGTCGATAGAAGATTGTAAACTTTGGTAAACGTAGGAGTTGGCCAAGGTAAAATTCAGATTGGTTTTTGGCGTGAGCACATAATAATAATCCAAACGGCTGTCGAGTTTGTTGGTTTTGATGAAACGACTTTGGGTAATGTCGTTGCGGTTTTGTGTCGTGTTGTAGCCTGTAAAATCAAATGGCTGGAACTGTAAATTGGCGTTGTATAGCGGATCTTCGTTTTGGTACAAATGTTGGGTTTCGAAAGCGAAAATATGCTTTTCTGTTGGCGTATAATAGAAACTCAAATTCTGATTGATGTTGACCGGATCTTGCTTTTTAGAGGTAAAAATACTTTCATTGGTATTGGTTCCGGTTAGGAAATTCGACACCTGACGATTGAGTTCGTTGTTTTCTCTTTGGGCGGAAATTCGGTTTAAAATATCGTAATCCAATTGGAAATTAGCATTGGGTTTGTAAGTTGCGCTGAACTTGAACAATCCCAAATTATTTTTCTGACTGCCGGCATCGTCTCTGACTTCAGAAGAAGAAACGTCGGTCGAATTGGGTTGTAAGATATTAACCGTGGAAGCCGTTTCGGTATCGACTAAAGTAGAAGTTGCAATGACAAATCCGCTTAAACTCCAGCTTTTCGATGGATTGAAGGAAAAATTGGTAGCGCCAAAATGCGATTCGATTTCCTTCACACGATTGTCTTGGAAAAAGCTAATGCCTAAGGAATTACTCCCAACATTAATACTGCCGCCGCCTTTGCCCATGATGTTTCGGAAACCGCCGCTGAATCGGAAATAATCCTGAATGGTAAAGGCTTGTTGCCCAACATTATTGCTATTGCCCATAATGTTGATGCTGTATTTCGGACTGTAATAAAACGCTTTCGGCGCTACTACGTATCGGTTGTCATCGTGTCCTACACCTATACCTGCGGTCATATCGCCAAACCAAAAATTCTTCTTGCCGTCTTTCAGTTTGATGTTCATGGCGAGGTTGTCCTGGTTGTTTTCCACGCCTTTCATGATGGAATTTTCATTGTAATTACGCAAGACTTGTACTTTGTCAATTGCATCGGCGGGAATGTTTTTGACGCCCAATTTGGTATCGCCGTCAAAAAAGTCTTTGCCTTCGACCATTAATTTGTTGACCGCTTTGCCTTCGACTTTTACCTGACCATCGGCATCTACTTCAACACCAGGGAGTTTTTTTAAGACATCTTCCAGTTTTCGTTCGGTACCGGTTTTAAAGGAATCTGCGTTGTACACTATGGTATCGCCTTTGATGGAAACCGGCATTTCGCGTACAATTTCTACGCCGTCTAACTCAATTCCGCCGCTTTCCATCGTGATGTTTTGGGTGATGTTTTCCGCTTGCGTAGTGACCACAACTTCTTTGTTCTGCATGCCCAAATAACTGAACTTAATGGTGTACGTCGTATTGGGTTTAAGATTGAGCAAAAACTTACCTTTGTCGTTGGTAATGGCGTAGGCGTCCATGGCTTTGGTTACTTGGTTCATCGCCATTACATTGGCCATCTCTAAAGGTGCTTTGGCATTGTCTTGAACGACGCCTTCGTAGCGAACGGTTTGGGCAAATGAAAATACAGTAGTAAAAAGAAATACGAGTAGTATGGATTTTTTCATTGGTTGAGTTGGATCGATTAATTAGTGTTGAAAGAAAATGACGCCGTCTTCATCTTTCATACTGTCTTCTTTTTTCTTCAGGATTTCGTCAAATTTCTTTTGGGACACTTTTTCTCCTTTGTTAGGCACTTTGATTTTAAATTTTTCTTTGTTGCTGAGCGTGACTTTGGAACACAACAAGATGCTGAAGCCATCATTAACTTCTAATATTAAACCCGGCAAACCCCAGTAATTATCGGGACCTAGACTCACCGGAATTTCAGGAGTATACCAAACGGTTACCACCCTATCTTCAGGTTTTGCCATTTTAAAAAGCGCCGGTTTTTGGGCGTCTCTTTTTAGAAAGTCTTCGTAGTCTTGCTTTTGCTTTTCGGTTACCGGAATCACTATTTCGGCTTTGAAACAATTGTAATCACCTATTTTCTTGGTTTCATCACTTAATTTCCAATCCGGTTTTACCAACGGTTCTACAACTAAAAACTCTTTACCGAAAACATTATCTTCCACCACACTGGTTTGTTCTTTAAGGTTTAAGTATTTGTTACCGGTAGTACCGTAGGAAATTGAAACCGAAAAGTCTTCAGTATTGTTAGAAGGTTTCTCTAAAGCTTTGGCTTCTTCATACAAAGATTCGGTTTTGTTAAAAGTTAAGATATACTGCTTTTCGGATGCTTTCTTTACAGCTTCCTTTACCACTTTTTCAAACTCAGGATCGACGGGTTCTTTGGGTTCAGTTTTGACTTTTTCAGTCTTTTTCTTGGGAATTCTTTTCCAAAAATACTCAGCTTTCCCTTGAAATTCTTGGGCTTCGGACAAGATTGCCATCAATAAAAAAAGAGTGGTATAGATAACTTTGGTCATGGCTGATTTTGTTTTTGATTATCGATTCATTCGCATTTGGAATCCGCCACGGCCACCCATTTCACTCATTTCTTCCATTTTCTTGATGACGATTTCGTCGTATTCCTTTTGAGACACTTCTTTGCCGGTGGCAGGTGCTTTGATATCAGCTTTTTCTTTGGGATTCAAAACCACTTTAGAACACAAAATAGTTGTTTTACCGTCGTTTACTTCTAAGATTAATCCGGGTAATCCCCAGTAACCTTCCGGACCTTGACTTACCGGGATTTCCGGGGTATACCAAGCGGTAATGGTAATTTCTTTCGGCATTTCTATTTGATCCATAAAACTGGTTTTAGCACCTTCTTTGGCTTCTTCTTTGGCTTTATCGTCTTTCTTTTCTTCTTCCTTTTTAGGACGGAAGTTTCGGAAATCGGTTTTACTCGCCGGAATTACCGCTGTAGCTTTGAAACAATTATAGCCGCCAATCACTCGGGTTTCACCGGTCATTTGCCAATTGTATGTCTTCAAAGAATCTTTAACCAAAAACTCTTTGCCCATAAACTCTTTGTCGACTTTATAAACTTTTTCTTTTACGTTTTTATAGTACGTTCCTCCGCCGCCCATCATTGAACTCATCATTCGGAATCCGCCACCGCCTTGACCCGGAGTGTCGAGTTTTTCTTCTTCTTTATAGATGGAAGCCGACTTATCGAAGTTCAAGAAAAACGTTTTTTCAAACATTTTCTTCATGCGTTCTTCTATCATTTTTTGCATTTCGGGCGTGATTTCACGATTGCCTTCAAAACGGGATTTGAAATCGGCTGTACTGGTTTTGGATTCGTATACCGCCATTCCCTGGAAATCTTTTTGGGCATGAGAGGCTAAATAAGAAAGAAGAAAATACGAAGCGAATACTATTTTTTTCATTGTTTTAGGTTTTGGATAACAAATATGACGAATGAATTTGGAAACTGTTACCAATGTTATGTTAAAAAATCAGTTTTATCTTGGGAAAATTAGCCCTAATAATTTATCTTAGCTATATGAATAAGCTGCTTTTTTCATTCCTCTCCGTGCTCTTGTTTTCCAATGGTTTAGCCCAAAATGCGCGCTTGGAAACCAAATTAGTACAAACGCAAACCCTGACTGATAAAGTTTTTAAAGGCTTTGACGGTTTGGGGAATGAATATTTTGTCAAAAACAACGTCTTCATCAAGCAAAGTGAAACCGAATCGTGGGAATACAAAAACGTAGCTTTGGGAAAAATTAGTGCGGTAGACATTATCAACCCGCTGAAAATTGTGTTGTTTTACGAAGACTTCAACACAGTTATCTTACTCGACAACCAACTGAATGAAATCCAAAAGCTGAATCTCTTCGATATCGACAACACTATTTTTGCTTCTAAAATCGGCATGGCGTCTCAAAATCAGTTTTGGATTTACAACGCCTTGACCCAACAAATCATGTTGTTCGATTATTTAAAAAACACGTCTAAAAACATCGGAAATCCCATCCAGGAAAACATCAAGTTCACGCAATCCGACTTCAATCATTTTTATTGGATAGACGAAGTGAACAACTGGTACAGCATTGATATATTCGGGAAAGTGACCTTGTTGGCCAACATTCCGCCGTTTGAAAACCTTCAAATTATTGACGCTCAAACCTTGTTGTTTGTGAAAGACAATGCACTGTACTGTTTGAGTACCAAAACCAAATCGGTTTTCGAAATTCAAATTGTTGAGAAATCGTTCCCGAATTTTTATTTCAAAGACCAAATTTTAGCTATTTTTACCGACCAACAAATTAAGAAGTATAAAATAAAATTACCATAATGCACATAGCGGTAGCAGGAAACATAGGAGCAGGAAAAACAACTTTAACCCGATTTTTAGCCAAACATTTCAAATGGGAACCTCATTTTGAAGATGTGGTAGACAATCCGTATTTGGACGATTTCTATCACCAAATGGAGCGTTGGTCGTTCAACCTGCAAATCTATTTCTTGAATTCACGCTTCCGTCAGGTGTTGCAAATTCGCGAAAGTGGCAAAAACATCATTCAAGATCGTACGATTTATGAAGATGCGCACATTTTTGCACCCAACTTGCACGCGATGGGCTTGATGACCAATCGCGATTTTCAAAACTATACTTCACTTTTCGAATTGATGGAAGGTTTGGTAGGCGCACCGGATTTGTTGATTTACCTAAGAAGTTCTATTCCGAATTTGGTTTCGCAAATCCACAAACGCGGTCGCGACTACGAGAATACCATTTCGATTGACTATTTAAGCCGATTGAACGAACGCTACGAAGCTTGGATTACCACTTACGACAAAGGAAAATTATTGATTATTGATGTTGACAACGTTGATTTTGTGAACAATCCGGAAGATTTAGGAATGATTATCAATCGTATTGACGCGGAGATTAACGGGTTGTTTTAACTACTTCGTCGTTTCTATTTCAACTATTAATCGCTTTAAGCGAAGCATTATAAAATCACAAATATTTTTAAAGGCTATGTAAGCGTCGTTTTCTGCCGCTTTGCTTGGTGCTGAAATTTTTTCATTTGGATGTTTTCTCTGGAATTTTATCAGTTCTTTGCCTACAAAAAAATCTTTTGCCTTAACCCATTCTCCACATTCCAGTTTTTTCTTTTGTTGCGTAATGCTATCCAATCCTTTGATGGCCTGGTTGTGAAAATCGAACTGCATATCCTGGTATACCCAAAAAAGTTCTTTGGTACAATTGACTCTGTCTTTTCTGACCGCAATACATTCCTTGTACTCAACGAGTAGACTATCGAGAGTAGCTTGAGTTTGACCGTAAGATACTTCAACATACAACAAGCTAATCAAAATAAAAATCGATTTTTTCAACATCATAATATCTATTTTAAGGTATCAAACAAGGATTTTATTTTTATGGACTTTACCGGTTTTGATACTTTCACTATAACCTTTTGATTCGGCAACAGATCAAAATAATTGTCGCTAAAAAAAGCAGCTTCTTCCGAAGACAAAAATACATTCTTGGCTAATACATCCGAAGTAATCTCATAAGTCAGTTCATCTAATTTTGTGACTTGAATATTGGGTTTAGTTAATTGTAGTTCTTTAGGTTTGACAAAATAATACAAGCCTTTTGATATTTTACCGGTAGCTGTTGTACAAGTTACCGAGATAACCATTTGACGAAGATTTTTAGCACTGTAATTCTCTTTTGGTGTTGCCGAAAGTACTTCATTCGAATTGGCCTTAATATCGAACTCTACGTTGTACCCATCAATATAATTACCGTTGAAATCCATTACTTCTTCCACCAAAGTTATGTGATGCGGTATGAGCTCATCATTGATGACTCTCACTTCATAATTGACCTCATTTTCAGTAATATCTACGAGTATAGGATTAAAGCTTCGCTTCGCCTGATACTGAAACGCTTTCCATCGGCCGTAATAATCTACCGAACTCCAAGAAGTCACCGGCCAACAATCATTGAGTTGCCAAAACAGCGTTCCCATACAATTGGGTTTTGCCCTGCGATGCGCATCTATAGCCGTTTTCATACCTTCGGCTTGGAGCAATTGGGAAACATAAATATAATCTTCAAAATTGGTTGGCACTTGGTAATCTCTCGCCATGTACTCGTTGATGGTTTTGTAACCAGTTGGATGTTTTTGATGGTTTTTAACTGCTTCCGAATCGAATTTCAATTCGTCATTTTGGGCAAAAGCCTGAAACGTTTTGACATCGGGCATGCCTTGAAAACCGTATTCGCTCATAAAGCGACCGACTTTCTTTTCATACATTTCAAATGGTTCCATACCCCACCAAACGCCCCAATAATGGGCATCACCACTGAGCAAACTTTCCTTTCTGCCCCAACCGATGGATGGTGAAGACGGCCAATAGCGATTTTCATTTTTGGGCAATAAACTGTCGAGTGTTTGCGGAATCAACTCATGAAATAACTTTTGGTAATCGTTCCAGATTTTGGTCGAATCGGCTTCCGAATAGTTGTATTGTTTCTGCCAACCCCAATTGTGCCAGCCTTCGTCGTTCTCATTATTGCCGCACCAAAGCGCCAAACTCGGATGGTTTTGCAAACGCGTCACATTGTCGACGACTTCTTGTTTGACATTCTCAAAAAAAGCGGCATCGCCGGGATACATCGCGCAAGCAAACATAAAATCTTGCCAAACTAAAATGCCGTTTTTATCGCAGGCTTCGTAAAAAGCGTCATCGGCATAGACTCCGCCGCCCCAAACCCGCAACATATTCATATTCGCATCGACCGCATTTTTGACAATCGATTGGTACACCGAATCGGTTACGCGTGGCAAAAAACTATCGGGCGGAATGACGTTGGCACCTTTCATAAAAACCGCCTGACCATTGACTTTAAAATAAAAACTCTTCCCAATGGCATCTTTTTCTTGAACCAGTTCAATCGTTCGCAAACCGAGAGTCATTTTTCTGGAATCGATTACTTGCTTGTCTTTGATTAAACTGATTTCAAACGGATACAAATGGGCTTCTCCCAAACCATTCGGCCACCACAATTTTGGGTTTTTGATTTCATAAGTCAACGACAAAGTGTTTTGCCCTTTTTGGAGTTGGATTTCCTCCGATTTATCGTTGATTATTAATTCGTATTGCCCAATTTTGTTGCT
>Ga0207975_100901_pt1 | contig 11043 bp, 8 predicted proteins | sample LakWasMe91_HOW11_2_FD_183913 | JGI IMG/M metagenome (GOLD analysis project Ga0207975, IMG submission 183913) | Freshwater sediment methanotrophic microbial communities from Lake Washington under simulated oxygen tension - Sediment Metagenome... | ecosystem: Environmental > Aquatic > Freshwater >...
TTATTCCAGGTTGTGACTGGCGGTCGCTTTAATAATTCAATTTTCACAATAGCTTTAATACTTTTAAAGCCGTATTTCCAAGGCACAACCAATCGCAATGGCGCACCATTTTGCTTTGGCAGAATATCGCCATACATTCCGACCGCCAATATTGTCAAAGGATGCATGGCTTCATCCATGCGTAAGGCTTCGACATAAGGCCATTCCAGCATCGCGTTATTAAGCTGTTTGGGCATGACTTCCGGTTGATGAACAGCGGTAAATTTTACAAAATTGGCCGTTGATAAAGGCTTAACCGTTTTTAATAAACTTCCCAGCGAAAAACCAACCCAGGGTACAACCATTGACCATGCTTCGACGCAACGAAAACGATAGATATGCTCCTGAAGCGTTTGCTGACGTAAAATATCTTCTAAATAATAACGACCCGGTTTTTCCACCTCGCCGCTTATCTCTATAGTCCAGGGATCGGTACGTAACTTTTGTGCCAGACTCGCTGGATCTTTTTTATTGAATGCGAACTCATAATAATTTGTATGATTTTTAATGAGTTCAGCGGGCGTAGGCGTTAAAAACTCAGCGGAAAAGTCACCTTTGGGCAAATCCGGCCAAACCGATTGATTGTTATCAGCCAATGTCGGCGAAATACCGGCACCAGCAACCATCGTCGCTAACATGGCTTTAATGATTTTTCGTCGCTCCCTAAAGATTAAAGGATCGGTAATCTCACTGGAAGGAATATCTTTTTTTGTTTTAATTATCATCGACAAAGTTACCTAACGGTTAATCAATACAACAAACCCAACGCAGGTTATTTATTATTTTCTACCTTTAGGAATCCAGCCTAATAATTGCCGCACTTTAATTTCAGTAATAAATGCCAGCGAAAATAGTTGTATAAAATTTTCCGCTTCAATTAAATCCAGGCCGATATGTTCAGGAACCAACTCTTTTCGAGTTCCAAAAATTCGATCCCAGACTGACAACACAATGCCGTAGTTACTATCGTGTTCTGTACGTAATGTGGAATGATGCGTTCGGTGTAGTGACGGAGTAATAATGACTTGTGAAATGGCCTCTTCATTGGTAATGCGAAGATTGGCATGATGAAAAAAGATAAAAAACAACTCGATAATCTCGATGGAGAGCACCAAATAGGCATCGACGCCGATGACTACAACGAATACAGACTTGTAAATAATTTCCAGCAATAAATCGAAAACGTGAAAGCGAAATCCCGTGGAAACATTAAAACTTTTATCGCTATGGTGTACCTTATGAAATCGCCATAGAAACTCGAATTTATGGCTAGCCACATGCCAAATGTAAATGGCCAAATCAAAGAAAGCAAAAGCCAGCAGCCATTTGACCAAGCCGTTATCCAAGTCGGCTAATAAGCCGTAAGATGAAAATTGCTGCGCGACCAGGAATAATGACGATGCTCTCAATACCGTCAAAATCAAGTTATTAATTAAAAATGCGGTGGTATTGGTAACGAATGATTCTTTATTGATTTTATTAGAAAAGCTACGATACGGCTTAATCTTTTCGAAGATTAACAACACAATAAAAGCGAGTATGGCAAGACCGAATAATTCTTCATTAAAAAGCAGGCCATCACTATTGTGGGTATTTTCAGCTGCACTCATAAACATACCTTCATGTTTTACACCCTTTTATAAAAGCTTGTTTATTTGTTCGACATGGCACTTAATAAAGCGTTCAATTCTTTAATTTCATTACTCGCGGTTATCTGTTCGGTTATATCGTACTGCACACCAAGATAATAAATAACCCGTTTTTTTCTATCTAATAATGGCGTTATTTTTAACCTATTATGAAATAGGCTACCGTCTTTTTTATAATTACGTAACGTTACTTCAACGGCTTGATGATTTTTCATGGCCTCAGAAATCTGATTGCGAGCCGGTTGCTCTCTATCATCGCCTTGAAGAAAGCGGCAATTATGCCCGATGATGTCTTCTTGACTATATCCGGTTAAACGTTCGAAGGCTTTATTGGCATATATAATTGGCGAGTCTTCTAAATCCGGATCCGCTAAAGTCACACCGTTAACACATTCATCTAAAATAGCGGAAAGCACTTGCGGAATAAGCCCGCTATCTTTTTCAACAATAAAAGGCATGATTAAACTCCAATGTTTATGATAATTACGAATCTACTCGATATTAATTGCTTTCAACCGCAATTAAATTTTTGATATTTTCAACCGTATTTTCTGCGCCATCTTCAATGGCGGAACGTATCAGCTTTTCAAAGGGGCGCATAAAAACTTCGATTTCTAATAAATCGAAGCGGAAAGTTAAGCGCGTTGCTTGTGTTTGCTCACTGCTTTCCAATAAATAACTGTGTTTATAGGGTTCAGTCAGGCCTTTAAAGATAAGCTTTATAGAGGGTTGATACTCTGTAATTTCAAAAATAGATTCGACTGCAGCGCCATTGTCTTTACGGGTTTGTTTCGCTTTAGCGCCGACAAAAACTTCTTTACCATCCAAGGGTTCGAATTCAACAACTTCTACAGACCATTTAGGATAGTTATCATAAAAATGCTCGCCAATATAAGAAAAGACGTCGTGAATCGGTTTATTGATCTCAATGCTTGCCTCACCCGTAACCGGTTTTGATAAATCAAATGGAAACTTAATTTGCATTGTAAAACCATTCCTTGCTGAGCGTATCGCTCAACTTTATTGTTATTTGGTTTTAATCTACCAGTATAAAAACCAATTACCAACTTTATAAAAATTAATTACACCCTTTCAAACAATTCAGCAGAACATTGCTACAACCAACCAATCAATCAAGCGACGCCGCTGCAGCCGTTATCTCTTGGCCGTTAGAACGGCTTAACTGCCCAACCGACTCAAGCACCCTGCCCTGTGCGCTCGCAAAGTCAGTTAATAATTCAGGCCCATATTCCCATGGTTTATTAAGCACCTGCTCCAACGCTTCTATGCATACTTTCAATTCCGACATGGCTAGATTGGCCGCCACACCTTTCATTGCATGGAGAAATCTCAATGCCGAATCCACATCGCCCGCTTGTAAAAAAGCATCCACACGAATCTGTGCATCGCTAAAGCCCTCATAAAACTTCAGCAGTAAGTCATGCAGCAGTCGCTCGTTTCCTACAACATTTTTTAAGCCCTGTGGTATATCAATGCCGGGCAAACATTCCGGCAGTAATGCTGTTTTTTGTTGGCTTGCCTTCGCCAAACAGGAAGCCGGTGTCTTGCGTAATTCCGGCTTGATTAAATCAATCAAGTTTGCCAATAGCTCATCAACGTCTATAGGCTTGGTCACATACCCGTTCATACCTATGTGCAGACACTTTTCCCTAACATCGTTCATGGCATGGGCCGTCATCGCAATAATCGGCAAATCACTAAATTGCGCTTCAGAACGTATGATGCGGGTTGCCTCATAGCCATCCATGATCGGCATTTCCAAGTCCATTAATACCGCATCAAAATAGCCTGTTCGTATTTTTTGCACCGCATCCCGACCATCCGAGGCAATGCTGACCTCAAAACCTTCCTGCTCCAGCGTTTCTTTCGCAATCTGCTGATTAATATGATTATCTTCCACCAACAGCAGCTTTGCCCCTTTAATTTGATGCAGCTTTTCATTTCCCGTCCCTATACGGCGGACTCGCGAGGGCGGATATTCGTCAAAATCATTTTGATTAAACGCTTCAACAACCGCGCTGAACAGCGCCGACGCATGCACCGGTTTAGCAAGAAAGCCATCCAGATTAAGATCTTTTGATCGCTGTACATGTACAACGTCCTCCCTGCTATGCGTGGTTACTATGATAATGTGAGGAATACAGGCGATTTCAAGACTATTTTTAATATGCCGCGCAACCGAAATACCGTCCATTTTGGGTAAATTCCAGTCCATGAGTACAAGCCGATAAGGATCTTCAGCGCAGGCGTTTTCCAACAGCTGAATGGCTTGCTCACCCGTGCTGACGGACGTCACTTGAAAAAAAAGGCTTTCCAAATGCAAGCACAAGGCATTCCGCGATGTCTCGTCGCTATCCACCACTAATGCTTTTACGCCGCGAAAAGCATCATGCGATGCCGAGTATTTTTGACGTACCTCATAGGGTTGCCCAAAGATGGCGGTAAAAATAAAAGTACTCCCCTGCCCTATTTCACTGTTTACCGTAATGGCGCCACCCATCATATCCACCATTCGCTTGCAAATGGCCAGGCCCAGACCGGTTCCGCCGTATTTGCGGGTGGTCGATTTATCGGCTTGATTAAAGGACTGAAATAGCCCGCCTATTTGTTCTGTGGTCAAGCCTATGCCGGTATCCTTAACAGAAAACTCAAGCCTAATTTGATCGGCTCTTTTTGCTTGTTCGGCGCCTTCCGCTAACGCGACTTTAATATCGACATCGCCGCCGTGGCTGGTAAATTTTACCGCGTTGTTGACTAAATTAAGTAACACTTGGCCCAGCCTTAGCGGATCGCCTATCAAATCCGAAGGCACATCGTCGGCGGTAATAAATCGTATCTTCAGGCCTTTTTCTTCCGCTTTGTCACTCATCAAACTGAAAAGATCGTTCAACACGTCATCCAGATTAAATGCGATCGTTTCCAGCTCCAGCTTCCCGGCTTCGATTTTGGAGAAATCCAGAATATCGTTAATGATTCCGAGTAATGCGCGTGAAGAAATCTGAACCTTAGTCAAATAATCCTGCTGTTTTGCAGTCAGGTCCGTCTGCAAAGCCAGCCGGGTCATACCGATGATCGCATTCATCGGCGTCCGGATTTCATGACTCATCATCGAAAGAAACTCTGATTTGCTTTTATCGGCCGCAACGGCCTGATCTCGCGCCTCGGCCAATTCGGACGTGCGGTTTATTACTTTTTGCTCTAACGTCCGACTGTATTCTTCAAGCTTATCGTAAGAAATCTTCAGATTCCGGGCCATTTGAGAAAACGCTGTCGTTAGCGCCCCGATTTCGCCATCCGGGTGAATTTTTTTAACATTGTCACTGACCGCAAAATTACCTTGAGCCAACTCATTTGCCAATTGGGTCAAGTGCATTAGCGGCCTGGACAGACGTTCAGACACGAACAATACGATACACGCGCCAATCAGGATAAAAATGGCTGCGGTTATTAATAGCCGCGTTATCATTTCGCCGATTTGACTAATACTCTCCTCTCGGGAATTAACGATCTCCTGATTAAGGAGATCCAGGGAAAAACCCAACCGGAGAACGCCCCAAGGCCTTGCACTCACTTGAATCGGCATGATAAATTCCATAAAGGATTCACCGTTGCTTACATACTCATTAACCGTTGCCGTCTTTTGACCCGCTGCAAACAAGTCCTCTTTTTCGGATAAAATCCCCATTTCCAACTGCGGCTTTAGCGTATGAATATACGCCCTCCCTGAGGCTTGCATTAATATGATGTAACGAAGCTCTTTATTTTCCTGCACCGCATTTCTTAACTGGTCGGCAACCAGGGAAAGGTTGACGGAAGCGATGCCATTCTTAACTTGACCGGATAAATTACCGGATAGAATCTGCCCTCTATCGATTAACCGTCCTTTCATCAGCGCAATGCGCTTTTCCAGTTCCTTCTCGAACACATCTTTTTGAAACTCAATCTGAATAAAGGTTAACAGCATCAACAAGGCGATAATTAAACCCACCATCGTAACGAGCAGCTTTCTAAAAATACTTCGCTTAACCATTTTGCTTAAACTCAAGATTGTATTGGGGGGATTTATTTTGATTACTTGCGCTTGCTTCTGACGGCATTATAAATCCAACTTTAAAAGCAGCCTGATTAATTGCACCGTTTCGGTTATTCTGTCAGCCATTTAATAAATCTCTCGAAGACACGAAGTTTTTATCTTGATTTTTCTTCGTATGCTTCGTGGTTTTATGCTTTAAGCCCCGGTAGACCGAAATGACAAAACCACTTTTATTGTGCTTCGAACCGATCGCAGACTCGAATGCCGAGATATTGATTCTGGGCAGCATGCCGGGACAGGAGTCTTTGGCGGCGAGTCAGTATTATGCGAATCGACGCAATGCCTTCTGGAAAATCATGGCGCAATTGCTTGGGTTTGATCCGGACGCTGCATATGAAGATCGGCTACACGCGCTGAAAACAGCCCGCATCGCACTCTGGGATGTGTTGCAATCCTGTACGCGAGTCGGCAGCTTGGACGCAAAAATTGACAGCGGCTCCATCACTGTAAATGACTTTCAGAGCTTCTTTCGTACGCACGACAAGGTCCGTGCGGTGTTTTTCAACGGGGCAAAGGCGGAGTCGGCGTACCGGCAGTATGTTTTGCCTACCGTCAGCACCGCTGCTGTCAGCTACATGCGTCTCCCATCGACCAGCCCGGCGCATGCCTCTCTTTCCTATGGACAAAAGCTTCATGTATGGAGGACAGCGTTGAACGCTGTCGACCGGAATAAGCCTGTTTGAGCGACAGCGAAAACAGGCTTATTCCGGCAAACACCATCAGGATTCGCCGGACAAATCTGTCTGGAACAGATTTGCATTTACCCGAAGGGCGGCAGGCAGGATAGCCTGACGTGAAACGCCACCTCGCGCTACGCTTGGGTGGTCTTATTCCGGCCTACGCTATTTCTTTTTGAAATAGAAAACCTGCTTATTGGATTCCCTTATCAATTGAATAATTTGATGCCCGGTCTGGTCGGCATAAACGCCAAAATCCAAGTGCGCCGCCGGATCGGTTGCGATCACTTTGACGACATCGCCGCTGGCCATGTCCATCAAGGCTTTTTTCAGGCGCAACAAGGGTAATGGACAATTCAAACCGCTGGCATCTACTTCCAGGTTAAATTCGATCATAGGTTTATTTTAAGTTTTCTCAACTAAGTTTGGTGCGCTTATAATACCATCCTCTTTTAAATCCAAGAATCATCATAACTAAATGGATTATTTCCCTGTATTTTTAAAGCTTAAAGACCAGCCTTGCCTGGTTGTTGGTGCGGGCGAAATCGCCGCCCGGAAAATTGAATTGTTGGCACGAGCCGGTGCAAAAATCACCGTGATAGCCAGGGAGATAAGTCCCACGGTATTAAGCCTGCAAGCGACGCATAACTTAACGCTGCTGCAAAAGTCATTCTCCCCTGCCGATCTTGGCGAATTCAGGCTGGTGGTATCGGCAACCGATAATACGGAGACCAATTGCCTGGTTGCCAAAACGGCGACGGACCAAAATATCCCTGTCAACGTGGTCGATAATCCCGAGCTGTGCAGCTTCATTTTTCCGGCCATTATCGACCGCTCGCCGATTATTGCCGCGGTATCCTCCGGCGGTGCCGCACCGGTATTAGCCCGTCTGCTCAGGGCTAAAATAGAAACCGTGATTCCTCCCGCCTATGGTCGACTTGCCGGTCTAGCTGACAAGTTCAGGGATAAGGTCAAACAGCATATTAAACAACCCGCACAACGCAGGATCTTCTGGGAAAATGTCTTGCAGGGTTCGATCGCTGAACTGGTCTTCTCCGGCAAGGAACAGGAGGCCGAACAGCAATTAGAGCAGACCCTGCTCAAGCAAAAAGAAAACCCTAACCTCGGCGAAGTCTATCTGGTTGGCGCCGGCCCCGGCGCACCTGACTTGTTGACTTTCCGCGCACTACGGTTGATGCAACAGGCCGATGTCGTTGTCTATGACCGACTGGTTTCGCCGGAAATTCTCGATTTGGCCCGCCGGGATGCCGAAAAGATTTATGTCGGCAAACAACGGCAATATCATGCGCTTCCGCAGGAATCCATCAACACCCTGCTGGCTGATTTGGCTAAAGCAGGAAAACGGGTGGTGCGCTTAAAAGGCGGCGATCCGTTCATATTCGGCCGCGGCGGCGAAGAAATTGAAACCTTGATGCAGCAAGGCATTAATTTTCAGGTCGTTCCCGGCATTACCGCCGCTTCCGGCTGTGCAACCTACTCGGGCATCCCGCTAACCCATCGGGATCATGCCCAATCCTGCACCTTCGTCACCGGGCACCTGAAGGATAATTCCGTCAATTTAAACTGGACGCAACTTGCAGCGCCTAATCAAACCATCGTCATCTATATGGGGCTGGCCGGTCTGGAAAAAATCTGCCAGTCTTTAATTGCGCACGGCAGTCCCAAAGATTTACCCATTGCCCTTGTTCAACAAGGCACCACGTCCAACCAGCGGGTGATTACCGGCACCCTGGAGACATTACCGGACAAAGTTGCCGGTCAGGACATCAAGCCGCCCACTTTGATTATTATCGGCACGGTAGTAACCCTTCATGACAAGCTGAGCTGGTTTCAGACCCGCCGACTTGATTAACTATTGTTTGTCATACCTTAACTTAAAGGCCGATTAAACGATTCAGTTATCATTCATAGCCGTTGTCGATAATATAACTCAGGGAAAATAAATAAATAAAACAATTGAATTTTCCCGCCAAATTCCCTATGCTTTCACGGTTTAACTTTTAATCGAACTGTTATTTTCTTCAACAATAAACAGCAGTTCTTTTTTTACTACCAAGAGGAGAGGTCAACATGAAAAAAACATTAGGTACACTAGCTGGTATCGCTTTACTCGCTTTAAGTGGACAAGTATTTGCCGACGAAGCTAGCGATGTGGGTAAGAAAATTTATGAACGCGCTTTCGGTCGCGGTTGCGGCACTTGCCACGATATCGCTTCAAATCCACAGTTAACTGCTTTAATTAAAGCAGGCCAATTGGACAGAGCGAAATTCGAAACCGTTCTGAAAGAAGGTAAAGGCGGCATGCCGAAAGCTATCGCTGAAATCATGAAAAATCCAGCCGTTGTTAAAGCTGGATACGGCGAAGACCAAGCTGTTGATGCTCTGTACAAATATCTGGGCGGCAACTAAAACCCGGATCGACAGACCATAAAAAAGCCGCCCCACTATATAAACCGGGGCGGCTTTTTTTTGTGTCCGAAAAACCGAAAATTAATCCTTACCCAAATAACTTGTTTTGCTTTCTTTATAAGGTAACCGGTTACGATTTTTAATCCAGATACCCGCAACTGCCGCCAGCATCAACCCGCAAGAAGCAATAGTCAAATAGATCAGACGTTTTAATTGGGACATTTCCTGCATTAGCTGCTCATTGGAAACGACCGCCTTTCCCTTCTTGGTGGACTCTGAATAGGAACGGAGAACTTTAAGGTCATTCTTCAAATCTTCTATGGTCCCTATAGAACTGGAAACGGAACCCACCCGGAGACTCTCTTCCAAAGCGTTTAATTTGCTTTCAATTGAACCGCTGACCAAGCCGACAAGCTGTCCTTTCAGGGCGTTAACTTCCGCTGACATTACGGGATTCATCTCAGCCGCATAGATCTCGGTAGCCGTGGCGTTTTTATAGCGATTTAAGAAATTATCGGTTGGGAACAATAAAAAGCCCCCTATCAAAACGACAACCATCAAGGAACAGATTATAGTCAGCAACAATCTGTTAACTTTCATTAATGCATGATGCGAAGGTATTCTTTGCAGAACCGTAGAAGCATTGCCTGGCAATCCCTCTACGACTGAATTTATCTTATCTTTATCACTCATTAATTACTTCCTCTCGAACCAGGAACCCATGGCAACCAACCATCCTGCCCGAACAATTATTATTTTTATAACAAACCCTGTCGGCAGTAGTGCTACCTGACTCGCGATTATACAAGTTTAATGGACAAATTCTGCATTTTATTTAAATACAAAGGCAGCATAAGATTTCAAACCTTATGCTGCCTGCCGCATTAGCGTAATCGCTTGGCAGCGGCTATTCTCATTCGCAGCGCGTTTAACTTGATAAAGCCCTCGGCATCTTTTTGATTATATGCGCCGCCATCATCTTCAAACGTCGCAATGCTTTCATCAAACAGGCTGTCGGTATCGGAAGCGCGACCGACAACGACTACATTGCCCTTATAAAGCTTGAGCCTGACCTTGCCGTTAACGTTCGCCTGAGACGCATCTATCATGGTTTGCATCATTTCTCGCTCAGGACTCCACCAGTAACCGTTATAGACTAAAGACGCATAACGCGGCATCAGCTCATCCTTTAAATGCGCCACTTCCCTGTCCAGCGTTAACGATTCAATCGCACGATGCGCTTTGAGCATCACCGTACCGGCCGGTGTTTCATAGCAGCCGCGCGATTTCATGCCGACATAGCGGTTTTCCACGATATCCAATCGACCGATACCGTTGGCGCCGGCAATTTTGTTTAATTGCTCCATCACTGTCGCAGGCGTGCAAGGCACGTCATCAATGGCGACAATATCGCCCTGACGGTAAGTCAGCTCAATGTAAGTCGGTTTGTCGGGCGCGGATTCAGGCGAAACTGTCCAGCGCCACATATCCTCTTCAGGCTCCGCCCAAGGATCTTCCAGAACCCGGCCCTCGTAAGAAATATGCAGTAAATTGGCATCCATCGAATAAGGCGAGGTTTTACCTTTTTTCATTTCCACCGGAATTTTATGTTTTTCGGCATAGTCCAGCAACGTTTGACGGGAGGTTAAATCCCATTCCCGCCAGGGTGCGATGATCTGTATATCGGGACGCAGTGCGTAAGCGCCCAGCTCAAAGCGTACCTGGTCGTTACCTTTGCCTGTTGCGCCGTGAGAAATGGCATTCGCACCGGTTTCATTGGCGATTTCGATGAGCCGCTTGGCGATTAAAGGACGGGCAATTGATGTGCCCAGCAAATATTCGCCTTCGTAAACCGTATTGGCACGAAACATCGGAAAAACATAATCGCGCGCAAAGTCTTCGCGTAAATCTTCAATGTAAATATCTTTAATGCCCATCGCTTGCGCTTTGGCTCGCGCAGGTTCCACTTCTTCGCCCTGCCCCAAATCAGCTGTAAAAGTAACCACCTCACAGTCATAAACATCCTGTAACCACTTAAGAATAACGGAAGTATCCAGACCTCCGGAATAAGCTAATACAACTTTATTGATTTCCGACATAACACCTATACCCTGAGTTAAAAATGTTGCAAATT
>Ga0207975_100904_pt1 | contig 10994 bp, 9 predicted proteins | sample LakWasMe91_HOW11_2_FD_183913 | JGI IMG/M metagenome (GOLD analysis project Ga0207975, IMG submission 183913) | Freshwater sediment methanotrophic microbial communities from Lake Washington under simulated oxygen tension - Sediment Metagenome... | ecosystem: Environmental > Aquatic > Freshwater >...
GATAGTTCCAGTTAACCGAGATCGGTTCCATTGTGTTCATAGCATCGCCTTCAGGTGAAAGGATTTGGGCCGGGTCAGGTGTTCAAAGCCGATGCGCGACAATGTCGCGCCGCGCCCGCTGTTCTTGATGCCGGTCCAGGCCAGCGCGGGGTCGAGATAGTCGCAACGATTCATGAACCAGGTGCCGGTGTCGACGCGCTCGCCAATTGCCAGTGCGCGTACCGGGTCCTGGGTAAATACGGCGGCCGACAAGCCGTAGCTGCTGTCGTTCATCAATGCGATTGCTTCGTCGTCGCTGGCAACGGGCATGATCCCGCAGACCGGTCCGAAGCACTCTTCACGCATGATGTGCATCCCGTGATCGACGCCGACCAGGATCTGCGGCGCCATGTAGGCCGAGTCGCCGCTGTCGAGCGCGAACCGGCGCGCATCGATCAGGCCGCGCGCGCCCTTGGCCATGGCCTGTGCAAGCACGCCACGGATGTCGTTTGCGGCCGCCGCGCGCACCACCGGCCCCAAGGTGGTGTCGGGATCGAGCGGGTTGCCAAGCTTGTACTGGAGCGTCAGCGCCACCGCGCGCTCGATGAATTCGTCCATGACGGCTTGGTGCACATACATGCGCTGGATGCCGCAACAGGACTGGCCGGAATTGAAAAACGCCGCGTCGACTAGCGTTTCGGCGGCATGCGCCAGGTCGGCGTCGGCACGAACATAGGCCGGATCAACGGCTCCGAGCTCCAGCCCTACGCCGATAAAACGGCCCGCTGCAGCCTGCTCCACCGCCACGCCCCCGGCCACCGAGCCGGTAAAGCAGACGAAATCGACCTCGGGCGAGCCGATCATGCGGCGCGTGTCGTCATGGCCGGTGTGCAGATACTGGAACACGCCCTCCGGCAGGCCTGCGCTTCGGAATGCCTGGGCCAGGCGCTCGGCGACCAGCGGCGTTTGCGCCGAGTGCTTGAGCAATACCGTGTTCCCCGCAAGAAGTGCCGGCACGATTGCGTTGACCGCCGTCAGCAAGGGGTAATTCCACGGCGCGACAACCAGCACCACGCCGACCGGCTCGCGCCGGATAAAGCGCGTGAAGCCGTCGATCGGCTCCGGCTCGACGTCGGCCAGCGCCTGCGCGGCGATTGCAATCATGTGGCGCGCGCGCGCCTCGAAGCCGCCGATTTCGCCGGGGGTATAGCGGATCGGGCGGCCCATCTGCAGCGTCAGTTCGGCGCCGATGTCGTCCTTGCGCTCGACCAGCGCATCGACCGCGCGTGCAACCAGGGCCGAGCGCTCGGCCAGGGAAGTGGCCTTCCAGGCCCGTTGCGCCAGCCGGGCCAGGCCAAGGGCAGCGTCGATGTTGGCTGGCGATGCGCATTCGCGGCGCACCACGATGCGCCCGTCGATGGGACTGATGGTAACGATTTCCTGGCTCATGTTTGCAGGTCCAAAGGTCAGATAATTTCGAAATAACGCGCAAGTTCCCAATCGGTCACATGGCGCCTGAATTGCCGCTCTTCCCACTCGCGGGTCGCGGCGTAGTGCTGCACGAAGGCGGCGCCGAACAACTTGTCCGCAGCCGCCGATGCCTTGAAACGCTGGGCCGAATCCCACAAGGAATTGGGCAAGGCCAGCTTGGGCGGGAATTGCTGCGCGTAGGCGTTACCCTCGACCATGGGTTCGGGCTCCCATCCCTGTTCGATCCCTTCCAGGCCCGAGCCCAGTGCCCCCGCCAGCGCGAGGTAGGGGTTGGCGTCGGCCGAGCCGATCCTGACTTCGACCCGTTGCGACTTGGCCGACCCCGGAATCAGGCGCAGCGCGGTGGTGCGGTTCTCGACGCCCCAGGTCGCGTCGAGCGGCGCCCAATAGCCGGGCACCAGCCTTGAATAGCTGTTGACGGTTTGCGCGTACAAGGCCATGAATTCAGGCATCAGGCGCTGCACGCCGGCCATGAAATTGCGTTGGGTCTTGCTCATTCCTAGCCGCTCGGACGGCTCGAAAAAGGCCGACGAGCCGTCATGCCTGTTGCGCAGCGATACATGAATGTGGCCGCTCTGGCCAGGATATTCATGCGACCATTTGGCCATGAACGTGGCCATCAAACCGTGTTTTTGAGCAAGAACCTTCACGAAGGTCTTGAACAGGATCGCCTTGTCGGCCATCGCACCCGCTTCGTCCACCGCCAGCGCCGCCTCCAGCACGCCAGGGCCGGTCTCGGTGTGCAGCCCCTCGATCGGCATGTCCATTTTTTCGCATAACTCATTGAGCTCGCGGTAAAAATCGGCGTGCACCGAGCTGCGCAGGACCGAATAACCGAAGGCGCCCGGGGTCCAGGTCTGCAGGTCGCGATATCCTTTGGCGCGCACCGATTCCGGCGTTTCCCGGAACATGAAGAACTCATATTCAAGCGCGGCAAACGCCTCGAATCCCATGCCGGCGGCGCGCTCGAGCACCCGGCGCAACAGCGCGCGCGGGCACACCGCTTCGGCCTCGCCGGCAAATTCGCCGAGTACGAACAGCATGTCGCCGCCCTCGGTCGGTTCGAACGGTAAATCCCGGCAGGTGTGGGGAAGAAGCCGGACCTGGGCGTCCGGGTAGGCGGTGTGCCAGCCGGTGTACTGCACATTGTCATAGAGCTGGTCCTGCGAATCCCATCCCAGCACGACATTGCACATCGACAGTCCGCCCTTGAGGCAGGAAATAAACTTCTCCTTGGACAAGTACTTGCCGCGCAAGATCCCGTCGATGTCCGACACCGCGACCTTCACGTGGGTCAGCCGCCTCGCTTCAAGCAGTTCGATCAGGTCTTCAATGGCGTTCGCTTCCCGGGCTTTCATTGTGTTTTCTCCGCTCACTGGGTTGATGCGTCATTCGCCGGCAGGCAGTTGGCAGCCCCCGTGCGCAGCATGCCGACGTCGCTGCCACAGGTGACAAAGCGATATCCGCGCCGGAAGCAGTCCCCGGCGAGCTCGCCAGGAACCATCGCACCGCCCAGCCAACTTGCGCTGTCCACGGTGGCCGACTCGGCCTGGCGCAACAGCCGCGTCACCGCGCTATCGTTGAGCAAGCCCATTTTCCCGATGCTGCCGGAAAGATCGAGCGGCCCCAGGAACAGCATAGACAGTCCGTCGACAGTTGCCAGCTCCGGTATCGCGCGCACCCCTGTTTCACTTTCGATCATTGCGATCAGGATCAGTTCGCTTTCAATCTCGCGGTAGTAGCGCGCCGCCTCCTTGCCCCAGTGCGCAGCGCGCGACACCGTATAGTGCGCACCGCGCCGCCCCGCAGGCGGATAGCGGCAGGCGGCGACGAACTGGCGCGCTTGCTCGGCACTTTCCACATTGGGCAGCAGCAAGCCCTCCACGCCGGCATCGAGCAGCAACTTGATACTGGCCGGGTCATTGCTTGCCACCCGCGCCAGCACCGTGCTCGGGCCGGCCGCCTGGATCGCGCGGATTTGCTGGACCGCGGTTTCGATCCCGCCCGGGGTATGTTCATGGTCGATGATCAGGGCATCGAAGCCGGCCAGTCCAAGCACCTCGGACACATTGGGGCTGCCAAGGAACAGCCAGGCGCCGGAACATGCTTGCCCGGCATGAAGCTTGGCCAGCAAGCGGTTAGGCCTGAACATGGGCGCCTTTGTTGTTCATCTGCTGCTCCTTTGTGCTGATGGCGGGACAAGACATCGATCAGGCAAGAATGCCTGCCTGAATAATAGTAGCCAATCGTTGCTACTTGAGTCAAGACAAATTTTTAACTCTTTTTAAGCATCTTTCCTGATGCAGAACATGTTGTTCCCTATAGAATATGCATATTTCGGCAATCTTCGGCGCACGACAGGCGATCACATGCTCTTGATTAAACCTTTACAATATGCATGAATTGCGACTATTATTGGCTACTATTTTAACGCCCAGCAAAGGCAAACCCGATGACGTCCGCCCTGTCGCCTTACCACCTCGGTAAAACGGCCAGTTTTGCCTGCCGCTTCGATCCGCGTTTCTCGTTTTGCCTGTACGTACCGCCGGGCTACCGGCAAGGCCCGGCGCCCCGGATCCTGGTCGCCGTGCACGGCACCGACCGCAACAACCAAACGCTGCGCGACCTGTTTTGCGACTACGCCGTAGCCAGCAACACGATCGTGCTCGCGCCCCTGTTCCCTGTCGGCATCGAGGACGATGACCTCGACAACTACAAGTATCTGGGCAATCCCGGCATCCGCTACGACGACATCGTGCTGGCCATGGTCGCGCAGGTGGCCACCAGCTACGGGGTAGACGGCGAGCGTTTCTCGCTATTCGGGTTTTCCGGCGGGGCGCATCTGGCCCATCGGTTTTTCTATGTTCACCCGGAACGCCTGCACACGGTCGTGGTCGGGGCGCCGGGCTCGGTGAGCCTGCCCGACGAGCGCTATCCGTGGTGGGCCGGGCTGAAGGACTATGAAGCCATTTTCGGCCGGCCGGTGCCGTGGGCCCAGATGCGCGAGGTGCCGCTGCACCTGCTGGTGGGAAGTAATGACGTTAATCCGAAGGGGATCATCCAGGGGCGCACCGACCCGCGCTGGGTGGAAGGCGCGGACAGCGCCGGCGCCAACCGGCTCGAGCGCATGCAGACCCTCCATGCTCAGCTGCAAGGCAAGGACATGCAACTGACGTTTGAGCAAGTCGATGGCGTGGGCCATGAGGTCGAACCGATCGTGGCGGCCGCAATCGCCCGAATGGAAAGGCAACAGGGCCTGCAGCGCCCGGCATGACGGCGCGCTGTCAAGCTGCCGCGGGCGCCTTGGCTTGCCTGCGCCAGCTGTTCAGGTGACGATAAACGATTGCCGCCAGACCGTCCGCATCCCTGCGCTTGAGCGTCTCGAGCATCTCGAAATGGTCTGCGCTGCTTTCCCTGATGGACTTTTGCGCATCCCACATTCCCTTCATTCCCGGAATACCGCGTTCGCGCAGATTGCGGATTTGATTTTCGAGCATGGGATTGCCGCTCATGCCGTAGAGATGGCTATGCAGCCTGAAATTCAATTCCTGCAGGCGCGCCAGGCGCTCGTTCTCGATCGCCTCGTCGAACAGCTTGACCAGCCTTTCGAATTCAGCAATCTGTTCGTCCGTCGCGCGCTGCACTACCAGCCGGCAGGCTGCCACCTCCAGCAAGGTCCGCACCTCATATAGCTGCTCGCGCTCGGCCTCTGTATGCTGGCAAACCCGGTAGCCCCGATTCGGAAAGTGCTCAAGCAAGCCCTGCACGTTCAGCTCGGCCAGCGCAATGCGCACCTCGAACCGGTTCGCTCCGTATGCCGATTCCAGATCGGCCTGCTTTAGCCACTCACCCGCCGAATACTTTCCGGAAAGCAGATCGGCCCTCAACGCGACCGAAAATGCCGCCGGTTTGTCGTCTCTAGAAATAATAGTTGCCATATGTCGAAATAGTAGCCAAAATGGTCGAGCAAAATAATTCCCATAACCGCAAGTCTACACGAGCCGAGCGTGGCCGTCATCTACCATGACAAATTCTGCTATTCGCTGTGCCTGCATCCAGACCAGTACCGGGCCCGACGCCGGTATCAACATCATGAACGCCGTGAGCATGATCAAGCAGGCTGCCGCGCGCGGCGCCACCTTGATCGCGCTGCCCGAAGCGGTCGACCTGCTCGATGGCGACCCCGAACGCATGCGCTCTTTCGCCGTGCCACCCGACGTGCACCCGGCAGTCGCTGCATTTTCCAGGAGTGCCAGGGAACTGGGCGTCTGGATCCTGGCGGGCTCACTGGCGGCGCGCGACCAGGCGCACAGGGTGGTGAACCGCTGCGTGCTGATCAATCCGCAAGGCGAGCTCGTCTGCCATTACGACAAGATCCACCTGTTCGATGCGGCGCCTGGCGCGGTGGTGTCGACCGAATCGGACATCTACGCCAGGGGCGAGCAGGCCGTCGTTGCCAGTATCGGGGAAGCGCGCCTGGGACTGGCGATCTGCTACGACCTGCGCTTCCCCCAGCTGTTTCGCACGCTGGCAAAAGGTGGCGCCAACATCCTCAGCATCCCGTCGGCGTTCATGCAAGTTACGGGCGAGGCGCACTGGCACGCGCTGATGCGGGCACGCGCGATCGAGAACGGCTGTTTCGTGGTGGCGCCGGCCCAGTGCGGGAATAACTACGGCACCCGCCAGAGCTACGGCCATTCGATCATCATCGATCCGTGGGGCCGCATCCTCGCCGAGGCCGGAACCGAGCCGGAAATCATCTACGCCACCCTCGACCTGGCCCTGGTCGGACAGGCGCGCCAGGCGATACCGAGCCTGGGGCAAGACAAGAGCTTCAATTTGAACACCTACTGACAAGGAGTCGAACAATGCGAGTGCGTGTGCCGGATGCGGTGCGAAGAATAACGTTGGATGAAGGCTACGAGCTCGTAACGTATCGCTACGGTCCGCCTCCCGATGAAGCATCCGAGGTGCTGGTATGCCTGAACGGCGGCCCCGGCCTGCCGTGCGACTACCTGCGCGAGAGCCATTCCTGCCTTGCGGACCTCGGCTGGTGCGTCGTGTTTTACGACCAGCTTGGCTGCGGCGCCTCCGACCGGCCGGACGACGCCGCACTGTGGACGCTGGAACGCTACGTCGCCGAGCTCGAACAGGTCCGCTCAACACTCGGGATAGGCCGGTTTCACCTGTTCGGCCATTCCTGGGGAACCTGGCTGGGCACCGAGTACTGCCTGACCCATCCGGATCGTGTCCTGAGCTACGTCGCGGCCGATGGCGCGGTCGATATTCCACACCTGGTCGGCGAATTGCACAGGTTGCGCCAGGCATTGGGCGACCAGACCGTGAACATGATGCTGCGGCGCGAAGCCGAGGGCAGCATCGAGCACCCGGAGTACCAGGCCGCGATCACGCTGCTGAACTACCGTCACGTGTGCCGGCTGGACGAATGGCCGGAGCCGCTCAAGGCCAGCATCGCCGGCTGGAACATGGCGCCCTATGTCGCCATGCAAGGCCCGAACGAGTTCACCTACACAGGCAATATGAAGGACTGGAACCGGATACCAGCCCTGCCCGCGATCACCATTCCATGCCTCGTGCTTGCAGGGGAATTCGACGAACTGCCGCCCACATGTTCGAGGAAGATGCATGATGCGCTGCCCGATTCCACACTGGTGATCTTGCGCAACTGCTCGCACATGCCGTTCTACGAGCGTCCGGAGGAATATTTCGAGGTACTGACGACCTTTCTGCGCAAGGCGGCCAACGGCGCCGGGTAAAAAGCGAAACCGGGCTCAGAGTTTGTTCGTCATGACCCCGACGAAAAAAACCCTGACCCCGGTTTCGCTCTTCCCCACTTAGCGCCGCTGGCGCGGATGCTACCCAGCGCGCGCCACCAGCGCGGACGCGCCGTACACGAGCCCGAGATGTTCACCGGCGTCGAGCCGTTTTTCACCACGCGCGATCTCCTGCGTGAGCGCGATTGCCATTTCGGCGACCTCGGCCGCTTCGTCGGCCGGCAGCACCAGCACCCCGTTTTCGTCGGCGAGCACGAGGTCCCCCGGACAGACCGCGATCCCGCCGCAACTGACAGGCTGGTTGAAGCGCCCGCCAATGTCACCCAGCCTGGTGGTAATGCCGGACACCCCGCGGCACCACAGGGCAAAGCCCAGGCCGCGGATTTCATCGGGGTCCGTGCAGGGACCGTCGACGACCGCCCCCGCCAAGCCGGCGTTGCGGGCCGCGCGGCTTACTCCGCCGCCCCAGCACGCGTGGCGCTGATCCCCTTGGCGCTCGACCACCAAAAAATCGCCTGGCCTTACCAGGCCAAGGACGTGGTGCAGCAAGGTCGAGTCCTGGGCGGGAATGCTTACCGTAACGGCGGTTCCGACGACAATTTCGCCGGGGCTCAAACGGTGCACGGCGCCGTCCATGAAACCCCACTGGTAAAAATGCCCGATGGTCGCCGTCTGCACCGACTTCAGGCGCCGTGCCAGCGCCGGGTCGACTTGCGCGGGCATGTCGTGCAGGCGGTACTTGCGCATTCCCCTCCCCTTTCGTCGCTTAGTAGTTCACGCCAAGGCGTACCGACAAGGTGCGTCCCGGCGCCTTGAGGTAGTTGTCGTTGCTGTTGAAGCCTTCCGAGTAGTTGGTGAAGTAATCGCGGTTGAACACATTGCGCACGCCGACGCTGAGATCGGCGTTTTGCGTCAGGTTCATGCGGGCGGAAATATCGACCGTATGGAACGGGTTGACTTTGCCTTCGTGGAAGCGGCCGGGCACGGTGTTGGGAAATGCATTGCGGCTGCCCGAATAGAGCGTCTGCACCCGGACAAACGCTCCTGGCGAAAATTCATACTCCGCATGGGCCGTGAAACTGGCGGGAGGAATGCGCCGGTTTTGCAGCGGCGACTCGTAGCTGCCGTTGTTGTCCGAGTCCGCGTAGCCGCGGCTCTTCGCATACGTCATGCCCAGCGCCCAATTTTCGATACCGGTATAGTCGGCCGTCAGTTCCACCCCCGTCACGCGGTCCGGCGCGACCACGGCGCGCGGCTCGAGCGGCGCGAGCGCGTTGAAGACGTAGCTGATCCCGTTGCTCGACTTGAGCTGGTACAGGCCGAGCGAGGCCCTGATGTCCTTGCCGTGAAAGCGCAGGCCGGCCTCGTAACTGTCGATCACGTTGGCTGGCGGCTTGGTCTTGGTCAGGTCGATATCGACGCGCCATGCGCGGAAATTCTGGCTGGTCTGCTGGATGTCGAAACCTTGCGAAAATCCGCCGTACAGGTCCACTATCTTGTTGATCGAATACACCGCGCCGGCGTTCTTCGGCGTGGTGGCAAAATCGAGCGTGCCGCCGGTAATCTTAGCTTTGGTAAACAGTGAAAGATAATCGCTCACCTCCACTTCGCTCGATTCGCGGCGCAGGCCGGCGCTCAGCTTCAGGTTCGGCAGCGGGCTCATTTGCAGTTGTACGAAACCGGCCACGCTGGTAAGGACTTGCGGAATACCGAACTGACGGCCGTCGACCAGCGGAATCTTGGTGTCGTCGCGCATCAGGTCGAGGCCCCAGAGCAGCGAGCCATCCATCGGCAGCACAGCGCGCAAGGGCGTCGTGATATCGAAACGCGCGCCCGATTTCTTGGTGATGTTGCCCGATTGTCCGCTCGGCGCTTCCGGGAACAAGGGGAAACGGTTCAGGGCATATTGAAACCAGCTCTTGGTGTCGATGAAGTACGCCTGCGCACGGAACGAGCTCTTGCTGCCGAAAATGGCCGCGTTCGAATAGACGAGGTTGCCGACGACGCTCTTGTTTTGCTCGGGAACCTGGCCCGGCTGCGGCACCGCCTTGATGGCCGAGGCGGCAATTGCCTTCGCGATATCGCCGTTCTTGACCGCCCACTCGATATCGGCGACTTGGGAGTAGGTGTTGAACGAGCCTTCGACGCGTTGCTTGCCAAAGGTATAGCCGAGCTTCGCCATCAGGCTCTGGACCTTGGAATCCTGGATTCCCGAACCAAGCTGGGGCGGGATGACGTTGCCGTCGGCATCGAAGAAATCGTTGATGCGCTTGACCATGCCGACCACGCGGTAGTCGATCCCGCCCATCGTTCCGGTGATGCTCTGGCGAATCGACGGGCTGCTGCCCTGGGCGTTGAAGGACGTTGTCGAGACCTCGGTGCCGACATCGGTGCGAAAGCGCGCCGGCCCGGGCGCGCCGGCCTTGGTGACGTAGTTGATGAAACCGGCGCCTGCGCTGTTGCCGTACAGTGCGGAGGAACCCGGGATGACTTCGATACGCTCGATGACGTCCGGGTCGATCAGGCCGACTTCGCGGCCGGTATCGTTCAGGGTCGAGGTGAGCGGTGCGCCGTCGACCAGGAAAACCGGTTTGCGGCCGCGCACGGAGGTGTAGGTGTTGACGCTGGTATTGCTGCCGCGCGAGATGCCGGGCACCAGGTTGCCCAGGATATCGGCCATGCTGGGCGTGAGCGCCATCTGCCTGGCGATCTCCTCGCTTTCAATCAGCTGGACCGATTGCGGCATGCTCCGGATCGACGCCGGCAGGCGTGTGCCGGCCACGATGACGGATTCGATTTTCTGGGGTGGCTCGTCGGCCTTGCTGTCCGCCTGCTGCGCCATGGCCGAGGTACTGACTGCGGCGCAGCAAAGCAGTGAATTGACGGGTACCCATACGTTACGACGCGACGGTTTTGCAGTTGCCATTGCCAGAGCTCCTCATAATATGATTGAAAACGAATGAAACCGAAAAGTGCTACAGCGTCGCGGCGCGCTCCCAGAACGGCATGCACTGGTGCATGGGAAGCTCGGCGAGCACATCGCCGATCGCCAGTTCGTCGGTCTTTGTCACACGCAGGACGGATCCTCCGAGTTCGACGAGGTACTCGAAATGGGTCCCCAGGAAATCGCGCTGGATAATGCGGGCGCGCAGCAGGTTCCTGGCCGAGCCCTCCATGTCGCGCTTGAGCAGCCGCACGTGTTCGGGGCGGATCGCCACCTGTATGCTCTCCGAGCGCACTCCCGCCGGCTCGGCGGCCAGCTCGATGCGCTGGGAATCGGGCAGCAGCACGCTGGTGCCGTCGGTGGCATTGCCAAGCGCACGGCCCGACAGGATATTGCTGTGCCCAACGAAGTCGGCGATGAAGGACGAGTTGGGCGCGAGGTAGATTTCGCGCGGCGTACCGAGCTGCACGATGCGCCCCTCGCTCATCACCGCGATGCGGTCGCTCAGCGCCAGCGCCTCATCCTGGTCATGCGTGACATACAGCGTCGTTATCTTCAGGCGCAGCTGCAGTTCGCGCAGCCAGCCGCGCGCGCGCAGGCGCAGCTTGGCGTCCAGGTTCGAGAGCGGTTCGTCGAGCAGCAGCAACTGCGGTTCGTAGACCAGGGTGCGCGCCAGCGCCACGCGCTGCTGCTGCCCGCCCGACAGCTCGTGCGGAAAGCGTTCGGCGTAGTCCTGCATTTCCACCAGCGAGAGCGCCCAGTCGGCCTTGTCGCGCGCCGCGCGG
>Ga0207975_100906_pt1 | contig 10965 bp, 7 predicted proteins | sample LakWasMe91_HOW11_2_FD_183913 | JGI IMG/M metagenome (GOLD analysis project Ga0207975, IMG submission 183913) | Freshwater sediment methanotrophic microbial communities from Lake Washington under simulated oxygen tension - Sediment Metagenome... | ecosystem: Environmental > Aquatic > Freshwater >...
TAATTCAATATGATATAAAAAATAGACATCGAATGTCTCGTAAATTAATGGTCTTATGTATTAGAGGTAACATTATGAATAAATCGACTAAATTGGTATTTTTGCTTTCGCCCCTAATCCGCTTTTCAGAAGCGGTCTTTAGCTTGTCTCAGCCCCCTAGAATTACCCCCTACGTCTTTAAATCCAATTAAGAGGACTATGGAATCTATTATGAAAAATTATCTTACGAACACCTCCTTGCGCGAGCTGTTCCCTCATTTTCTGTTGGTCGGACTCGCCCTGTTTTTATTCAGTGGCAATTTATTCGCTGGAAGCGCAAACCTCGCCTGGAATGCCAGTACCTCATCCAATGTGGGGGGATATAAAGTAGCTTACGGTCAAACCAGCGGCAATTACACCTCAACCATTGATGTAGGCAACATAACTACTTCCGCGGTATCGGGTCTACAAGCGGGTACCAAATACTATTTCGCTGTGAAGGCCTATGATTCGACCAAGACCGTTGAGAGCGCTTATTCCAATGAGTCCAGCATGACAGTGCCGGTCGCGACGACGGCAGTAACGGCGGATTTTACCGCAAGTAAAACCAGTGGTGCCGCGACTTTGGCGGTGGATTTTACGCCTGTCACAACAGGGACTATCACCAGTTGGGCATGGTCTTTTCCCGGTTCATACACGCCTACCGTGACGAACACAACGGCTAAAGTTACCACCGTGTCCTATCCGACCGCAGGGACGTATAGTGTAAGCCTGACGGTAACCGGATCCAGCGGAAGCATCACCAAAAGCTATCCGAACCTGATTACCGTAATAGCTCCAACTACGACTACAACTACGACTACAACTACAACTACGGGAACAACTACGGGAACAACTACGACTACGGGCACCAGTAATACCGGCTTGGTGGCAGCCTATGGCTTTGATGAAGTCAGCGGCGCGACTGTTGCCGATGCATCGGGTAAAGGTAACCTCGGAACTATTAGCAATGCAACCAGGATAACCAACGGTCATAGTGGAAATGCACTGAGTTTTAATGGTACGAATGCCTGGGTCTCAGTCAATGACAGCGCAGCACTGGATCTTTCAACCAGTATGACCCTTGAGGCATGGGTATATCCAACATCCCTGACTACCGGCGGAAAAACTGTATTCTCGAAGGAAAAGTCCGGAGGGGCGGTCTATAACCTCTATGCCAATGAGGATGCCAATGTACCTCTTTCTTCTTTCAATGATGGAAGTTATCGCGTCATATCAGGTCCCAGCCAGTTGCCGGCAAATCAGTGGGCACATCTTGTGTCAACCTATGATGGGCAATATCAGCGGATTTACGTGAACGGCGTAGAGGTTGCCAAGCGAGCACAGACTGGCCTGATTCAGCAATCCACAGGCGCGTTGCGCATCGGTGGAAACAGTGTTTGGGGCGAGTATTTCAAGGGTTATATCGATGAGGTACGCATTTATAATCGAGCTTTGACCGCAACAGAAGTCACTTACAACTTAAAGACTGCAGTCAGTGTTTCAAATCCGCAGCAGTTTGTTATGGGCGACAAAACCAAAGAGCCTTGGGTCGATTATAAACCGCAGGGTACAGCGCAAGCATACCGGACGACACCTCAGAAGACCGGCGTAGTAACCACTGTGCAGGTTTATCTGGATGCAAGCTCAACTGCAACGGAACTGGTTGCCGGTGTTTATAAGGACAATAGCGGTCATCCTGGGGCTCTTGTCGCTCAAGGTAAATTGAGTACGCTTAAGTCTGGAGCGTGGAACTCGGTACCGGTTCCCGTAGCCTCTGTTACCGCAGCCCAGCCTTATTGGATTGCGATACTGGGATCGAAAGGGCAAATCGGATTCCTTGACCTATTGGGATCGGGAACGGGTGCGCTGGAATCGAGTGCTTCCACCACCCTGACGAGCTTACCCGCTACCTGGACTGGCTCGGCATATAAAGCCAGTTCGAATATGTCAGTCTTTGGGAATGGCTATTAATAACGGGTCAATGACCGTTTAAACGGCATACCGATGGGACTGGTATTGCATTGGGCGAGGCCAGTCTCCGTCGGCTACTTCAGGCGGTTGTAGCAAGATGCTGGCTTTGGACCCAACTAAAGCTGGATAATGCGATAGAACCGTCTTAATTATGATTTACATTCAGAAATAGCAAATATTTTCTGCTGAACTAGAAAATGCTTTGTTGATTTCATCATCTAGAGGTTATACATGAACACAAGAATTTCGCGAAACTATCACAGGAGCATTGCTACTGTTATGTGGGCAGCTTTGCTGATTGGCAGCAGTGCTAATGCGTTAGCTTTAACGACTTATTACGTTTCCACGTCGGGAAGCGATTCTAATCCAGGCACCCAGGCATCACCTTGGAGGACAATCGGCAAGGCTAATACAGTTATGGTTGGTGGTGATACCACTATCGTTTCGGCAGGAACTTATGCAGAAAGCATTACAACAACTAAGAATGGTACAGCCGGTAACAAGATAACATTTAGAGCGTCCGGGACTGCGAACGTGACTGGTGCGATTGCAATTAAGAGCGCCTACATTACCATTGATGGTTTTACCATAACCCAGGACGTGAATGTGTCGGGTAGTAATTGTGAGGTATTAAACAATCATCTTGTCAACGCTAGAGTTTACATGCCTCAAAATAATGCTAATTGCTTATTAAAAGGAAACCATATTGAGTCCACCAATAGTTGGGGGGGAGATTGGGTCGCATTTGATCTTGGGGGAAGCAATCATATAGTCGAGAATAATGAGATCGGTCCATCAAAAGACACCGATGCGTTTCGTCCCTTCGGAACCGGCCATATTATTCGAAATAATTATATTCACGACATAACTCTATCACCTGGTTCCGGCTCCCACATGGACATATTTCAGGTGTTTTCGGACAACGGCGAAACGGCAAATAATATTGTCTTCGAAAACAACCGCATCATAAACTCCCAAGGTCAGATGTTTATGACATCTATGGATGGACATACTACAATCCATGATTTTGATGTGAGGAATAACCTATGGGTTAATGTTGCAATGCAAGGAAATGTGGGGATTCCGAACTTTAGATTTTATGGCAATACTCTCTACAACGTGGGTTCCGCAAATGGAATGGCTTTGTATCTGTTCGATTACCCGGGGGCCAGCGATTACAGCCACACGCGGATCATGAATAACACTTTTATTGGTGGAGGTAGCCCGTATTCAATCGGCAAAACTGGAACCGACATTATAAGTGACTACAATTTCATTGCTGCCGGGCCAAGTACCGGGTACGCTAAGTTGACGGGGTTTGCCGAAGCCCATGGTATAAACGGTGGTGATCCTAAGTTTGTTAACTTATCGACAAATGACTTCCATCTACAACAAAATAGTCCGGCACTCAATAAGGGCATAACGTTAAGTGGGTTCGCCTATGACTTGGAAGGAATAAGTCGTCCCCAAGGCGGAGCTTGGGATATCGGGTCGTTTGAGTATTATACGGGTGGCAGCAGCACAGCAACATTGGTGGCACCAACAAATCTAACAGCACGGTAAAAGAGAGGCCGCCCCCGGAAAATAAGTTGGCCGTTTAGGTGCTGTTTCTGTCTGGACAGAAACAGCACCTAGAAATCTAAAATGCCTTAGCTCATTGTTATGGCAACGATGGTGGGCGGTATAGGGTGCGCCGTTGCGGAACAATCGACTGTCCCACATCCTATTCGAGGTGAGAAGCGGGTTATACCGAAACGGGTAAAGCGCGAATGCCGTATCATGCGGTCATCAATTCTGCCGTAAACATGATGTTTGAAGCGGCCACTAATCCGGGCAAATGAGCCGACAGCACATATGCGGGCTCAACCGTTTTATAGTCTTCGTATCGGATTGTAAGGGGACGAAGACTGCTAGCCACTAGCCACTCCTTTATTAGGGAGGCGTTTGTCAAATTCAGCATTGTCTTATCGAAATGACCATATATTTGAGACCGGTTTTTGCTTTTTCCAAGTAATCGTCCGGTCAGTCTTCTGCTTAGGCTTAGGTTCGGAACGCTACCAACGAGGACTCCTTGGGCATCCAGAAAGGTTCCTAATTCCGTAAGAATCTCAACAGGGTTCGGCAAATGTTGAAGAACTTCGGAGAGTATTATGGCGTCGAATTTGCTCCCAGTCAGCATCTCGAAGCTCTGTTTAAAATCAGGCGGCAGAACCCATAGATCCCTTTTTTCTCCCAGCTTACCAATAATCGAATCGAGCGGTATCACCACTACACGTTTGCCACTTTCTACCAAATGAGTTTCCGTCTCCCCCCATCCGCAGCCCACCGAGAGAATTTTCTCAGCACCAGCTGGAATTAATCGCAGAATATCGTGTCGGCAAGGTTCGTAATAACTTTTATCCCATACTGGAGTTTGCAGAGGCTTCTCTGTGATAAAAAGCTCCTTGCTAGATCTGTTATGTTCCAAGATTTCCAGGAGCGCCTCTAGTTGCAGGTTATACCTCTCTTCATCCAATCCAACACGATTCAAATATGCATTAGACAAGTGATGCAGCTCAAAATCTCGCAAATGCGAGAAGCATATAATTCTTGTCAAACCACATTGCGTATATGGATCTGTTCCAGCAGAACAGATTAGGTCATATCGACCACTATGTGGTGGTACTATAAAACCTCCCGATGCAAGAGCCCTTCGCAATTGTCCCTGAGTCAAAATATAGCAGGCGGAATGATCATTCGAAAACCTTGCAAATACGTATTCTTCGGATTTTCTAACCGATCCTGGAACCCAATGATAGGAACCAAGAACATCGGGGTAGTTTTTTTTACCGTTAGGATAAAGTTCATACCGTATAAATCCCGGAATAAATTTGTCGTCTATTGCCTCTGTTGCTTTTAGGAAAGCAATTATGTTTTCCTGACGTATTAGCGTATCGTCTTCGGTATGTATGAAAAGATCATATTTATCAACATTTTTAGCAAACAGTTGTTTATGCGCAAAAGGAAGAGACCATGGATCTTTTGAGGGGAGACCTACAAGTACCGTAACATCAGGCCCATAATTTTTTGGAGCCTCAGATAGAACGAAAATATCCACATCAAATGGCATTGACCGGTATTCCTGAATGAGTTGCTTTGCATACTCGACGTTTTTCATCCCGTAATTAGCAATTGTAACTAAAATTTTCATTTTTTCCCCTGTTGAGAATTGGATAAAATATTTGAGTTTATACCCGTCATTCGAATTTTAAATTTCAAATAATTTACCGAAATGCAAGGATTCATCCCCATGCAGTAGTTCAAAAATACGTCCATGCGATGAGCCCAGTTTATACTTGTCGCCTAATCACCATAAGCTGTTTAACAAAAGTCTTAGGACGCGAATCTTTCATATTTATCGTAAATCAATCACTTGAGTTGATTGGCTCTTTTAATAATGAGGTAATAAAACCTTTATCACCTAATAACAAACCGCTCAGACCTTTTGGCACATCTTGAAGGACATCACTCTCATCGACATTCTCTGAGGCGAAGGTATAACCTAACCGCAAATTATCCTCATCAAAACTGATGACCACATGACCTACAAAACCGTAATATTTTTCGTCCTTTGGTGCACACACAATAACCATAACCGGCTTCACCTAGAAAGCAATGATGTCAAGGCGCGCGAGTATTTTACAAACTGGCATCGGAAAACCATCGATAATGTGTATATGTCGTCTAAGGTCTCATTTGTTCAAACCAATGTCTGAGGATGTGCTCTTTTAATGCCCATAAGTTATTGATTTTATTAACAAAATTCGACTTTTATCCCAAATTCTGAAACCAGTTATGCCAGTGATTGCAAAAATATCGCTAGAGACTTTTATCTTGGTCTTTGCCCATAAACTAACCAACAATTATCCATGATAATGACCTCGCTATAAGTCGGTTTTGGTTGAAAACCGCGAGTCCGTAGTGGCTTTTGCACAATTTTGCTGTACATATCGACTACATAGCAACACCCACAAATGATAAGGCTCTTCTACTGACATGGCTTTTTTCCATCACGTTGATTTTTTAGTCAAAAAAACTGTACACGGGTGATGCCATGTCGTCAATTGGTTATATTAAAATCCGAACATCGCATAAATATCAATGGCTTATAAAAATGGCGTATTCAACTGATGAATTTAGGTTCATTGAGACTGTCTGAACGGCCTAATGACACGCTTCATCCAACGGGCAATACCTAGAGTAACCTCATAGAATGGTGGTGGTAAAAGATTAGAAATAGTAAGATCGAAGCCCATCAAATATAGATGCCATGTTATTGAAAGCCTGTCTCGGTAAGGCAAGACCCCAATGAATTTTCTGATCAACTGGCGGAGATTCCAGGGGCGGTATAACTGAACCAATACCAAATTCAACACGCTCGACTCGAAGGAATCATTGTCCTCCATCAAACAGCCACGGACATTAATATTTTCGACTCTAACATATAAATCATGAACAGCATTGAGCCACTTATCCCCAGTATGCAGGGAAAGAATTTGCATCTGCACTCGTTGGCCGCTTCGGCGACGAAATTCATCATCGCGTATTAGCCGGGTTAGTAAGGCTTGATATGATTCTATGTTGCTTGTCAATTCCATCGCGCTGTCAAGACCAGGAGCACCAGCACCAAGTAACTCCAACTCATGGTTCGGCATGAAGTATCCAAGGAGTGGGACACCAAGGGTTCCGGCTTCGAGAACAGAAGTAATCGAGGAAAATGGAACTGAGTCCAGGTAGATATCGGCCGCAGCATAGAGAAGATCATTATCATATCGAGGGCCAAGAGGAACAATTCTGCCTTTTGTTCGGAGACTAGCTGATAGCCAGGAACCTTCTGGATCCGGTCCCACTGCGAGCAAGACCGTCTGCGGGTTTTCGGAAATAACAGGGGTAACCAGATTCAGAAAGCCAATCTGGTCAGGGGAACTGTATTTGAAGGACGAGGCAATCGTCAACAAGATTACAACATCAGACTCATAACCAAGCTCACGTTTTGCTTGCACTCGAGTAACCGAGGAAGGAGAAGAGTACAGAGGAATTGGAAGAATCGACGACTTTTCAGAGTCCAATCCACGCCGATTACTCAGAAAAAGGGGGGATTGCCTTCGGAGGTGCACTATAGAGTGCGCAACACTCGCGCCTATCCAAAAGGTATGATCAGAATGATTAACGAAAAGCGTTTTAATGGAATCGCACCCGACCGCTAGTGCAAGCACCGGAACAATGTCGTATGGAAAGAGGTGCAATACTACTATATCCATCTCTTGGCATAACGCCCGCAGTTCACGTGCTTGTTCCAAAGGGTTAGATGTTGATGCGTCAGGCATCCAAAGAAAACCGCCAGAATTTTCAGCTGCTTGTCTCAATATCTCAGGAAATTCATAATCACCTTCAATATCGGCCTGCGAGGTAATGGCGACGAAGTGTTGATTGTTGCGATCCTCTTGCATCCACCGCCAGACGAACCGACTGTCTCCGCCGACGGGTCTACCGTAGCTCAGAATATGCAAAACTTTCCTTGTGTTTTCATCACGGTGTCGCACACCGCAAACCGAAGCGACAGGTATCTGTTTCCCTAATTCAAGCAGAAGCCGCTCAAGTCTCGGCGATCCGAAAAGACCAACGTTTCCAGGGAATGCATAGCGAGCCGCAATCTGCGCAAGCCTCACTGCAGCTGAGAAATTTCCAACCGCGAAATATTCCTCGGCCAGCGTTAATAATTTACAGAAACGAGCGTATGCCTCACTGAGAATAAACATTATCGTTCTAAGTCCTAGACTAAAAAACAGTTATAAAATATAGTGTATATCGTGCGTTTTTTACACCTAAATAAGCCGATTTTCCAGGTAGCGCTGCATACCACAAATCAATCATCATTTTTTGTTGGATCTGGAGGTGCCTGTATTTCCCTCTGGATGACCAATCTTTGCTTCCAGCGAGTCTTCACATGTTGGGTTATCTGCAATTGATCAAGTAGACTTTTTCCAAGTTTATTAAATAATTTTGTTATGCTATGCAAGGCATGCAAGCACAAACCTCGCATTGAATTTGAAAATACATAAACTGAGCTTTCAACAAAATAATCTGAACATAATCGTCTCTTGTAATCAGCATCACCGAGTCCAAAGTCAATCACTTTGACTTCTGTTCCGCAACAATCCTGGAAAATTCTCATAAGCAAAATTGTCCCCAATTCATAGGATCTATATGCTGGATCGAAACCTGTAGCGGCCAAATGAAGGGTAGTTTTATATATAAAACCATAATAAAAGGCTTTTGGTTCGTCCTCGATATATAACACGTAACCGCGCAACCTCTCGTGTCGAGCATCCAGTGCAACGCGCTGTACATATTCCTCATTGTAACGAAATCCCACTTCAAGCCCTCGATGGTAAGTTTTGCTGGCGATCACCTCTGCGGCACCAACAAACTCCCTTGCTAAGGCTTGGGTGTCGTAGCGTTTTATGCTCCACTGTTCACCGAATTTCCTATCAAGGACTCTAGGATAACGACTCAGCTCGTTACGATGCTTTTTCTTTCGGCTTTTTAGAAATGCTTCCCAGGTTGAAGGAAGGGACAATAACCAGTGCTTGGATCCTTCTTTGGCCAGAGAGCAACGGGCGAAGTTGAAAATCCGTTTTAAAGCATCAAGCTCGGGAGAATCAAGTTTGATTTGTTCAAAGATGGCTATATCAATTTTTTTTTCAAGCATCAGACTATCAACAAAAGCCAGTAGTCTTAACCTGTGAGATTCACTCTTCTCCCCCAAAAAACCCCCATCAATAAATACGAGCTGTCGGACGGATACCTGTCCAAATGTAGCATAGCCAAACCGAATCTGTCTTCTTTCCATTTCGATCCGCCCAGCCAACATCGATACAGGGTTCTCATTTTCAAACAATACTATAACGCAGGGCAAAACTGTCTCGGCCCGACTTTGAATAATCAGGGCAAAGAACTCATAATCAGCTAACGGATGCCATTGCGTTGCTTCCCATAATGGACGAATTACATCCATTTCCACAAGTGATGTAATAACCTTTATCTTATATTCTTGCATTGCCGGATGAATTCCTGAGTTTAGTGATACCTCTCTTTTTGTAAATGCTCTGTTTTACTCTCTTCTGTCTTAAATTAATATCTTGTGGGATCTGCATCCTCGCAATGCATGTCTGTGAGATTGACGAAATCGCTGCTAAGTGCATGAACCAGATCATATAGGTTTGATCGAAAGTATAAGTTATACCAATCCAAGTAAAAATGTGAACCAAAAGGGCACAGCCAAGCCCCCATAGAAGATATTCAGTATCATTTGGTATCTTTTCAGCGGAACGAACAACTGTCAAGGCTTGACCAATAGCTTGAAATGCTCTTATTAGGATAAAAATGAAAAGTGCCATCGCTAAAAGGCCTGCATCCAGCCCAAATGCAAGATACTGGTTAGTGATATCGGCTACACCTGTGGCCGCTGGGTGATATGGGAACCAGTCTTTGGTCTGGTTCAAATCCATTCCAACAAGCCACCATCGATCAATATCCCCAAAGGCTACTTCCATTAAATAGGAACGATGCCAGCCGTCACCACCTGAAAAAGAACTCACCTTGGCAGGAAGATACCACACTGGTGCTTTCATAATCGAGGCCAGGGTAATGATGAGGCAAACAAGCCAACGTCTTACAAGAAACACCTTAGCTCTGATAACCCAAAATAGCCAGCCGATGACTCCCATAACGGCAGCGCTTACAGGTCCGCCCGAGTTTGCCAAATAAATGATCCCTAAGCACAAACCAATTCCGAAAAAAGCGCGAATGCGATTGTTCCAGTCAAAAACTAATGAGATGTATAGTGGCAGAAAAGCCGCTCCAAGGGTGCCTAATAGTGATGAATGCTGAAAACTGCCCAAGCAGCGAAGCCTGCCATCACGTTCGACAAAACTCCCTCCACCTATCAAGGCAAACGGATTTTCGCGAGTCAGCATTTCGATTGATACCAGCGCTACATAAGGAAAAAGAAAAATGATGAAAACGCATAGAAACCATTTCAAATCATCGATGTTTATAAGCAGCGCTCGGAAGGTGAAGTAACATAATGAAGCATCTACCATCATGCCGATAGCATACGCTTGACCTACATTAGAGCGAATCAGAAAAACCAATGTACTATACGCATAGAGTAAAATAAAGGCTCGATCTATCCCGTTGAGTTTGGAGAACAAAAATTCTCTTCGTGCCATGACGCGAGTAAAACCTGCAAGCTCCAGAAACCTAATAGCGAACAAGTTAAATCCTAACAAATTAAGCATTTGCGCATGAGTAAGATAAAGTACTCCTGCCATCATTCCAACCATGGCCCATCTCCGGGGTGCCAAAATTACCAAAGCAATCAGTAGAGTTAAAATACTTGCGCCAATACCATTCATTATTTGGTAGTCCTTAAATAGCGGGTGGTCAATAAAAATTCAGCTTTAAGTCTTAAGTTTGCATTGTAATGATGGTGCCTGGATTCAAGTTCAAAGTGAAACAGGTATTGGTGGCTTAAGGAAGTGCTGATTAAATCCCTCAGTAAGTTATTCGCAATAAATCGGCACATATTATAAACAGAGTTAATTTGAAGATTTGAAACATCCAACATTGTCTAGCAAATAATTACTAGTGTATTTTTCACTACGATTTAAAAATACACTATTTCGAACTTAAAATGCTATACGCATGAGTACCTAAGGAAGCGCTGATTAAATCCCCCGGTATGGGATAATATTGCCATTACTCAAAACAATGCCAATGCCCCTATGTCATATCAAACCAGTTTTTGCTGAACTCGACTATAACCATAAAAAACGGCTTACCAGAAGAGAAGCTTTTCTGAACGAAATGGAGCAAACAGTTCCCTGGTCGAAGTTAATAGCTTTGATAGAGCCTACTTATCCCACCTCA
>Ga0207975_100910_pt1 | contig 10884 bp, 11 predicted proteins | sample LakWasMe91_HOW11_2_FD_183913 | JGI IMG/M metagenome (GOLD analysis project Ga0207975, IMG submission 183913) | Freshwater sediment methanotrophic microbial communities from Lake Washington under simulated oxygen tension - Sediment Metagenome... | ecosystem: Environmental > Aquatic > Freshwater >...
CGTGCGCGCCAAAGATTATTCAAGCATCGACAAAGGCGCGCACGGCACGCCCTACTCTAAGCTACCCGGTAAGAGAGCGATTACCCAAAACTATAAGGAGTTAAAACCATGAGCGCATTAACCGTTTACCCCGACAATCAGCCTCAGTTAGGAGAAACAATCACCGACTTTACCGCCATCCAGACCCGGCTGGGTGCCATCGGCGTACAGTTTGAACGCTGGACGGCCAACTGCGAACTAGCCGCCGATGCCGACCAGGACACCGTGCTTGACGCCTACAGCGATTCCATCGACCGCCTGAAACAGCAATACGCTTTTCAGTCTGTCGATGTGATCAGCTTAAATCCCGATCATCCCGACAAAGCCGTGTTCCGGCAGAAGTTCCTGTCCGAGCACGTCCATGCCGATTTTGAAGTGCGCTTTTTTATCGAGGGTCGCGGCCTGTTTTACCTGCACGTCGCCGATAAAGTGTATGGCATATTATGCGAACAAGGCGATTTAATCAGCGTACCGGCCAACACCACGCACTGGTTTGATATGGGCGAAAATCCCCGCTTTAAATGCATCCGCTTGTTCACCACGCCGGACGGCTGGGTGGCCGACTTTACCGGCAGCGACATCGCCAAATCCTTCCCTACCCTTGATCAATACGTTGCAGAGTTGTCATGATTAAAGCCATCGTCACCGACATCGAAGGCACGACCTCATCGATTTTATTTGTTAAGGATGTGCTGTTTCCCTATGCGCGGGCAAACCTGGCCGACTATGTCCGCAACCATGCAGACGACCCGCAAGTTAAGCCGCTGCTGGCAGATGTCTGTAAAGAAGCCGGTTCAGAATTATCTACCGAGCAAATCATAACCCAATTGATCCAGTGGCTGGACGAAGACAAAAAAGTCACGCCGTTAAAATCCTTGCAAGGCCTGATCTGGGAAGCCGGTTACCGGCAAGGCGACTTCAAGGGTCATCTGTATCCCGATGCCGCAGCAAATCTCAAAGCCTGGAAAACTGAAGGGCTGGATTTATACATCTATTCTTCCGGTTCGGTTTACGCGCAAAAACTGCTGTTCGCGCATACCGAATACGGCGATTTAACGCCGTTATTTTCCGGTTATTTCGATACCCATATCGGCGGCAAGAAAGAACAACAATCCTATGACAACATAGCCGGACAGCTTGCCATACCGGCGAACCAGCTGTTGTTTTTATCGGATATTAAAGAAGAACTGGATGCGGCCAAAGCCGCCGGTTTTGAAACCATCTGGCTGACCCGGGACAGTACGCCAGACCCGCAAGCCGAGCACCGGCAGGTGAATAGCTTTGATCAAATCGGCGTAGGCCGGAATAAGACCGCCCAAGCGTAGCCCGGGGTGGCGTTTCACGTCAGGCTATCCTGCCTGACGCCCTTCGGGTAAATGCAAATCTGTTCCAGACAGATTTGTCCGGCGGATCGAAGGTGTTTGCCGGAAACGCCGACTAGGCAGTACGTAGGATGTGCTGAACAAAGTGAAGCGCATCTTTCGCGATTGATGCGCTTCGTACCTCAGCACATCCTACTCGCTACCTCCGGCGTATGTTGGCAAAGCACACACCTCGACGTCTGCCTTCCATAACTGAGCAAACAGCGGCAGCGCTTTATCCACTGCACCGCTGGTCCAGCAGGATTCCCCCCCGACCCTGGCCCCATCCGCCAACAGATCGACAACTTCCAGCCGACGGCGAAGTTGCCGCGCAACGGCGGCGGCGGAATCTATGACAGCCACCCCAGGACCGGCTATCTGCCGTATCAGCGGCGCCAAGAACGGATAATGCGTACAGCCCAGCACCAGCGTATCCGCCCCCCGCTCCAGCAATGGCAGCACATATCGCTCAAGCAATATCCGGGTCTTATCGCCTGACAGGTCTCCCGCTTCCACTTGCTCAACCAGTCCGGGACACGCCTGCCCCAATATCTCGACATCCGCGCCGTATCGCGCAAACAACTTCACAAAATTATCGCTAGCCAAGGTCCGGCTGGTCGCCAGAACGCCGATAACGCCTGATTTGGAATTCTCTGACGCCGGTTTGACGGCAGGCTCCATCGCAATAATCGGCATGGAGAACCTTGAGCGCAACGTTGTTATCGCCGCGCCGGTTGCCGTGTTGCAGGCAACGACGATGGCCTTGGCGTTCCGGCTCACCAAAAACTCGGTAATGGCAATCGACCGATTCTCGATAAACTGCTGGGATTTATCGCCGTACGGCGCATGGGCCGAGTCCGCCACATACAACAAATCCTCCCCCGGCAACGCCCTGCGAATTTCATGCAGGACGGACAACCCGCCAACGCCTGAATCGAAAACACCAATGGGATTTGCGGCATTCATGTTTTGCAACTTTACCGGGCAGTACGGAACATTTTTACACCGGAAATGCCCGGAACCGACACCGACAACTTTAGAATGGCCGTATTTGCCAACAGATAAATGAGCCTGAAAAAGGGGTCAATAAATCCCAATAACCCAGCCGATTTTTTAGTCTTGTTCATTAATGATTCAAATGATTTAGAGCGTTCTTTTTGCAATTGTTCAGCGGTCCTGTCATTGATCCGGCTAATAGCTACTTTGTCCAATATTTCAAAAGTAATTTCAGGTTTCAAATAGCTTTTAGCATTATACATTCATAAGGATAGATTTTCTTGTCCTTACTTTCAGTAATAGCCTTGAAAAAATAGCAAGAACCGATAGCGTAATATAAGCATTTGTCAGACAAATAGTTCCGTTAGAAATGCAGCGGTCCTTTCGGCTCAATTTGCACTGAGGGCGGCTTCTTCTTTGATGATTAAATCAAACCTGCTAGAATCTCCAACTCATGAAATTTGAATACCCCAACCATTTTGAAACAACGATTACCGCGACTGAGCGGGGTATCCAGAGAATTAAACCGCTGTTAACAGAGGATATGGATTCTGTAATAGCGCGTTTCCCGAAAACCCGTTACTACGGCAGTAAACGGCGATTACTCGGCTGGATTTATCATGCCCTGAAAGATTTGTCGTTTAATACTGTGCTGGATGGCTTTGGCGGCACTGCCAGTGTCTCGCTGCTGTTCAAAGCGATGGGCAAACAAGTCAATTTCCACGATGGGTTACTTTGCAACACGATTGCCGCTCAGGCCTTGCTGTCGGATGAAATACCTTTTGCCGAAATTACTGAGGTTTATGATTTTATAGATCAAATTAAACCGAATAACGGTTTTATAAGTAAAACATTTTCCAAAATGTATTACACGGATGAAGAAAATCGCTGGCTGGATGGCGCAGCCAAGGCTATTCATCAAACAGCCGACCCAATTAAACGTAGCATTTATTTTTATTGTTTATTTCAAGCCTGTTTAAAAAAGCGGCCATTTAATCTGTTCCATCGAGCTAATTTAAACCTGCGGCTTAACCGTAACGTTACCCGTTCATTTGGTAATTGGGTAACTTGGGAAAAAACATTTTCTGAGCTAATGAAAGAGAGCTTTCAAGATATTCAAGAAATCATTAAACCGGCAAAACAAGTCATTAATATTTTGCCACATGGGGATATTTCCAGATTAGATACCGGTTATGATCTTGTATATCTTGATCCGCCTTATGTGGGGCTATCAGGATCGAGCGAAGATTATTTAAAGCGATATCATTTTTTGGAGGGATTAAGCAAATATAAAGAATGGAACAAAGCAATTAATCAAAACTCGTCTATTAAGGCATTTAAACCAATTCCCCATATCAGTGAATGGCAAAATAAACGTGAGTTTCGTGAGCGGCTATTTGATTTAATTCAAAAGCATAATCAATCTGTTGTGGTGCTTTCTTATTTAGCGGGCGCATATCCATCGGAGGAAAATATTGCGGAGCATTTTAGAAAAAACTTTAAGTATGTAAGAGTTCTAAAAAAAGATTTCTGTCATGCTTTAGCCAAGGAAAAGAAAATTGAATTATTGTTTATTGGGAGTAATTGATGATTGTTTTCAAAAAAGGATTTCACATAAGCCTAAGTTTCATAATATTTTGGTTTTTGATTTTTATAATTGCACTGTTGTTGATTCTATTTCTATTTGATGTTTTAACTGGGCCTAAGTGGGAGTCGGTAATACCTGGGCTATTAACAGGTTTTATTATTGCTATTTTTCAGGCTTTTTTGTCTTGGTATGAGTTTAAAGAAATGGATGAATACCACGAGCTAAAAATTAGAAAGATTCTCCCTGATCGTAAGAACCCTTTGTATTATGGAAATCTAATATCCAAAGCAAGAAAAGAAATAAAAATACAAGGAGTTACAGCCGAAAGGTTTCTTCGAGACTTTGCTAATGACAATCCAAATGCACCAGAAAATGAAAAGCTGCTATTTCAAGCATTTGCAAGGAATGTTAAAGTTACACTATTAATTGCAAACAAGGATTGGCTAGATAGCGAAGATGATAAATTAAAAGCCGCAGCAGCAGAACCTAAACTAAAGAGTTTATCTGATAAATATACTGATTCATTTCAATATACTGAATATGAACATGCCCCAACTCATAGCATAGTAATGATAGATGAAGAATGTATAGTTGGCCCAATTTTCCCTAATATTAGCAGTATGTATACTCCAGCGATTCATTTAAAAAATGATAGCCAATTTGCAAAATATTATGTTGAATATTTTGATAATGAGTGGAATAGATGGAAAAACAGCCCAAAAAAATAAATAGTTTAACCATCTTTATTTATTCCCGCCTTCACCTAACGCTTCTTGCCATGCACAACAGTGAGTATCGTATCAACGGCGGACTGGGTTTCGCCATTACTGATCCAAGATGCGCCCTGACATTTTCAACCGCCACTGATTTTTCTATCAACGATCAACGTCCTAATCCGCTTGCCAATAAAGAATTAAAGAGGTTAGTAACTCTATTACGAACAGAGCAAAAACGGCATGATTTCCCTATTGCTGCTGATATTGTCATTAACGGTAACATGCGTCCGCATTCTGGTTTCGGCTCCGGTTCCGCCATCAGTCTGGCTTGTCTGGAGGCCCTGCACCGGCTGAACGGTTCGATTCCGTCAACTGCCGAATTGGTAGATGCATCGGGACGCGGCGGAACTTCCGGCGTAGGCATTCATAGCTATTTTTCCGGCGGCTGTGTTTTCGATCTAGGGCGTCCGACCGACAGTAATGCTCACGCACCTTCCCATCAAGTAACGGCTTCCCGTCCGCTGCTACTGGATCAGCTACCTATGCCGGACTGGGAGATTGGTATTTGTATGCCGTTACCCATTCTGCATAAATCGCAAGCCGACGAACGGGCTTTCTTTGAACGCACTTGTCCATTGCCTGCCGAGGCGGTTTACGAAACTTTGTATCACTCGCTTTTTGGCTTGTATGCGGCGATTCGTGAAGCGGATCGGGCAACATTCTGCCATGCCTTGCGAGCTGTTCAGGCGTGTGCCTGGAAGAAGGCGGAACGGCTGGAATACGGGACGGCACTATTCGAAATTGAACAGGCGCTTTACGCCAATGGTGCCGAGGCGGTAGGCATGTCCAGCTTGGGGCCCAGCCTGTTTTTTCTGGCTGACAATACTGCTGATATCATCAATCAGATGCGACTTGCCCGTCCTGATTGCGAATGGCTGCTGACACGTCCAGCCAATCACGGGCGGGAATTGACCGATGCTTGAAATCGTTTTTTTTACCTCCAGCCCAATCAAGCTGGCCCATGCCCGCTATCTTTGCCGCGATTACGATGTACTGATTACAGGGTTTAGGGAAAAAACATTCGGCGCCACTTACGATGAGCCGCGCATCTATGACCGCGATCAATTGATTGACTTAAGTTATCAGGATGCTTTAAAGCGTTGGGAAAAAAACGTCTTACCCAGCGAAGACAGACTATTCTTTATAGAAGATACTTCTGTTGCAATTGAAGCTTTGAGCACTAAACAGGAAACGCCGGGGCTGGATATAAAATACTGGATGGCGGAAACTAATTTTGCCGCGCTGGATGCCCAATTAAAAGCATTGGGAAACAATCGTCATGCTACCGTTCGTTCCGATGTGGTGCTACATCTTCCTCTGCAAAAGAAATTGAGCAGTACAGGTTACCTCCAATTCACCAGCAGCGTCACCGGCTGTATCGTCGATAAAGAACAGGTATTTGATACTAACCCCATGTATCCATGGCTGGATAACAAAACTTTCAATAAGTGGTTTGCCCCCGACAGTTGTTCGCTGCCGATCAGCATGTTACCAATTTCTGAAGCTGATCAACATGATTTCCGTGCCCAGGCATTTCTGAACATGCTGGCGTTTTTGGGGCAGCACAAAATAATCAATCGCCGCTTCGAGCCATCCGTACAAAATAACTTGGAGGTTGAGGAGTCGTTATTTGTTATCTGCGGCCCATCCTGTGCAGGTAAAACCACACTGGCCGAATATCTCGCGGAACGTTACGGCTATTACCATATCGAGGCCAGCGACTTTATGTACCTGAGTTATTACCAACGCCACGGCGTTGATTCTTCTGTGAACATCGGCAATTTTGCCGAACAGGCGTTACATGATCAGCCGGAAATTGTTGCCGAGCAAATCTTAAGCAATATCCTGGCAAACAAAGCAGGACCGGTTGTTATAACCGGATTCCGCTCACCTTTGGAAGTGGATTGGTTTCAGCATTATTACATGGGCGGTTATCGCATCGTGGTCGTTTATGTCACTGCCGATGCAGCATTACGTTTCGAGCGTTCTGTTATTCGTCAACGTGACGATGAAGCTGGCAATCGAGGAACCTTTGATCGACGCGATGCACAGCAAGCGGTAATGGGACTGGAGGAGCTGGAAAGACGCTTTATGCCTGATCGGATTGAAAACAATGGCAGACTTGAGAGTTTTTTCAACAATTTTGAAATGCACTACGTCCAAAGCCAGCAGAGTGGTTACATGTCAGATAAAGCTGGTCATTTAACGGCAGACAAGCTGGAAAGTTTGATTTTGTTGACCCTACTGGATAAATGGTCAAGCCGTGAGTATTTTACAACGACGGAAATTGCTCATTTGCTTAATCAGTCTTTAGACGGTAAGCCCAAAAGCAAAAATAATGTCAGCCGATATTTCAATCAACGATTTTATCCTTACTTTGATATCAAGCTGATTGATGGTAAAAGAAAATATCGGCTTTCTAATACTGGGTATGGGAAAGCGCGTATGCTGAGACCAGCTTGACAAACCCAACCTCAACTTAGGGCTATAGGTTGGACTGAATGCAATGAAGCCCAACAATCAAAGCTGTCCTATTCTGAAAAGCCTATTTATTCGCCAACAGCTCTTCGCTTTCCAGCCAATGGAACATAGCTTTCAGGCAGGCCATGCGCCGCTTGATGCTGGTTTCTTTCAGATTCTTTTTGTCGAATAAGTAAGTTAAATAATTGCGCAGTATGTGCCGGTCGCAGTCGGCTATGGCGGTTGTTTGGGTGCAGAAGGCTGAAAACTCGTTCAAGTCGATGTTGTAGGCGCGCAAGGTATGCTCGGAAAGATTTTTGCCGACGCGGCAGTGGCTGAGGAATTCTTCGCAGGCGCTTGTTATTTTCATTGTTGTTGCTCTTTATTGCAGACATAAAAAAACCTCACTATGTGGGGTTCTCGGATGGAATAGATTTGTGGACTCTCAAGCTTTGCTTGAAGGTATGGAATTAATGCATGTAACCGCTAAGGTAGCTGATATATTAACCCTTCCTTAATATATTGTAATTATTTGCTGACAATGTTCGGGTGGATTTAGTCGAATAAATGTAATTTTTAAACTACACTGGTAACAACAATAATAATTACAGAACATTGATCATGCACTTATTCACACGCTTATCCGGCGTGGCGTTACTGTTTGCGCTATTCAATCCGCTGGCGTTTGCCACCAACGGCATCAACCTGATCGGCTTCGGAACCGAGTCGACACTGATGGGAGGGGCCGATATTGCGGTGGCGCGGGATACCAGCGCTCTCAACACCAATCCGGCGGGATTGACGCAGATTCATGGGCAGGCGTTCGACGGCTTTGCCTCGGGGCTGCGCACCTTTGACCTTACGCACAAGGATAGTTTCGGCAACGAAAAGCACGCCGACAATGAATACACTTTTCTGGGCGGCGGCGGTTATGCCGCATCGCTCGATTCGGTGCCATGTACCGCCGGGGTTGGTTTGTTCAGCCAAGGCGGCGCAGGCGGGGTGTTTAAAAACATCAACACCGCATTCGGCAACCGCGACGACATGAGTTCGCTGTTCGGCATCGCCAAAGTAATCCCCGGAGTAGGCTGCAAAATCAACGATGCCTGGTCGGTGGGAGCCAGTTTGGCGGTCACTTATGCCAGCGTAAAGCAGAAGTTTTTCCCCGATACCTCGGTCGGCGCAGCCCCGTTTGCCGGGTATAAGCTCGACGATGCCTCCGCGCTGAAGGTGGGATTCAAGTTGGGAGTGCAGTATCGCGTCAATCCGTCCCTGACACTGGCGGCGACTTACACAGAAAAGACTGAATTGCCGCTGACCGACGGCGAGCTTGATGCCAATTATTCCGGGATGGGACTGGGTGTGGTCAAGTATCGCAATGCCAGCGTGATGGGTTTGGCGCTACCGCGCGAAGTTGCGCTGGGGATGGCGTTCAAGCCGGTCGATGCCTGGCTGTTGTCTTTTAAAGTCAATTGGATCAACTGGGCCGACGCGGTCAAGTCCGTCACTTTGCGCGCCACCGATCCTGAGAATGCCTTGGCACCGGCAGCCTATCAAATCGTGACGGCCGGCGACTGGAAAAACCAGTGGGTGTTCGCCTCCGGGCTGGCTTACAACTGGAACGAACTCACCACGATCTACGCCGGGCATAACTATGGCAAAAATCCGATCCCGTCGCAAAACTCCAGCCCATTGCTGGCCGGAATCCTCGAACACCACCTCACGCTGGGCGCTGCGCGGCAGATCAGTCCGCAATGGCGGCTAACCGGGGGCGTAGAGTATATGCTGCCGGTCAAGGAGAACTACACCAGTCCCCTGTTCGGCAATGCCGAAGTCAGGAACGAAGCGTTATTCCTGCATCTCATGTTGAGCCGCCGCTGGTAGCCCAAAAAACGTTTAAGAAAACTTAAAAGATTATCACCACGAAGACACGAAGTATTATTTCTTCGTGTCCTTCGTGTCTTCGTGGTGAATAAAAGACTTTTAATCGTTTGTTTATTTGTATCCATACTTAGCCAACTTGATTCTGATTTCCGTCTTTGGATAATGATTATCAGCCTTTGCCCTGATCGTCCTTGAGTAGCGCGGTGTCAAATCCGAACAATGCTCCCAGCCAGATGAACACCACCCAAACCAGAATGCCGAAAGGCATGTAGCCCATGTATCCCAATAACGGCATTTCGGAAAAGATGTGAATAACATTGACGTAGGGAATATCGTATATCCAGTAATTGGGGTTGGTTGCCGGTAATGCCGGATTGGCGTTGCTGCCCCAATTCCATAATTCCCAGAAAAATCCGTTACACAGACTGCTGAGCGCCACCAGCAAGGCCGGTCCCCAGTTGCCTTCCGCCATCGCGGTGAACGGATTCCATATGCCTTTTCTGAGCAGTTGTCCGGAAAAAATCGCCAGCGTCCCGATCCACAACACCCAGAACAGCGGGTAGGGGAAGAACACCAAGATGAAGATCAAAAAGAAACCGCCCCAAAGCAAGAGCCCGCCCGGCAGCGCTATTTTTGGACCGTTACTATAACGGCCGACCAAGCCGGGAAAGGTGTTAAGCAGGGTATACCACTCGAAGATGGCAGGCCAGACCGTGGTATAGGCCGTCAGAAACAACAGCACGACAGTAGCATGACTAAGCGGCATCACACCGTCGGCGGTGTTAGGGTAATACCAGTTGCCCAACGCAAAATAGTCGAAATACTCGAAATAAAACCAACCGACTATCGAGACCGCCGCACTGATGAACAGGGTTTTAGGCCGCGTCGCCAGTAATGAATAACCGCCGCTACGGCGATATACCAGCCCGTCCAAGGTCAGGATGAAGCCCCACCACAAAGGCGTGAAGGCGTAGTACACCAAGTCGCCAAAGGGCGTGACCCGTGTCCACATCAACCACCAGAAAAACAGCGTCAGCGCCGCGCCAAACCAGAACCATACCGGAAACGCCGCCGCGGCCGGCTTGGGCGGCGGAGTCGGTAGGGTAAATCCGAACCATTGAGGGAACAGCAGAAACAGGGCGAAAGCGGCTTCCACCAGCGCCAGCGCAACGAAAATTATCAGGTTGAAACCGGGCGCTTCCGCCACTAAAAGCGGCGGAAATACGCCGAAGCCGGGTGGCAAATGGGTTTCGGGATAGGCAAACCACGCCGCCACCAGCGGCAACACGACCGATAATATGATCGGCCAGACCAAGCCACAAATACGTTGCATTGTTTTTTCTCCTCGTTGGTTATGTTAGAAATACTTCCTGATCTTCATTGCGGCTCCGCTTGTTGCGGCGCTTATTTTCATACATTCGACAATCAGCCATGTGCTGGAGCTTTCCTTTATCCGGGGTTTCGTGGACATGCGCCGAGCCTGAACTGGCTCCGGCAGACTTAAACCCGCTATCACCCAAATCTTCGACAGCCTGCGCCAACATACTCTCGACCCATGTCACATCGCCATGTTCACAGGTAATGGCAAACTCGTCGCCCCCCAGACGATGCGCTTGCGCTTTAACGCCCAAACGATCGCTCAAGTGCCGGGCAAACGCACGTAGCAATTCGTCGCCGCGCTCATGCCCGAACCGGTCGTTATAAAACTTGAGGCCGTCCATATCGATAAACGTCAGGCTGCCATGCTGCGGCAAGGTTTCCAGCGCCAAATCCAGCGCCA
>Ga0207975_100911_pt1 | contig 10879 bp, 6 predicted proteins | sample LakWasMe91_HOW11_2_FD_183913 | JGI IMG/M metagenome (GOLD analysis project Ga0207975, IMG submission 183913) | Freshwater sediment methanotrophic microbial communities from Lake Washington under simulated oxygen tension - Sediment Metagenome... | ecosystem: Environmental > Aquatic > Freshwater >...
ATCACGAACAGCAATATTCAATCTGGCCCGACTACAAAGAAATACCGGGCGGCTGGCGGACCGTCGGCAAAATCGGCAACAAACAGGAATGCCTCGATCACATCAAGGAAGTCTGGACCGATATGCGTCCGTTAAGCCTGCAGATCCACATGCAACAAACGGCGTCGCAATAGCCCGTGAAGACAGGGACGGGATTTGCATCCCGTCTTTATTTAAGAATGAACGCAGGATGATCCTGCCAGGATTTTTCGAACAGCATTAACCCTTACCAATGGTCTAATCAACGAAACGGTAACCACCCCAGCAATTTGAAAATCGTTATCACCTAAATGCATCACGAGTTATCCTGCTTTTTTTGATTGTCTTTAACGACTTTAAAATCCATCACTCTTTGAAAGCCTTTAGCCTGTTTTAACAGCTGATTCCTCACCATATGAATCCAAGCAATCTCAAGATGATCGCTGTTTAAAATCATCTTTATTAGGTGTGAACACCTATAGCGGATAGCTTAAAAATCAATTAACGTACTTGCACATGATGCATTTGGAGAGACAATTTTCAAGACTTATTAAAAAAATCTATGAAATGCCTTCCTTTTATATACAGATTTTGGAGGGCCCTATAAGACAAAAGATGGCGATTTACGTATTTCACAATAATTAAATTTGTACTAGAAACGCTTAATTTCATCGCCAAATAGCTTCAAAACTTCTTAAGTGCACCATGGGTAAATAGTTTATTTTGTGATCCTAATGACGTTTGCGATAAGGAAACCAAATGAAAACACAAGCTTTTCGATCTCCGCTCGCCTGGTCGAGCATACAGCCCGAGATAAATAGTTGGGATGTCCTCCGTCGCGCTCTACAGTCACTGGGTATCTTGCTAGTCGGCATTGCGCTCGCTGTACTACTAAGCCCCATCGCACACGCGCAGTCACCGGTACTGCAGCGAGGGTACGACGCTGGGGTCACCGGCGCGACGCTCAGCGAGGCGACGCTGAACACTACGAACGTCAGTCCTGGCACATTCGGGCTCGTTTTCAAATTGCCAGTGGACGACGCTCTCTTTGCGCAACCGTTGTACGTGCCGAACGTGGTGATCAACCAAGTGACACACAACGTCTTATACGTCGCCACGATGAACGACACGTTGTACGCGTTCGACGCTGACAAAGGCGGCGCGCCGCTGTGGCGGGTCAATCTGGCGAGCCTCGTCGGTGCCACGTCTGTACCGATTGGAAACTTCGTCTTTTCGGGCGATCGCGGAATCGTCGGTAACCTCGGCGTTCTGAGTACGCCGGTGATCGACTTATCCACCAACACGCTGTATGTCGTTGCCTGCGACCTCGAAGGCGTTACGCCCAGCACGCCTAATGGCATGATGGTCTACCGGCTGCACGCGATCGACATTACGACGGGTGCCGCACGCCCCGGATCCGGCGTAAAGATCTCGGGCAGCTACGGCGGTGTCACGTTCGACGCGCCATACCTTCTGCAAAGACAGTCGCTCGTGCTCGTGGGCAATCAGGTAGTGTTCGGATTCGGCGCCATGCAGCTGGAGTTCGCCAACGGATACTCTGGATGGATGATGGCCTACGACAAGAACACTCTCGCCCAAACGGGTGTTTTCGCGACAGTTGCCACAGGTAATGGTGGCGGTGGCGTGTGGCAGTCCGGCCGCCCGCCGGTCGTCGACGGCTCGGGGTTTGTTTATGTCTTTGTTGGTAATGGCTTTGGCGGTGGCTACGACGGCCTCAATAACTTCAGCGAGAGTGTGCTTAAGCTCGACCCGACCCAGGGGTTGAAGCTGATCGACTGGTTTACTCCCAGCAACTGGTCCGCGCTTGATTCAGCAGATCTAGATCTGACCGGCTCGGGCCCGACATTGATCCCGGGCACGAGCCTGATTACTGGCGGCGGCAAGGCGGGCGACCTGTACGTACTTAACACGTCCAATCTCGGCAAGTACAACGCGAGCAACAGCCAGATCGTCCAGAAGCTGAATTTCCCATCGGAAATCCGGGGTGGGCCGGTATACTGGCAACGCTCCGCCGCGAACGGCGGCCCGCTGATGTATAACTGGGGAGTGAGCGATTCTCTCAAAGCGTTTGCCTTCAACGGAACGACTTTCGCAAGCACACCCACCTCACAGGGACCCTATACCAATCAAATTTACCCTGGTGGTATTCTCACACTCTCCGCCAACGGCGAAACGTCCGGCAGTGGCATCGTCTGGGCGACTACTGCGGCTAGCGGAGATGCGGAAAACAATCCACCGGTTCCAGGCGTGTTGTATGCATTCAATGCAGGCAATGTCTCGCAGGAGCTTTGGAACTCGACTATAGATGCTACGCGAGACGGATTCGGCAATTTCGCCAAATTCGTACCGCCAGTGGTCAATAACGGGAAGGTATACATCGCTACCTGGTCCAATCAGGTAGCGGTATACGGGCTGTTATCAGGGACTGCGCCGGATTTTCAGATCTCGGTGAGCCCGACGGCCCTGAGTGTCTTACCAGGTCAAAGCGCGAGCTATACCGTGAACGTGGCCGCGCTTAATGGGTTTGCCTCAGTCGTCAGTCTCGGGATTTCCGGAGCTCCGAGCGGCGTGACGACCTCTTTGACGCCTTCGAGCGTGACCGGTTCCGGTACGGCCACACTGCAGATCACGGCGGCTACCAATGCACCTTTGGGTAACTATACCCTTACAATTACTGGAACAAGCGGTTCCAACACCCATTCGGCAGACATTTCATTCTCAATCCTTTCGAACATTGCGCCAACGGTCGACACGAAGGCATTCACCGACAATCCAACGGCCAGCAGCACGATAAGTACCTCGGGGGTCTCGACCACCGGAGCGAACGAGCTGCTCCTGGCATTCATCACCACCGATTACCTGTCAGGTACCAACACCACTGTGACGGGCATGACAGGTGGTGGATTGACTTGGTCGCTGGTACAGCGGACGAACGTCCAGAGCGGCACGTCGGAGATCTGGAGAGCATTTGCCCCTGCGACCCTCAGCAATGTGACGGTGACAGCCACGCTGTCCAATTCGGTCGTTTCCTCGATGTACGTCGCGAACTTCAGCGGAGTGGATACGACGGGCGCGGGTTCGGGTGCCATCGGTGCGACGGCAAGCGCGAACAGTTCCAGCGGAGCTCCGACCGCCTCGTTGGTCACGACTCGAGCCAATTCCCTCGTGCTGGGTGTTGGCAATGACTATGACAACGCGATTTCCCGAACGCCAGGCTCAGGTCAAACGGTCGTACATCAATATCTCACCCCGGCGGGTGATACCTATTGGGTGCAGCAGCTTAACGCTCCGGTGCCGAGTGCTGGCGCCACGGCCACCATCAATGATACCGCACCCACAACTGATCGGTACAACCTCAGCCTGGTCGAGGTGCGGGCGCCCTTGGGTGCTACCTACTCGATCTCTGGGACGCTGACGCCCTCGAGTCTTACGGCAGGGAGTACCGTTTCCCTGTCGGGTGCCGCCTCCGCGACCGTTACTGCCGACGCGTCCGGGAATTTCGCCTTTGCCAATCTCGCAAACGGTTCCTATGTTGTGACGCCAAGCAAATCGAGCGTAACGTTCGCACCGACGAGTCAGTCCGTGACGATTAATGGCAGTAATGTCACGGGAGTGAATTTCTCGGCGACAACTTCGAGTTCTAGTTCGATCTCTGGGACGCTGACGCCCTCGAGTCTTACGGCGGGAAGTAGCGTTTCCCTGTCAGGTGCCGCCTCCGCGACCGTTACTGCCGACGCGTCCGGGAATTTCGCCTTTGCCAATCTCACAAACGGTTCCTATGTTGTGACGCCAAGCAAATCAGGCGTAACGTTCGCGCCGGCGAGTCAATCCGTGACGATTAATGGCAGCAATGTCACGGGAGTGAATTTCACGGCGACATCTTCTTCAAGTTCGGGTATCGCAATCGATGCCATAGTGTCGAAGGATAACGCTACCGGAAGCAAGACGATCTCCAGCCCTACGTTCTCGACTGCAGCCGGTAATGAACTGCTGCTGACCCTCATCGCCACCGATTATCTCTCTGGAGCAAACACTACTGTGACTGCCGTGTCCGGCGGTGGACTAACCTGGACACTCGTGGCGCGAGCGAACGCTCAGAGCGGTACAGCAGAAATCTGGCGCGCTTTCGCGCCGGCTGTGCTCTCGAACCAGACCGTCACGGCTACCCTTTCTCAGAATGTCAATGCATCTATCTCCCTGATGAGCTTCAAGGGCATCGATACAACGGGCGCAAATGGTGCTAACGCAATCGGAGCAATCGCGACCGCAAACAGTAAGTCCGGTGCGCCCACCGCGTCCCTCACCACGACGCGGAGTGGCTCTTTGGTAATAGGAGTCGGAAACGATTACGACAACCCCATATCACGTACGCTCGGCTCCGGACAGACTCTCATACACCAGTATCTTTCGCCTCTCGGCGACACTTACTGGATGCAGCGGAGTTCAGCCATAACGCCTGCGGCTGGTACTACGGTGACCATAAACGATACGAGCCCTACGACGGATCGGTACAATCTGGCTATCGTCGAGATTCGGTCGCCGTGAACGCGGCGTCCGTTACTGTCGCTACAAAGCGGATGCGATCATATTCGGTAAGGCGTTCTCACAGTAGGAAACTTTGATCGATGAGCCTTACAAAGCGAGGTGTGAATCAAATGCCAGCGGCTGTTGCTAACCTCGACGAAGCTTAGTGGGTGCGCTCCGCAGACGATTGGGCTTGCTTTCTCTGGAAGATCTCAACGAGCGTCGTTATTGCATAATTCGTTTTGTAAAAACTGCATTTTATCCTGAACGAATTTACGGGCTCAGTCTATTAGGCGAATTTCATAATTGATTGAAGGTCTGTTTACCCCAATTTCAAGGTCAGCTTTCGGAAAACTTGAACGGCAGTTAGTGGCCGACAAGCGACCGTCAAGATTCATCAAAAATTGAGAGGAGTTGGCTCTTTGTTCGTCGGGTGGTTAACGCCCCTTAGCAGTTAGTCGATAAACTACTTCTAAAAAGAGTAACATGAAAATCACCGGCTCATCCGGTGATTTATTGGTTATATTTCAGGTTTTATGTATTTTTCCATGAAAACATATTGTTGACTTGGTCCGGCCCCATTCACTGACACTTGATAGCTATTTAATTTTTAGAATTGAGTTGTCCACATGCTGCTAATACATCATCGCCTTTAGCACTTCTTATTAAAGTCGGGATTTTAAAAGTATCTAAAACTTCTTTAAACTTTTCAATTTTATCCAAATCCGGACTATTGTAATGTGATCCTGGGAATGAGTTAAAAGGAATTAAGTTTATGTAAGCACTTTTACCAGCCAGTATCGTTCCCAATTTTTTAGCATCATCTGGAGTATCATTAAAATCTTTTATCAGAATATATTCATAAGTAATAAATTGCTTTTTATTTAAAGGTATCTTGTCAATAGTTGTCAACACTTCATCTAGCGGATATTTTTTATTAATGGGAATAAGTTCATTCCTCTTTTCTTCAAAGGGTGAATGAAGAGATAACGCAAGGTTTACTCCAGGAATTTCCTGGCTCCATCTTTTAAGTCCAGGAATATAACCAGCCGTTGAAATAGTAATTTTTTGAACACCAATTGAAGTTCCGTGTTTTGATAAAAATATTTCGCACGCTTTTTTGACGGCATCAAAATTATGTAAAGGTTCGCCTTGTCCCATAAAAACAATATTTAAAATTCTCTCTTCTCCAGGTCTATTTTTCGCTAACCAACGCCAGGCCTGTAGAAACTGACCAACAATTTCACTTGTAGTCAAATTTCTTTTAAGTCCTTGTTTTCCGGTAAAACAAAAAGAACAATTCATTGCACAGCCAACCTGCGATGAAAGGCAAATAGAATATTTATTATGAAACGGAATAAGGACGGTTTCAATTTTATGATTGTCTTTAAGCTTAAAAAGAAATTTTACTGTGCGATCTTTTTTTGACTCATGAACCGTATCGATTTCGGGTAGAGAAAAGTCGAAGTTATTTTGAAAAAAGGCCGATGAACATTTGGAAATTTTATCATGGCATTGAGCATTTTCTTTTTTCTTATAATGCCAATTAAAAAGAACTGTCGCTGCTGAGTGGTTTAAATTATTCTGATTTATAACTATTTCTAAATCAGAATAATTTAGGTCATAAAAGGATTGTTTCAGAAAATATCTCCTAGTCATATCAATATTTTACCAATACCAAATGGTTTGAAATATTGGAATTGATATCGCAATTATATTGAACCTGTTTATAAGGTTTTTTTGTCATGTACAGAGGATAATGTTTTTTATCATATATAGGCATCCGGACTTTCGCCTATCCTCCGAAAATAAAGGTTTTCGCCCAAGCTTTACCGTACTTCATTCTGCCATTATTCATCGTCATAAAGCAGCCAGTCGTGACCGTCAGTTGATGGCCGACAAGCGTCTGTCAGGTTTTTGTATGTGGAAGAAGATATTTTTAGTGACAGTTTTTTGAAGCGTAACCCAATAATTGAGTTATAAATTTTTCTGTTGTAACTGTTTTATTCTGCTAACAGCGTAGCAATAGCTGACTTAGCATTACACTGTGCTATTGCTTCTGCTAGCTGTAATTCATTCAATTTATGTTTGATAGCTTCAGTGCCATTGAAGTCGAACGCTTGATAATCCTTTTTGGCAAAGGTAACGATTTGGCATTTCTTAAATGGCTGATTTTCAAATGGCATTTTTGTAGAATTTAGATTTAATGGTGCAGTCCCTTCCGAACTGGGAGCATAAATCAAAAATTCACCTTTCATCGCGAGTACAGCACGATATTGATTGACAGTGGTCAAATATAAACAGCCTACTTCAACCTCTTTTTCTTTTAATCTCATCTTGTTAAATTCATTGATCTTTTTCATTCCAAATCAAACCCAATACACGTTTTTTGTCTGGCGTCAGTTGCTTAATTCGGTCTTCTAGTTTACTTGCTTCTGAACGATTTCTACATTGTTTGATAGCCATTATGTAAGAGTGTGGATTCATTTTTATGAACTTTGCCCCTTTACCAGCAAGATGTTTATTAAATCGTACTTCAATATTGCTAATAATGCCTGTGTAAATTTTACCATTTAGACATTCCTGCAAATATACAAACCATAGATATGTTGCTGTCACCGGCGCCGGGTTTAGCGTTGATTTATTGCCGCGTATCAGCGGATAGGCCGCCAGAATGGCCGTTTTGATCAATAAAACGGCCACACAAGTGAATAGCCGAAAATACCCCTACATTATCAGGTCATAAGCCACTAATCTGTTTCACTATCCATACCTTAAACAGACTATGGGCGGTTTGGCGGTTTTTAGCCTATTCAACAGGAAAAGCGGCTCCAATCACCTCATATTTCCGTTAACCAATAAAATTGATAAGGCTGTAAAACGATCCGGCGATCATACTGGGCTGGACTTCTGCCGCTGTATAAATCGATGAATTGGCTGTGAAGGTTAATACCTCGGCCACTGATAACTTCCAGATCAAGATACTGGGGACTGGCGTCGAAATTGGCGACCACCAGGACCCGTTCCGACGGACGCTGATAATTGAAACGGATAAAACAGAACAAATGTTCATTATTGACATCCAGTAATTCTCGGTCGTTGAAATCAGCGAACGCGGACGTTTCCTTGCGGATGGCGATCATTTTTTTCAGAGCGTTGAACAAACTGTGTTCCACCGTGCCTTGTTTGTTCCGTAATTCGGCTCTTTCCCAATTGATTTTAGGACGGTGAATCCAGCGGTTGTCGTTGCTTTTGCTGGCGTCGTCGCGATAGCTGTAGTCGTTGACGACGCCGAGCGCATCGCCATTATAGAGCAGCGGGATGCCGCCGAAAGACAGAATCAGGCTATGCAGTAACAGGATTTTATTGACGGCGGATGAAATCATGGCCGGATCGCCGCTTTCCTGCGCCGCTTCCAGTCCCGCCAGCGAGGCCAGCGATCCGCAAATGCGCGCGTCCCCGGTTTCCTCGTTACGCATAAACACCATGCCCCTGGCCGGAGAAGCATCGAATTGACCGCTGAAATAATCGACCAGAAATTTTCGGTGTTGGAAAGGCTCGTAACCCACGGCCCGGACATCGCTGTCGTCGAAACCGAAGCCAATGTCGTCGTGGCAGCGCACGTAGTTGAGCCAGGTCGCCCGCTCCAGCTTGGCGGGCAGATTCTTCACCCCCTGATACAGCAATTTGGCGTTTTTGGTGGCGATGCCGTCCCACAACAAAGCCATCAAGGTGGCGTTGTAAGCGATTTCGCATTCCTTGGCGATAATCGCGTCTTCGCCGAAATATTTGATGATTTCAACCGGTGCGACGATCGCTTCGGCAATAAACAACACGCCGGGCGCGGTCACCTGGCAACAATCTTTCATCAGCTGCAGAATCAAATGCGCGCCGCGCTCGTTCTGGCAGGAAGTGCCGATTTTTTTCCACAGGAAGGCGACGGCATCCAAGCGCAACACGTCCACTCCCTGGTTCGCCCAAAACAGGATGATGTCGAGCATTTCAATGAACACTTCAGGATTACTGTAATTTAAATCCCACTGGTAGTCGTGGAAGACGGTCATCACCCATTTTTGCGTTTCCGCATTCCAGGTAAAGCTTCCCGGATCGCTTTGGGGGAAAATTTCCGGCATGTTCTGTTCGAACATATCGGGAATTTCCCGGTTATCGAACATAAAGTAATAATCCTGATAACGGCGCTCCCCCATGGCCGCCTTTTTGGCCCATTCGTGTTCATCGGAGGTATGATTGAGCACTATGTCCAGAACCAGCAGGATATCGCGTTTCCTGAATTCCTCGGCAACCTGGCGGAAATCGTCCATGTCGCCAAGCCTATCGTCGATTTGCAGGAAATCGCTGATCGCATAGCCGCCGTCGCTTTTGCCTGCCGGACACATCAAAATCGGCATGATATGCACCATGTTGATGCCCAGTTCCTGGAAATAAGGTATTTTGTCAATCAAATCAGCCAGGCTGTCCGCGAAACCGTTGGTATAAAGCGCCATGCCGACCCATTTCTGCGACAAGAACCAGTTATGATCCAGTTCGCGCTGGATATCGGCGTGCTCCAGTTCCGCAGAACGGTTTATATACCCTTTGGCCATCGTTTCCACCAGGCGCAGCATTTGCGGCTTGAAATCTTCGCGGTGTCCGTAGAGGGTGAAAAACAGCGAATAAATGGCGTAAAAATTAGCGCCCAGCCGGGTATAAAAATGCCGTAAATCCTGTCTTCTGATTTCCGGTTTTAAATCGTCAAGAATGGCATTCAAGAGAGAATGGGAAACTTGTTCATACATATAGCGTTATCCTGATTCTGTAAGTGCGACCGATCAATGTTGTGCAGTTATACTCTGAACGGTCAAGTTTTCGGTTTTTTTACAATTCACCGTAGGGTACGCTGTGCGTACCTTTTGTGTTGGTTTTTATGATAGCGTCTAAAGGTACGCGCAGCGTACCCTACAAGCCCCATTGTTCGCTGAACGCACGATAAAACGCCCTATCGGCGACGGTTGCACCGCGTCTGCCGACCAAAGCGCAGGCAAATGCTTGTGCCCGTTCCAGGGTCACTGTTAAAGGCCATTGCTTGCTTAATCCCAGTAACAACAACGCAGCGAAGGCATCACCCGCGCCTACCGTATCGACCACGGCAGTGCTTGCCGGTGGCTTCACGGTTACGAAGTGTTGCTGCCTGTCGTAAGCGACAGCGCCTTGTTCGCCGCGTGTTACGACCAGCATTTCCAGATCGAACTGCGCGCAAAATGCCTGCATGGCGGCTTCCAGGCCGTGTTCCTCAGGGCATAGCGCGATTAGTTCGGCTTCATTGAGTTTCACCCAATCGGCATCATGAAGCAACGGCAGCAGCGTCTCCCGCTCCCACCAGGGCGGCCGCAAATTGACATCGACAAAAACGTTGCCTTGATGTCGGGCTTTGGCTGTTTTCAGCGCCGCGCGCGAAACCGGGTTCCTGATTGCCAATGAGCCGTGATACAAAATGCCCTGAGTTTGTTTTTCCTCAAGCAATTTGCTGTCGATAAAATCGTAGGCGCAATCGGCGACGATTTCATAATGCGGTTCGCCGTCCCGGATCAGCACCCGGACGCTGCCGGTAGGGTGTTCGTTGTCGGTTTGTACCGCTTCACGGCTCATGTCCCAGCCGTCCATTAATGTAGCAATTTCGTGTCCGGCCGGATCATCGCCGATCCGGCTGATGAAACGGGGCGATTGTCCGAACGCCTGTAAATGCCATGCGACGTTGAACGGCGCGCCGCCCAGGACGCGACTGTCGTCGGGAAAATGGTCGAACAGCACTTCGCCGAAAATATGCAAAAGGGGATTATTGTTCATGGTCTTGTTCCATCCAAACCCGGATGTCAGGGTGATAATGGGCGACGCCCTCAACAATCCCCGCACTGTAATTACCGTTCATGCCCAAAAAACCGCCTTGCGCCAAATAAAATGCCGCCATCGTTCCCTGTTTTCGAGCTTGCGTTTTGGCTTGCTCGACAACATCAATGTCGGCGTTGGCGACCAATACGGATTGGATCATGCTGGCGAGTACCGGCAAATCGTTACCGCTGTCGCCGGCGAAAACCGTGTTGGCATAATCGAAGCCCTGCTGTTGCATTAAAAATCCCACGGCATGGAGTTTCGTGGCGTGGGCGGGTAACACGTCCAACAAGCCCGTCGACTTTGCTTCATCGACACTGTAGATTAAACCGGCCGCCAGCTGTTGCGTTTCAAGTCGCCGCAACATTTCTCGTTGCAGAGCGCCGATGTCCGTTAACAAGGGTAGATAATAGCTGAGTTTGTAGCGGTT
>Ga0207975_100913_pt1 | contig 10875 bp, 4 predicted proteins | sample LakWasMe91_HOW11_2_FD_183913 | JGI IMG/M metagenome (GOLD analysis project Ga0207975, IMG submission 183913) | Freshwater sediment methanotrophic microbial communities from Lake Washington under simulated oxygen tension - Sediment Metagenome... | ecosystem: Environmental > Aquatic > Freshwater >...
CCTTCAGGTTAACCTGATAGTCATGTTGCGAACGGATCCGGTCTTTCGCTTCCTGGCGATTTTGACTCATCATAATAATCGGCGCTTGAATTGCAGCAATGCACGACAGCACCAGATTTAGCAGGATGAACGGATACGGATCAGCCGGTTTATCTAGAAACGCCAGCGTGTTCACTGCAATCCAAGCCGACAGAAACGCAAAGAAAATAATTAAAAACTTCCAGCTTCCCCCGAAACTGGCAATCCGATCAGCCAAACGCTCACCGAACGTCCAAACCTGCTCAAATTCCATTTCTATATTTTTAGAAAGAAGTTCATGCTCACTAAGACTATCAAGCACCTCCTTCTCAAGCGATGTAAGCTCTCCGTTTTCTGTTTCGAGTAATGAATGAACATATTGACTCCGATACCGCCCTATATCCGATAAGCAAATAAAGCTATCGGAAGACCAATTCGGCACATCCATGCGGATTTGATTCGCAATCGATTCACGAACCACGTCTCCGGAAAGCAAATCTTTGCAGGGAAACGTTTTTCCACAGACTGCGCAACTGGCTTTTCGATGTTTTTGGTACTCCATCACAACCTCCAAATCACCTCAGTCCGTACAAAAATGTAATGCCACGCACTGCTTAGTTACGAGGCATACACTCTCATATTGTTACTGATACCGGCTCAGCCGATGCGACCAAATATAATCCGCCGACTGGTAATAAGCCATGTTTTCCGTGACCAGCGAGGCGGCTGCATCCATATCCAGCTGTTTGTGCGCGCCTAACGGATCGTCAATCACATCGACCTTTTGTTGAGGCGACAAGTACACCAGTTTATTGCCTTTAAACAAGCCCAGTTTCTGGTAATTACTAACCAATGCCCTGCCCTCGTCTTTGTGCATCTGCATAATATCGCGCCCATAAAACTGGCTTTCATAGTTGAGGTTTAAAAAACCAAGCACGGTTGGAGCGACATCAATCTGGCTGGACACGATGTCGTTTCTTGTTGCCGGTACATGTTTGGGCGCATAGATAAACAAAGGGATATGGTATTTATCCACGGGCAGCTCGGTTTTGCGCGCGCTACCGGCGCAATGGTCCGCCACCATCACGAATACGGTATTATCAAACCAGGGTTTGGTTTTGGCCTGCTCGATAAATTGATGTATTGCATAATCGGTATATTTAACCGCGCCTTGTCGACCGCTGCCTGAGGGAAGATCAATTTTTCCTTCCGGATAGCTGTAAGGACGATGATTGCTGGTGGTCATGATCTGAAAGAAGAACGGCTTGTTGTTTTTAAAATCCTGATCGGCTTCTTTGATAGTACGGTTAAAAATGATGTCATCGGAAACGCCCCAGGCGTTGGTAAAGGTTATTTCCTCCGGGGTGAAATCGGTTTGGTCAACGATGCGGTAACCGTTGCCGGAATAAAACGCGTTCATATTGTCAAAATAACCCCGCCCCCCGTATAAAAACGCGGTGTCATAGCCCTTTTGCTGTAAGACTCGGCCAAAGCTGAATAGCTTGCCGTTATCGGGTCGTTTGACAATGGCTTGACCGGGCGTGGGCGGAATGGACAAGGTTAAGGATTCAAGGCCTCTGATGGTGCGGGTGCCGGTCGCGTAGAAATTGGTAAACAATAATCCCTCTTTAAACCATTCATCCATGTACGGCGTGATATTCTCTTTATTGCCGAAGGTTGCCAAGAAATCGGCACTTAAGCTCTCGACGGTAATTAAAACGACATTCAGGCGTTTTTCTTCGCCTGCCGGTTTAATCATGCGTTTGATGTCATATAAATCTCCAGATGTATCCTCGGCACCCAGTTGTTTTTTGATCACGCTGGATAGCTGCCGGTCATCGCCCACCTTGTAAAAGTGCCGGTAATCCAATTCATTATTTCGAAACGCAGAAAAGAACTGATAAGGGCCGTTGGCGGCCAGTTCATTAAGATAGGTATTGGTTGAAAACTGGTACCATGTCGAATCGACGGCGGCGTAGCTTATAACCGGCAACAACAGCAAGACACCGGTAATTTTCAACCGGGACAAAAACGACTCCTCGGCATTAAACGTACGCGACAGGGTTTTTCTTACCAGCAAAAAACAAATCGCGGTAATGGCTAAAATACCTGAGAGCAACCATCCCAAAGGATAGGATTCAATGATATTGCTGACCACCTCATGAGTATAAATCAGGTAATCAACGGCAATAAAATTAAACCTGACCCCGAATTCATCCCAGAATGTCCATTCCGATAACTCGATAAAAAACAGGCCGTATAAACAAACAATAAAGACCGAAAAACTGATTATTTTATGGATTTTGCTTTGGTAAATACGATTGGGCAGTACCAGTAAATACAGAACGAAAGGGATTAACAAGTAACTGAAAAAAGCCAGGTCATGAACCATCCCTATCAGGAAAGCCAGCGCTATCTGGTAAATCGGCGTGTCGATATCGACCAGTTGTTTGATCAGCAAGGCTACTCTTAGCAATGCAAAAGTACCTAAATTAATCAATAAAAACAGCAACACAATAGTGAACCGTGATCTTGAAAACAATGCGTTTACGCTCATTTGAGTCGTTTCCTGAAAAAATAAAAAATAAAGGGCGACCGAAGTCGCCCTTTAGTGCCACTCAATTTAATAAATTAAATAGTGTTCCGATTGTTTTACATTTTAACACCAACGCTACTTAATTGCTCAGGGCTAAAATCATCCACGCTAATGGCTGCAAACCGAGCCTTTTCAGCATCCACTATCAACTCGGCTTCTTTTTTGCTGATAATGGCCTTGCTTAGCGCCGCATCCAGCACATCCAGAATCGCGCCTTTCGGCAGCTGTTTTTGCTTTTGTGCGGTCTGGATTTTGGTTTCCACATGCGTCGCGGCAAGCACGGCCTGAAAGGCGACTTCAATTCTGCCGGTCACATCGTCGGGCTTATGGTTGATGTAGATACCGTGGGTCAGGCGATTTCGAGCCGGAGAATTTTTCAGCAGCAAAGCCGCCGTCTGGTGAATCAAATGCTCGGCCGGCGGTGAGTAGGGTTTGCCTCCGGGAAACAGCACAGCTCTTAACAGATAAGCCGGAAAGCGCATCGGCAAGGTGTGAAAAATAGCCAACAAGGATTGCTGGGCGCGGTGCAGGGTTTGCTGGCAAGCCCAATGCAGCAACGGTAGGTCGTCTTGCTGACGTCCCTGATCCTGATAATGTTTCAGCACACAGGAACACAAATAAAGATTACTCAGGACATCCGCAAAGCGCCCGGAGAGCCGTTCCTTGCGTTTAAGCGAGCCGCCCAATGTCAGCAACGCAAAATCTGCGACCAGCGCAAAGCCGACGCTGAGCCTGGCAATTTGCCGGAAATAACCTTGGGTATCCTGATCGCCCGGCACATCGACAAAGCGGGCGTTGCTGAGTCCCAACCAAAAACCTGCCGCCAGATTGTGCAGAACCGAACCGATATGCTCAAACAGCACTCCATCAAACTGCTGTAAAGCCAGTTCGGGATTTTCCTGGCCTAGAGCTTCCATCTCCCTCTGGATGTAAGGATGACAACGCACCGCGCCCTGGCCGAAAATCATCATGGTGCGGGTCAGGATATTGGCGCCTTCGACGGTAATGCTGACCGGAATCACCTGGTACATTCGCCCGAGATAGTTTTTAGGCCCCAGGCAAATACCGGAACCGCCTTGTATGTCCATTGCGTCGTTAATGACCCGGCGCATTCTTTCGGTCAGCTCGTATTTGATAATGGCGGAAATAACCGACGGCTTCTGTCCGTCATCCAGAGCGGCGGCGGTCACTTTGCGCGCGGCATCGATAATATAGGTTTCACCGGCGATGCGCGACAACGGCTCTTCAACACCCTCAAACTCGCCGATCGGCAGGTTGAATTGCTTGCGGATGCGGGCATAAGCGCCGGTATTGCGGCTGGCCATTTTTGCCGCGCCGGTACTGAGCGCAGGCAACGACACCGCCCTGCCGGTAGCAAGGCATTGCATCAGCATCTTCCAGCCGTTGCCGACCTGCTCTTTGCCTCCGATAATCCAGTCCATCGGGATAAACACGTCCTTGCCCCAGTTCGGTCCGTTCTGGAATGCCGAATCCAGCGGGAAATGGCGCCTGCCGATCGAAACACCTTGGGTATCGGTAGGAATCAGCGCAACGGTGATGCCGATGCTTTCCTTGTCGCCGATCAAGTGTTCCGGGTCATAAAGCTTGAATGCCAGACCCAGCACCGTGGCGACCGGGCCTAAGGTGATGTAGCGTTTGTCCCAATTGAGACGTATGCCCAGCACCTTGTCCTGGCCTTCGAATTTGCCGTAGCAGACCACGCCGGTATCGGGCATGGCTCCTGCATCACTGCCTGCATGGGGACCGGTCAGCGCAAACGCTGGAATTTCCTCGCCTTTTGCCAGACGCGGCAGATAATGATTTTTCTGCTGCTCGGTGCCGTAAGCCAGCAGTAACTTGGCGGGACCTAAGGAATTGGGCACCATGACCGTGACGGCGGCAGTGCTGCTGCGGCTGGAAATTTTCATCACGATTTCGGAATGCGCGTACTCGCCGAACTCCAGACCGCCGTAGCGTTTGGGAATAATCATGCCGCAGAATTTATGCACCTTGATATAGTCCCAAACTTCTTCCGGCAGATCGCGGCGATTGTGGGTAATGTCCCAGTCATCCAACATACTGCACAAGGTCTCTACAGGACCGTCGATGAAGGCCTGCTCTTCGGTGGTCAGTTTTGCGGCGGGCAAATCCAGCAAGACTTTCCAGTCGGGATTGCCGGAAAACAATTCGGCATCCCACCAAGTATTGCCCGCTTCCAGCGCTTCGCGTTCGGTTTGCGACATTTGCGGCAACATTTTTTTCATGACCTTGAAAATCACGCGACTGAATAATCTTTTGCGGATAGCCGGAACATTGAGCGGGATAAAAACAGCATCGAAAACAACCCATAACAAAAATACAAAGTTGCCGCCCCCTTTCGCCACCGAATAAAGCCCTAACCATCCGAACAAAACCAACGTAGTCCAGCGTAGAGACGCCCGGCCATAAGCCAAAACACCGACGAGAATGAGTAATGCGATTAACCAGATCATGGGATGTTCCTTAAGTTAATTACTGATGTTAAACAAACATATAAAGACACCACGAAGTCACCTCGTTCCCACGCGCTACGCTCATCGTTATACGCAAGTGTCTGTGAGACAACGTAGGGCGGGCCGTGCGCGCCTTTGGCTCCGTTCGAAACGTCCCGCCTGTTCAGAACGTTGCCACTTAGACCTTCCAGGTTTTAAAAACCTGGAAGGTCTGTATGTCGGCCTGTTTTCCGCCTACCGCCGGGTAAGGAACTGTCGGAATGGCAACAGCTCGCAGATACTTGTGTATAACGATGAGCGCGCTGCGTGGAAACGCGGTGAAGGCCCGCTACGCCGCGAATCACGGTCAAATGTACATCGCATAAAACGGGACTTAGCGCATAGAAACGAGAAAATTCAACTAATTTTTCTAAACTTAATTATTTAATCCTTCGTGTTCTTCGTGCCTCGGCAACTGCTCCTTGCGTCGCTTAAAGCGCCTACTGTTGGTGCTCTACCTCCTGCATCCATGCAGTCGTTCGTGGTGAAAATTTCTTAATCATTGCGTAATATCAATTACGAAGCGGCTTTCCTGTTTTAAGAAGATGCTCCAGCCTAGCCAGAGTGCCTGGCTGTTGAACTAAATGCAAAAACGCCTTCAACTCCAGATTTAACAAATCGTCTTCGGTCAGCGGCTCAGTGATGTCGCACTGGCCGCCGCTGAGCACGTTCGCCAATTGCTGCGAAATTTCCACGTCATAATCCGTTATTTTTCCAGCCATCTTTAAGTTGTTGATTGCAATATCCATTGCAGCTCTGGCGCTGGCTCCCGGCAATGGATAACTACTGGATTTAGGCGGCATATAACCCGGCACCAGCCGCAACGCTTTGGCTTTAGCGTCAGCCAATAAACGGTCTTTGTTCATGGTAATGCCGTCGGTGGTGGACAAAAACAGCATCTCCTTGGCTTCCGCCGCCGATTTGGATACCTTGGCCATGCCGACCGTTTCAAAAGCTTGGGCAATGCCCGGCATCGGGCCGCCGGGACGCCTCGCAAACTCCAGCCAGCGGCGCAGATATTCCTTGCAACCGCCCCACCCCGGAACCAGACCCACGCCCACTTCGACCAGACCGACATACAGTTCTGCATGCGCCTGAATCGCATCGCAATGCAGCAGGATTTCGCAACCGCCGCCCAGAGCCAATCCTGAAGGCGCGCCGACCACCGGGAACGGCGCATACTTCAACGCTTTATACGTCTGCTGGCCTTGTTTGATCAATTGCTCTACCGCAGGCCAGTCTTGGTTGTGGATGGCCTGCACCAGTAAAGTCAAATTGGCCCCGGCTGAAAAATTGTCGGCATCGTTATGGATGACCAATGCGGAAAAATCGGTTTTGACCTTTTCGACGCTTTGCCGAACCAACGCCAGACTATCCATATCCAGCGTATTCATTTTGCTGTGAAATTCCAGGCAGGCGACGCCGTCGCCAATATCCCACAGACTGGCCGACGGGTTTTCCAGTACCGCCGGAGCCGACAATTTAATATCGGCTAACAGCAGAACGCCGTCTGTTCGGCGGACGGGCTGATAATTGCCGGACAAATCGACAAACGACCGCTTGCCTGAATCGATCTTGTACAGGCTGTGCCGACTTGCCAGCAACGGTGGTACATCACGGTTTTCTGCGATCAACCGGTCAACAAACCAATCCACGCCGATCCGATCCAGCAGCTCGAACGGCCCGAATTTCCAGTTATAACCCAAACGCATCGCGGTATCGACGGCAACAATGTCATCGGCAATCTCGGGAATCAGGCTGGCGCTATAAACCAAAGTGTTGGATAACACTTGCCAAGCAAAACGACAGAGGACGTCATCGCCGGACAAAAAAACTCTTAACTCATCCTGCGTTTTGGGCATTACCGGCAAGGCGATTTTTTCGCTAGGCTGATAGCCGCCGGTTTGCAGGTTAATGGATTCCTTGACGCGCTTTCCGCCTGTTTCGTTCAAACGATAAAAACCGCCCTTGCCTTTCCTGCCGGTGTAACCGTCGGCTATCATGGACTGAACCAACGGAGGAAACGTGTTGACCTGATGAAAGGCATCTTCCTTGGGTAAAGCCAATTTCATCCCGCCCAAAATATGCGGAATCAAATCGAGCCCGACCAAGTCCAGCAACCCGAATATGCCGGTTTTGGGTATGCCGAACGGCGCTGACATCACCGCATCGGCCTGCTCCACGGTTAAACCCAGCTTGATCGCCTCCAGCAGCCCGCATTGCAGCCAATAAATACCGATACGGTTGCCGATAAATCCCGGCGTGTCCTTGCAGGTAACGCTGTCTTTACCCAGATGAGTGTCGGCAAAACGGCTGACGGCCGCAACCAGTTCCGGCCGGGTCGCGGCACCTGAAACCAGCTCCAACAGGCGCATATAGCGGGGCGGATTAAAAAAATGGGTGATCATGAAACGCTGTTTGAAACTGTCCGGCATGTCGCGGGTCAGCAGTTTCAACGGCAATGTCGAGGTATTCGATGAAATCAGGGTATCGGGGCGGCAGATGTTATCCAGTTTCCGGTAAAGTTCCTGCTTGATGGCCGGGTTTTCAAGCACCGCTTCAATCACCCAGTCAACGTCCCCCACCCAGTCAAGATGGTCTTCAATGTTGCCGGGAGTCACCAAACGGGCATAGTTCTTATGCATGAATGCGGCGGGCTCGACTTTAAGCAGCTTGGCAATGGCTGATTCGGCAATACTGTTCCGGTTATCCGCATCTTTAGGCACGATATCCAGCAAATAGACGGGAATACCGGCATTGGCGATATGGGCGGCGATACCGGCCCCCATGACCCCCGCGCCAATCACCGCGACTTTTTTGATGTCCATTAGATAGCCTCCAAAATAGTCGCTATGCCCTGCCCGCCGCCGATACATTGGGTGGCGAGAGCAAACTGCTTGTTTTCCCGTTTCAGCAGGCTGGCGGCTTTACCGGTAATTCTGGCGCCTGACGCGCCCAACGGATGGCCTAAAGCAATAGCGCCGCCGTCCAGATTCAATTTTTCCAACGGAATCGGCAACTCTTTTAATACCGCCAAAGATTGCGCGGCAAAGGCTTCGTTCAGCTCAACGATGTCGATATTCTGTAAGGTCAAACCAGCCCGTTTCAAGGCTTTATGGGTGGCGCTGACCGGTCCTATGCCCATGATTTCGGGCGCACAACCGGATACTGCGATAGCCCTGATACGGGCAAGTTTTTCCAAGCCGTGAAGGTCTGCATATTTTTCACTGCACACCAGCACCGCGGCAGCGCCATCGGTTAACGGCGAGGAGGTTCCTGCCGTAACACTGCCGTTTTTAAGGAAGGCCGGTGGTAATTCGGCAAGCGCCTGTAGCGTCGAAGCCGCTCTGATACAGCCGTCGTATTGAACGGTTTCGCCGTCAGCGCGTTTAATCGGGATGATCTCCGTGGCGAACAAGCCGTTTTGCTGGGCCGCGCTCGCTTTTTGCTGGCTGGCTACGGCGAAAGTTTCCTGGGCCAAGCGGTCGATATGATATTGCAAGGCCAGATTCTCCGCCGTCTCGCCCATGCCGATATAGGCTTGAGGATAGGCTTTATAAAGACCGGGGTTGGGCAGGTAATTAAAGCCGCCCATCGGCACCCGACTCATGGACTCAACACCGGCGCAAATAAACACCTCACCGGCATTCATTTGAATCGCGCCTGCCGCGTTATGTATGGCCTGCATTGAGGAGCCGCAAAAACGATTAATGGTAGTGCCGGCTATGGTCATAGGCAACTCGGCAAGATGAACGATTAATCGCGCCAGATTCATGCCCTGCTCTCCTTCAGGGAAGGCGCAGCCTAAAATTAAATCTTCAATATCTCCCGGATTAACGCCGGTATCATTGATTAAGCCGTTGATGACCTGTGCGACAAGATCATCCGGCCTGACTTTAGCCAATTGGCCTTTTTGCGCCGGAGTGAAAGGCGACCTGCAATATCCTGCGATAACTACATTTTTCATTTTACTGCCCCCCTATTTGTTGTTCTCACCACGAAGAAAAAATCAAGGTAAAAACTTCGTGGTGAATTAAAGACTTTTAATCACCTGTTTTCCTGATTACCACGGGCTCCACGGGAACCCCAACAAACAGCCCGCGTTGCAGGCCATCACAGGGCGCAGTGCCTAAACTGTATTCCACTCGGTGCGTGGGAATGAGGAATCCTAATGCTTTCAATCTTCGTGTTCTTCGTGCCTTCGTGGTGAATTAAGAATGTTAAGCGTGATATTTTTATTATGTACGGCGCTTAACTCATTTAAAAAGTCATCAATCACACGCCAAGCGCCGCCGATATTTTCCATTAAAATACCGTGGCGCTGGGATTTAATGGCGTGGATTTGCTTATGTTTGGAACCGAGTTTAGCCATAAGGATCGGCGCGCCTTTGGGCGAGACAATAGGATCCTCATCACCATACATAATCAGCACAGGCAGGCTAATCTGTGGCAGTAATTCATCAAGCTGTGCGATTAACAGCCTCAGCTCATAAAGCGCCCTGACCGGCGTATTGCGATAGTTAATGCCGGGGTGTTCCGGTTCGTTATCAATAAACGGCTTTACGCCTTCAAAAGCCGAAACCCAAGCGACCAGCTTGTTGGTGCCATGCAGTAACGGCACCAACATAAAAGCCGGATTAACGAACTTTAACGGCACCGAAACGGCAATAACGCCGATCATTTCAGGGTAGTGTTCAGTGGCCAGTTTTAACGCCAATGCGCCGCCCGTGGAAAACCCGGCAACAAGAATATGCGAACAATGCACCTTGAGTATATTGAAACCCCGTTGCACGCAACGATACCAATCTTCCCAGCTCTGGTCGCGCAACGCATAAGGCGATGTACCGTGGCCTTTCAGCCGAACACCCAATACCGTGTAACCTTGTTTAACCAGGTATTCACCATAAGCTCTTAATTCAGCGGGGCTGGCGAGCAATCCGTGAACCAGCAAAACGCCGAAGCCGTTGGCAAGTTCCGGCTGGATGAAAAAAGGCGAAGGGTCGGCAACCGCCGCTTCTTCATAGCTGATGTCGCCAAACAAAGGTTTAGAGTAAGCCTGCTTTTCCCATGCCAGAGTGCGGCATTCATCTTCAAAATGCCAGGCGGCCAATTTGTCTTTATCAGCATTTGAGCATTCGCCTATCGCATCAATCAGGGTATCGCGAACGGTATGCTGAGGCGCGGCTTCGTTGTTGTAAACGGCAATCGGATTTTCCAGGCGGATGGTGTCAAAGTCGGATTCGACACAAAGTTTGGGCAAAAACCGGTAGTAATTTTCATCCTCCTTGATCAGACCGGCTTCTTTTGCAACGCACATGAAATAATCGAAACGCTTGTTAGCCGCCTTAAACAGGTCGCTGTAATCATCGGGATTAAGCAGGCTTCGGTGCAGATGAATCACCGTGTTGTTTTGCAAGTGTTTGATAGCAATATACAAAATGCTGTAAAACTTGTCTTTCTCGATATACATCCGTCCCTGACCGACGTAATGCATGATCAGCGTTGCCGCCAGATGGCTTAAATTGATGGTGACATTGGCATAAATGCCTTCCATGTATCGATCGCGGGAACATTGGGCATTTTTTATAAAATACGATCCCAGCAAACGTTGCCTCCAGTTTTTAGGCCTGGAATTCAGCGTAAAAACATCGTCTATCGTGTTAATTTCCGGAATAACCTTGTTCATCAGGTAACGGGTTCGCCAACCCCAGGCCCCACAAGGATCGACAG
>Ga0207975_100920_pt1 | contig 10821 bp, 9 predicted proteins | sample LakWasMe91_HOW11_2_FD_183913 | JGI IMG/M metagenome (GOLD analysis project Ga0207975, IMG submission 183913) | Freshwater sediment methanotrophic microbial communities from Lake Washington under simulated oxygen tension - Sediment Metagenome... | ecosystem: Environmental > Aquatic > Freshwater >...
AAGTACATAAAATTGCCGCTGCGTTTACCTTTGGTCGCGAAGATTTGATTCCGAATATGTTTACCGAAATCCTGAAAAACTTTCAGCAAAATTTCCCGGATGTGGATCTAAACAAACTGATTTATTACTTTGAAAGACACATCGAATTGGATGCCGACGAACACGGTCCGATGGCGATGCAAATGATAAACGAACTTTGCCAAGACGATACCCAAAAGTGGAAGGAAGTAGAAGAAGTTTCGGCTTTAGCGTTGGAAAAACGAATCGGACTTTGGAATGCTATTGAAGAAAAAATCGAAGCCCGTTTAGAGCTTGCTTAAAAATAAGAGTCAAACCAAAAATTCAATGATGAAATCCATTTTTAAAATGCTTGTAATTTTTGGTTTGGCTTTCGGTTTGAACAGCTGTTCCGAAGACCAACAAACCTCCCCTCCGCCAACACCAAGATTGTTTAAGTATTTGGCCCTAGGAGATAGTTATACTTATGGGCAAAGTGTTTGTGAAACTTGTCGTTTTCCGGAACAACTAAAAGACAGTCTTGGACAATACTTAACCACTGCCGATAATTTCGAAATTAAACTCATTGCGCAAACCGGCTGGACCACGACCAATTTAAAAACCGCTATAGCGGCTCAAAACCCGGCTAACGATTACAATTTAGTCACCTTACTCATAGGAGTCAATAACCAATACCAAGGCAAACCTTTCAGCCTGTACGAACAGGAATTTCCGGAGTTGGTGGACATTGCTATTGCCAAAGCCGGAGGCAACAAAGACAGGCTAATTGTGGTTTCTATTCCGGATTATGCCTACACGCCTTTCGGACAAGGTTCTGTAGCCATTTCAGAGGGCGTTTACCAATACAATGCTTTTGCGAAAACCTATTGTGAAAACAACGGTATTTCTTTTGTTTACATCACCGACATTACACGACTTGGTTTATTACAACCTGAATTGGTGGCAACCGATGGCTTGCATCCTTCCACGCTGGCTTATACACAATTTGTGGCGCGGATTTTACCTTTGGCTAAAGAAAAATTGGGATTGTAAAACTGATTCTTAAAGCAAAGCCAACTTATTCGCAAGAAAAGACACTTTTACTCTTTAACCTACACTTTGGCCGTGTTTGCCTCAAAATTTTTCCCCTGATTACTAAGCTACTTACATTTGGTTAGTCAATACTAAATAAATTAAGATGCTTATTCGAAAACTTATCCTTATTGTAATCCTACTCACCGCGGGATTGACTACAGCACAAACAGGCGTTACGGTTACTTATTACACCAGTACAACACAAAACTTTTCTATCGAAACCAATGGTAAATTGTATTTTGAAAACGAAGAGTTGTATTTGAAATTAAATAGTACAACGACACCAACAGTTATTCCGGTTTCTATTATTCAAAAAATCACTTTCTCCAATACTTTGGGCGTTACCACTTTCGGGCAAAATCAAAACAACCTGACTTTATACCCGAATCCGGCCTCAGACCTTATAAAAATTGGTGCTAACGGCAATGATGCAATGGAAGTAAAAATGTATACTCTTACCGGTCAACTGGTACAACAAGGGAAATATTTTCCCAATGAGGCAATTGATATCTCAGCATTGTCCGGAGGAATATATTTGATCCAAGCTGATGGTGTAACTTTTAAATTTGTGAAAAAATGAAACGACTATATAATACCATTTTGATTTTTTTGCTGAGCTTGACAGCTTTAGGCCAACAGAAAATAAGAGTTCACAACTCCGGAAACACCATGTATGCTAAGGAAATCAGCGCTGTTGACAGCATTAAACTTGACAACAGTTATGCGCGATTCAAACTTTCCGATGATGTTAATCCGTTACCCATCCAAAAAGCATTAATTGACAGTATTACCTTTACCACAACTGCGGTTAATTTGACCAAGATTTATATTATTTACAACGGCTCCGACAATGCTACTATTATAAATCCGTATGCCAATGCCGGTGTTGCGATAACTGCTGTTGCCGGAACGGTAACCGTAACAGCTACTTCCGGGATTGACAACTTAGAATACAATATTTTAGGATCAACAACCAATGGCAGTTTAAGCATGACCACCGATAAAGATGTGAATTTGGTTCTAAACAACTTAACGTTAACCAATCCGAGTGGTGCTGCTTTTTATATACTGGGAGGTAAAACAGCTACTTTACATCTTACTCAAGGAACAACCAACACGCTTTCCGACGGGACAGCCAGCACCCGAAACGGAACCATTCACAACAATGGTCCAATAATTATAAACGGAACAGGAAGTTTAACCATTACAGGTTTGAAAAAACACGGTATCAATACTTCATCAACACTAACAATTAATGGTGGCAATACTACAATAACATCAGCTGCTTCAGACGGATTCCATTCGGAAGGTTTTACCATGACCGATGGTAATGTAACCGTAGTTACTTCCACCGGTGACGGAATTGATGCCGGTGATGCAGCCATAGCAATTTCAGGCGGAACAATAAACATTACTTCAACCAGTGGCGATGTAAAAGCCATAAAAACAGGCGTAAATACTATTACGATAACAGGCGGTTCATTTAATTTAACTGTCGCCGGAGCACAATCTAAAGGAATAAGTGCGAAAGGAAATATAGCCATTAGTGGCGGCACATTTACAGTTACACTTTCCGGAGCAACTGTTTTAACAGCCTCAGGCAGCGGATTTGACCCTTCGTATTGTACTGCTTTTAAATCGGATGGAAGCATTACCATTGGTGCAGGAACATTCACAGTAAACGCCTTAGTTGGAGCTAATGGTGGAAAGGGATTTTCTGCCGATGGCGATATTACTATAACAGGCGGAAACTTCACTACAAATACAGCCGGAAACGGAGGTAATTACACGAATGTTTTAGGAGTAGCAGACAGTTTTTCAACAGCTAGTTTTACATCAGACACCAACATCAACCTTTCAGGAGGACAATTTAACATAAGCAATACAGGAGCAGACGGAAAAGGCATTTCTGCCGATATGAATGTTTCAATTTCGGGAACAGCCCAAATTTCCATCTCCAATTCAGGAGCTTCTGGTAAAGCTGTAAAAGCCGACGGAAACATTACGGTAGAAGGCGGAACAACAACGGTAAATTTATCAGGAGCAACGGTATTAACAGCCACCGGAAGTGGTTTTGATCCGTCGTATCCGTCCGGACTAAAAGCAACGGGCACCATCACTATAAACTCGGGGAATATTACAATAACCGGAACAAGTTCGGCCACGGGGACTAAAGGGATTTCTGCCGATGGCAATATTACAATTAATGGTAGTATAATTCAGGTAACCACTGTGGGGAACGGATCGGTTTACACTAACGAAAGTGGTGTAACCGACTCTTATTCCTCAGCAGCAATCACCACCGATGCTGATTTAATAATCAATGCCGGAACAGTAACTACCTCAAGTTCGGGAACCGGAGGCAAAGGTTTGAAAGCCGATGGAAGTATCACAATCGGAACTGCTACTACCAATCCCATTTTAAATATCACCACAACCGGAGTACGATTTTTAGTTTCCGGAACTGATTATGCACACCCTAAAACTATAGTCGCTGACGGTGCCATCTCTATTATCAACGGAACAAACACTATCAATTCGACAGATGACGGAATACATTCTGACACTTCAATTACCATTTCGGGAGGCAATACTACAGTAAATGCTATTTCAACCATAACAGCCATGGGAGAGGGTGTAGAAGCACCCATTATAAACTTTACAGGCGGCGTGACTTCCATTACAGCTTCCAATGACGGCATTAATGCCACTTACGGCACTGTAGCAGGCGGAACAGAATCGAACGACGGCAGCCAATTGAATATTTCAGGCGGTATTGTAATAGTTGCCGGAAAAGACGCTATCGACAGCAATGGGAACATTACTATTTCCGGTGGAACAACTATTGTTTGCGGACCAACAGCAGCTCCGGAAGAAGGCATAGATTTCAACGGAACTTTTAATATGAATGGCGGTTTTTTGATTTCGGCAGGATCAAATGCAGGGATGACTAAAAATTTTAGCGCTACTTCTACGCAACGAACCATGTATTTAAAATCAAGTGCGCAATTAGCCGCTACCTCTTTATTGCACATCCGAAACGCCTCAGGAACTGAAATGGTAACGTTTAAACCTAAAAATGCTGTTTATTATTTTCATTTTTCCAGTCCGACTGTAACGGCAGGAACAAGTTACCAAGTTTATTTTGGCGGCTCATATACAGGAGGAAGTTTTGTAGGGAATACATCGGGTTGGGGACTATACACCGGAGGCACTTACACTACTACCGGAGCTACACTTAAATCTACTTTCACTGCTTCTAGTTCAAGCACTTTAAATACCGTAACATTTTAAATAGTTTTTTGTTTTGAAAACAGGTGCAACCATTTTGCATCTGTTTTCTTTTAAAAGTAACAGATACTGAATCAAGCTAAAAATCTAATTAATCTCATTTTTTATACGCTTGAAAATATTCTAGTTATATTTGATAAAGCACGAATACAAATGACGAATTCAAACCGTTTTTTTTTAATCAATCTCTTAGGATGTTTTGCCTTTTTGAGCATCCCGGTATTTTCATCACCCGACTTTGGTTTGGGTTGGCAGATGATTTACATTAATCCGTTCCAAAAATCGTTTGTGCGTTTTGTACTGTTGTTGCTGTTGTTTTACAGTTCCTACTACTATTTTATACCCAAATTGTATTTCAATCAAAAGAAATGGCTTTTCGGATTAAGTTTGGTTAGTTCATACTTCATACTAATTGGTTTAACTAATGTAATATTTGGTGCTCAAAGACCAATGCCTCGACCTAATGAAAATTATCATTTTCCTCAACCCAGGGAACATTCAGAACTTTTTGACACCCAATTTTTAATTCCGTTTTTACTGGTAATAGCCTTAGCTTTTCTAATCAAAATCACCAATAGACTAAACGAGATTAATGCTGAAAAACGCAATGCCGAAGTTTCCTATCTCAAGGCACAAATTAATCCGCATTTTTTATTTAATACACTAAACAGCTTGTATGCGTTGACTTTACAAAAATCAAGCGAGGCGCCTATTGCGGTATTAAAACTGTCCGGTATTATGCGATATGTAGTAACAGAAAGCAACCGAGAATATGTACCGTTAGAAAAAGAATTAAATTACATCAAAGATTATATTGCACTTCAAAAACTTCGCTTGGACCCCAATGTATCCTTGATTTTTGAGATTGATGGAGAGCCATTCGGAAAAGCTATTGCACCTCTTCTATTGATTCCTTTCATTGAAAACGCTTTCAAATACGGAATCAATCCCGATTCAGAATCTTTCATCCATATTTACATACTAATTGACAATCAAACCCTAAAAATGTCGGTCAAAAATCCAAAAGCCGCCAGCGAAATAGACGAGGAATTGAAAACGGAAGAAGGCTTGAAAAACACCCAAAGACGATTGGACTTGATGTACTCCGGAAAATACACTTTAGAAGTGTCCGAAAATGAAAAACTTTACAGTGTAACTTTAACCATTGACTTGCTATGATTCGCGCCATTGCCATTGATGATGAACCTTTAGCCTTGCAAATAATATCCCATTATTGCGAACAAATAGACTTTGTTTCTTTGGAAAAAACCTTTACCTCGCAAAACGAAGCTTTAAAACACCTACGAAAATATCCCGTAGACTTGCTTTTTCTCGACATCCAAATGCCTAATAAAAACGGTATTGACTTTTATAAACTTTTAGAAAACGATGTAATCGTAATATTCACCACCGCTCATAGTGAATTTGCCGTAGAAGGATTTAATGTAAATGCTACGGATTATTTACTCAAGCCCTTTTCTTTGGAACGATTTGAAACTGCCGTACAAAAAGCGCGAAACGAGTTTAACTTCAGAAACAGTACTGCCGTTCAGACGCATCTAATGATTCGCGCAGATTACAAACTGAACCGAATCGAATTTGATGAAATCCTAATGATTGAAGGGCTGGACGATTATGTTCAGATTCAACTGCAAAACAATCGCAAAATTGTGGCGAGGATTTCCATGAAAAGTATGATGGAAAAACTTCCCGATAATAAATTTATCCGTGTACATCGTTCTTATATTATACCGCTGAACCAAATCAAAAGCATACAAAATAAAAGCATACAAATTGGAGATTTTTCGGTACCGATAGGCGAAACTTACAAAGAAGAAGTCATCAAACAGCTATTGAATCAGTAAGGTGAACTATAGTTTTCTTAAAAATTAACCCTAAAAAAGACACTGTTCTCCTCATTTTCTTAAAAGATATTTTTTTTTACCTACTTTAGCAAACTTATTTCATAAATTACCAATAACCACAATGAATATGTTAAGAACTTTTACGCTTTTACTTTTCAGCACTATGCTTTTTGCCCAGAACCAAAGCACAACCAACAGAAGTGTTTTCGGAACTCCGGTAAGAAGTATTAATGCTTCAAACGGATCTATAAGATGTGTTTCAGATGAATACGAACACTTTTTAAGAGTCAACAATCCTGAAAGAGCCAATACCGAAGCCTTCGAGCAATGGATTGCTCCCAAAGTAGCCGAAATTCAGGAAAGATTAATAACCGGCAGAACACCCAACGTTGTCATCACTATTCCGGTTGTAGTACACGTTATCCACAGCGGCCAAAATGTTGGGTCCGGAAGAAACATTTCCAATGCCCGAGTACTTTCACAGATTACCGTTTTGAATCAAGATTTCAGAAGAATGCTTAATACACCCGGATACAATAACAATGCTGTTGGCGCTGATATTGAAATCGAGTTCTGTATGGCTCAAAGAGACCCGAGCGGTGCCACTACTAATGGAATTAACCGTGTTAACTTAGGCACTACTACTTGGAATGAAAACAATGTTGAAACCATTTTAAAACCGCAAACCCAATGGGATCCAACTCAGTATTTTAATATCTGGGTTTGTCAATTCGGAGGTGATTTGGACGGTGTTTTAGGCTATGCACAATTTCCAAGTAATTCCGGCTTAAGCGGATTGAACACTAACGGCGGTGCGGCCAATACAGACGGTGTAATCATTGATTACCGTTGTTTTGGTTCGTCAGCCGTGGCTCCTAATCAAGGAACTTATTTCACTGATTATAATTTAGGAAGAACAGCTACCCACGAAATTGGACATTGTTTCGGATTGAGACATATCTGGGGAGATGGCGGTTCGCAGGTAGCCGGTGTTATAAATTGCACCAACAACACTGACTACTGTGCAGACACTCCTGCCGCCGGTTGGGAAAATTATGATTGTTTAGATACTTACGACTCTTGTCCATCATCTGCCGGCGTAGACATGGTAGAAAACTACATGGATTATACCAATGATGCTTGTATGAACATCTTTACTTTAAACCAAAAAGCAAGAATATTGGCTGTGATGCAAAACTCACCAAGAAGAAGCACTTTAGCCTCCTCTTTAGGTTGTCAACCGTTAGGCACTTCAGAATTCGGTTGGTTGTATGAAGTGAAATTGTATCCAAACCCGGCATCTGATTTTGTATCTATTTCTATTAACGACGAGTTACCGGATTCCTTTGCAGTTTACAATACTTTAGGCCAATTGGTTAAACAAGTAAACGTTTCGACAGAAGCTGATTTAACTATCAACACTCAATCGTTTGCTCAAGGTGTTTACTTTGTGAAAATCACCAAAGATAAAGCTACTAAGACAGTACAATTTATCAAAGAATAACGAACAATCAAATGCATAAAAAAAAGGCGAGAATTTTACTTCTCGCCTTTTTTATTTTTGTCTAACTCTCCGGAGCCAATTCAATCTCCAGTCCGTCCATTGCTTCGGTAATGTGAAGTTGGCAACCCAAGCGACTGTTGTCTTTTACATTAAAGGCTTCCCACAACATGGCTTCCTCGTCAGGGTTCTTTTCCGGCAAGGGCACCTCGTTCAACACATAACATTGGCAAGAAGCACACATGGCCATCCCACCGCAAATGCCGATAGTGCCTTCGGGAGCCAATTCGTAAGAACGAACCAACTCCATAATATTCATATTCATATCGGTTGGCGCTTGCACTTCATGCGTAACACCGTCGCGATCTGTGATTTTAATAGTGATGTCTTGTGCCATTAGTCGATTGATTTTACTACTGCTTTTTCTGCTTCTTTTCGAGTACCGTCAAAACCGTCAACGCCTGAAACAGTAGTGTATTTTAGAACGTAACGTTTGCCCGGATTTAAGCGATTGTAAACGCTTTGACACATTAAGGTAGCTTCGTGGAAACCACACAAAATAAGCTTCAATTTACCCGGATAAATATTAACGTCACCGATGGCATAAATACCGTCGATGTTGGTTTGGTAGTCGAGTGCATTGTTCACTTTAATCGCGTTCTTCTCTATTTCCAATCCCCAATTGGCGATAGGCCCTAATTTTGGCGTTAAGCCGAAAAGCGGAATAAAATAATCGGTTTCGATAATTTGCTCTTGGCCATCGGAATTGATGGTAATGGCAGTTAAATGGTCGTCGCCGTGTAAACGAACTACCTCAGCCGGTGTAACTAAATTCACCAAGCCTAACTTTTTGTATTCTTGTAATTTCTCTACCGAATCTAATGCGCCACGGAATTCATTTCTACGGTGAATCAAGGTTACTTCCGAAGCTACATCGGCTAGGAAGATGCTCCAATCCAAGGCAGAATCACCGCCGCCGGCAATTACAATTTTCTTATCGCGGAACAATTCCGGATCTTTTACAAAATATTCTACACCTTTTTCTTCATAGAAATTGATGTTTTCAATCTCCGGTTTCCTCGGTTCAAAAGTACCCAATCCACCGGCAATAGCGATGGCTTTAGCGTGGTGCTTGGTGCCTTTGTTGGTGGTTACGATAAAAGTGCCATCGTCTAACTTGTCGATGGTTTCTGCGGTTTCCGCCAAGGTAAATCCAGGCTGGAACTGTTTGATTTGCTCCATTAAATTGTTCACCAAATCGCCCGCCAATACTTCCGGATAACCGGGAATATCGTAAATGGGTTTTTTGGGATACAATTCGGCCAACTGCCCGCCGGGTTGTGGCAAAGCGTCGATGATGTGACATTTTAATTTTAACAAACCGGCTTCAAAAACAGCGAATAATCCTGTTGGTCCGGCTCCGATGATCAGTATATCTGTTTCTATCATGCTTTGAGGTTAAGGGTTCTGTGATTTAAAGGCGCTAAGGTCTTTAAACCCGAACTTTTATTTTATGATTTTTGTCATACCAAGCTACATTCGCGTAAGGGATAGCAGTGGAAATCCTTTTGGGGATTCTCAATCCCGAAAAGATTGCAACGAATAGCCCGACCCGCAGGGTAACGCCCTACACTTCGACTGCGCTCAGTGTAGACATTAGGTAAAATGACTAAACTACGTTTTCTACTGTTTCGATTTGCGGTGCGTACTTTTTGATGGTGGTTTCCACTCCGGCTTTCATGGTACTCACGCTCAAACTGCAAGAGGTACAAGCGCCTTGAAGACGAACTTTAACGTGTTTTTGGTCTTCTACAGCAACCAAGCTGATATCGCCTCCATCAGAATTCAGAAACGGTCTGATTTCGTCCAGTGCTTTTTCGATATTGACAATTAATTCTTCGTTTGTCATAATTTTAGACAGGTTAGATTTTTAGATTTTTAGACATTTTAGATGGTTAGATTTTCTGAGAAGTCTAACTATCTAAGTAGTCTAAGTAGTCTATTTTTTCACAGCCGAACAACCGGCCATGGTGGTGATTTTTATGGCTTCAGTCGGCGGTAAACTTTCGTTTCTGTTTACCGTTTCCTGCACTACATTACGGGTGATTGCTTCGAATACATTCTCGATGACCGAAGCGGTTTGTAAGGCTGCAGGGCGACCGTAATCTCCGGCTTCGCGGATGCTTTGTACCAATGGCACTTCGCCTAAGAACGGCACGTTTAAATCGGCTGCCAAGTCTTTCGCACCTTCTTTACCAAAGATGTAATATTTGTTATTAGGCAATTCTTCCGGAGTAAAATAGGCCATGTTTTCGATGATACCCAATACCGGAACGTTGATGCTGTCGGACAAGAACATCGAAACTCCTTTTTTAGCATCGGCTAAAGCTACGGCTTGCGGTGTACTTACCACTACAGCGCCGGTGATAGGTAACGATTGCATGATGGACAAGTGAATGTCACCGGTTCCCGGTGGTAAATCGATTAACATAAAATCGAGTTCGCCCCAAGCGGCATCGAATATCATTTGGTTCAAAGCCTTGGCTGCCATTGGACCACGCCAAATGACTGCCTGACTTGGCGAAGTGAAGAATCCGATGGAAAGCAATTTGATTTCGTAGCTTTCGATAGGTTTCATTTTCGATTTGCCGTCGACTTCAATAGAAAGGGGTTTTTCGTTTTCTACATCGAACATGATTGGCATACTTGGTCCGTAAATATCGGCATCTAACACGCCGACTTTAAAGCCCATTTTGGCTAAAGACACGGCTAAATTAGCGGTTACGGTTGATTTTCCAACGCCGCCTTTTCCGGAAGCTACGGCGATAATATTGCTGATGCCCGGAATGGGTTTGCCTTTGATTTGATTCGGATTTTGCTCGGGCGCTTCCACTTTGATGTTGACTTTCACCACAGCGTCGGGTGAAAATTTATCGTGGATGAGTTTTTTGATGTCGTCTTCCGCGCGTTTTTTGATGTGCATGGCCGGTGTCGAAATTACTAAATCGACTACCACTTCGTTACCAAAAGTCAGCACATTTTTTACCGCACCGCTTTCGACCATATTTTTGC
>Ga0207975_100922_pt1 | contig 10808 bp, 9 predicted proteins | sample LakWasMe91_HOW11_2_FD_183913 | JGI IMG/M metagenome (GOLD analysis project Ga0207975, IMG submission 183913) | Freshwater sediment methanotrophic microbial communities from Lake Washington under simulated oxygen tension - Sediment Metagenome... | ecosystem: Environmental > Aquatic > Freshwater >...
AAGCTACTTATGGGTATTTGCCCCTTCAATTCACCACGCTTATCAGCAAGGTGCAAGGGATCTATATATTCAGGTAATCGAGCTAACATAACCGCGCAATGGTATATGGAAACAACAAATTCGTCAATTCTAAATGACTATCCTGTATGAGTGGATCGAGATAAAAGCCGCTATCTTCAACCAATAAAAGACAGGACAGATGACTAACTAAAGAGGTCAAACTATCAATGACTAACGATAACAGGCTTATTGGAAAGCTCATTGGGATTATCCGCGCCGGGTGGAAAATAAGTAGCCAGCAATACCGTAATGCGCTCGATGCCTTGCAACGACCCGTGCAGAAAGTCGCCACGCCGGTATTCTTTCTGCATCGCTTCAGCTACCACATCCCACTCGGCTTGCGCTACGCACTTGGCAATACCCCGATCTGCGACAATATGGACTTCACGGTCCGCCAGCAACACATAAATCAAAACACCGCTGTTTTGTTCAGTATCCCAGACCCGCAAATTTGAAAACACCTCTATCGCCCGCTGACGAGCCGATATGCCATGCAAAACCTGACCCAGTGCAAGTGCATTTTCAACGGCAAAACGTAGCTCCCCGCCATGCTGATGCTCGGAATGTTTTACCGCTTTTTCAATGTCTCCAAGCACCGTCTTGGGAAACAGCATGCGCCACCGCCACGGCGGCATAAAGGCATGACGAAACCAACGTTTAATATTTACCATGATCCTGATGCGCCTCCTCCGCCAAAGCGGCCACCGCCGCCACCCCATGAACCGCCGCCACTACTCCCGCCAAAGCCTCCACCGCTAGACCAACCGCGTCCGCCCGTTGAACGAGCCCCAACGATAAAAAAAACCATTAACCCGACAAATATCGCTGCCGAAAAAGCCAGCCCAAAAATCAGTGCGGCCAGCAGGCCACTACCCAATCCCGCCAGCATACCGCCCATGACTCGCCCCAGCATGGCTGACAGCACAAAACCTGCGATTAAGCCGCCCATCAAAATGAGTATAAAAACCCATTCGCCCAGTCCTTCACTCGAACTTTCAGACGGCGCGGGCAAGGCCTCTCCTCCGATCAACGCCATTAGCTGCGTAATTCCTGCATCAATACCGCCGGCGTAGTCGCCCTCCTTGAAATGCGGCGTAATGGTCTCGGCAATCACCCGCTTGGCAACTGCGTCGGGAATAACACCTTCCAGCCCATAGCCGACTTCCAGTCGCAATTTTCGATCATCTTTTGCCACTATCAGGATGACGCCATCATCGACACCCTTACGGCCTATTTGCCATAAATCGGCAACCTCTATGCCGAACTCGGCGATGTCTTTGGGTTGAGTAGTCGGCACGATCAATACCGCGATCTGACTGCCTTTTTTGGCTTCGAATGCGGCCAACTTATTTTCCAATGCCGTGGCCTGTTCGGCGCTGAGTGTGGCGGTAAGATCGGTGACGCGGCTCGATAACTCGGGAACGCCAACCACTGCCCAAGCCGTCATGCAAAACAGCAACAGGGAAACGCCAAATCCGTAACGGACGCGGGGAAATATCGCAGACAACATATTACTGGCCGCCAATTTTTGCAGGTGCGCCAAAATCCACTTTGGGCGGCACCGCAATGGCCTGTTCGTTTTCTACCGTAAAGCTCGGTTTGGTCTGGAAACCGAACATCATCGCGGTAAGATTGGAAGGAAAAGAACGCACGGTAATATTGTATCCCTTGACCGCAGCAATATAGCGATTGCGCGCCACGGTGATACGATTTTCCGTGCCTTCCAACTGCGCCTGTAAATCACGGAACAGACCGTCGGCTTTCAGTTGCGGATAATTTTCCGCCACCGCCAGCAGCCGTGAAATCGCGTTGGTCATTTGCCCCTGAGCGGCAATAAACTTCTGGAACGCCTGCTCATCATTAACCAATTCCGGCGTAGCCTGCAACGCGCCTACTTTGGCACGAGCCTCGGTCACTTCGGTCAGCACATCCTTTTCGTGAGCCGCGTAGCCTTTCACCACATTCACCAGATTAGGCACCAGATCGGCGCGGCGCTGATACTGGTTCAGCACCTCCGCCCAGGTCGCTTTAATGTCCTCGTCACTGGACTGCAAGGTGTTATAACCGCAGCCGGACAAAACCATCATCAACAACAAAACAATCAACTGTTTTAACATATCAACCTCGTAACTTGGATTTTAGTGACCGCATGTATCGATATAAGTATATTTAAAGATTATCACCACGAAGGCGCGAAGAACACGAAGTTTTATTTCCGCCCCCAACAATTGCCCCGGCATTGTTATACCTCACGCATCCTTGCCGTCCTTCGTGGCTTTATACCAATATAGATACGCTTTTAAAAATTAAACCACCCCGAACCGAATGAAGTGGCAAAAACAAGACTGACGATGGTCATCAGTTTGATCAAAATATTCAAAGACGGACCGCTGGTGTCTTTAAACGGATCACCTACCGTGTCGCCGACCACCGCCGCTTTGTGGGAGTCGGAACCCTTGCCGCCGTATTGCCCCGTTTCAATCCACTTTTTCGCATTGTCCCAGGCACCGCCCGCATTAGCCATCATCACCGCCAGCAGGAAGCCTGAAGACATAGTGCCGACCAACATGCCCGCAAGCGCTTCCTTACCCAAGACATGCCCCACAACCAGCGGCACCACAACCGCCAATGCACCGGGCAATATCATTTCACGCAACGCGCTTTCGGTGCTGATACCGACGCAAGTTGCGTAATCCGGTTCTCCTGTCCCTTCCATCAAACCCGGAATTTCGTGAAACTGACGACGCACCTCAACAACAATCTCATGTGCCGCTTTACCCACCGCCATCATGGTCAGTGCGGAAAACAGATAAGGCATCATCGCGCCAATCAGGATACCCGGCAGCATGGTAGGCCCCAGGATATTCAAATTGTCGATTTTTGCCGCCGTCACATAAGCGGCCAATAAAGCCAGCGCGGTCAATACCGCCGAACCGATCGCAAAACCTTTGCCGGTAGCGGCGGTAGTATTACCCAAGCTATCCAGCGCGTCGGTGCGATGGCGCACTTCACTGGGCAAATGGCTCATCTCGGCAATGCCGCCCGCATTATCGGCGACCGGGCCGTAAGCATCAGTCGCCAGCGTAACGCCCAGCGTGCTTAACATCCCCACACCCGCCAGCGCTACCGCATAGAGACCTGCGGCCATAGTACCGTCGGCTTTATGACCCAGCCAGATACTCAGCAAGATAGCCGCCGCGACAATCAGAACCGGAAATACGGTACTCATCATACCCACGGCCAAACCCTGGATAATGGTTGTTGCCGCACCCGTTTGCGTCGCGTGGGCAATGGCCTGCGTGGGTTTGTCCGTATAGGACGTGTAATATTCCGTCACATAAGCAATGGCGTTGCCCGCCACCAAACCGACCAGAATAACCAGCCAATAATTGAAACTGACACCCGAAATCAATACAGCCATTAAAGAAAGCCCCAGAATGATCACTGAAGCGCCCCAAACGGAATGGCGCAACGCTTTCAACAAATCATCCAGACTGGCATTTTCATCAATTTTTATCACATATTGCCCGATAAACCGGGCGATGCGGGCGAGTATTGAATCATTGCCGTTTTCCGACTGTTTTGGCTCTTCGCCGGTCACCATATAAATACCGAAAAGGCTGGCAATGATGCCAACAGCAGCAACCAGAAAAGGCAAGCCGATAAAAGCCGGCGACTTTGCACCCAATGCCGCACCCAACGTTGCAGCAGCAATGATGGAACCGCTATAACTTTCAAATAAGTCGGCACCCATGCCCGCGACATCACCCACATTATCGCCCACATTGTCAGCAATGACGGCGGGATTGCGCGGATCGTCCTCGGGGATGCCTTGTTCAACCTTACCGACCAAGTCAGCACCCACATCGGCGGCTTTGGTATAAATGCCGCCGCCGACCCTTGCAAACAGCGCAATGCTGCTCGCACCAAAACCGAAGCCGGTAATATAGGTCAGTTGGTTCGGATTGCCGTTAAAAATCAAAAACAGCACTGTCATGCCGATCAAACTGAAACTGACCACCGCCATGCCCATAATCGAACCGCTACCGAAGGCGACGCGCAAGCCTTCATGCAGATTGCGACCGGCCGCTGCCGCGGTTCGGACGTTGGCCCGAACCGCCACATACATCCCCAGATAACCCGCACCTGCCGACGCAATCGCCCCCACCACAAAACAGAATGCGGTCTGCCACTGTAAAAAGGTGGAAATAATCGTTGCGACAATCGCAACAAAAATCGCAATGACCCGATACTCCCGCGACAAAAAAGCCGCCGATCCTTCTTGAATAGCCTTTGCAATGGCTTGCATGGCTTCATTACCTTGATCATAGCCAAGCACGCGTCGCAATTCCCAAATCACGAATGCGCCCCCTACAATACCCATCAATAATGCGATAACAACTGATGCCGATGTTGGAAACATCATAACTACCTCCCCTCTTTAGATTGGTTTAGCCCTAAGCCCGTAAGCTCAGGCTATTTTTTTATTATTGGTTTAGCTATCGCATGCAATTGGACAGCCATGACCATTAGAAGCGGCATTTACGCGAGACGCAACTGTTTAAGTCCGGCGCAAGCTTCACCTCCACTGATGTCTGGAATTATTCTTAACTCCAACACCTTTAATTGATTAAGCCTGACCTCATAATGCTCGATTTCGCGCGTGGTGCCCGGAGGAGAAAAGTGGTATTGCTGGCGTAAAATTTCCCGGTATGCGTCCTCATTATCCATCAACCAAAGCAGGACAAACTCCTGGGTGCGCGACTGTTGCTGCTCATCGAACATCAGAAAAATATGTTCGATCATGCGGGGTTGATCGAAAACAAGACGAATCGTTTGCTCACCGGCGCTTGCCGCCTGCCATCCTGCGCCCGGATCCTCCGTCAGTAACAAGGCGGACTCAACAGGATGCTCAGTACGCTCCGAGGTAAACTCTACTTGGGCCAATTGCTCCAGATCCATAAAATTCAGATCGGAAGATGGCGTATTCTCAGCGGCCTGATTGATCATTATTTTGCGCATTATTAATCTCCTGTTGCAGTGTAACGTTCGTAGTAAAAAGGGAGCGTCAAGCAGGCGCAAGGCAAAAGGACTATGTCTTTTCACTTAGCGATATGGCGCTACATAGCTGTTCATCTCCTCGCTCTTACGCTGGTTTACCGTGCAAAAAACACCCCACCGAGGATTAACAAACGGTGCAAACCACCGTTGGCTAGTAATAACACGAATTTGACTGATAAACACTGATAAAATCCGTTTCAACCCGTCAATCAGTGTCGCCTGGAAGCGCCTGCTTTTGGTATCCGTGTTCTATTATTCATAGTCGGCAACCGTTGAATAGCTACGCTTTATTGAATATTTCAATCGTAGAGTAGCAGCCCTGCCGATCACCCATGTTAAACAAAACAGGAAAAAATCAAATGGACCGTTTCGACAGAATATATCGCTTACACAACCTGTTAACCAACCGCCGCACCCCGATACCGTTAACAGACATCATGAGAGAGCTGGAATGCGCCAAGGCAACCGCGGCGCGCTATATTGAAGACATGCGTCTTTATCTGGGTGCGCCGCTGGAATACGACCGAAAACTCAACGGCTATTACTACGACCAACAACATGCAGAAAAGCCCTACCAACTGCCCGGACTCTGGTTCAGCGCCGAAGAACTGAACGGCCTGCTGATCTGTCATCAAATCCTGCAAAATATCAGCCCCGGCATACTCAGCCAGCAGATAAGCCAGCTGCAACAAAGAATCAACCAGCTGTTCAAGTTACAACCGCACACCCCGGCCGATATTTCACAGAAAATAAAAATCATCTCCATCGGTCGGCGCTTAAAAGACGACGCCCAGTTCAAAAAAATAGCCACCGCACTGTTCAACGGCAAACGAATCGACATCCAATATACCGCCAGAGGTGAAAATGCCGCGCAAAGCCAAAGAACAATCTCGCCGCAACAACTGATTTATTATCGCGACAACTGGTATCTGGCCGCCCACTGCCATCACCGCGATCAACTGCGGGTATTCGCCGTAGACAACATCGGCTCGGCCAAGCTACTGGATAAAACTGCCCAGCCGACCGACCCGAAACAGCTGGAACAATTCCTAACCTCGTCCTACGGCATCTTCAGCGGCGATGCGGAACATATCGCCGTACTCGAGTTTACCCAAGCCCGAGCCAAATGGGTCGCCGATGAAAACTGGCACCCCAACCAGCAAGGAAAGTGGCTGGATAACGGCAACTACCAGCTGAGCATCCCGTTCAATGACAGCCGCGAATTGATCATGGACATCCTCAAACACGGCGCGGAAGTGGAAGTTAAATCGCCGCAGTTTTTGGTTGATGGAGTCAGGGAACAAATAGAAGCTATGCAAAAAGTTTATAAAAAATAAAGTTCACTATCATGGAATGAGGTTGTAAGTGTGGATAATGGAACTCAGGTTGAGAGTTAGGTGAAAAATATGACAGAAAAGCTGTATTACAAATATTGGGGTAAGGCTAGTTCGGGTGATGAACAAGGCAGCAGCTATCATCTATTGCCGTATCATTGCCTGGATGTGGCAGCGGTGGCGGATGTCTGGTGGCGGCAAAGCCGCGATATTAGCCGCTGTTTTATGGAGATTGCCGGTTTAAATGAAAAGCAAACCCGTGCTTGGCTTCTGTTTTTTATCGCCTTGCATGATTATGGCAAATTCGATTTGCGTTTTCAGCGCAAAGCCTTGGAAGCATGGAAAGCGGTCAATGCCGAGTTAAGTGCAATTCCAACTCAACTAAACGGGCAATCGATTAAAAAGTATAACCACGGCCCGGCCGGGCTGTACTGGTTTTATCAGGATTTAAAAGAACGGTTTTCGTCAGCGGAAGACGATTTCTATGCCGATGACAATGATGATTGGACAGCATGGTGTAGCTGGTTAGCGCCGGTAGTCGGGCATCATGGCGTTGTGCCGCAAGATCATGAAAAAGACAATCCGAAATACCCGCTGCATAGTTCTTCGCAACTGATTCTGGACGCATTTAAACAATCGCGGCAGCACTGGCTGAAAGCCTTGGAGCAGTTGTTTCTTACACCGTCCGGATTGTCGCTCAGTGATACGCCGCCATTACTCACAACTTCTAAAAACAGCCAATCGGCTGCAACTATGCTGGCCGGATTCTGTTCGGTAAGCGATTGGCTGGGGTCGTCCGAACTGTTTACTTACGGCGACCAGCCTTGCGACGATTTAACGCAGTGGTATGAATGTAGACTAGAAATTGCGAAAAAAGCGTTACAAGAAGCGGGCGTTATCAGCCAAATAAAGCCGTATCAAACTATCGATGCGTTATTGAATGGTTACCCGCCGCGACAAGTGCAATGTCTGGTTGAGCAATTGCCCAAAGTACAAGGCTTAACGCTGATAGAAGCCTCGACAGGATCGGGGAAAACCGAAGCTGCTTTGGCATACGCATGGCAGCTATTGGCATTGGGCTTGGCGGACAGCATTGTGTTTGCTTTGCCGACTCAAGCCACCGCCAATGCGATGTTGAAACGCTTGGAAAAGGCCGCGCCTTTGTTGTTTGCCAATCAAACCAATGTGGTATTGGCGCATGGCCGGGCGAATTACCAACCGAACTTTATCGATTTGAAGCAGGCTTGTCATCCGCACACTGCCCAAGGCCATGAAGAAGCCTGGGTGCAATGCGGCAACTGGCTGGCGCAAAGCCGAAAACGGGTCTTTCTCGGCCAGATCGGCGTCTGTACCGTCGATCAGGTTTTGGTGTCGGTGCTGCCGGTTAAGCATAAGTTTGTGCGCGGCTTCGGTATTGGCCGTAGCGTTTTGATTATCGACGAAGTTCATGCTTACGACAGTTATATGTACGGCTTGCTGGATGCGGTGTTGGAGCAACAGCGCCTTGCCGGGGGCAGTGCGATTTTATTGTCGGCGACTTTGCCGTTCCATCAAAAAGCCCAGTTGGCGAAAGCCTGGGGCTGTGAATTAGCCGCAACCAATCAAGCCTATCCGTTGATCAGTCATTGCAGCACAGGGCAAACGGCCTTTTTCGATTTAGCGGAACAACCCGATCGGCAACCCGAACCAACATCGGTGCAACTGGAACTGATTAAAACGCCCCACTTATTGCCCGACGATGACTTTATTCAACGTTTGCTTGATGCCGTAGCGCAGGGCGCTCAAGTGTGTCTGGTCTGCAATCTCGTCGCGGTCGCACAGCAGCTTTATCAGCAAGTATTGACTCGAATCGAACAAGACCACCGACTCAGCGAAGACCAGTTGCTACTATTTCATTCCCGCTTTATCTTTGCCGATCGGCAAAAGAAAGAACAAGCGGTTCTCAATCTGTTCGGTGCAGAACCCGTCCCGGCGGATGCCAGAAGCAAGGGTCATTTACTAATCGCTACCCAAGTGGTCGAACAGTCGCTGGATTTGGATTTCGATTGGATGATTACCCAACTTTGTCCGGTAGATTTACTGTTTCAACGCATGGGGCGTTTGCACCGCCACTTACGCGGCAGGCCGGAGCACTATCGGCAACCGGTTTGTACCGTTTTATTGCCGACTGAAGACGATTATGAATTGCATGAATTGATCTACGGCAATAGCCGGGTGCTGTGGCGAACCCAGCAATGTTTACAAAAAGCGGAGCAAGAAACGGAATCCCAAGTCAGTTTCCCAGCGGCTTATCGGGATTGGATCGAACCGGTTTATAACAAAGAAGCATGGCCGAATGAACCTGAATGGGTGTTAAAAAGTTTCGAAGCTTACGAAGAAGATTGTTGGGTCAGTCAAATGACGGCCAAGCGACTGATTAGCAGCAACATGAACGAACTTTCCGACAGCGACAGGAATGTTTCCGCGTTGACTCGTGACGGTGATATGAGCCTGAATGTGACTCCTTTCTATGCTGATATACAGGGCGAACGTTGTTTGTTAAACGGCAAGCTCATAGACAAGCTGGATGAAAGCGAACGCTTGGAGGCCATCAATCTGAATAGCGTCGCTGTGCCGAAAAGTTGGGGTAAACACGGCAGGTTACCCGAGGCCGATAAAGACGGCCTTATCTGGCTGTCCATGCAGGCGACGACAGACGGCCACTTTGCCACGCAACAGGGTAACTACACCTACTTTTATCACGTCAATACAGGATTAACCCGAATGGATAAGCCCAAGGAGAACTCATGAATTTACTCACGGATGCCTGGATACCAATCCAACATCAAAGCAACTCCCAAAAAATAAGCTTGCAGCAACTCTTGTGCGGCGAACAAACCGGCGAACTTTGTTTGCCGCGTGACGATATGGAACTGGCCTGTTTGCAGCTTTTATGCGCCATGACCCAAGCGTTATTTATTCCCAAAGACAAAAAAGCATTGGTTCAATTGGTCAAAGAACCGATAACATCAGAAGTTTATTCCGATGCTTGCCAAGGGAAAATGGATTGGTTCGATTTGAATCATCCGGAAACGCCGTTCATGCAAATACGAGGCGTAAAATCGACGCAGCCGACCCCGATGGATAAATTGCTGGCCGGGGTTGCCGACGGTACCAATAAAGCCTTTGTCAATCCGCAAGGTTTGGCGGACGCTTTATGCGGCGGTTGTGTTGCAATTGCACTGTTCAATGCCGCCAATAACAGTCCGAGCATGGGCGGCGGTTTCAAAGGCAGTTTGCGCGGTAGTACGCCGATTACAATCTTGATTAAGGGGCGCACACTCAGAGAAACAATCTGGTTGAATGTGCTGACTGAAGACACAGCAGAATCTGTCATGCCTTGGTATTTGGCGACCAAAGACCAGTTGCCCAATTATCTGGACAGAATAAAAGCTGACGCCAAAATACCGGCTTCCAGAATCGGCCTGAATCGCGGTTTGTTATGGCAACCGGCTCATTTTGAACTATTGCCTCCCCAAGCCTTGGCTAATTGCAGTTGCTGCGGATGTTACGAGCCGGTTTATAACGGCTTCAATAAAGCCAAATTCAGCTACACGATAGAAGGTGTCTGGCCGCATCCATTATCTTCACGAACGTTTGCCATTAAAAAAGGCGAGAGAGAAGAAAAGTTTCCTTCTTTTACCACCACCGCACCGACCTGGACGCACATGAGTCGGCTGGTGGTTGATCAGCAAAACGACAAAGAAGGCCAGCAAACTGCGCCGGTTATTAGACAGGCCCGAACCTTTACGGCGGCCGATAAGATTCAACTGATTATCGGCGGTTATCGCAACAATCAGGCAACAGTATTGGAACGCCGCCATGAATTGTTTAGCCTGGCGCAAGGTTGGGCCGAGCATGGCGACGTGATTCAACAGATTATTAGCGGCGGCTTGGCATACAAAACGGCATTAAGAAAAGCGCTGTATCTGTTTGCCGTCGGCATTAAGGACAAAGTGAACGGCTCCGGCATCAATCTTTGCGTTCCTGTTGAAACTGTTTATTACCAACAAACGGAAAGCCTGATGCACAACAGTTTGGCGGCTATTAAATTTGAAGCGTCGCAGGATGAGTTGCAATTACTGAATAAGCAACTCAAGGCTATTGTTATTGACTTGTTCAATCAGGCAACCGAGTCTTACCGGCAAGAACCGAAAATGTTGAAAGCCTTGGCATTAGCAAGGCGGTCTTTACATAAATCTTTTAAAGAACTGGAACCCCAAGGAGAAACCCCATGAGTGAGGGAGAGAACAAAACGCCCGATTTTCTGGCGTTATACCAACGCTATCAGGCATTAAAACCCGGCCCCCAAGC
>Ga0207975_100924_pt1 | contig 10776 bp, 8 predicted proteins | sample LakWasMe91_HOW11_2_FD_183913 | JGI IMG/M metagenome (GOLD analysis project Ga0207975, IMG submission 183913) | Freshwater sediment methanotrophic microbial communities from Lake Washington under simulated oxygen tension - Sediment Metagenome... | ecosystem: Environmental > Aquatic > Freshwater >...
GCGCGAGGCCGCCTGGGCCACGCAGACGCTGTCGGAAGCCGCCTTCCGCGAAATGTTCATGCCCTTCACGCTGCCCGACTGGCTGCCCCTGCCGGGCAAGGCGGCCAAGCGGCGGGCTATCCGGTCGTTGAAGGGGCTGGTGTGGCGCCACATCCATGCCCGCCAGGCCGAGGTGCCCCCGCCCGATGCCCCTGCGCGCACGGACCTGCTGCAGATGCTGCTGGCCCTGCGCGACGAGCAAACCGGCGAGGCCTTGTCGGCACAGGAGGTGTTTGACCAGTGCATCGTCAGCTTCCAGGCCGGGCACGAAACCAGCGCCACCACGCTGCTGTGGTGGACCCTGCTCATGGCCCAACACCCCGAGGCCGCGCAGCGTGCCCAGGCTGAGGTTGATGCCGTGCTGCAGGGCGGCACCCCCGGCCCCGAGCATCTAGCCCAACTGCCCTGGCTGGGCGCCACGCTCAAAGAGGCGCTGCGCCTGTACCCCCCCATCGCCGCGCTGATGAGCCGCCGCACCACCGCGCCCATCACGCTGGGCGGCGTGCCGGTCCCCCAGGGCGCCATGCTGCGCATCACCCCTTGGGTGCTGCACCGCGATGCGCGCTGGTTTGCCGAGCCGGACCGTTTTGTGCCTGAGCGGTTTCTGGACGGCGCTCCGTCCATTCCTCGGGGCGCGTGGATTCCGTTCGGCCTGGGCCCACGCGTGTGCATTGGGCAGCACTTTGCGATGCTGGAGATGACGCTGCTGGCGGCCATGCTGCTGCAGCGGTACACGGTGCGGTTGCCAACCGGGGGCGCGGTGGGGGCGCCAAGGCTGCAGGTGACGCTGAGGCCGGACGGGGCGTCTGCGCTGTGGCTGCAGCGGCGTGAGGTGGCGCAGGGGCGCTGAGCTCGGATCCGGCGTATCGGTTCCGATGGCCGCTTGACGCTGCCCATACGCCCCAGAAGGGGGCTCGGCCCCCGTGTTAGCGAGCCTGACGCCGGCGCATAACCCAGGCCGTTATTGCCAAGCCCATCGACAGCAGTGCCATGCCCCATTCAGACAATGTGGGGATGCCGGCGGCCCCTGTCACCACGAAGGGGCCAGTCCCCACGACAGACGAGCCATTGACCAGGCCGCCGGCGTTGAAGATGGATCCGGCGGTTGCACCACCGGCACCGCCTGCAAAAGTGGCACCGCCGGAGCCACCCCCTCCGCCAACGCCTCCTACCGCACTGGCACCCAACGTGGTGACGTTGATGGTGACCAGCGTACCTGCACGCACAAAGATGTCTGGGCCGACCGCCGCGCCGCCGCCGCCGCCGCGCTTGGCCGTGCCGCCGCTGATGCCGGCGCCCAGGCTGCCACCTGCTGCGGTGGTGGTCACTGAGCCCGATCCTGAGCCACCGCCGCCGCCGCCGGCACCACCAGCACCGCCAGCAACGGAGGAGCCGGTGCCGCCGCCGCCACCACCAAAGCCACCGACAGCGACTGTACCAATCGCAACAGCGCCACTTCCCCCGCCGAAGCCGCCGGCACCTGAATTAACTCCATTTGTCCCGCTGGTGGCGCCGCCGCCTGCATTGGTGGCATACCCGGCGCCTGCAACACCTCCGGCTTGAGGGCCCACACCAGCAACGTACGAACCACCTGCGCCGCCACCGCCGGCGCCACCGGCACCGCCAGTATTGCTGTTGTTCACATCGGCGCCTGCACTGGTGACACCGCCACCGCCGGGGCCGGCGCCGTTCGCGGTGCTGGTGCCGCCTGGGAAGGCCAGGCCGCCGCCTCCGCCGCCGGCCCAGGCGTTGTTGCCGGCGCTACCGCCGGCGCCACCCACGACGCTGTTGTTGGCAAAGGCCACGTCGTTCACCGTGACATTGGCACCCGCGTTGTTGATAAACAGACCGGCCCCTGCGCCCAGGCCGCCACCCCCACCGCCGCCGGCGCTGCCGCCGTTGTTGCCGCCGGCACCCCCGGTTGCCGTGGCGTTCTGGATCCGCAAATGGGTTAGCGTGACGGTACCGGTGTCCACAAAAAAGACGCGGTAGGCACCCGCACCGTCGATGACGATGCGGCCCAAGGTGCCGCCATCGATGGTCAGGTTGGTGGTGATGGGGGGCAAAGGCCCGCTCAGGGTAATGGTGCAGGGCGGGGCGCCGCAGCTGAAGTTGATGGTGTCGCCGCTGGCCGCTGCCAGGATGGCGCTACGCAGGTCGCCCGCGTTGCCGACGCCATTGCCGGCAAGGCCGCCAGAGGCTCCATCGGTGAAGTTCGTGACGGTCAAGGTGGCCGCATGCGACATGGATGCCGCTGTCAGCAACGCAGCAAGGACGGTCATCTTATAAGGCGTGGATAGGCGCGAGTTCCAGCGTTGGCGGGTATGCATCATCAGGGCAGGGCTTGTTGTTTGTGAAGGTGTAACGTTTTGTGCCGGTTTGGAGTTTAAGGCACGCGCTGTGACGGATCCCGGACGGCATCTCGCGGTCGTCCTTTTTCATTGGCTCCTCTGATGGTGCTACGCCAGGAGCACTTCGTTCCATACCTTCCGCCCGCCGGAAGCGGGGTGCAGTCCCGGTGGCACAGCTCTCGACGGCGGAACAAGCCTGTGCCGGGTTGGGTACGGGGCGGCGCCCTCAGGGCAGCTCTGCGCCGCCCATGCGTCCCAGGATCGTGCGCGTGCGCCCCGCCAGATACGCCGACCCCGGCGTTTTCTCAAACCGCTTGGGCGCAGGCAGCATCACGGCCAGGCGCGCGGCTTCGGCGGTGCCCAGGCGGCTGGCGCTCTTGCGGAAGTAGTGCTGCGCGGCCGCCTCGGCGCCGAACACGCCTTCGCCCCATTCCACGTTGTTGAGGTAGATCTCCAGGATGCGCTGCTTGGAGAGCAACTGCTCCAGCGCCAGCGTGAGCACGAACTCCTGCCCCTTGCGCAGCAGCGTGCGTTCGCCCGACAGCAGCAGGTTCTTGGCCAGCTGCTGGGTGATGGTGGAGCCACCCCGGATCTTGGGCGCACGCACCGGGCGCTCGGGGGCGCGGGCCTGCGCCTTGCTGGCCAGGGCTTCGGCCTTGGCGTTGCGCTCCCAGGCTTTTTCGATGGCGTTCCAGTCCACGCCGTCGTGGTTCACAAAACCATCGTCTTCCGAGGCGATGACGGCGCGCTTGAGGTGGTCGGAGATGTCCGCGTACGGCACCCATTGCTGGCGCCAGGGCACGTGGCCTTTGCTGGCCAGCAGCGTCCAGGCTTCAGAGCGCTGGAAGGTGGTGGATTGGGGGTTGATCGCCACCATGGCGGCAATGCGCAGCACGAAGAACAGCTGCAACGCCACGAAGGCGATCACCAGCAGTCCCAGCCAGCGCAGCACGGCTTTCATCGGGGCGTCCTCGGGGCTCAGGCCGCCATGGATTGCTGCATTTCGCGCAGCACCTGGGCCGAAGGCGGGCGCACACCGCGCCACAGCAAGAAGGCTTCAGCGGCCTGTTCCACCAGCATGCCCAGGCCGTCACGGGGCTCCGCACCGTGCTGGCGCGCCCAGTCGAGGAAGCCTTGCGCTGCGGGGCCGTACATCATGTCGTAGGCCAGAGCGCCCGGGCGCAGCACGCTGGCGGGGACCGGCACACCGCCGCCAGAGAGGCTGCTGGCCGTGGCGTTGATGATTACATCGAAATGGGCCGATAGCGCTCGTGGGTCTTGCGCTGACAGCTCTGCTTTTTGTAGCGCCGCCAGGGCGCTGTGCGACTGCACCAGCGCCTGCGCCTTGGCCAGGGTGCGGTTGGCCACGGTGATGTGGCGGGCCCCCGCCAGCAACAGCGGGCCCAACACGCCTGCGGCGGCGCCCCCGGCGCCCACCAGCAGCACATCGCGCCCGGCCAGCGACACGCCCGCGTTGCGCGTGATGTCGGCTACCAGGCCCAGGCCATCGGTGTTGTCAGCGTAGATGCTGCCGTCGGCGCGGAAGGTGAGGGTGTTCGCCGCACCCGCCAGTTGCACGCGCTCGCTGCATTCGGTGGCCAGGCCCGGCGCTTCGGTCTTGAAGGGCACGGTGACGTTGCAGCCGCGCCCGCCCTCAGCGGCAAACGCGCGCACGCCCTGGGCAAAACCGTCCATGGGCACCAGGCGGCGTTCGTAGGCAATGTGTTCGCCGGTCAGCTCGGCAAAACGGGCGTGGATGGCAGGCGAGCGGCTGTGGGCCACGGGGTTGCCCATCACGCAGTACAGGTCGGCAGGGGAGGCGGGGGATGTCATGGAGTGGCTAGGGCTGCGTGGGGCTGGCGGTACGGGCGGCCTTGCGGTGTGTTCTGTGGGGCGGGTGGGTGGGCTCGGAGGCCTGCTTGGCACGCCTCGTTGCTACCCCCCGCCGGGCAGTTACTTCACCACGGTTTCCAGGGTCTGGTCGCGGGTGAACTTGAAGCGCGCCACCATGGCGATCTGGTCGGCCTTCTTGCGCATCTCGGCATCAAAGGCGCCAAACGGGCCTGCGGCGCGGGCAATGGCTTCGGCGCGGCGGTCCAGGGTGCTGTTGCCCGAGCCTTGCACGATCTCGGTGCCCAGCACACGGCCGTCGTGGTTGACGGTGACGATCATCGTCAGCTCGCCATAGAGCTTGCGGCCGCCTTGTTCGGGGAAGTTCTCGGTGCCCTTGTCTTCCACCTTGCGGCGCAGCGCGTCGTAGTAGATGGCATAGGCCTCTTCGCGGGTGGCGGGGCTGATGTAGCGCTTCTTGGGGCGCGAGTTTTCTTCGTTGATGCGCTTTTCGATCTCGGCCAGCAGCTTGACGAGCTGGCGGCGCTTTTCCTGCTCGCTGGCCTGTTCGGCGCTCTGGCTGGCCTGGCGCGGATCGGGCACGGGCATGGTGGCCAGTTGCTTGCGCAGCTGGGCCAGCAGCTGGGCTTGCTGCTCCTGCATCGCGTCCATCTTGCGCTGGGCCTCTTCGTAGTCGTCACCCACCGTGGTCAGCGCGGTGTACGGCAGGGGGCTGGTGGCCCGGCCCTTCTCTGCATCGCCACCACCAGCCAGGTTGGCTTGGGCAATCGCCTGGGCCTTGTCGGGGCGCTCGTTGGACTTGGCGTTGACCAGGATGACTTCGAGTGGCGTGTCCTGGAACACGCGGTTGAAGCCCTCGGGGTCGATGAAGCGCACCGAGATGAGCGCAGCATGCACGGCGATGGAGACGCCCAGCGCCAGCTGCAGCGTGCTGAAGGTGCGGAGGAAGGCAGGGAGTTTCATCGCCAGCAATTATCAGGGGGCTGTACGAGGCTCAGGCGGCCGGTGCTGCCGCGGCAGCATCGGCAGGGGCCTCGTTCACATCCACCGCAATCGCAATCGGGCCGGCCACGGTGTCGTCGTCCTCGGCATCATCCACGGGGCCATCGTCGCTGGTGTCTGCGGGGTCGTCCAGGCGCTCGATCACGGTGCCGTGGATGTCCAGGGTGATCTCATCCACCTCGCCCAGCTTGACCTTGAGGCGCGCGCCGCGCGGCAGGTTCTGCGCGCCCAGCACGGGGAAGACCAGCGGAATGTCGTCCGCGCGGACGAGGAAGCTGCCGCCCGGGCCTTCCTTGAAGACAGTAGCGTTCAGCTCGGTGATGCCGTTCTGCTCCACGTACTTCAGCGTCCAGAAGCGTTCCATGCCCGCCTGGTAGCCGTTGTAGGCGCTGTAGGCCGCGTCAAAACTGCTGATGATGGAGAACAGGTCGGCGTCCTTGGGCTTGAACGGCGCGGCCAGCGCAGCGGTCTTGCCGTGGCGGGCGCAGGCAATGATCTGCCACTGGTTGACCAGGTCGGTGTAGCGGCGCAGGGGCGACGTGGCCCACGAATACGCTTTGACGCCGATGCCCGCGTGCGGCAGCGCCTTGGTGCCCATGCGCACCTTCACGCCCGGCGCCATGCTGGCCTGGCTGCGGTAGATGCCAGGCACGCCCAGCTCGGCCATCCAGCTGCCCCAGGTGCTGTTGGCCACGATCATGGCCTCGGCCACGATCAGATCGAGCGGCGCGCCGCGCTGGCGCACGCTGATCTGCACCTGCTCGTCGCCCGTGGGCTCGGCGCCGTTGTTGCCGACCAGGCGGAAGTTGTAGTCCGGCCGGTTGAAGTTCTCGGGCTTGCCGCGCACGACTTCGCGGCGGGCCTTGAGGTCCTTGGCGAGGCGGTGCAAAAACGATAGCTGCGGGCGCAATTCGGACAAGCGCTGCGGGTCACTTTGGTGCTCAAACGCCGGGTTGGTGAGCCATTCTTCCGTCACCACGCTGTCGAGCTGGTCGTGGCGCAGGTTGGCGGCCACATGCACGCGCTCCAGCTTGGTCTCGGAGCCTTTGAACTCCAGCGTCGCTTCGTCGATGGTCACGTACAGCGACACGGCCGGGTTGGCGCGGCCTTCGTCCAGCGTGTAGGTCTGCACCACGTCGTCGGGCAGCATGGTGATCTTGTAGCCCGGCATGTACACGGTGGACAGGCGGGCACGGCCGAGCTGGTCGATGGCGCTGCCCGGGTGGATGGCCAGGCCGGGCGCGGCGATGTGGATGCCCAGCACCACGGTGCCGGTGCCCAGGCCTTGTACCGACAGCGCATCGTCGATTTCGGTGGTCTGCGAATCGTCGATGGAGTACGCCTGGGCGGACGACAGCGGCAGCTCGTCGGCAATGACGGGCGCCGTGAGCGCGGGAAAGCCCGTGCCCTTGGGGAAGTTCTCGAACAGAAAGCGCTTCCAGTGGAACTGGTAGGCGGAGTCGATGGCACCCGCCTTTTGCAGCAGGTCGAGCGGCGCGGTGTGCGTGGCACGGCTGGCCTCGACCACGGCCTTGTATTCGGGCGCGTTCTTATCGGGCTTGAACAATATCTTGTAGAGCTGGTCGCGGATGGGCTGCGGGCATTCGCCCCGGCCCAGCTGCGCGGCCCACTCGTCGATCTGCGCGAGGACGGCCTTTTTCTTCTCGATGGCGGCCAGGGCCTGCTGCAGGATCTCGGCCGAGGCCTTCTTGAAGCGGCCTTTGCCCGCGCGGCGGAAGTAGTGCGGTGCGTCGTACAGGCGGAACAGGGCGCCGGCCTGCTGGACCAGGGTAGCGTTCTCGGAGAAGTAGTCCCGCGCCAGGTCGGCAAAGCCGAATTCGTCTTCGGGAGCGAATTCCCAGGCCAGGTCCAGCTCGATGGTCTCGGCCACGGCCTGGGCCTGGGCGATGAGTTCTGCCGGGGCGGGTTTTTCGAACTTCAGGAGGATGTGGGCGGCCTTGACCTTGACCCGTTTGCCCGAGTCCAGCTCCACTTGGGCAGAGGTATCGGCTTCGGACAGGATACGGCCGGCGAGAAATTTGCCGGCTTCTTCAAACAATGCGTGCATGGCGGCGATTGTCCCATGGGCTCACACAGAACTAATTCTAGTGAGACACCAGCAGCGAACCTCTATGATGCTTACTACCTCGCCAGCGCCGTACCAGCGTTGAATCCTTTCTGAGTGATTTTCATGCTTTTTGACGCCGTTGCTGCGCCCATTTTCTTGCTGGCCCTGACGCTGCCTTTTGTTTTTGGGTACACCCAGCCACCCATATCTAACTTCTGGCCACTAACGGTTTCCTGGGCATGCGGGGTTCTGGTGCTGTTACTTTGCCTGGCGCGTCGCGGACACGCTCGCTATCGCTCAAAGCGAGAGCAACCGGCGTGCGAGGCAGGCGGTCTGAATGGGCATGTGTTTATAGCTACACAACTCGCTGAAGGGCTATTGCTTGCCGCCCTATTGAGCTGCGTTATCGGCTTGGCACAGTATTTTGGGGGTGACTTAGGGTTGGCGCCTTGGCTGCAGGCATCCACCCCCGGTCAAGCAATTGGCAATCTACGCCAACGTAATCAACAGGCGACGCTAATAAGTCTTGGTGCTTGGGCGTTGTTATGGATATTGGCTCAGATTCAAGTGCGGCTAGAGACCAGAGAAAAGGCAGTTATGGTGCAGCAGGCACTGCTAGGCGGAGGGCGGCCCTGGCCCGCGTGGTTGGTGGGCATCTTGTTGGCGTGGGGAATAGCATTACTGGCGATTGGGGGCGCTGCCACTACATCTCGTACAGGGGCGGCGCAGTGGATCCTGATAATGATGTTGCTGGTTCTTTGGCGCGCCAGTTGTGGCCGTGCGGCTCTGGGTCTGTCGCTGGCTGGAGTCCTGCTATACGCAATGGCTGCTTGGCTGCTACCGCATCTGCTGCTCAACTGGACCGGGTTTACCGCCGACGGTTTGTTCTCGCGAATACTAGGAGAAGGCGAAGGCTGCACAAGCCGCAGCGTTCTGTGGCAGAACGTGCTTTATCTGATAGCAAAAAAGCCATGGTTGGGTTGGGGCTGGGGTGAGTTGGATTACGCGCACTACGTCACCCTGTTTCCAGGAGACCGATTTTGCGTGCTGCTCGATAACGCCCACAATTTGCCTTTGCATCTAGCTGTTGAGTTGGGCTTGCCTGTGGCGGTGTTGGTTTGCACGGCGTTGGGCGTTTGGTTGGTGCGTGCAAAGCCTTGGCGTGAAACAGATCCAGTACGCCAGCTCGCTTGGGGAATTCTTGCCATTGTTGGCTTGCACAGCATGCTGGAATTCCCGCTTTGGTATGGGCCGTTTCAGTTGGTCTCCGTTCTTGCTATGGCCTTGTTGTGGAGAGGCGCGTTGCCGCGATGGGCTGTTTCCCCTGCAGCCAAGATTGTAGGGATGGGGGCGTTGGTCGGTGTCGTGGTAGCCGGCGGAGTGGTCGCGTTGGACTACTACCGGGTCAGCATGCTCTACCGTCCGGTGATGTTGCGACCAGCGGCTTATCGTGAGGATACGGTAGCGAAAGTGTCTGACACCGTTTTTTTCACGGATCAAGTCGATTTTTCGCTACTGTCTACTACCCCTTTAACGAAGGACAGGGCTCCTCAGATTCATGTCATAGCTACTGCGCTGCTGCACTTCTCCCCGGAACCTCGTGTCATCGAAGCAGTAATCGAAAGCTCGTTGTTGATGGGGAATGACGACGAGGCCGCGTTTCACATGAAGCGCTACCGAATCGCATATCCAGCAGAATATGCGCGGTGGAGGAATGCTGCCGAAGTGGCGCCACGGGTTCCGTGACCCCGTCGCCCCCGCCAAAGCAACACAGTTATCGGTTTACCCTAGATCCAAGAACGCTGTCACCAGTTGCAGGTAGTCCCCATAGTTGCCCAGCGCGTGGTCGCCTCCCTCCAGTACCACCTGCTTGGCCTGCGGGTAGCGCCCCACCATCTCGCGCCAGTCCAGCACTTCGTCGCCCTTGGCAACGATGGCCAGTTCAGGGGCTGCGGGCGAGCGATCCCGCATGTCCAGGGCCTGCAACTCGTCGATGTACTCCGGCAGAAAATAAAACCGCTCGTTCGGGTCGTGCCAGGTGGTTTGCTCGCCGATGTAGCGGGCCAGGTCGCGTGCCGGGTCCACGGCGGGGTTGAGCATCACGCTGTGGCAACCCGCGTGCTGCGCCACCCAGCTGGCATAGAAGCCGCCCAGCGAAGAGCCGATCACGGCCATGGACGGCCGGGGCCAATCGGCAATGCCCTGCGCCACCAGCGCCATGGCGGCCCGCGGCGATGGCGGCAACTGGGGGCACCAGAAGGTCACGGAGGGGTGGTGAGCTGCCATGTAGGCCGCAGTCTGGCGGGCCTTGGACGACGAGGGGGACGAGCGAAAACCGTGCAGGTACAGCAGGTGGGTGGTGGTCATGAGACAGAAAGTGATCGGGGCAGGGGAATCACTGCTTTAACCGGGCTGGCGCAGGCATAAGATGTGCGTACCGGGGCGCCACACCGTGCGGCGCCTGGTTTTGCTACCCGCACCATGACCGATTTTGCCCCGCTTTCCACTGCCAGACGATGGGCGCTCGGATCAGGCGACAAGCCGCCTGCGTCGCTGGGGCGGTTTGAACTCAAGAAGCAGCTGGGCCGGGGCGCTCAGGCCACCGTGTGGCTGGCGCTGGACCCCCGTCTGCAGCGCGAAGTGGCCATCAAACTCATGCGCCCCATGCAGGACCAGGACCCTTCCGTGCTGGAGCAGTGGCTGCGCGAGGCGCGCCATGTCGGGCGCCTGGCCCACCCCTACATCGTGCCGGTGTTCGAGGCCGACGTGCAGGGCTCGCAGCCCTATATCGTGTTCGAGTACGTGCCAGGCCACACGCTGGCCGAACACCTGGCCCAGCAGGGGCGCTGTACGCCGCATGACGCCGTGGCACTTTTGGTGGATGTACTTGATGGCTTGCATGCCGCCCATCAGGCGGGCATCGTGCACCGCGATCTCAAGCCGTCCAACATCATGATCGATGCGCACCGGCACGCCCGGGTGATGGACTTTGGCATGGCGGCCCCCGTGCAGGCGGCGCCCGATGCCCAGCTGGCCAGCGGCACGCCCGCCTACATGGCACCGGAGGCGGCGGCGGGCGCTGCGCCCACCCCGGGGATGGACGTGTATTCCGCCGCGTTGGTGCTCATCGAGATGCTGACCGGGCGCCCCCTCATCCACCAAAAAGACACCTGGCAGGCGCTGTACCGCATTGCCAACGAAAACCTGGCGCTGCCCGCCGACCTGGGGTCGGGCGTGGACGACGGCCTGCGCGCCATCCTGCAGCGGGCCATGGCACGCGACCCCGCGCAGCGCTACGCCACGGCGGCGGACTTTCGGGATGCGCTGCGTGCCTGGGCGGCTCCGGCCAGTGCGCCATCGGCCGCGAGCAACGCCACGCTGGACTTTTTGCTGCGGCGCATGCGCCACAAGAGCGACTTCCCGGCCTTGTCGGATTCTGTGGCCCGCATCCAGCGGGTGGCCAAT
>Ga0207975_100928_pt1 | contig 10761 bp, 10 predicted proteins | sample LakWasMe91_HOW11_2_FD_183913 | JGI IMG/M metagenome (GOLD analysis project Ga0207975, IMG submission 183913) | Freshwater sediment methanotrophic microbial communities from Lake Washington under simulated oxygen tension - Sediment Metagenome... | ecosystem: Environmental > Aquatic > Freshwater >...
TGGAACGTACTTCAGTCTCCATTTTCATGGCTTCCATGATGACTACGACATCGCCTTCGGCAACGATGCTGCCTACATCGACAAGAACTTTCAAGATATTACCGGCCATCGGCGATTCAACCACGGCGCCGCTGCTGGCTATCAGTGCGGCATGGGTTATGCTGGCGGCGGGCTGAATCGTCAAGGCGGCGTTGTTGGCGCCGACGATGACGCTGAAATTTCTGCCATCGACGTTGACGGTATAGGTTTCCGTTTGCGACTGGACGGTTGCGCTGTCGACAGTGACCGATTTTGCCTGAGCTGCGTTGTTGGCGGCAAAGGCTTGCGCATCGGGGGCGGCTTCAAAAGCGGCCGGGTTGCCCCGGTTAGCCAGAAACTTCCAGCCGACTTGCGCAAACAAACCGTTGATCAAAGCATCTTCTTCGATGTTGGCGGCGAGAGTCACGCCTTCGGCTTGAGCTTTTTCCCGTACTTCGGCAATCAGCTTGTCCATTTCCGGCGCGATCAGATCGGCCGGGCGACAGGTGATCGCTGGTGTGCCGTTCAGCACTTTGTCTTGCAGGGCTTTGTTGACCGGCGCGGGCGTTGCGCCGTATTCGCCTTTTAAAACACCGGCGGTTTCTTTAGTGATGTTTTTGTAGCGCTCGCCGGTCATCACGTTGATCACGGCTTGGGTGCCGACGATTTGTGAGGTCGGCGTGACCAGCGGAATAAAACCCAAGTCTTCGCGGACACGGGGGATTTCCAGCATAACCTCGTCGAACTTGTCGGCGGCGCCTTGTTCTTTCAGCTGGCTTTCCATATTGGTCAGCATGCCCCCCGGCACTTGGGAAATCAGGATGCGGCTATCGACGCCTTTTAAGCTGCCTTCGTATTGCGCATATTTTTTGCGTATGTCCCTGAAATAGGTGGCGATGTGTTCCAGCTCAACCAGATCCAGTTTGGTATCGCGCTCAGTGCCTTCCAGGCTGGCGACGATGGTTTCGGTGGGACTGTGTCCGTAAGTCATGCTCAGCGATGAAATGGCGGTATCGACATTGTCCACGCCGGCTTCGGCGGCTTTGATTAGCGTGCCGACGCTCAAACCGGTGGTCGCATGGCAATGCAGATGAATCGGAATTTTGGTGCTTTTTTTCAGGCGTTTGACCAGTTCAAAGGCATCGTAAGGCTTGAGCAATCCGGCCATGTCTTTGATGCAAATGGAATGCGCGCCCATATCTTCAATCTGCTTGCCGAGATCCACCCATAAATCTAGGGTGTGTACGGGGCTGGTGGTGTAGGAGATGGTGCCTTGCGCATGCGCATCGGTGCGGAGTACGGCTTTGATGGCGTGCTCAATGTTACGCATGTCGTTCATCGCATCAAAGACACGGAACACATCGATACCGTTGATCGCGCAACGCTCGACAAACTTGTCCACTACGTCATCGGCATAATGACGGTAGCCCAGGATATTCTGGCCGCGAAACAGCATTTGCTGGGGCGTGTTGGGCATGGCGGCTTTCAACAGGCGCAGTCTTTCCCAGGGATCTTCGCCCAGATAGCGGATACAGGCATCAAAGGTCGCGCCGCCCCAGGACTCAATAGACCAATAACCGATCTTGTCGAGCTTTTCGCAAATCGGCAGCATGTCTTCGATGCGCAACCGGGTTGCCAAAATGGATTGATGAGCATCACGCAGAACGACTTCGGTGATACCTAAGGGCTGCTTTTTAACGGTGGCCATGCTTGTTGTTTCTCCTGAAACCTTTGTAAATTTTTAGTCATTGACCCAGCGGTCATTAATTGGGTGTCGTTAGTTATGCTTCTCGGCAACCGCTCCCTGCGTTGCTCTACCTCCCGCATCCTTGCGGTCGTTGCGGTACTGGTGTACGGCGGCAGTTATTGCGGCAACAACGCTTTTATCAATGTCGGCGGTAATGCCGGGAACCGTTTTTGATACCGGTATGTCCGGGAAATAGCGTTGCACCAGTGCAGACATGATGTTTATAGCGATTACCAGCATGATCAAGAACAGGAATACGATGCCCATCCCGGTAAACATTAATTCGATCCCGCTAGTCATTTGTTCTGTCATAGTTGATCACTTATTAAATTTCTTAACTATTGCATTGTATCATAGGCAAAAATCATAACTAATCGATGTTTTTTTTCATATCGATTTCGACGTGCAGTCTTTTGGCTATGCGGCTTTGAACGCGTACAATACCAAGCATTATAAACGGTTGTTATGGAGTGAAAATATGACAGACAAAGATGAACAATGGCAACAGAAATTAACCCCCGAGCAATTTAACATTTGCCGTTTGAAAGCCACCGAGCCGCCTTTTACCGGCAAATACGCCGACTGCAAAAAGGACGGCATTTATCATTGCATTTGCTGCGGCAATCCGTTGTTCGATTCGGCGACCAAATACGATTCAGGTTCCGGCTGGCCGAGTTTTTGGGATGTGTTGTCTGAACAGAGCGTGGCGGAACATGCTGACGTCAGTCACGGCATGCGCCGGGTTGAAGTGACCTGCAAGTCCTGCGATTCGCATTTAGGCCATGTTTTCGAGGACGGCCCGCAACCGACAGGACTGCGCTATTGCATTAATTCAGCGGCATTAGACTTGAAAGAAAGATCATGAGTGGTAAGGAGCTGGTCCAAAACTTACTGGATTTTATCGATGCCAGTCCCAGTCCCTGGCATGTCGTAAAAACCATTGAAGCTCAGCTTGCGACACAAACACCGCCGTGGCAACGTCTCGACGAAACCGCCAAATGGACATTGCAGCCGGGCGGGCGTTATTACGTGGTGCGCGACGATTCGTCTATCGTCCTGTTTGTACAGGGGCAAAAACCGCCGGCTGAAACCGGGTTTAAAATTATCGGCGCACATACCGATTCTCCCGGCTTGAGAATCAAGCCGAATGCGGCCAGCAGCGCGGACTGCTTGGTAAGGCTGGGCGTCGAAGTTTACGGAGGACCGATACTGGCGACTTTTACCGACAGGGATTTGAGCCTTGCAGGAAGAATCGCGTATAAAAACGATCAGGACCAGATCGCCCGCATGCCGGTCAAATTCGATCAACCGCTGCTGCGTTTGCCTAATCTGGCAATCCACATGAACAGGGCGGTTAACGAGGAAGGCCTGAAGCTGCAAAAGCAGACCGAATTGCCGTTGATCCTGGCGACATCGACCGAAGAGCAATTGCCGCCTGCCTATTTTTCAGCGTTGCTGCAACAGCAATCAGGCATAGCCGCCGAGCGTATTTTGTCCTGGGACTTGGCCGTGTACGACACGCAGAAAGGCGCTTTTTGGGGAGCGGAAAGCGAGTTTTATGCGGACAGCCAGCTGGATAATCTGGCTTCGTGTCATGCCGCCTTACAGGCGCTGCTGGATGCCGACGGCATGGATGCCACGCGAGTATGCGCGTTGTTCGACCATGAAGAGATCGGCAGCCAAAGCAATAAAGGCGCTGACGGCAGCTTCCTGCCCGATGTGCTTGGGCGCATCGCTTTGGCGACAGCAACCGACAGCGAGGATTATGCCAGGGCGTTGGCGAAAAGCTTCATGATCAGCGCGGATATGGCGCATGCCTATCAGCCTAATTTCCCCAATGCTTACGATCCCGGCCATAAAGTCATCGTCAACAAAGGTCCGGTGATCAAAGTCAACGCCAATCACAACTACAGCTCGGAAAGCGTCTCGGCGGCGATGTTTGTAGACTGGTGCGAACAGGCCGGAGTGCCGTACCAGACCTATTCGCACCGCTGCGATCTACCCTGCGGCAGCACCATCGGACCGATTACCTCCGCAAAACTGGGCATCCGCTCAATCGATGTCGGCAACCCGATGTGGGCGATGCACAGCCTCAGGGAAAGCGCCGGGGTGCTGGATCACGATTACATGATCAGGGTGATGAAACGGTTTTTTGCTGCATAAGGCATAAAACCACGAAGACACGAAGAGCACGAAGAAAAATTGTAACTATGCAGCGCGGAAGCCCAACATCCCTCTCCAGTGGGCATAGCTATCTACACAACTTTTTTCGCATTATAAATACAATGAGTTACAAAGCAGCTTGGTTCCCTCTCCTGCCGGAGAGGGTTGGGGTGAGGAGATTAAAAACAACCATTTATATCCCCCTCGGCAATTGCTCCTGCATTGCTCTACCTCGTGCATCCATACAAGTCGTCATCCCAACCTTCTCCCTCAAGGGAGAAGGGGCCGGTACTTATGTAGATACCTATGCCAGTGGGAGAGGGCAGGGTGAGGGAGTCAAAAAAGCATGTTGACGCCCAACCTAGTCCCCTTTGACGGCGAGCTTTACTTAATCAAACAGTTTTACAGCTTGCCGGAGTCCGACCGGCTGTTTGCGCAGTTGCAAGCCGAGCTGGCCTGGCAGGAAGAGGCCATTTTCATCTACGGTCGCTGGGTTAAGGTGCCCCGGTTGATGTGCTGGTACGGCGATCCCGATGCCTGGTATCGCTATTCGGGCGTTAACCATCAGCCGATGCCTTGGACTCCGGCGTTACAGGCCATCAGGGAGAAGGTGGGGCGGCAATGCCAATGCAGCTTTAACAGCGTATTAGCCAATTTGTACCGTGACGGTAACGATTCGATGGGCTGCCACGCCGATGATGAAAAAGAACTGGGGCCAAATCCGGTGATTGCGTCATTGAGTCTGGGCGACGAGCGCTTATTCAGGCTGCATCATAAAGAAACCAAAGAAAAACTGGATATTGTTTTAGGTCACGGCGATTTGCTGGTGATGGCCGGAACCTTGCAACATCACTGGATGCATGCGGTGCCTAAAACGAAGAAATTGAAAACACCACGGATTAATTTAACGTTTCGGACAATTAGGGCGGCCTCGGCTCATGCTGAACCGGCAAATAGGCTATTAAACCACTCCACCTCAAACCCATACGGGAAAAGCCGGTCATGAACGACGATAGACGATCGCACGAAGCCTCTATTCTTAGAGCATTTTTCGACGACCAATTACAGCACCTGCATCAGCTCGTCAGTAATCTGAGTAGCCATATTCACGACGCTGAACTACAGGCGAATGAAGACAGGCAGATTGTCGAAAGTTTCGTCGACGCATCAAACACCAAGATGCGAGCTGTACAGGGCTACTCCGATAAGCTAAGCGAACATGTGCGGGCGTTGCATAGACATGTACTCCAAGTCGCGGATCAGATTCCGCCTCCCGTCGACTTGAATAGGGAGGCATTTGAGTCGGATCCACTTGTCAACGCCCTGTTCGTCAATAGCAAAGACATCGAGAAGCTATTTGCAACCGATCCCGACGCGAAGGTCTATTTACGTTCCCGGAGTAAAAACCAAGTCCCGGTGCTGTATGCGCTGTTAACTGCCGTCAAGAGTGAAAAGCGAATGCTGGGCATGGACATGCACGGAGACATGCTCATTCGCGAAGTGCCCCAACAAGCGGTCAATTTTTCTTTGCACAAAATCCATGCGCCTTGCTCCGGCGGTGAAGAGCTAAGCACCGCACTAAAAGAGTATTTGTTCGGTTGCGTAGTGGAGCTTGTCAAACGGGAGATGGTGTCTCGTATGGCAAGCCATCAGTCGTTCAATACCGGCGATGAATCTTACGAGTCAAAAGTCAAGAGCCTGGCCAACCCGGATGTTTACCTGAACGCATTGCTTGGCTATATCGAAGCCCCTGACAAGCTGTTAAGTATTGATAAAACCCATTTTAAACTCAGCAAACTGGGTATTAAATTAGAGGATGACGATAGCGGGCAGCGCGCAAACGAGTTTGACATCCATGAGCTCACCTGGAGCAACGACACCCGAAACGTGGTGTTGCAAATTGCTTATGTTCGTTGAGTTGAATATTGTTTATTTTTCAACTCAGTTATGTAGGCCGGAATAAGACCACCCAAGCGTAGCGCGAGGTGGCGTTTCCGGCGATTTGGAGGGGGCTCCGGGGCGTGGCGGTTTTTGCATGATTACCGATGCTTTGTTAGTATCCGCAGCAGACAAAGGAGCAAATATGAACGAAATTTTCTTTATTGTAGAGGACGCCCTGGAAGGCGGCTATACGGCCAAGGCGCTCGGCGAATCGATTTACACTGATGCGGATAACCTTGAAGAACTCCACGCCAACGTCCAGGACGCAGTTCGCTGCCATTTTACCGAGTCATTACACGGCGGGCGATTGACTACCTAGATCATAAATGACTGCATCGATAGGTTCTAACCCGTTTCGTGTTCTTTTTGTAATACTGTGCCGGCGTAGCAGGTGCAGCCTTAAGGCGAGTTTGGCAATAATAGCGAAAGGGAGTAGCAGTATCGATACATGAGCAACATGAGTAATCATGGCAATATGCAGCTCAAGACGAATGTCTGTAATTAGTTTTTTTTGTTCGAAGTTCAAACCATGCAAGGCTTTTTCAAGTCGCTCGTGATGCTGTGCTCCTCCATTTGGGTTATATTTTTTTTGCACCACGATCATTATAATTACATCAGTTAATGTTAAGCGATGGGCAAAGCGCAATGATCCGTTAATCATGGTTCTTGTCAACAGGTAAGCTGGGCTATCGAAGTCTATTTTACCCTGCTCTGCATAATTAAATAGCCGGTCACGGGCTACAAACAAGCGAAACCGCAATAGATCCAGACGGTAATCACAATAAAGCCAAGCAAATAGCCACCAAATAACCGCTATTCCTGCGTAAATAATAACTGTTGGAGAAATCATATTTATATGTCCGTAGGGTTAGTTGAACCGTCATTGAGCAGTCCACTGGATGTCCGGTTCTGATCAAATAAGCGTTCGTATTTTTCTTTGTACGGAAACAAATGCTCAATTGTTTGTTTGCGTAGAGCCCGCTGATTCAATCCATAACTGAGTGATGCGACACAGATTATGGCTGACGTAGCAGCTACCCAATAGGGCCAATTATTACAAGCATCATCAGGATTAAAAGCTGCAGATGCTTTGAGATCGATAGATGCCGCTGTTATTTTACCGCTTAAATCGCTAATGGCATTGGATGCGAATTTGAAGATTAGTGCCAAACCTCCCCATTTAATGCTTGGGGTAATTACCTTGCTGACATTATCCCATAGGCAATTTTTCTTTAAAAGCCTTAGCTCGGTTTCAAGTTGTTCATACGTTTTTCTTTTTCTTGTCACTACTTATATCCGTTTTTTTTATTGTGTTATCGGCGTCGGAAGTGTCGGGTTGTTCTACTCCAGCCCAATCTATGGCATAGCTTGTTAGAATGGCGGATTTTGCCGGGAAAAACACCGGCTGCGACACCGCGATTATGTCATACAAAATCAATAGCGCCTATGTTAAGCGTCGCATAAAGTCATGTAGTTACGCTGTGCGTACCATTGAATGCCTAAAGGTACGAACAGCGGATTCTGGGGTTTACTAAAATTTTATAGCTTTAAAACCAATATCAGTACGGTAATAGACATTATCCCAGTGGATGCCGTTGGCTAACTTATAAGCTTTGCTTTGAGCTTCCTTGATATCATATCCCAAGGCGCAAGCGCATAAGACCCGTCCGCCTGCCGTAACCAGATCATTGCCGACTTGTTTGGTGGCCGCATGAAACACTTTGCTGTCTTCGTGCTCCTCGGCAGGCAAGCCGGAAATGACCGCGCCGCTTTGATAGGCGTCAGGATAACCGCCAGCGGCCAAAACCACGCCCAATGCGGCGCGTTCGTCCCAGTCGCTGGTGGTTTTGTCGAGATTGCCGGCCAGCGCGGCTTCGCAAAGTTCTACCAGGTCGCTTTTTAAGCGCATCATGATCGGCTGCGTTTCAGGGTCGCCGAAGCGGCAGTTGTATTCCAGCACTTTAATGGAACCGTCGGCACTAATCATCAATCCGGCGTACAGAAAACCGGTATACGGCAGTCCGTCTTCCGCCATGCCTTTTAAGGTCGGTTCGATTACATCGCGCATGACCTTGTCGTGTATTTCCGGGGTGACGACGGGAGCAGGGGAGTAAGCGCCCATGCCGCCGGTATTGGGGCCTTGGTCGCCATTGTCGCGGGCTTTATGGTCCTGCGAGGTCGCCATCGGCAAGGCGTGTTTGCCGTCGGCTATGACGATAAAGCTGGCTTCTTCGCCGGTCAGGAATTCTTCGACGACGACACGGTTGCCCGCTTCGCCGAACACATTGCCGGATAACATGTCTTCAACGGCGGCTATCGCTTCCTGTTCGGTCTGGGCGACGATCACGCCTTTGCCTGCGGCCAAACCGTCGGCCTTGACCACGATCGGCGCGCCTTGCTGCTTTATGTAAGCTATGGCTTGCTGCTTGTCGGTGAAGGACTGGTATTTCGCCGTCGGGATGTTGTGGCGGATCATGAAGTCTTTGCAAAAAGTCTTCGAGCCTTCCAGTTGCGCGGCCTTTGCGGTCGGGCCGAAGCATTTGAGACCCGCTTCCTGAAAACGATCAACGATGCCCAGAACCAAAGGCACTTCGGGGCCGATGATAGTCAGGTCGACAGCTTCTTTCTGGGCGAATGCCAGCAGCGCCGCAATATCGTCGACGGCAATGGCGATATTTTCAACCGACGGTTCCAACGCAGTACCGGCATTGCCGGGCGCGACAAACACTTTTTCGACTTTGGCTGATTGCTTGGCTTTCCAGGCGAGGGCGTGTTCACGGCCGCCGCTGCCGACGATGAGGATTTTCATGGTGATTCTCGTGTATTCTGTAGAGACGATTTAGTTGTCCACGAAAAACACGAAAGGCACGAAAAGAGTAAGTGTAAAAGTTTTTTCGTGTTTTTCGTGCCTTTCGTAGACGTTGTTCTTTAATTAATGCCTGAAATGACGCATGCCGGTAAACACCATGGCGATATTATGCTCATCGGCTGCGGCTATGACTTCATTATCCCGCATCGAACCGCCGGGCTGGATGACGGCGGTGATGCCCGCTTCGGCCGCGGAATCGATGCCGTCCCGGAACGGGAAAAAGGCGTCGGAAGCCATCGCGGAACCCGGAACATCCAAGCCCGCATCGGCAGCTTTGATACCGGCGATTCTGGCTGAATAGACCCGGCTCATTTGGCCCGCGCCGACGCCGATAGTCTGACCATTTTTGCAGTACACAATCGCATTGGATTTGACGAATTTGGCGATTTTCCAGGCAAATAGCAAATCGGCCAGTTCCTGTTCGGTCGGGGCGCGTTTGCTGACTATTTTGAGGTCGGATGCACTGATTTCACCAAGATCCTTGTCTTGAACCAACAAGCCGCCTGCAACGCGTTTGAAATCGAGGGAAGCTTGATTGGCGTTGTTCCAGAGGCCGCATTCCAACACGCGGACATTTTGTTTTGCCGCCAAAACGGTTTGCGCGGCTGCGCTGATGGACGGCGCAATAATGACTTCGACAAATTGACGCTTGGCGATTTCAGCGGCGGTTTGTTCGTCCAGTTCGCGGTTAAACGCGATAATGCCGCCGAATGCCGAGGTCGGGTCGGTGGCATAAGCTTTGTCGTAAGCGTCAAGCAGGCTGTCTGCCTGGGCTACGCCGCAGGGGTTGGCATGTTTGACGATAACGCAGGTGGGCTGGTCGCCGAATGATTTAACGCATTCCAGCGCGGCATCGGCATCGGCAATATTGTTGTAGGACAGTTCCTTGCCTTGCAATTGCTTGGCGGCGGCAATCGTGCCGGCGGCCGGTGTTTTTTCCCGGTAAAACGCCGCGTTTTGATGCGGGTTTTCGCCGTAACGCATGGTCTGGTTATGATAAAACTGCAAATTCAGCGTGTCGGGAAACTGGACGCCGCTAATGTTGCCAAGGTAGGTTGCAATTGCGGTATCGTAACGGGCCGTGTGTTCGAAGCTTTTCAGCGCCAGATTGAAGCGGGTTTGCTGCGAAAGGCTGCTGTTGTTTTTCAGCTCGGCAATAACCGCTGCGTAATCGGCCGGATCGACGATCACTGCAACATCGGCATGATTCTTGGCGGCAGCGCGGATCATGGTCGGACCGCCGATGTCGATGTTTTCAATGGCCGTGTCCAAGTCGCAGTCCGGATTGGCAACAGTCTGTTCGAAGGGGTACAGGTTGACCACCACCATATCGATCGGCTTAATGCCGTTTGCGGCCATCACCGCATCATCAATGCCTCGACGCGCCAAAATGCCGCCGTGGACTTTGGGGTGCAAGGTTTTAACCCGTCCGTCCATCATTTCCGGGAAACCGGTGTAATCGGAAACTTCGGTCGCCGGAATGTTATGCTCAGCCAATGTCTTGGCGGTGCCGCCGGTAGACAGGATTTCGATGCCTAATTGATTGAGTTCACGACAAAAATCCACGATACCGGATTTGTCGGATACGCTGACCAGCGCACGGGTAACTTTTTTGTTCATGTAGATCTCAGAATGAAAGAGGGGGTAAAACCAGCCTTGTTTGGATATTAGGACAGGCCGTAGAATTCCAGTTTTTTACGCAAGGTGCTGCGACTCAAGCCCAATGCTTTGGCCGCTTTGGTTTGGTTGTAGCCTGAATGTTCCAGCGTTGCCTGCAATAAAGGCTTTTCAACTTCGCCGATGACCATCGCATGCAGACCCACCGCATCATGACCGTTCAGATGCAGGAAATATTGCTCCACGGTCTGTTTAACATGTGCGGATAAAGGAATGGTGGCGATTTTTTTGCTGTCTATGTTGATGATTTCGGCACTTTTTTGGGATGCGTTCATATTATGCAGCACTGTCGGAGGTTAAAAGATTAAATGCCGAATTAATCAGCGCTATTTGTTGGGATGGACAT
>Ga0207975_100930_pt1 | contig 10741 bp, 7 predicted proteins | sample LakWasMe91_HOW11_2_FD_183913 | JGI IMG/M metagenome (GOLD analysis project Ga0207975, IMG submission 183913) | Freshwater sediment methanotrophic microbial communities from Lake Washington under simulated oxygen tension - Sediment Metagenome... | ecosystem: Environmental > Aquatic > Freshwater >...
AATTTCTCGGTGCGCGGGTGGTCCTTCTTCAGCCAGACCACGATGGACTGCGCGACCCAGGTGCGGGTTTGCTCGTTCTGCAGCAGTTCGATGAGCTTGGCCAGCACGTCGTCCAGCAGCGCCTGGTGACGGCCGTTGTGCGTGAGGGTGTCGAGCACCGCCGCCAGGGCACGCGACATATCCACCTGCCCGATCAAGGCACGCGCGGCTTTTTGGATGAAGCGCTCCACCTGCGCGTCCTGCACCGTCTCCAGCGCGGCCGATGCCAGGCGCGTGGCCTGGTGCCCCAGCAGCGCGGCGTTGCCTGGCGCCGTGAGCCACTGCGCCAGACGCTCGGCCGGGTCGTGCCGGCGGATCAGCGACACGAGCGAAGGCACGTCCAGGAACTTGTCGCGCACAAAGGTGGCCAGGTTGCGGCCGATGCGCGCCTGGTTGCGCGCGATGACTGCGGTGTGCGGAATGGGCAGGCCCAGCGGGCGCCGGAACAGCGCCACCACCGCAAACCAGTCCGCCAGCGCACCCACCATGGCGGCCTCGGCCATGGCCTTCACACCATTCAGCCAGAGACCCCGCTCTACCACGCTGGTGGCCAAAAAAACGGCGGTGACCAACAACAGCAGGCCCAGAGCCTGCCGCTTGGCACGCCCCAGGGCGAGGGTTGCGCTATCCGCCTCGGCGTTCATCCAGGCAAGCCCGCCGATCTTGACCGCAACCCGTCAGGCAGCCGCCGCAATCTGGTCCAGCGCCTTTGACAAGTGGCCCACGGTGCGGTCCACGTTGTGCCACTTCTCCAGGCCAAACAGGCCGATGCGGAAGGTCTTGAAGTCCGGCCCTTCATCGCACTGCAGCGGCACACCCGCAGCAGTCTGTAGCCCCACTTCCATGAACTTCTTGCCGTTCTGGATGCCGGGGTCGGTGGTGTAGCTCACCACCACGCCGGGCGCCTTGAAGCCGTCTGCCGCCACGCTGGGAAAGCCACGCGATTCGAGCAGCGCGCGCACCTTGGCGCCCAATTCGATCTGCTCGTCACGCACCTTGGAAAATCCATATTCACGCGTCTCGGCCATCACCTCGCGCAGGCGCACCAGCGCATCCGTGGGCATAGTGGTGTGGTACGCGTGCTGGCCCTTTTCGTAGCCCTCGGCAATCTGCATCCACTTCTTGAGGTCGCACGAAAAGCTGCTGCTCGTGGTGCCCTCGATGGCTTCGCGCGCACGCTCGGACAGCATCACCATGGCGCAGCAGGGCGACCCGCTCCAGCCCTTTTGCGGCGCGCTGATGAGCACATCCACGCCCGTGGCCTGCATGTCCACCCACATCGCGCCCGACGCCACGCAGTCCAGCACAAACAGCGCGCCCACCTCATGCGCAGCCGCCGTCAGCGTGCGGATGTAGTCATCCGAAAGGATGATGCCGCTGGCCGTTTCCACATGGGGCGCAAACACCACCTTGGGCTTTTCTGCGCGGATGGTGGCGGCGACTTCTTCTGCGGGGCATGGTGCCCAGGGCGCCTGCGGGCCACTGCCCTGCTGGCGCGCCTTGCACACCACGGAGCCGCCGCCCAGGCCCTTGTCGGCATCAAAGATCTGCGTCCAGCGGTAGCTGAACCAGCCGTTGCGCACGATGAGCACCTTTTCCTTGTTGGCAAACTGGCGCGCCACGGCCTCCATGCCGAAGGTACCGCTGCCGGGCACCAGCACGGCCGTGTGGGCGTGGTAGACCTCTTTGAGCGTGCCCAGGATGTCCTGCACCACGCCGGTGAAGCGCTTGGACATGTGGTTGAGCGCGCGGTCGGTGTAGACCACCGAAAATTCGAGCAAACCATCGGGGTCGATATCGGGCAAAAGGCCGGGCATAGAGGAGTCTCCGCGTGTGAAACTGAGGGAGGAAAAAAGGGACGATCAGGTCAGCTTATCATGGCCCCGCGCCACCCCAAGGCCGCGCGCCATGCAGCAAAAACCCTTCCGATTCCTGCCCACCGCACTGCCCGGCATCGAAGCGATGCAGGCCGACTCCCGCCTCGTCTTCGGCAGGCACATGCACTTGCAGTTCGGCCTCGGCGTGATCGAGCGGGGTGCGCAGAAATCGGCCAGCGGCCGGGGGATTGTGGAATCGGGCCCAGGCGACACCATCACGGTCAACCCCGGCGAAGTCCACGATGGCATGCCGCTGGACGAGCGTGGACGCGCCTGGCGCATGCTCTACCTGGAGCCCGCCCTGGTGGTGCCATTGGCGGCAGAGGTGCATCCGGGCCCGCACGGCTCCGCCTTCGAATTCCATGCTCCGACGATGCGCGATGCGCGGCTGGCGGACCAGGTACTGGCGCTGTTCGACGCGGCCACCCACCGCCCCAACCACTCGGCCGCAGCGTTGCATGTGGAGGAATGCCTGTTGCGGGTGCTGAGCGGCCTGCTGCGGCCGAAGGGCCACCAACAATCCGCCGCGTCCATCGCCAGGGCTCGCACCATGATGGACGACGATCCCACCGCGGCCTGGAGCCTCGCGCAACTGGCCGATGCAGCAAGTTTGAGCCGCTACCAGCTCGTGCGCCAATTTGCCCAGGCCACGGGCCTCACGCCGCACGCCTACCTGCTGCAGCGCCGACTGCAGCTTGCGCGCCATCTGATGGGTGCGGGTACGCCCCTGGCTGATGTCGCCGCAGCCAGTGGCTTTGCCGACCAAAGCCACCTGACGCGCCTCTTCACGCGCAGCTTTGGCATCACACCGGGCGCCTACGTCCGCACACGCGGCTGACAGCCCGGACCCTGCAATTTCGTTCAAGACCGTTGTGCGGGGGTTGGCCGATGCTGCGGGCATCGCCAATTCACGCCGCCGCCGCGCGGCCTCTCGCCATGGGCATCGAATTTCTCATCACCTCTCTCATCGTGGTCGTCTCGCCGGGGCCAGGAACCCTGCTGACCGTGGCGGCCGGGCTCTCGGGCGGCGCGCGAGCCGCCGCCGTGACGGCGCTGGGCTGCACGCTCGGCATCGTGCCGCACCTGCTGGCGGCGATCACCGGGCTGGCCGCACTTCTCAACGCCAGCGCCACGGCATTCGAAGTTCTGCGCTACGCGGGGGTCGCCTACCTGGTCTACATGGGCTGGGCCACGTGGCGCTCGCCCGCCACACTGGAGGTTCGCACTGACGCACCCGCACGCACAGCCGGTGGGCGTATCGCGGAAGCCATGCTGATCAACCTGCTCAACCCCAAGCTGTCGCTGTTCTTCCTCACCTTTCTGCCGCAGTTCATCGCACCGGGTGAAGCGCAGCCCGCGTGGCGCATGCTCCAGCTCTCGCTGGTCTTCATGGCCATGACCTTTGTGGTGTTCTTGGGCTATGGCGTCTTTGCCGCCCGGTTTCGTGACCAGGTGCTGCAGCGCCCCGGCACGCTGGTGTGGCTGCGCCGCGGCTTTGCGGCCGCGTTTGTCGGGCTCGGCGCAAAGCTCGCCCTGATGCACCGATAGGCACCACCGTGTCAGGTGCCGTGCTGCTTCACCAAGTATCGATGCAACGTGGACCCAGCGGCGCCACCTGCGCCGATGCCAACCCCCGCGCCAGCCAGGCCCGCGTGTCCGCCGGGTCGATCACCGCGTCGATCTCCAGCGTGGCGGCCATGTGCATCGCCTCGCCGTTGGCGTAGGACTTGGCCAGCAGCTTGGCAAACAGCGCGTCGCGCTCGGCGCCCTCGGGCAGCGCCTCCAACTCCTTGCGAAAGCCCAGGCGCACGGCGCCTTCGAGCCCCATGGCGCCGAACTCGCCCGTGGGCCAAGCGACAGTGAACACGGGCGCATGAAAGCCCCCGGCCGTCATGCCCATGGCGCCCAGGCCGTAGCCCTTGCGCAGCACCACGCTGAAGGTGGGCACGCGCAGGCTGGCGGCGGTGACGAACAGGCGGCTTACGTGGCGCACCTGGGCCGTGGCTTCGACCTCAGGGCCGACCATGAAGCCGGGCGTGTCCACCAGGCTCACGATGGGCAGGCCATGCGCGTTGCACAGCTGCATGAAGCGCGCGCCCTTGTCCGCCGCATCGGCATCGATGGCACCGCCCAGGTGTTGCGGGTTGTTAGCCAGCAGGCCCACAGGGCGGCCTTCGATGCGTGCCAGCGCGGTGTGGATGCCCGCGCCAAAGCCGGTGCGCAGCAGCAGCAGGCTGCCCTCGTCCACCAGGCCTGCCATCGCCGTGCGGGTGTCGTACACGCGCAGACGGTTCTCGGGCACCACGGCGCGCAGCAGGCGCTGGTCGGGCGCGGACCACTCTGATGTGCGGCCCTGGAAGAACGACAGGTAGTGGCGCGCGGCCTGCACCGCCCCGGCTTCGTCATCGACCAGCACGTCGATCACGCCGTTGGCATGCTGCACGGGGCTGGGGCCGATCTGCTCGGGCTTGAAGACGCCCAGGCCACCGCCTTCGATCATGGCCGGGCCGCCCATGCCGATGTTGCTGGCGCGCGTGGCAATGATCACGTCGCTGCAGCCCAGCAGCGCCGCGTTGCCCGCAAAGCAGCGCCCGGCGGCGATGCCGATGACTGGCACCTGGCCCGACAGCGCCGCGTAGCTGGCGAAGGTGTGCACATGCAGCCCCGCCACCACGGGCATGTCGGTGTCGCCCGGGCGCCCGCCGCCGCCCTCGGCAAACAGCACCAAGGGCAGCTTCTGCGCCAGCGCGATGCCGAGCATGCGGTCGGTCTTGGCGTGGTTGCGTGCGCCCTGGGTGCCCGCGAGCACGGTGGCGTCGTACGACATCACCACGGCGCGGGACTTCTCGTCGCCAAACAGTGCGCCGTTGATGCCGCCAATGCCCGTGACCATCCCATCGGCGGGCGTGTTGGCAATCAGGTCCTCCTTGCTGCGGCGTCGGGCCTGCGCGGCGATGGCGAGGGCGCCATATTCGATGAAGCTGCCGTCGTCGCACAGGTCGGCAATGTTCTCGCGCGCGGAGCGGCCACCTTGCGCGTGGCGCTTGGCCATGGCGTCGGGGCGCGCGGCGTCGAGCGTGAAGGCGTGGCGGTCGATCACGCGTTGCAGGTCGGCGCGGATGTGGTCGGGGTCGTGCGCAGCGCTGCCCTGCACTTCGACATCGGCCGCATCGTCCACCGGGTCCAGCACCAGCAGCGGCTGCCCCTGCGCGACGTAGCCACCGGCCACGGCCAGCAGCGCGCCGACGCGGCCCGCGTGTGGGGCCAGCAGCACATGCTCCATCTTCATGGCTTCAAGCACGGCCAGCTCGGCGCCGGCAGCGACCACGTCGCCCTCGGCCACGCTCAGCTGCACCAGGCGGGCGGGCATGGGGGCCAGCACTGCGCCGTCAGGGGTGTCAGAGGCAATATGTGGTTCTTTTTGCCCTGTAGCGCTAGTCGAATCTGCCTTGATAGCTATATTTTTAGTAGCAACCAGAAGCTCTGGCAGCACCGACTCCAGCCAGCGCGTGTGCACCTGCTGGCTCTCCATTTCGGGCCGTGTTGCCAGCGCCTGCAGCAGCGCGAGGTTGGTGGCCACACCGTCGATGCGGCACTCGGCCAGCGCGCGCTGCGAGCGGCGCAGCGCATCGGCAAAACGCGGGCTGCGCGTGTGCACGATGAGCTTGGCCAGCAGCGTGTCGTAGTGCGGCGACGGCGTGGCGCCTGCTGCGCCGTGCGTGTCCACGCGCACGCCGGGGCCTGCGGGCAGGTCAAAGCGGCTGAGCGTACCGCTGCCGGGGGTGGCGTTGCCCTGTGCGTCCAGCGTCTCGGCGTTGATGCGCCACTGCACGGCAAAGCCCAACACGGCAGGCGGTTCGGCAGGGTCGAGGCCGATGTCCTGCAACGTGCGGCCCGCGGCCAGCGCAATCTGCGCCTGCACCAGGTCCACGCCGGTGACCTCTTCGGTGATGGTGTGCTCCACCTGCAGGCGCGGGTTGCATTCGATGAACACAAACGGCAGGTCGTTCGAGGCCAGGTCCACCAGAAACTCGAACGTGCCCAGGCCCTCGTAGGCCACGGCGCGCGCCATGGACAGTGCGGCGGTGGTGATGCGCTCGCGCAGCACTGCGGGCAACGAAGGGCTGGGCGCGATCTCCACCACCTTCTGAAAGCGCCGCTGCAGCGTGCACTCGCGCTCGCCCAAGGCAATTACCTCGCGCCCGTCGCTCAGCACCTGCACCTCGATATGGCGGGCGTTGTCCATCAGGCGCTCCACGTACACGCCGTCCACACCAAAGGCGGCCTGCGCCTCGCTGCGACAGCGCGCGTAGGCAGCGGGCAAGTCATCGGCCGACGCCACCGCGCGCATGCCCCGCCCGCCGCCGCCACCGATGGCCTTGATGACGATGCCAGCATGGGCGTGCTGCGCGAAGAAGGCCTGGGCCTCCTCCAGAGACACCGCCGCCTGCGTGCCGGGCATGAGCGGCACGCCCTGCTGCTGCGCCAGCGCACGGGCCTGCGCCTTGTCGCCGAACAACGCGAGCTGCGCAGGCGTGGGGCCGATGAAGCGCAGCCCCGCCTCGGCGCAGGCGCGGGCAAAGTCGGCGCGCTCGCTCAGGAAGCCATAGCCCGGGTGCACGGCATCGCAGCCCTGCGCCTGCGCAATGGCGATGAGGCGCGCGCCGTCCAGGTACGCCGCCGGGCCGGTGGCGCCCAGTGCCACGGCCGCACTGGCTGCGTGGACATGGGGGCTGGTGGCGTCATCGTCGGCATACACGGCCACGCTGGCAATGCCCAGGTCGTGCAGGGCGCGCACCGTGCGCAGTGCGATCTCGCCCCGGTTGGCGATCAGGACTTTGGCAAAGAGGGGCAAGGTCATGGTTTTGCTTCTGTTTTTATAGCATTTAGCGCTTTACTGATAAGCGCTGGCGGCTATTTTTTTCTAATTGATGGACTCACAGAACTGCGCTTGCCTCGCAGCGCTTGCAACTGGCGGGGCCCACACCAGGGCTCCCGCGCAAGGGCCGCCCCGCCGCGCTGGGAGCGTCCCCCTCCCTAGCGCGAAGCGCGTAGAGAGAGGGGGAAGGCGCCGCAGGCGACTCAGGGGGTGTTTCATGCATCCCGAAGCAGGCGGCGCAGCACTTTGCCAGCGCCCGTGGCGGGCAGTGCGTCGATGAAACGCACCTCGCGCGGGGCTTTGTAGGGCGCCATGTTCTCGCGGCACCAGGCCACCAGGCCGGCGGCGTCCACATCCTGGCCGGACTTCTTGACGATGAAGGCGCGCACCACCTCACCCTTTTCCGCATCGGGCACGCCGATGACGGCGGCCTGGGCCACGGCGGGGTGCTTGATGAGCAGGGTCTCGACCTCTTCGGGGAACACGCTGTAGCCCGAGACCTTGATCATTTCCTTGAAACGGCCGATGAAGCTGAGGTAGCCGTCCGCATCGATCTTGCCCATGTCGCCGGTGTAGACCCAGCCATCCCGCAGGGTCTTGGCCGTGGCCTCGGGCTTGTTCCAGTAGCCCTTGAAGTTGCCGGGGCCGTGGATGGTGATCTCGCCCACCTCGCCAACGGCCAGCGGTGCGCCGGTGTCGGGATCGACGATGCGCAGGGTGTTGCCCGGCACGGGCTTGCCCTGGGTGCCCCAGCGGATCGCGTCCACCGGCATGGCGGTGTCCACGGTGTGGGTTTCCGACAGGCCATAGGCCGCCTCGTGCGCAATGCAGTTGGGTGCGAACTGCTGCCACTGCAGGGCCAGCGCCTCGGTGAAGGTGATGCCGAAGCTGGTGACTGGGTTGCGGCGCAGCGCGCTCCAGTCCATCTCGCGTGCGCCGGGCACCTGCATGAGCGCGCCGTTCATGGGCGCGATGCTGTACCACCAGGTCACGCGGTGGCGCTCCAGCGCCTGGGCCACGCCCAGCGGGTCAAAACGGTACAGCAGCACGGCCGTGGCGCCGGTGTACACGGGCAGGTTCACGCCCATCACCATACCGGCGATGTGGTACAGCGGGGCCACGGCCAGCAGCGTTTCGTGCGGCGTCATGCCATTGCAGTCGGCCGACGCGGCGGTCTTGAAGGTGGCATTGCCGTAGCTCAGCATCGCGCCCTTCGGCAACCCGGTGGTGCCCGAGGTATAGGTCATGAGCGAAATGTCATCCATCGACAGCGCCACGGGCGCAGGCCGCGCACCGGTGCGGGTGGTGGCCAAGAAGTCTTCGCAGCCCGCAGGCACCGGAGCCATGGCGGCGCGCATGGCCAGCAGCTCGGCGGGTACGTCGATGCTGGGCGTGCCCTCGGGTAGCAGCTCGGCATAGCGCACCACAAACACCTGCTGCAGCGCAGTCTTGGCGCGCACCTTGTCCACCACGGGCAGCAGCACATCGGCCGCGACGATCACGCGCGCCTGCAGGTCGGTGAGCTGGTACTCCAGCTCATGCTCCTTGTTCAGCGGCCCGCAAGGGCAGACGATGGCGCCGATCTTCTGGATGCCGTAGTGCGCCATCACGTACTGCGGGCAGTTGTTCATGAACAGTGCCACGGGCTCGCCCTTGGTCACACCCAGCGCCTGCAGGTGCGCGGCAAATGCATCACTGGCCGCATCAAGCTGCGCCCAGGTGAGGGGCTGGCCGTACCAGAGGTAGGCGATGCGGTCGGGCGTTTCGCGCGCGTGACGGCGCAGGTGTTCGTGCAGCAGCAGCTGCGGTGCGGCAGAAGGCATGGCGTTGTCTCCGAGGTGTCTGGAATCGCTGGTTCTTGGCGGCCACTCAGGGTTTTCTCTGAGCGCCCTCACCCGCCAGCGTCTTGCCAATATATACCGCTCGGTAGAACAATGCTACCCATGGGTATAACTCCAACGTCGCGCAAAGGACACCGATGAACCAGCAGCCCCCCGTGCAGGCCAGCGGCCGCCAGAAGGCCGCCACGGCCGGGTCGGACGAAAAGCGCGAACGCATCTTGCGCGCAGCCGAGGCGCTATTCGATGCGCAGGGCTACGCCAATACCACCATCGAGCAGATCGTGCAGCAGCTGGGCGTGACCAAGCCCTTTGTGTACTACTACTTTCGTAACAAGCAGGAGATCTTCGAGACCCTGTCGTGGGCGCCTGCCGTGGCGTGTTTCACTGCGATGGACTTTGCGGCGGACGATGACCGGCCTGCCCATGTGAAGGTGACGGAAGGCATCGAGCGGCTGATCCGCGCCACGCTGGAGCACCACCCCTCAGCCTTCTTCCCGTACCGCGAGCCGCAGGTGTACCGGCCCGAGTACCTGGCGGCCCAGAAGGATTTGGCGACCCACTTCTACGACCGGCTGTGCGCGCTGCTCGAACAGGGCCGCGACGACGGCATGTTCGAGTTCAACGACACCAAGATTACCGCCCTGGCCGCCTGCAGCCTGCCCGGCTTTCTCTACAACTGGTACCGCCCTGACGGCCGCCTGTCGCAAGACGAGGTGGTGCAGGAGCTGGCGCAGCTGGCCTGGCGTGTGCTGGGGCTGCGACGAACCCGCAAGCGCAACTCAGCCTGACGCGCACCGCAGCACCCCTACACCAGGCACAACAACCACCGGAGACAAAACCCATGAAAACCGTGTTCCTCACCCCCCTGGCCGCTGCGGCGGCCCTGCTGATCGGCACGGCCGCCAGCGCGCAGGAGACCTTCAAGGTCGCCTACATCGACCCGCTGTCGGGCCCGTTCGCCAATGTGGGCGAGCTGATGCTCACCCACACGCAGTACGCCATCGAGGACATCAACGCCAAGGGCGGCGTGCTCAAGGGCACCAAGCTGCAGCTGCTGCAGTTCGACAGCAAGCTCTCGGCGCAGGAAAGCCAGAGTGCGCTGCAGGCCGCCATTGACCAGGGGGCCAAGGCCATCGTGACGGGCGGCTCGGGCTCATCGGTGGTCACGGCGCTGGTGCAAGCGGCAGCGCGCCACAACCAGCGCAATCCGGGCAAGGAGATCCTGGTGCTGAACCACTCCTCCATCGACCCCGAGCTGACGGGCAAGGCCTGCAACTTCTGGCACTTCCAGTTCGAGGCCAACACGGCCATGAAGATGAAGGCCATCGCCAACTACATCAAGAAGCAGCCGGACATCAAGAAGGTGTACCTGCTGAACCAGGACTACGCCCATGGCAAGCAGTGGGCGCACTATGGCCGCGAGATGGTGGGCCTGGCGCGGCCCGACATCCAGTTTGTGGGCGAGGCGCTGCACCCCATCGGCCGCGTGAAGGACTTTGCACCCTACCTTGCCAAGGTCAAGAGCACCGAGGCCGACTCGGTCATCACCGGCAACTGGGGGCAGGACATGACGCTGCTGCTCAAGGCGGCGGGTGACGCGGGCTACAACCTACGCTACTTCAACCACAGCGCGGGCTCCATCCCCGGCACGGTGCTGGCGGTATCGCAGGCCAAGCAAGGCCAGCTGACCTGGGTGGCCGAATGGCACCCCGGACAGGCCGACACCCCCAAGGTGGACGCGCTGGCCAAGACCTACAAGACCAAGACGGGCAAGGACTTCCTCGCGCCGCGCATCGAGATGACGCCGCGCTTCCTCGCCGCCGCCATCAACAAGGCCCAGTCCACCGACCCGGTGAAGGTGGCGCGCGCGCTGGAAGACCTGACGCTCGAATCGGTGGTGGGCCCGGTGCGCATGCGCGGCGAAGACCACCAGCTGCTGCTGCCCCAGGTGGTCAACACCATCGCGCCGGTGGACGGCAAGGCCGTGAAGGTGGGCTGGGAAGGCACGAACTATGGCTTTCGCACCGATGCCGCCTACACCGGCAATGAGCTGGCGCAAGGCACGGATTGCAAGATGAACAGACCGTAGCCCCCCTGAGTAACCG
>Ga0207975_100938_pt1 | contig 10650 bp, 9 predicted proteins | sample LakWasMe91_HOW11_2_FD_183913 | JGI IMG/M metagenome (GOLD analysis project Ga0207975, IMG submission 183913) | Freshwater sediment methanotrophic microbial communities from Lake Washington under simulated oxygen tension - Sediment Metagenome... | ecosystem: Environmental > Aquatic > Freshwater >...
GTAAGGCTTTCGTACTGTGTTTAAGATTAAACATCATCATGTCAGAACAACTAATGTTAGAAAAAAACGGCACTAAAAACACCGCCCAACCGGCATTAATGCGGTTGAAAAACTATATTAATCAGGAGATTATCGGACAGGATGTGCTGGTTGAGCGGATGCTGATCGGCCTGTTGGCTGACGGCCATATCCTGGTTGAAGGCGCTCCCGGTCTTGCCAAGACCCGGGCGATCAACGTATTAAGTAAAGGCATACAAGGCGATTTTCACCGGGTGCAGTTCACCCCCGATTTATTGCCCGCCGATTTGACCGGCACCGAAATTTACCGTCCCCAGCAAGGTACGTTTGAATTCCAGAAAGGACCGTTGTTTCACAACCTGATCCTGGCCGATGAAATCAACCGGTCACCGGCGAAAGTGCAGGCGGCGCTACTGGAAGCGATGGCCGAGCGGCAAATAACCGTAGGCCAAGCGACTTACCCATTGCCAAAATTATTCATGGTTATGGCAACGCAAAACCCTATCGAGCAGGAAGGCACTTATCCGCTCCCGGAAGCGCAGCTGGATCGTTTTTTACTGCATGTAAAAATCGATTATCCGAAAGCGGAACATGAAAAAAGCATTTTGCATTTGGCCAGAACCGAAGCACGTTCCGGAGCAGTAAAAAACGGCGACCAGTTCCAGCCGCTTGAGCAAAAGACCTTGTTTGCCGCGCGCAATGAAGTGTTGGATTTGCACATGGCGGAAAGTCTTGAAAACTATTTGCTGCAAATAGTGCTGGCGACCCGCAATCCAGCAGTCTACGGACAGGATCTGGCCGCCTGGCTGCAATACGGCGCAAGCCCCAGAGCCAGCATAGCGCTGGATCGCTGTTCGCGAGCCAAAGCCTGGCTGGCGCAACGCGACTTTGTCAGTCCGGAAGACATTCAGGACATGGCCTTCGACGTGTTGCGGCATCGCTTGATATTGTCTTACGAAGCCGAGGCGGAAGGCATCACGACCGATCATTTTATTAAAGAACTTATTTCCAGAGTTGCCGTACCTTGATGATTTTTGGGAAACAAGCGTCAACCACCAGCGAATTGGTTTCGGTGTCGTTAAAGACGCTGCTCGATTTGGCGAGACCGGCCGCCGGTTTAGACCTGAAACATTCAACCATACGTGCCGGGCAAAGCGGCGGTTATGTATCCCGGTTTAAAGGCCGCGGCATGGAGTTTGAAGAAGCCAGGGGTTATCAACCGGGCGATGACATACGCAGCATCGACTGGCGGGTTACGGCGCGCACCGACGAAACCCATACCAAGGTATTTCGCGAGGAACGTGAGCGGCCGGTGTTTATTTCTGTGGATAACCGCCCTGCCATGCATTTTGCTACGCGGGGTGTGTTTAAATCGGTACTCGCCGCCAAACTGGCCGGATTGTTGGCGTGGGCAGCCCAACATCATGGCGACAGAATTGGCGGACAGATATTTACGGGGAGCGTGTGCCGTGAATTGAAACCGCAAAACGGCAAACATGCCGTACTGCGGTTTTTAAACGCCATCAGTAATCAAGATGACGATAATCGCTTAGAGCAAGCGACGATTACGCTGGAACATGTGTTGGCGAGGCTTATGCACCACGCCCGCCCCGGCAGCCTGGTTTATATTATCAGCGATTTTCGCGGCATTAACGATCAGGTTGAAGCGTATCTGGCAAAGCTGTCGCGACATTGCGAGGTGGTGCTGATTTTTGTGTATGACCCGCTGGAAAGCCATTTGCCGGAAAAAGGCCGCTACCGGTTTACCGACGATAAACGGGATGTGGTTATCGATACCGGCGACCGGCAGCGGCTATTAAAATATCAACAACACTTTAGCCGGCGGCTGTATCAGGCGGAGCAGATAGCCAAAAAAATGGGCCTGGCGTTTATTCAATGCAGCACCACAGACGATCCGATACAACGTTTAAGATAAATGAATCCAACTCTCCTTGATTTAAAAGACATCCACGAACCCGAAGCCATAGGCTGGTGGCCCCCGGCTATCGGCTGGTGGATGCTGGCGGTATCAATCCCGTTGCTGATTATTTTGCTGGTCTGGTTTTATAAAAGGCTGACTCGCAAGACGGCGCTTAAAACCGCCCAAAAAATGCTGGCCCGAATCAAACAGGATGCAGCGCAGGATAACCTTCAGAAATTAGGTGAGTTATCGGTGCTGGTCAGGCGTGTAGCGATCAGCGTGTCGCCACGGGCAAAGGCCGCCGGTCTAACGGGACGGCAATGGTTGGAATTTCTCGATACTTCGGTAAAAGGTACGCCGTTCAGTGAGGGCATTGGGCAACTTTTGGCTGACGCGCCCTATCGAAAAACGCCGCCCACAGCACTGGAAATTTCCCAATTAATCGAGCTGTGCGAAAGCTGGCTTAAGGCTCAGGGGAAAAAATGATTTATCTCGTTCTCACATGTCGCGCCGCGGCCATTAAGCTAATAAATACGCTGGTTCCCAAGCTCTTAATGATAGTGATCCGCTGTTGTCTTTTTTTACACACGGCGCAACGCGCCGAGACCGCATTCCTACGTAGCGCGTGGGAACGAGGAAGAGCATGATTCACTTTGAATGGCCCTGGCTGCTGGCCGCGTTACCTTTACCCTTGTTAATCCGCTGGCTGGTTCCGGCCAAGATGCCTGTGGAACAGGCGGCATTAAAAGTCCCGTTTTTGGACGATTTTTCCGATATTGAAACCCGAGCGGTCTCCAAAACCCAACAATGGCCGTTACTGTTGGCGGCGATTGCATGGCTGTTTCTGGTCATCGCCTGTACTAGGCCGCAATGGCTGGGCGAGCCGATTGAGCAGGCGGTCAGCGGCCGAGACTTAATGCTGGCGGTGGATTTGTCAGGCAGTATGGAAGAGCAGGATTTTGTGATCAACAAGCGGTCTGTAGACAGGCTGACCGCAGCCAAGATGGTTGCGGCCGATTTTATCAACCGGCGTGTCGGCGACAGGGTGGGATTGATCCTGTTCGGAACCCAGGCTTATTTACAAACGCCGTTAACCTTCGACCGAAAAACGGTAATGACCTTATTGAATGAGGCGGTCATCGGTCTTGCCGGCGACAATACCGCGATAGGCGACGCGATCGGCTTGGCGGTCAAGCGTCTTAAAAGCGAGCAGGCCAACAGCCGGGTTTTGGTGTTGATGACCGACGGCGCCAATACCGCCGGCGAGGTTTCACCGTTAAAGGCCGCCGAATTGGCCGCAGCCAACCATCTGAAAATTTACACTATCGGCATAGGCGCGGATGAAATGATCGTGCGCAGTTTTTTCGGCAACCGCAAGATTAACCCGTCTGTCGACCTGGATGAAAAAACCTTGATCAAGATTGCCGAAAGCACCGGCGGCCAATACTACCGGGCCAGAAACACCGATGAGCTGAACAATATTTATATGAGGCTGGACGAGCTGGAACCGGTCGAAAAAGACAAACAATATTTCAGGCCCCGTAGCGAGCTGTATTACTGGCCATTGTCGCTGGCATTGGGTCTGGCGGCAGTCATTGCTTTGTCCAAAGTGAGGTTGTTATGAACCTGGCCGAATTCCATTTTATCAGGCCGTACTGGCTGCTGGCGGTTTTACCGTATCTGGCGATACTGGTGTTAATGCTAAGGAACAAGCTGAGTCAGGGCAACTGGTCGGCGGTATGCGATGCCGCATTATTGCCGTATCTGTTGCAGGAAAAGGCGGTCAACCAAAGCCGTTGGCCGATAACGGCCGGAGCCATCGCCGCGCTGCTGGCGATTATCGCGCTGGCCGGGCCAACCTGGGAACGGTTACCCTCACCGGTATTCAGGAATGACTCGGCCCTGGTGATTGCACTGGATTTGTCCCGGTCGATGGACGCCGCCGATATTAAGCCCAGCCGTTTGATTATGGCGCGCTACAAAATCGCCGATATTCTCAAACAGCGCAAAGACGGCCAGACCGCATTGTTGGTTTATGCCGGCGACGCCTTCACGGTAACGCCGCTGACCGACGATACCGAGACCATAGACAGTCAGTTATCGGCATTGAACACCGACATTATGCCCAGCCAGGGCAGTAATACCGCGGCGGCATTGGAAAAAGCCGTGGAGTTGTTCAAGCAGGCAGGCCTGCAAAAAGGCCGGATCTTGTTGGTTACCGATGGCGTTGATATGGATAAAACCTTAGCCGCAGTCAAAACACTGGATAAGTATCAGTTATCCATATTGGGTGTCGGAACCGATGACGGCGCACCGATCGCGCTGCCGGAGGGTGGATTTCTTAAAGATGAGCGAGGCAATATCGTAGTGCCCAAATTAAATTCCAGCGATCTGGAAAAACTGGCCCAGGCTGGGAATGGCGTTTACCAAACCATAACGGCCAATGATACGGACATTCAAACTGTGCTGGCCAGTATGGATAGATCGGTCCAGCAGCAGGGCAAGCAAAACGACAACCTGTTATTGGACCAGTGGGCGGACAAAGGGCCCTGGTTATTATTACTGGCCTTGCCTCTGGCCGCACTGACGTTCAGGAAAGGCCTGTTATGTTTTGCCTTATTGCTGATCTTGCCGCTGCCTAAAAACAGTTATGCGTTGGGTTGGCAGGACTTATGGCAGACCCAGGACCAGCAAGCGCAACAGGCTTATAAAAAGCAGGATTATGCCAAGGCGGCGGAGCAATTTGGAAATCCGGATTGGAAAGCGGCGGCGCAGTACAAGGCGGGCGAGTATGACAAGGCGCTGGAAAGCCTGAAAAGCAGCAAGTCCGCCAGCGGCGCTTACAATCAGGGTAATGCGCTGGCGAAAGCCGGTCAGTTGGAAGAAGCTATAAAAGCCTATGAAAAGGCCCTGGTAATTAACCCCAATGATGCGGACGCCAAACACAACAAGGATGTCGTAGAAAAGGAACTGGAAAAGCAAAAACAAGAGCAAAAGAAACAGGATCAGCAAAAAAAGGACGATAAACAACAATCCAAGGGAGATTCCGAGAAAAACAAGGAGGGTGAACAATCGGAAAAATCTGACGAACAAAAACAATCTGAGGAAAAGCCCGAGCAAAAACCTGAGCAAAAACAATCGGACCAACAGCAGTCTGAAGAAAAGCAGCAGCAAGATAAAGCTGAGGAAAAGAAGCCGGAAGCCGAAAAACCCCAGCAAGCCGAGCAGGGCAAAGACGACGCGAAGAAACAAGACAAACAGCAAGCGCCGGTCAAGGCCGAGCCAACGGATGAACAACAGCAAGCCAACGAGCAATGGCTCAAAAGAATTCCCGACGATCCGGCCGGGTTGTTAAAACGTAAATTTAAATATCAATACGGGCAGCGTGGCCGTCAGGAAAGCGGTGATACCGGTGGTTGGTAGGCAAAATCGGCATGTGGGCGCGAATGAATTCGCGCCCACAATAGGAACTTAAGTCGGTAAACATGTCACAAGATAAACAAACATGATCAATAATCAAATCGCCGTTTTCGGTGAAGCGCTGTTCGATCAATTTCCGGACGGTCAGCAAATATTAGGCGGTGCGCCTTTTAACGTGGCCTGGCATCTTCAGGCTTTTAATCAACGCCCGTGTTTTATCAGCCGGGTAGGCAATGATGTCTTGGGCGATAAAATCAGGCAGGCCATGCTGAATTGGGGCATGGCTGTTGAAAACCTGCAAACCGATCCCGATTATCCTACCGGAACGGTGCAGGTCACTATCAATAACGGCGACCCCGGCTATGATATTTTAGCCGAGCAGGCTTACGATTTTATTGCCGCGCAGCAGCCGGATGTCGACCGACGGTATCGCGTTATTTATCACGGCACTTTGGCCTTGCGTAATCGTACATCGGAACAGGCATTGCGGAATTTAACCGCGCGTCACCAAGGCAAGGTTTTTATCGATGTCAATTTGAGAGCGCCCTGGTGGCATAAAGAGACGGTCTATCAATGGCTCGACAAGGCACAATGGGTCAAGCTGAATGATGACGAGTTAATGCACTTGGCACCGCAACAAAATACAGTGCAAGATACGATGCGTTGGTTTCTGGCGCGACATGGGCTCGAAGTCCTGGTGGTCACTTGCGGCAGTCGAGGTGCGCTGGCAGTCAGTCAAGCCGGGGAATTTATTGAAGTTGTCCCGGTGGATGATTTAGCGATAGCCGATACCGTGGGTGCCGGTGATGCGTTTGCGGCGGTTCTGCTGCTGGGCATGCAGCATGGCTGGCCACTGCAACTGACTATGGAACGAGCGCAGTCGTTCGCGTCCGCTTTAGTAACTAAAAGAGGCGCAACAGTTCAGGATTTGAGTTTTTACCGGCCGTTTATAGACGCCTGGAATCTTGATTAATCTAAATGATGAAGCTATGAATATTATAAAAAAGTTGTTTTTTCTTCTGTTGCTGTTGAATTTGGTGCCCGGCAATGTATTCGCCGCACAAATCGGCGTGTCGTTCGACCGCAACCCGGTCAGCCTGGATGAATCTTTCCAGATCATTTTTACCGCCAACGACACGCCGGATAACGACCCGGATTTTGGCCCGCTGGAACAGGATTTCGAGATACTCGGCCAAAGCCAGAGCAGTAATTCGTCATGGATTAACGGACAGTCCAGCAAGACCATACAGTGGACGGTTAACGTCATGGCCAAGCATCCCGGCAGCCTGGTTGTTCCGGCGGTAAAGTTTGGCGATGATGTCAGTCAACCGGCAAGCATTCTGGTTACGCAGGCCACGGCCAATAAAGCCGTGGATACCGAGGACGATTTGTTTCTGGAGGTTGAGGCGACGCCGCAAAGCCCTTATGTGCAATCCCAGGTTCTCTATACCGTGCGCTTATATAGAAGAGTCGAGATCGCCCAGGCCAGCTTGAATGAGCCGGAGTTGAGCGATGCGGTGATTGAAAAACTGGGCGATGACAGTAATTATAATACCCAGATCAACGGCGTGAATTATCTGGTTACCGAGCGCAAGTATTCAATTTTTCCGCAAAAAAGCGGTTCTTTAACCATCAAACCCCTGATGTTAACGGCAGAGGTCGTGGCTAATACGCGTCCGAATTTTAATGGCTTTTTTAATTCGCAGATGACCAAAACCAAAAAGATTTCATCCAAATCGGTGACGCTGGATGTAAAACCGGCTCCGGCAACGTTTACCGGGAAGCACTGGCTTTCGGCGGAACAACTGGTTTTAAAGGAAGAATGGTCGGGCGATAACCAGCAAATGAAAGTCGGCGAGCCTTTGACCCGGACCTTGACGCTGCTGGCAAAAGGCACAACAGTCGGTCAGTTGCCCGAGATAAATATCGGCAAAATTGATGATCGGTTGAAAACCTATCCTGATCAGCCGGTGTTGCAGGAACAGAAAAAACCGGAAGGCTTGATTGCTTTCAGGGAAGAAAAAATAGCCATCATCCCCTCAAAAGCGGGCTTCTATAAATTACCGGCGATAGAAATTCCCTGGTTTAACAGCCAAAGCCAAAAAATGGAAATCGCCAAAATCCCGGAAACCGCCATCACGGCGCTTGATGCGGCGGGAACCCAACAAGCTCCTGTTACACCGGTGGCTCCGGCGGAGGTGCAACAACCGCAAAAAGCTGAACAATTGACGCCGATTAGCATCCCGCCACAACAACAAAATATCTGGTTGTGGGTTTCGGTGTTTCTGGCGTCAGGTTGGTTGGCGACGCTGGCCTATTTCCTGATTAAGCGATCGGCTAAAAAACCGGTTGCGGAAAAAAGTGAGCAGGAAATACGCTTGGAAGACAGCGTAAAAAGCCTGAAAAAAGCCTGTGCCGATAATAATGCCGCAGCAGCCAAAGATGCCTTGCTGGCATGGGGGCGGCAAAAGTATGGTGCGGCGAGTCTGGGCGCTATCGCCGAGCTAAGCGACGCAAGGTTAAGGGATGAAGTTCTGCATTTGAACCGGATTTTGTATAGTAGGGAACCCGATCAGTGGCAGGGCAAAAAGCTGTTTCAGGCGTTTGTGGAAAATAAAGCCAGGGAGAAAATAGCGGTTACGGACGATGATAAATTGGAACCGCTTTATCGGTTGTGATTATGTTTTAATTGCTAGTCCGGAGGGGAATTCGCTGTTGCGCATCATTCGTGATCGATGAGCCTCCTTACATCGGCAGCATTCTATAGTTAGCGCACCTTATCGCGTTACAGTTATTCGCCTTACAGAATTATACGTCGCCTTTGCGCTTTTTATTATGCTCGGGAAATGCATCTAGTAAACGGCTGCTTGGGGATAAAAGCGAATTGTTAATAATTTTCTCTTTGTACCCATCAGCACAATGGCATAAATACATTTGAATCCAAAATATTCTCTCGGGATTGATTTTTGCAGCCAATTGGCAATGCAGATGTCGCCTTACACTTTCATCCTCTTCTTCAATTATGATTTTCTCTATAGCTTGTAAAGTTACGCATTCATTATCATATCTGACATGCAAGCTAATCAGTGCACAAGATGCGTTTGTAAAAAAATCATTCTTAGGATTTACCTCTTTCATCCTTGCAAACTCTTTAAGAACCCGTTCTAAAAATTCTTCCTCATCTTTGCATGCCCCTGCAGAGTAGTCCTTATTTTTCAACTGAATATCTATGGCTTCAATATAGCTATTTATTAACTGCAGATTAAACTCATTCCTTTGGTGTTTTAGTTGTTGTTTATAACTTTCCTCTGAAAGTTTATATGTGTTGTTGGATATTTCTCTTTCAGACTTATTATGCTCAAGTGTTGTAAGAAGGGTAAAAGAAAGAATAACAAAACTAAGGCCTGATAGAACAACCCCAACGGTGCCGCCGATATATGACCCAAAACTTCCCCAATCACTATTGCCTGAAGAAAAAGAACTATTGAAATTATAAAAATAAAAAGCGAAAGGAATGGCCAAGAAAAACAAAGCCAAAATTGACAACGCGAGCATACGCCCTCTTCTTAAAATCAAATCGCTACTCCATCTATTTACTTTAAAAGCCCGCGTAGCTCCGGTTAGCGATAACGTAATCGGAGGAATGTTAGCTTCGGAATGTGCGATTAGCTTACGTAATCGCACCTACATTTTGAAAGACAGCTTGTTTGCCATTTACTGTCTCTGCAAAGTAAATTTTATTTGGCGGCAATGGGTCGAACCGAGACGGTCAATGCCTGATTCAGCTAGAAGTTCTCGGATCAAGTTCAAAACAACATTGTTCCTGCCTACATTGCCTTAAAATATTCCAGCGCCATAAACAGTGCGGCAATTGAACGGGCCTCGGTACATTCGCCGGTGGCTAACAATTCATTGATACGGCTTAATTTCCACGGAATAACTTCCAATTCTTCAGGTTCATCACCTTGCAGCTTTTCGGCATACAAATCCTGAGCGATGACAATCTCGGTCATGTGTTCCAGATAGGATGGTGCGATGGAAAAAGAGCTTAAGTGATACAGGCTTCTGGCGCCAAAGCCGACTTCTTCTTTAAGCTCACGGTTTGCGGCTTCCAGGAAGGATTCACCGGCGTCGGTCTTGCCCTTGGGCAAACCCAGCTCATAACGATGCACGCCGGCGGAGTATTCCCTGATCAACAATACCGTCTCGGCATCCAGCATCGGCACAATCAGCACCGCCCCGCCCGAGCCGCTTCGAGCCAAGCGTTCGTAATTGCGCAGCTGGCCATTGCTAAACTCAATATCCAGCGATTCAATGCGGAATAATCGGCTGGTAGCGATAGTTGTTTTGTTACGGATGGTTGGTTTTTCAGCCATTGTGCTATTTTATTAAGTATTTTTTACAAATATAACGCACTCTGATGATTGATTGGAAAAAAATTGATACCGTTTTGCTGGATATGGACGGAACGCTGCTGGATTTGAATTTCGATAATCATTTCTGGAAGGAGTTCGTTCCGCTTAAATTTGCCGAAAAACAGGGCTTGTCGATTGATGCTGCAAAGTTGCAGTTGCAGCCGCGCTTTAAAAGCATGGAAGGCAAGTTGGAATGGTATTGCCTGGATTACTGGAGCGATGTTTTAGAGCTGGATATTGCCGGATTGAAAGCGGAAATTTCCGGGTTAATCGCGGTATTGCCGCATGTCACGGAGTTTCTGGAAAAAGCGCATCAATCGCCCAAAAAGGTGTATTTAGTCACCAATGCGCATCGGGGCAGCCTGGGCCTTAAGATGGAAAAAACCTGCTTGCAGGCGTTTTTCGACGGCATTATCAGCTCCCATGATTTGGGGATTCCCAAGGAACACGCCGATTTTTGGCGGTTGCTGCAACAGCGCGTGCCGTTCGAAAAGCAAACCACGCTGTTGATCGATGACAGTCTGGCAGTACTCAATTCAGCCAGGCAGTTCGGTATAACGCATTTAATTTCGGTGAGCAGGCCCGATACCCAACTGCCTAAAAAAGAAATAACCGCTTATCCGGCTATTGAGGATTTTCGGGAGTTGATGACTGGGCTTTAGGTTTCCAGCTTTTATCCTGATTGGGACGTTTTCCCTGATACTCGGTTTTGATTTTTTCAGGTCTTCTTTCCGGTTTTACAATTTCAGCTAAAAGATCATCCGTAATGGGCAGAACCGGAATTTTCTGCTCAATGTACTCTTCGATATCCGGCATTGAATACGCATATTCCTCACAGATAAAACTGATCGCGACACCGCTGGCGCCAAAGCGCGC
>Ga0207975_100951_pt1 | contig 10538 bp, 5 predicted proteins | sample LakWasMe91_HOW11_2_FD_183913 | JGI IMG/M metagenome (GOLD analysis project Ga0207975, IMG submission 183913) | Freshwater sediment methanotrophic microbial communities from Lake Washington under simulated oxygen tension - Sediment Metagenome... | ecosystem: Environmental > Aquatic > Freshwater >...
GTAGCCCAGCACCTTGTCTTCGGCGTCCACGGCGGCCACGGAGTCTTCCAGGTCCAGGATGGTGGACAGGGCCGCTTCCAGCACCAGGTCGCTCACGCCCGCGGCATCGGACTGGCCGATGGGCGTGCTGCGATCGATCTGGATGTCCAGATGCAGGCCGTTGTGCTGCAGCAGCACCGACGACGGTGCGGCGGCATTGCCCTGGTAACCCTTGAATTGCGACGCGTCCTTGAGGCCCGTGGTGCTGCCGTTGGCGAGCGACACGACCAACTGGCCGCCTTCTACACGATAGCCGGTGGAGTCCTTGTGCGAGCCCGAGGCCAGGGGCGCCGTGTCATCCAGCACCTGGCGTGCAAACGCGATCACCTTGGCGCCGCGCACGGGGTTGTAGCCCTTGCCCTTTTCGGCGCCGTCAGTCTCGGGGATGGCATCCGTGCCATACAGCGCGTCATACAGGCTCCCCCAACGCGCGTTGGCGGCGTTGAGTGCATAGCGGGCATTCAGGATGGGCACCACCAGCTGGGGGCCAGCCTGCGTGGCCAGCTCGTCGTCCACGTTGGCGGTGGTGGCCTTCACGTCGGCAGGCTGGGGCACCAGGTAGCCGATCTTTTCCAGAAAGCCGCGGTAAGCCACCATGTCCTTGATGGGGCCGGGGTTGGCCTTGTGCCAGGTGTCCAGCTCGGTCTGCAGGCGGTCGCGCTCGGCCAGCAGGGCAATGTTGCGCGGGGCCATGTCCGACACGATGGCGTCAAAGCCCTTCCAGAAGGCGGTGGCGTCCACCCCCGTGCCGGGCAGCACCTTGTCTTCGACAAAGCGGTACAGGGAGGTGGCCACTTGCAGGCCGTGGACTTGGGTGCGTTCGGTCATGGGGTGCCTCAAGAAGAGTGGTGGAAACGGGGATCAATGAAAAACGGTGCCCGCAACGGCAGGCCATGGACAGACTGTATTGCAAATGTTTGCCCACATAAATACGCTGAAAATCTCTAAACCAGTGACTTTTACGCAAAACTGGTGACAGTCCGTAGTCACCCTGAATGGTGCTTTCGCCCGTTACCCACTACGCTGCGCGCACAACAAACCCACCGTGAGACAAACCCATGCAGGCACCCCTGGACGCCAGCGCGCTCAACGCGGCCCACAAGAACAAGATCGTGAGCGCCGCCGATGCCGTGCAGCTCATCCACGACGGCGACACCGTGGCCACGGGCGGCTTCGTGGGCATCGGCTTTGCCGAGAGCATTGCGGTGGCGCTGGCCCAGCGCTGGGAAACGACCCAAACCCCGCGCGACCTCACGCTGGTCTACGCCGCAGGCCAGGGCGACGGCAAGCAGCGGGGCCTCAACCACCTGGGCCACGCCGGCCTGCTCAAGCGCGTGATCGGCGGGCACTGGAGCCTGGTGCCCAGCATCCAGAAGCTGGCGGTGGACAACCAGATCGAGGCCTGGAACCTGCCCCAGGGCGTGATCACGCATTTGTTCCGCGACATCGCTGCAGGCAAGCCCGGCACGCTCACGAGCGTGGGCCTGGACACCTTTGTGGACCCGCGCCACGGAGGCGGCAAGCTCAATGCGCGCACCACCGAAGACCTGGTGCGCATCCTGCCCATCGACGGGCAGGACTACCTGTTCTACAAGGCCTTTCCGATCCAAGTGGGCATCATCCGCGCGACCACGGCCGACGCCGACGGCAACCTCACCATGGAGCGCGAGGCGCTCACGCTCGAAGCGCTGGCGATTGCCATGGCCGCGCGCAATTCGGGCGGCGTGGTCATCGCCCAGGTCGAGCGCATCGCCGAGCGCGGCACGCTCAACCCCCGGCAGGTGAAGGTGCCCGGCGTGCTGGTGGACGCCGTGGTGCTGGCCACCGAGCCCGCGCACCACCACCAGACCTTTGCCGAGCCCTACAGCGCCGCGTTTGCGGGCGAGCTGCGCGTGCCCATGGACACGCTGGAGGCGATGCCGCTGACCGAGCGCAAGATCATCGCCCGCCGCGCAGCGCTGGAGCTGCGGCCGCACCAGGTGGTCAACCTGGGCATCGGCATGCCCGAGGGTGTGGCCAATGTGGCGGCTGAAGAGCGCATCATCGACCTCGTCACGCTCACGGCCGAGCCAGGCGTGATCGGCGGCATCCCCGCCGGCGGGCTGAACTTTGGCGCTGCCGTGAACCCGCAGGCCATCATCGACCAGCCCAACCAGTTCGACTTCTACGACGGCGGGGGCCTCGACATCGCCATCCTGGGCCTGGCGCAGGCCGACCAGCACGGCAACCTCAACGTGAGCAAGTTCGGGCCGCGCCTGGCGGGTGCGGGCGGCTTCATCAACATCAGCCAGAACGCCAAGACCGTGGTGTTTGTTGGCACCTTCACGGCAGGCGCGCTGCAGGTGGAGGCGGTGGACGGCCACCTGCACATCCTGCACGAAGGCGGCGCGCGCAAGCTGGTGCGCGAAGTCGAGCACCGCACCTTCAGCGGCGCCGAAGCCCTGCGGCGCGGCCAGCGCGTGTTGTATGTGACCGAGCGCTGCGTGTTCCGCCTAGTGCCCTCGGGCGAGGTAGATGGCGGCGGTGCGCTGGAACTCATCGAGTTGGCGCCCGGCATCGACCTGCAGCGCGATGTGCTGGCCCACATGGCATTCACGCCGCGCATCAGCCCCGGCCTGCAGACCATGGACCTGCGCCTGTTCGAGCCCGGCCCGCTGGGCCTGCGCGAGCAGCTGCTCAACCGCCCGCTGGTGCAGCGCTTTGAGCTGGACGCCGCGCGCCAGCTGCTGCACATCGACTTCTCGGGGCTGCAGATCAACACCGCCAGCACCATCGACGCCATCGAGCAGGAGGTGCGCCGCCTGCTCGCCCCGCTCGCCGCACAGGGCGAGCGCGTGGGCGTGATCGTGAACTACGACCACTTCACCATCGCCCCCGACCTGGCCGACGCCTACACCGCCATGGTGCAGGGCCTCACGCGCGATCTCTACACCGAGGTCAAGCGCTATGGCACCGTGGGGTTCCTCAAGTCGCGCCTGGTGTGAAGTGGGGGTGATGCCAGTTCACTATCATTTATGTAGCTGCTAAAGCATATTCCACTAGCGCATGCGGCCTGTTTGGCTCTAAAACCGATCACAGACCGTGCCCAAGTCCGTCACCAGGCCCTTCTCCGCTTTATCCCCATAATCAGCGCCCATGGACAAACTCAAGGCCTTCGAATCGTTTGTGTCGGTGGCAACACGCGGCAGCCTCACCGCTGCGGCCAAGGCCGAGGGCGTAGCGCCGGCCATCATGGGGCGGAGGCTCGATGCGCTGGAAGAACACCTGGGCGTGAAGTTGCTGGTGCGCACCACGCGCCGCATCAGCCTCACGCACGAGGGCAGTGCGTTTCTGGAAGACTGCCAGCGCCTGTTGTCCGACGTGGCCAACGCCGAGGCCAGCGTGTCCGAAGGGGGCGTCAAGGCCACGGGCCATTTGCGCATCACCGCACCGGCCGGCTTTGGCCGCCGCCATGTGGCACCGCTGGTGCCACGTTTTCGCACCGCCCACCCGGACGTGACCATCTCGCTCAACCTCAGCGACCGCGTGGTGGACCTGGCGGGCGAGGGCTATGACTGCGCCGTGCGCGTGGGCGACCTGCCCGACTCGTCGCTGGTGAGCGTGCGCATTGCCGACAACCGCCGCCTGTGCGTGGCCACACCCGCCTACCTGCAGCGCCACGGCACGCCGCGCCACCCCAGCGAGCTGGTGCAGCACGACTGCCTCACGCTGTCGAGCGAGGCATCGCAAACACGGGGCTGGGCGTTCCGCATGCCGGTCGAAGGCGGTGGCACCGAGGTCATCCACCTCAAGCCCGGCGGCCCGCTCGATTGCTCGGACGGGCAGGTGCTGCACGACTGGTGCCTGGCGGGCTACGGCATTGCCTGGCGCAGCACCTGGGAGGTGGAGGCCGAGATCGCCGCCGGGCGCCTAGTGGAGGTGCTGCACGATTTTGCGGCGCCGCCCAACGGCATCTATGTGGTGTTTCCGCAGCGCAAGCACATGCCGCTGCGGGTGCGGCTGTGGATCGAACACCTCAAGCACCAGTACGCACAGCCCGCGTTCTGGAAAGGCCCGCAGGCCGGCGGTTGATAGCCCCCGTGGCAGACTGCACAACACTCCATGTCCACCGCGCCCACACTCCTCGTTGCTGACGACCACCCGCTGTTCCGTGCGGCTGTGCTGCACGTGCTGCGCGAGCGGCTGCCGCAGTTCCGTACGCTGGAGGCGGCCAGCGCCGCCACGCTGGGCCAGGCGTTGCAGGACCACCCCGAGGTCGAGCTGGTGCTGCTGGACCTGAGCATGCCCGGCACGCGCGGCTTCTCGGCCCTGCTGCATGTGCGCGGCGAATACCCCGAGCTGCCCGTGGTCATCATCTCTTCCAACGACCACCCCCGCGTCATCCGCCGCGCGCAGCAGTTTGGTGCTGCGGGCTTCATCCCCAAGTCCGCGCCCGCCGACGCCATGGGCGACGCCATCCAGGCCGTGCTGGATGGCGGCAGCTGGTTCCCGCCCATGGCGGCCGAGCGCTCCGAGGCCGACGCTGAACTGGCCGCGCGGCTGGCACAGCTCACGCCCCAGCAGTTCCGCGTGCTGCTCTGCCTGGCCGATGGTTTGCTCAACAAGCAGATCGCGGCCACGCTGGGTCTGGCCGAGAACACCGTCAAGGTGCATGTCACCGCCATCCTGAAAAAGCTGGAGTGCTACAGCCGCACGCAGGCGGCTGTGCTGGTCAAAAGCCTGGAGGCGGAGGGAGTGGAGCCGGATTGAAGGGGCGGTTTTGAGAAAAATAGGCGCTTGCGCTTGTTAGATATGCGCAAGTAGCTATGAAAAGAGGAGTGAGGGAATGGATTACCCAGCGCTGCAAGCCCGGCTGCGCAGTTTTGCTGCAGCTCGGGACTGGCAGTCTCGCCACACACCTAAGAACCTGGCCATGGCGCTGACGGTGGAGTCGGCGGGGCTGCTGGAGATGTTCCAGTGGACAACGTTGAGCGAATCGCGCGGCGTGGTGCGCGACCCTGCCCACAAAGAGCGCGTGGCCCATGGGATTGCCGACGTGCTGCTGTGTCTGCTGCAAATGGCAGACCAGGCGGGGGTAGACCTTCCAGAGGCCGTGGAGCAAACGTTGCGTGCGAAGGCGCTTGAACACCCACCCAAGCACCCGGAGCTGGAACCTCGGATGCCCAACGCCGCCGTGGCTGTCATGCCGGCACCTACAGCCCCCAGGGTGCACCTGCTCGTTGATTGGGAAAACGTGCAGCCTAAGGGCGATGAACTCAAAGCATTGGTGCCAGAGGGCACAGATGTGTGGCTGTTCCATGGCCCGCATCAGGCGGTGGACGCTTCGGGGCATCAGCAGGTTTATGGAGCAGAGCAGGTGACGCAGATCCCGAGAACGGGCTCGGGCAGGAACGCGCTGGATTTCCAGCTGGCTTACTACGTCGGGTATATCTCAGCCCGTCAGCCGGAGGGCACGTTTGTGGTCGTCTCAAACGACCAGGGGTATGAACCCATGTTGGAGCATGCGAGGGAACTGGGGTTTCATGCGCAGCGGTGTGGGTTCCGCAGAATGCCGACACCGCCCGCCGCACCCCCAGCGCTGAAGTCCGCGCCCTTGCTGCAGCCAAAGCCCCCGTCGGCGGCGAGCCCTGCGGTGGAGGTGACGGTCAGGACCACCTCAAAAGCAGCAGCACAGCCTTCGCTTGCAAAAGTTGCCCCAACCCGCACCCAGGCCACGCGGGCAGACATGCAGCAACTGCTGGCCCAGCTGGATGGGCTGGCGTCACCCCAGCGCCCCGCGCAGAAGGATGCGCTGTTGGTGCTGCTCCAAAGTTGGTTGGGCGAGCCCAGCGCACGGTCGCCGCGCACATCCCACGCATTGGCACAGTTGCAAGCGCGAAAGCGGGTGGTGGTCAAGGGCGATGCTGTGTCCTATCCGCCCGTGGTGGCGGCCCAGCCCGTGGCGAAAAATTCCGCCGCTAAGACGGCTCCTTCAAAGACAGGGACTGCAAAGAAAGCCTCCGCTTCCAAAGCGCCCGCACAACTGCCGGTGCCGAAGAAATCCGCCGTCTCAGCCCCATCCAAGCCATCCGTCCCCGCCGTTGGCAAGACCGCAGCAAAGACTGCGCAACCCCCCACCGCAGCCCAGGTGGCGCGGGCAGTGCTGGCCAGTCTTCAGAAGATGACCGCGAACAAGCCTCGGCAACGAACTGGTTTGCTCAAGCACATTCAGACCCAGGCCGCGCGGTCAGAAGACCCGGCGGCCATGGCGCAGCGTGTGCTGAGCCTGCTGGAGGCGCGCAAGGACGTGGTCACTGCATCGGATGGCAAAGGAATTACCTACTTGGCAGTGAAATAGGTGCTTGGCGCTTGCCCATCAAGCGCCTCAAGCTATCAAAAATGCAGCTTTAAGGCGTGCCTTGCTGCAACCTCAGCAGCGTCTGGCTCACCAGCGCCCGCAGTGCAGGCGCGCGCACCGGCTTGGCCAGAAAGCCCCAGCCGCGTTCGGCGGCCTGGCGGCGCAGGGTGGCATCGCGCTCGGCGGTGACCAGGATCACGGCGGGTGTCTGGCCCCAGCGCTGGCACAGCTGCGCGAACACTTCGGGGCCGTGGAGGCCGGCGCCCAGGTGCACGTCCAGCAGCACCAGCTGCGGCGCCTGGCCGGGCTGGGCGGCGGCCAGGGCCTCGGGCGCGCCAGCGGCCAGTGGCACCGTGCAGCCCCAGCGCTGCAGCAGAGCCTGCGTGGCGGCGCAGGTAGGGCCGTCGTCATCAATCACCCAGGCGCTGCTGCCTTGCAGGGGGGCGTCGTCGGCGGGTTGCTGCGTGGTGGCGGGGGGCGCAGCCTGCTGCGCGGCGGCGGGGTTGCCCAGCGGCACACACACCCAGAACACGCTGCCGCGCCCCAGTTGCGAGCGCAGGCCGATCTCGTGCCCCAGCAAGCGGCCCAGGCGTTCGACGATGGCCAGGCCCAGGCCTGCGCCCCGGTCGTCAGCGCGGCCTTCGTCCAGGCGGCGGAATTCTTCAAAGATCTCGCGCTGCAATGCCTCGGGGATGCCAGGGCCCTGGTCGTGCACCTCGATGCGCAGGTGGTCGCCCACCCTGCGGCAGCCCACCACGATGCGCCCGCGCCGGCTGTAGCGGATGGCGTTGGAGACAAAGTTCTGCAGGATGCGGCGCAGCAGGTTGTCGTCGGTGCGGACCACGGCGCGCGTGGGCACGCAGCGCAGTTGCAGGCCCTGGCTTTCAGCCAGCACGCCAAAGTTGTGGCCCAGCACCTGTAGCAGGGGCCCCAGGGCCACGTCGTGGATGTGCACATCGAACTGGCCCGACTCCATGCGCGAGATGTCGAGCAGGCTGTTGAGGATGGCGTCCTGCGCGGCCAGGGCGCCGTCGATGCTGTCCACGGCGTGCCGTTCGGCGTCGCCTGGCAGATGGCTGCGCAGCAGCGAGGTGAACATGCGTGCGGCGTTCAGGGGCTGCAGCAGGTCGTGCACGGCGGCGGCCACAAAGCGGGTTTTGGAGCGGTTGGCCTGCTCGGCCTCGCGCCGCGCGGCGTCCAGGTCGCGGGTGCGGTCGGCCACGCGCTGCTCCAGTGCGTCGGCCAGCGATCGCAGCTCGCGTGCGGCGTTCTTGTAGCTGGTGATGTCGGCGTAGCTGGTCACAAAACCGCCCTCGGGCAACGGGTTGCCCCGGATCTCCAGCACCGTGCCGTCGCCCTTGGCGCTTTCGTGCAGGTGGGGCTGGCCGCTGCGCAGGTGCGCCAGGCGCCGCGCGATGGCTTCTTCCACCGGGCCCGGCCCCAGCAGCCCCCGGCGGGCGTTGTGGCGCAGCAGGTCTTCGATGGGCCGGCCCACCTGCATCAGGTCGCCGGGGTAGCGAAACAGCTGCACGTAGCGCGAGTTCCAGGCCACCAGGTGCAGCCCGGCGTCGATGATGACCACGCCCTGGGGCAGGTGCTCCAGGCTGCGCGAGAGGCCCGTGTCGGTCTGTTGCGCGGCCTGCTGCGCCGCCTGCACGATGCCGTCCTGCGCGGTGCGCAACTCCTGCGCGTGCTGTTGCAGCACGGTCTCCAGCTCCTGGCGGCTGCGTTGGCGCAGGCGGGCCAGGCGCTGGCGCTGCCGCACAAACAGCACCAGCAGCGACAGGGCCAGCCAGCCGCCGCCCCCGGCTGCGGCCGCCCAGCGGCTGTCGGCAATGCTGCTGTGGGTGGTGTGCACCAGGTGCAGTTGCCAGGGCGTGCCGGGCAGGGGCTGGGTCAGCCACAGCATGCGGCCGGGCGGGGCGGGCATGTCGGCGGACGGTTGCACACGCACCAGCCGCCCGCCGTTGTCCAGGCGGTCGTCCACGCGGACGTCGAGCGGGCGCAGCGGCTGGTCGGAGTACTGCCGGGTGGCGTTCAGCTCGCGGCGCTCTTCGTCGTCCAGCGGCTCCAGCAGGCGGTAGCGCCATGCGTCCTGGCTGGCGAGAAAGACCACACCATGCGCGTCCGACGCCAGCACGATGTCGGGTGTCTGCAGCCATTCGCGCTCCAGCTCCTGCAGCGCAATCTTGATGGCCACCAGCCCCAGGATGTGGCCGCTGTCGTCACGGATGGCCTGCGACAGGAAGTAGCCCGGCTCGCCCGTGGTCACGCCAATGCCGTAGAAGCTTCCGCGCCCCTGGGCCAGGGCCTGCTGCACATAGGGGCGAAAGCTGTAGTCCACGCCCACGTTGCTGGTGGCCGTGCGCCAGTTGCTGGCGGCCACGGCCAGGCCGTCGCGGTCGAGCAGGGTGAGGGTGGAGGACTGGCTGGCGCCGTTGGCCTGCTCCAGCTTGCGGTTGAGCTGCGCTATCTCGTCGGTGCTCAGGGTGCGGCGCAGGGCGTCCTGCAACTGCGCGTCCAGGGCCAGCACCTCGGGCAGGGTGCGGTAGCGGTCGATGCGCTGGGCCAGCGTCTGCCCGTACAGGGCCAGCTGGCGCTGCACGCTCTCGCTTTCGTCCAGCAAGGACCGGTGCCAGGCCCACTGGCCGGCCGCGAACATGCTGGCCACCGTGCCTGCTAGCAGGATGAGCAGCGTCCAGAACGGGCGAAGGCGGGGCGTGGGCATGAAAAAACGGAGTTCTGAAACCAGTCTGGTGCAGGTGGGGAGTGTGCCGCACCGGTTCCAGGGGGCTCCAAGGTCTAGGTAGTTACCCTTATGGTGCGCCGATGTTCTCCTCTGGGGCGTTGGGCGACTAATACCAATAGGTTATCGGCTGAAACAGAGTGCAGCGGTACAAACGGCACCCTTGACGCGCGCCGGAGGCACCCCGGTGGTGCAGACCCGTGACCCCAGGAGACCCGTTCCATGCACAACCATTCCGCTCCCGCAGCTTCGACCTTGAAGCTGCCTTTCTATCGGCAACTGTACTTCCAGGTGGTGTTCGCCATCGTCCTGGGCGTTCTGCTGGGCCATTTCGAGCCGTCCTACGGCGAGGCGCTCAAGCCGCTGGGTGACGCGTTCATCAAGCTGGTCAAGATGATCATCGCTCCGGTGATCTTCCTGACCATCGTGACCGGCATCGCTGGCATGTCGCAGCTCTCCACCGTGGGCCGCGTGTTCGGCAAGGCCATGGCGTACTTCCTGTTCTTCTCCACGCTGGCCCTGGTGGTGGGCCTGGTGGTGGCCAACGTGGTGCAGCCCGGCGCGGGCATGAACATCAATGTGGCCGACCTGGACCAGACGGCTGTGAAGGGCTACGTGGCCAAGTCGCACGAGATGACGCTCACGGGCTTTGCGATGGACATCATCCCCAAGACGCTGGTGAGCCCGTTTGTGGGCGACAACATCCTGCAGGTGCTGCTGGTGGCCGTGCTGTTCGGCATTGGCCTGGCCATGGTGGGTGAGGCAGGCCGTCCGGTGCTGAACTTTCTGGACGCGCTGACGACGCCAGTGTTCAAGGTGGTGGGCATCGTGATGAAGGCCGCGCCCCTGGGTGCGTTTGGTGCCATGGCGTTCACCATTGGCAAGTTTGGCCTGGGCTCACTGGTCAATCTGGCCTGGCTGGTGGGTTCGTTCTACATCACCTCGCTGCTGTTTGTGGTGGTGATCCTGGGCTTTGTGGCGCGCCTGTGTGGCTTCTCGGTGTTCAAGCTGATCCGCTACCTCAAGGCTGAGCTGATGCTGGTGCTGGGCACGTCTTCGTCTGAATCGGCCCTGCCGTCGCTGATGGAAAAGATGGAAAAGGCCGGTTGCAGCAAGTCGGTGGTGGGCCTCGTGGTGCCCACGGGCTACTCGTTCAACCTGGACGGCACCAACATCTACATGACGCTGGCCGCGCTGTTCATCGCCCAGGCCACCAACACCGAGCTGACGCTGGGCCACCAGGTGGCGCTGTTGCTGGTGGCGATGCTGTCGTCCAAGGGCGCAGCGGGTGTGACGGGCGCGGGCTTCATCACCCTGGCCGCCACCCTGGCCGTGGTGCCCGAAGTGCCCGTGGCCGGCATGGCGCTGATTCTGGGCGTGGACCGCTTCATGAGCGAATGCCGATCGCTGACGAAC
>Ga0207975_100962_pt1 | contig 10446 bp, 7 predicted proteins | sample LakWasMe91_HOW11_2_FD_183913 | JGI IMG/M metagenome (GOLD analysis project Ga0207975, IMG submission 183913) | Freshwater sediment methanotrophic microbial communities from Lake Washington under simulated oxygen tension - Sediment Metagenome... | ecosystem: Environmental > Aquatic > Freshwater >...
GCAACACCTGCCAGCAGCAAATTAGGGGACACCCACTTATCGATAAGAAACTAAGGGACACCAGAAACTAAGGGCCCAATGCCGTTTTAAAAACTAAAGCACAAATTAGGGGACACCCACTTATCGACGCACGATTACCCGGCATCAAGGCCGGTGCCCGCGATGTCGGCGACAGTCCGAACACCAGCCCACCCGCAACACCTGCCAGCAGCAAATTAGGGGACACCCACTTATCGATAAGAAACTAAGGGACACCAGAAACTAAGGGCCCAATGCCGTTTTAAAAACTAAAGCACAAATTAGGGGACACCCACTTATCACGCACGATTACCCGGCATCAAGGTCGGTGCCTGCAAAAACTAAAGGACATCCACTTATCGACGCACGATTACCCGGCATCAAGGTCGGTGGCTGCAATGTCGGCGACAGTCCGAACACCAGTCCACCCGCAGCATCCCGCCAACCGGAGGTCCGCCATGACGCGTCCCCGTTCCACACTGATCAGCTTGAGCGACACCGCGTGGTACCACTGCGTGTCGCGTTGCGTGCGCCGTGCGTTCTTGTGCGGCGAGGACAGCGCGACCGGCATGGACTTCAACCACCGGCGCGGCTGGATCGCCACCCGCATCAAGGAGCTCGCCCACCTCTTTGCCATTGACGTGGCCGCGTACGCGGTCATGAGCAACCACTACCATCTGGTGGCCCACGTCGACCAACAACGCGCACTTGCCTGGAGCGCAGACGAGGTGCTGGTCCGCTGGACCCAGCTTTTCACCGGGCCGCTGCTCGTGGTCCGTTATCTTTCGCCAGCACGCGATCAGATGGACCAGGCTGAAATTGCCGCAGTGCTCAAACTGGCCGAGACTTACCGCGCCCGGCTGCACGATCTGTCGTGGTTCATGCGCATGCTCAACGAGCCGCTGGCCCGCCAGGCCAATGCGGAAGACGACTGCACCGGACGTTTTTGGGAGGGGCGCTTCAAAAGCCAGGCGCTGCTCGATGACCGGGCGCTGCTTGCGGCAATGGCGTATGTGGACCTGAACCCGGTGCGCGCCGGCATGGCCCCAACGCCGGAAGCGGCGGACTACACCTCGATCCAGGAGCGGCTGGGACGGGCACCGGCAGCGCCGCCGGCAGCGTCAGCGCCACCGGCCGCAGCGTTGCCCGCGCCTGCGCCGCAAGCGCCATTGATGCCTTTCGATGCCACCGGCCGCACGCCGTGGGCGATCCCATTCGGGTTCGAGGACTATGTGGCGCTGGTGGAGTGGACCGGCCATGCGGTGCATCCGGCAAAGCGTGGATTCATCGGGCCGGATGAGCCGGCAATCCTGGCGCGCCTGGAGATCGATAGTGACGCGTTCATTAGCCTTTCCGGACACTTCCTGCAGGAGTTCGGCAGTGCCGTTGGCGCCCCGGCCCAGCTGATTGAATTGTGCGAACGCCGGCAGACCAGGTTTTTGCGCGGCATGCGCGCCGCCAGGCAGGTGTTTCGAGCGTGTGGACAGCGAGCTGTAGCGTAGGCAGAACGGTGGCGACGAGGAGGCGATTGCCGCTACCCGAAAAACTAAGCGAAAAACTAAGGGACACCTACTTATCGACGCAACCAAAAGATGGCACGCAGCTTTTTAACCGCCCTTATCTGTTCGGCGCACTGGCTGGCAAATGCGAGTTCTGCTCACGCCATCGAGCGAAGGCCAGTATCGAGACCACATCGACAAGCTAAATGATGCGACGGGACTGGTGTCCATGTTCAGCAATTTGCCACAGTGCCCGTGGAAGCATTGTCAACCGGTCCTCGCCGCGATTGCTTTGAGGAATCGCAATCTCCAGTCACTGAAACTCGATATCCTTCACAGTCAATAGGGCGTTTGGCCGTTAGCTCAATGGCAGGGAGTGAAATCCAAACGGGGCCGAGCTTGCCGAAGGATTAACCAAATTCGTTTATTAGCCGCCCGGCTGTGTAAATAGCCGAGCGTATAAGTAGAATTAGGGGCTATCGCGGTCGTCAAATCACAAGATACAGGTAAATTTGGCTGTCTTAAGGGGGGCTCATGAACAAAACTATTATGAATTTAGCTGCAGTCATAATTGGATTAGTAATAAGTGGTGCGCCTGCGAAAGCCGGCCCTGCCACAGATGCGTTAAGTGCCTGCTTGGCTGATAGTACAACAGGTAAAGATCGCAAGGACATGGCGCGCTGGGTTTTTGTTGGGATGGCAACTCACCCTGATATAAAGGAACTTTCCAATGTAACAGAAACGAACCGCGATGAACTTGATAGGATCGTGGCTACGCTGTTCACGAAGCTAATAGCAGAAAAGTGTCCAGCGCAAGCAAAACTGGCAATGAAGAAAGATGGGGATGTGGCATTTAGAGTCGCATTTAAAATTATCGGCGAGTTGGCTATGCAGGAATTAATGTCCAATTCAAGAGTAGGTGCCTCTTTTAATAATTTCACCAAATACTTGGATCGGAATAAAATAAATATTATATTTTCAGAAAAATAACTTCGAATGCAAGGGACACCCACTTATCGCCGCAGACAGAAACTAAGGGACACCCACTTATCGCCGCACGATTAGCCGGCATCAAGGCCAGTGGCTGTGATGTCGGCGACAGTCCGGACACCAGTCCACCCGCAGCACCACCAATCGGAGGTCCGTCATGACGCGTCCCCGTTCCACACTGATCAGCTTGAGCGACACCGCGTGGTACCACTGCGTGTCGCGTTGCGTGCACCGCGCGTTCTCGTGCGGCGAGGGATGGCGAGCAATCAGGACCGGGAGAGATTGTCTTGCTGTTATGTAAAAAATATCGGATAATTAAGAACAAAATAATTCGTTTTCATGAAAGTGGCATTTTGTTTTCGATGCGGGTGGAGGGCGATCTGCATCGCTACACTTATCGCGCAGGCCCCCGGCAGTCGCGGCAACTGGCCAATGCGCTGGCCGCGCTCGGCGCGAAGATGGGCCACCGTGTAGCAACCCCGGTGTGGAACGGTGTCCGTCACCTGGAAACCCACTATGCCGTGTCCGGTTCAGGAGCGGTCCTGCATACCATCAACCCGCGCCTGTTTGAGGAACCGATCGTCTACATCGCCAACCATGCCGAAGACCAATTTCTCGCGGACGAATATCGTTCAAAAGAGTTCCGCAACGTCATCGACAAGAACTTCGAGGGTTTCGTGAAACCGCTCTATCAACGCTAACTTAACACACCGATTCCCTATCATTATGAAACTTGAAACCATCGCAGTACACGGCGGCTATTCCCCCGATCCGACCACCAAGGCAGTGGCCGTTCCCATTTACCAGACTGCCGCCTACGCCTTTGACAATACACAGCATGGTGCGGACCTGTTCGATTTAAAAGTGCCGGGAAATATCTACACCCGCATCATGAACCCAACCCAGGACGTGCTCGAACAGCGCGTCGCCGCGCTCGAAGGCGGCATCGGCGCGCTGGCGCTGGCGTCGGGCCAGGCCGCCGTCACTTATGCAATCATGACGATCGCGGAAGCGGGCGACAATATCGTTTCCGCATCGACGCTGTACGGCGGAACCTACAATCTGTTGGCGCACACGCTGCCGCAGTTCGGTATCGACACCCGCTTTGCCGATTACCGCGACCCGGCCGCATTCGCGAGCCTGATCGACGAGAAGACCAAGGCGATCTTCGTCGAGTCGATCGGCAACCCGCTGGGCAATATCACCGACTTCGAAAAGCTCGCGGCGATCGCGCACAAGCATGGCGTGCCTTTGATTGTCGATAATACGGTGGCAACGCCATATCTGCTGCGCCCGTTCGAACATGGGGCCGATATCGTGGTCCATTCGCTGACCAAGTATCTTGGCGGACACGGCAATTCGCTCGGCGGCGCCATTGTCGATTCCGGCAAGTTCCCATGGGCCGAGCACAAGAACAGATTCAAGCGCCTCAACGAACCGGATGTGTCGTATCACGGCGTGGTGTACACCGAAGCGTTCGGCGCGGGCGCGTACATCGGCCGCGCGCGCGTTGTTCCGTTGCGCAATACCGGCGCGGCGATCTCGCCGTTCAACGCATTCCTGATCCTGCAGGGCATCGAAACGCTGGCCTTGCGCATGGATCGCATCACGGAAAACGCATTGAGCGTGGCGCAATTCCTCGACCGGCACAAGAATGTGAAGTGGGTCAACTATGCCGGCTTGCCGGAACACCGCGATCACGCGCTTGCCGTGAAATATATGGGGGGGCGGCCGTCAGGCTTGCTCACTTTCGGTGTCGAAGGGGGCCGGGAGGGCGGCGCCCGCTTCCAGGATGCGTTGAAATTGTTCACCCGCCTGGTCAATATCGGCGATGCAAAATCGCTGGCCTGCCATCCGGCATCGACCACCCATCGCCAATTGAGCCCCGACGAGCTGGCCAACGCGGGCGTCACCGAGGATACGGTGCGCCTGTCGGTCGGCATCGAGCATATCGATGACTTGCTGGCCGATCTCGATCAGGCGCTCGCTGCCGTTTGAATTGCACGATGGCGATCCTTAATCTGACGCATCTTCTCTAGACACGTCTCAGGCGGCTGTCGTGATGTCCGGCGCCGCCCAAGCAGCCCAAGCCGGTGCCGACCTAAGGCGACCTAAGGCGACCTAAGGGACACCAACTTATCGACGCACGATTTACTTATCGATGCACGATTGCCCGGCATCGAGGCCGGTGCCCGCGATGTCAGCGACAGTCCAAACACCAGCCCACCCGACGCGTCCCCGTTCCACACTGATCAGCGTGAGCGACACCGCGTGGTACCACTAGGTGTCGCGTTGCGTACGGCGCGCGTTCTTGTGCGGCGAGGACAGCGCGATCGGCATGGACTTCAACCACCGGCGCGGCTGAATCGCCAACCGCATCAAGGAGCCCGCCCACCTCTTTGCTATTGACGTGGCCGCGTAAAAAAACTAAAAAAACTAAGGGACACCCACTTATCGATACGCACGCTTACCTTGCATCAAGGTCGGTGCCCTCAACGACCAGAAAAAGGAAAACGAGGGTACACCCACTATCGCGAAGCTCGGCTTCGCGTTCCTCCTGTGTCGCCACAAACTAAGGGACGCCCACGTATCGACGCAGCCGGAAGCATGCCCCCTGTTCGGTTCTTCGCCTTCAAGGTTCCACCAATAGGTCTAGCAAGCGATCCAGCGCATGCTGATATCGTTCTCGCATGGATTCGGCTTGCTTTTGATCCCCTTTGGCCGTGGTGAGAGCCAGACCACTGCCATGTGCATGGTCCACCAGAATGTCGCGCCAAAGAATGTGCTCGGCTGTGATCTCTGCCAGCAGCGAGGTCAGGCGGTCGGTGATCTGGCGGCTCACCCCGGCAAACGCCCCCGGTTCGGCAAAGATAGCCAGCGTTAGCTGCGGATGCCTCCCGACGGCGTTGTGATAGCGGGTCAGAATCGCCCGAACTTCCGTCCGGTGATCTGCTGGGCTGCCTGTCGTCTCCAGCACCTCGGCATACACCCGGTCCGATAGTGCCCGCAGCAACCCGGTGCGATTTTCCACGTGGTGATAAAGACTCATCGGAGTGACGCCCAGCCGAATGGCAAGCGCGCGCATCGTCAACCCTTGCCCGCCACCTTCATCCAACAGAGTCAGCGCGGCGGTCAGGATGTCGTCGCGCTCCACTCCCTTCCCTCGGGCTGGCCGACCTCGCGGTCGGGTCATGGGACCAGCCGATAGGTGGTTTGCACCAGACCTGAAGGGAAGCTGCGGCTCGATACCAGTGCCAGATCAATGTCCTGCGGCAGTGGCCCAAAGAGCCGCCGTCCAGACCCGATCAGAACAGGAACAGTTGTAATTACCATGTCATTGATCAGCCCATCGCGCAGGAACGACTGCACCAGTTGCCCTCCATCGACATAAACCCGGTGCACGTTTTGCCGTGTCAGTTCCTCCAACGCGTCCTTTGGTGCGAGATTGGAGAAGCGGACCTTTCCTTTCAGCGCCTCGGGCACCAGCGTGCCGGCAAGTTGTTTGGACAGTACGAGGACGGGTCGGTCGTAGGGCCACTTGTCAAAGGTTACAACCTTTTCATAGCTCCCCCGACCCATCACGATCATGTCTTTGTCGGCGATGAAATCTGAGTAGCCGTGGTCCTCGGTTGGGTCATCGCGCTGCAGAAGCCAGTCGATGTCGCCATCGGCCCGAGCGATGAAGCCATCCAAACTGATGGCGATAAACACATGTGCGGTGATCATTGGATGTTCCTTATTTATACAATGTATATATTTTCATCCAAACACGGCCCGAACACAAGGCTTCCCAGCACCGCAAGCGCTGACGACGCTCATCTAACAGGCTGCCATCTACTGCTCGAGAAAGCTAAAAGAAAGTTTAGAAAGCAAAGGAACACCCATTTATCGACAAACTAGGGGACATCCACTTATCGCACTTGAAAGGCGGCAAAGCGTTATCGGGCCGCGGCAATGATCTGCCCCAAAGTTGCCACAGCATCCTCCGCGCGGGCGTCCCACAGGTGCCCGTAATTAAGGCGCAGACAATTCGCAAACGCAGGCTGCGGTGAAAAGATCGGCCCGGGTGCAACGCTGATCGCGCGTGTCAGTGCGGCCCGGTGCACGGCGAGTGCGTCCACGCCATCTGGCAATTCCACCCATAGAAAGTACCCGCCCTTGGGCCGGGTGACGCGCGTGCCGGCCGGGAAGTGGCGGGCCACCGCATCCATGAACGCGGCCTGTCGACAAACTAGGGGACATCCACTTATCGCACTTGAAAGGCGGCAAAGCGTTATCGGGCCGCGGCAATGATCTGCCCCAAAGTTGCCACAGCATCCTCCGCGCGGGCGTCCCACAGGTGCCCGTAATTAAGGCGCAGACAATTCGCAAACGCAGGCTGCGGTGAAAAGATCGGCCCGGGCGCGACGCTGATCGCGCGTGTCAGTGCGGCCCGGTGCACGGTGAGTGCGTCCACGCCATCTGGCAATTCCACCCATAGAAAGTACCCGCCCTTGGGCCGGGTGACGCGCGTGCCGGCCGGGAAGTGGCGGGCCACCGCGTCCATGAACGCGGCCTGTTGCGCCGCCAGCTTGTGGCGCAGGATGCGCAGGTGGCGGTCGTAGCCGCCTTTTTCCAGGTACAGCGCCAGCGCACCCTGGGCAGGTGCGCAGGTGGTCAGGCTGGTGGTCAGCTTGTGGCGTGCCACCTGCCGTGCGAAGCGCCCGGCGGCGACCCAGCCAATCCGGTAGCCCGGCGCCAGGCACTTGGAAAACGAGGAGCAGTGCATCACCAGTCCTTCGGTGTCGAACGACTTGGCCGGTGCCGGGCGCTTGTCGCCGAAATACAGTTCGCCATACACGTCGTCTTCAATCAGGGGGACCTGGTAGCGCGTCAATAGCCGCACAAGGTCCCGCTTTTTCTCATCCGGCATCATGCTGCCGAGGGGGTTCTGGAAGTTCGTCATCAGCCAGCAGGCTTTCGGGCGATGGCGCTCCAGCGCGCGCTCGGCTGCGGCCAGGTCCATCCCTTCGCGCGGATGGGTCGGCACGGCGATCGCCTCCAGCCCCTGTCGCTCGATCGCTTGCAGCGAGCCATAAAAGGCGGGCGATTCGATCAGCACCGAGTCGCCGGGGCGCGTTACCGCCATCAGGCACAGGTTCAGCGCTTCCAGCGCGCCGTTGGTCACGATGATGTCGTCCGCGTTCACCTGCAGACCGTCAATCAGGTAGCGCAGTGCAAGCTGGCGGCGCAGGCGCGCGTCGCCGGGCGTCAGGTCGTCCACGCTTGCCCATGGGTTGAGGTGCTGCACACTTGAACTCATCATGCGCGCCAGCTGGGCCATCGGAAACAGCAGCGGGCTGGGAAAGGCCGAGCCGAAAGGCACGACATCGCGGTTCATGGTCGACTCCAGCACCTCGAACACACGATCGCTCATTGCCAGCGGCAACGACTCGTCCTCAGGCAGGGACGAGGTGTCCGGTTCAGGCGGCAGCCGCTGTGCGCTGACGGCAACGAAGTATCCCGACCGTTCGCGCGACTGGATCAGGCCTTGTGCTTCCAGCAAATAGTAAGCCTGGAACACGGTTGACGGGCTGACGCCGCGGCTGGCGCACGCCTGGCGTACCGACGGCAGCCGGTCGCCTGGCCGCAAAACCCCATTCAGGATTGATTCGGAGATTTCGCGCGCTAGCTTCTCGTAAAGTTTCATGATGAATCGTTGGTCGCTCTGTTGGCATGGTAATGCAAAACCGCAATCGAAACCGAACAGCGGCGCCGGCCCGGTCATCTGATCCGGTTTTTGCGCGGCAATCTGCTTACGCCGCTCCGTCTGCGCGGTGGCTATCATCCTCGACAACCACACTTACACTTGGAATCGAAATCTCATGAATCCCACCGGCATCCTGCTTGCCACCTTCATTTTGTCGATCGCCGGCCTGTTTGCGTTCATCTGGTCCCTTCGCAAGGGCGTGTTCGAGACCGACCCGTCGGGCGCGCGCGTGATTTTCATCAAAGGCGAGATCGGCCGCCAGGACGGGGAGGGCGCGCTTGCGCCGGCAGCGGGACCGCTTGCGGCCGAACCGGAAGAGGTTGCCGCGCGCGAACTTGCCGACCGCTCCAGTTCGCTGCCCGCTTTCATATTGATCGGTGGCGCCGTGGTGTGGCTGATCGTCGCTTCGCTGGCAGGGCTGCTCAGCTCGTTCAAACTGCACAATCCCGACTTTCTGACCGGCTACGCTTGGCTGACCTTCGGCCGCCTGCGTATGATTCACCTGAATGCCGTGGCGTACGGCTGGGCGCCGCTGGGCCTGTTGGGGCTTGCGATCTGGATGCTTCCACGCTTGCTGCGCACCACTTTGGCAGGCGGACGCCTCGCCGTGCTCGGCGCGGCACTGTGGAACGCCGGCCTGATTGCCGGCCTTGGCGCGATTGCCAACGGCGCCAGTGCCGGGATGGAATGGCTGGAAATTCCGTGGCAGATCGGCATCCTGTTCGCCGTCGGGGGTATGCTGATCGGCCTGCCGATGGTCTACACCTTGCAACAGCGGCGCGTGCATCATCTGTACGTATCGGTGTGGTACATCGGCGCGGCGCTGTTCTGGTTTCCGGTCCTGTATATCGTGGCGAAGATTCCGGGCGTGCACTTCGGCGTCGAGCAGGCCACCATGAACTGGTGGTTTGGCCACAATGTGTTGGGGCTGTTCTATACGCCGCTGTCGATTGCGTCCGTCTATTACTTCCTGCCCAAGGTGATCGGCCGTCCGGTGCAATCGTACAACCTGTCGCTGCTGGGTTTCTGGACCCTGGCCTTCTTCTACGGTCAGGTGGGCGCCCATCACCTGATCGGCGGGCCAATTCCCGAATGGCTGATCACGCTGTCCATCGTTCAAAGCGTGATGATGATTATTCCGGTGGTGGCGTTCTCGCTAAACCAGCACCTGACGATCAAGGGCCATTTCGGCGCACTGCGCTCGTCGCCAACCCTGCGCTTCATCCTGTTCGGCGCCGTCATGTACACCTTGGCGTCGCTGCAAGGCTCGCTGGAGGCGCTACGGTCGCTCAATGCGGTGACCCACTTCACCCACTTCACGGTGGCCCACGCCCATCTCGGCATGTACGGCTTCGTGTCAATGGTGATTTTCGGTGGCGTGTATTTTGTGATGCCGCGGGTACTGGGCATACAGTGGCCGCGCCCCACACTGACTGCATGGCATTTCTGGCTGGTGTGCGGCGGCTTTGCGGTTTATCTGGTCACCTTAAGCGTCGGCGGCATCCTGCAAGGACTGGTTTTGCTCGACCCGGCCCGCCCATTCATGGACTCGGTTGCCGTGACGATGCCGTGGCTGCAAGGACGCACCGTGGGCGGCGCCATGATGACGCTTGGTCACCTCGTCTTCGCCTGGCACTTTGCGCTGATGGTGATGCGCTCCGGCGTGCTGGGCCAAACCGAAAGCGCTTTGCGCGAAGCGACTGCCTGATCATGGAAAACGAACTCAAACTACTCGGCGGCGCCATGGTTACGCTGGCGTTGGCGACCTCTGCCATGGTCGTGGTGCCCTTCCTGCAGCTCAAGGACGTTCCCGCCCCGGCGGCGCTCAAGGACTACACCCCACAGCAGTTGCGTGGCCGCGAACTTTACGCGGGAAATGGTTGCATCGCGTGCCACACGCAGCAGCCAAGCAGCACCGGCGCCGGGCGCGCCGACGCGCAGCGCGGCTGGGGCCGCCCATCAGTCGCGGCCGACTATCACTACGATGCGCCACCGCTGCTTGGCACCATGCGAACGGGACCGGATTTGTTCAATATCGGGTCGCGCCAGCCCAGCGCCGACTGGCACCTTGGGCACCTGTTCCAGCCGCGCGCCTATGTCCCGGGCAGCAATATGCCGGGTTTCCCATTCCTGTTCGAACTCAAGGACAAAAGTGCGGTCACGTCCGCCGATCGTGTCGTCGTCCTGCCG
>Ga0207975_100963_pt1 | contig 10437 bp, 13 predicted proteins | sample LakWasMe91_HOW11_2_FD_183913 | JGI IMG/M metagenome (GOLD analysis project Ga0207975, IMG submission 183913) | Freshwater sediment methanotrophic microbial communities from Lake Washington under simulated oxygen tension - Sediment Metagenome... | ecosystem: Environmental > Aquatic > Freshwater >...
AAAAACCTGCAATCCGTTGGACCACTTTAATCATTACTAAAGTCATTTATTTTTCCATTTGGTTAGTATTGCCTATGGTGATGGGCATCACTTGGTGGAAAGTCGTATTAGGCTTTTTAGTAATGCACTACACTGCAGGCGTTATCTTGAGCGTTGTATTCCAATTGGCGCACGTGGTAGAAGACACGCACAATCCGATTCCGGACGAAAACGGCGAAATCGAAAACACTTGGGCTATTCACCAATTGTTTACTACCGCCAACTTTGCCCCTAAAAACTGGTTGGTTAATTACTACACCGGCGGATTGAACCACCAAATCGAGCACCACATTTTCCCGAATATCAGCCACATTCATTATGGTAAAATCGCCGAGATTGTCAAACAAACGGCCAAAGAATGTGAGTTGCCATATTACGAGTTCAAAACCACGCGAGCGGCTATCGCCTCACATTTCAAACACTTAAGAGAATTAGGAAGACAACCGCAATTAGCATAATATAAAACGGGACGCCTTTATTGGCGTCTCTTCATTTAACATCCTATACAACAACACAATGAGTATTTTATCGGACAGAATTAACAATCTATCTACTTCACAAACCTTGGCTATGGCAGCCTTGGCCAGAGAATTAAAAGCCCAAGGCAAAGACATCATCAGCTTGAGTTTAGGTGAACCCGATTTCAACACACCCGACTTTATCAAAGAAGCAGCCAAAAAAGCCATCGATGACAACTACAGTACTTACACTCCGGTCGACGGATATGTAGAACTCAAAGAAGCCATCTGCCGTAAGTTCAAAAGAGACAACAATCTCGATTACAAACCGGCAAACATCGTGGTTTCCACCGGTGCCAAACAATCGCTATACAACGTAGCACAAGTGATGTTGAACGAAGGCGACGAAGTAATCCTTCCCGCACCGTATTGGGTTTCTTACTACGAAATCATCAAATTGTCCGGCGGCGTTCCGGTAGAAGTACCAACGTCTGTAGAAAGCGATTTCAAAATCACGCCTGAAGAATTGGAAAAAGCCATCACGCCGAAAACCAAAATGATGTGGTTCAGTTCACCGTGTAACCCAAGCGGTTCCGTGTACAACCGTGAAGAATTGGAAGCCATTGGCAAAGTATTAGAAAAATATCCAAATATTTATATCGTTTCCGACGAAATCTACGAACACATCAATTTCTCCGGAACGTTCTGCAGTATCGCTTCTATTCCGGGCTTGTTCGACAGAACCATTACCGTAAACGGTGTCGCCAAAGCCTTTGCCATGACCGGCTGGAGAATCGGTTACATCGGCGCACCAGAAATTATTGCTAAGGCCTGTACTAAAATGCAAGGCCAAGTGACTTCCGGAGCGAACTCAATCGCCCAACGCGCCACGATTACAGCCGTGGAAGCTGACCCAAGTGTGTTAAACGAAATGGTGTCCGCCTTCAAAAACCGCAGAGATTTGGTAGTCGCTTTGGCCCAAGAAATCCCGGGTTTCAAAATCAACGTCCCGGAAGGCGCTTTCTATTTGTTCCCGGATGTTTCCGCCTATTTCGGCAAAACCTTACGCGGAAAACTCATCGCCAACGCCGATGATTTCTCGATGTATTTGCTCTCCGAAGCCAACGTAGCCACCGTAACGGGCGACGCTTTCGGAAACCCGAACTGCATCCGTTTGTCCTACGCCACCAGCGAGGCCTTACTGACAGAAGCTTTCAAAAGAATCAAAGAAGCACTAGCTTAAAACAACACGCCTCAAGGAAACTTGGGGCTTTTTTAATAATACGATTGAGTGGCATTAGGCGTTCCCTTTCAGGTCGGGCTTTCCGTTCCAATCTTTTTATGTTTGTCTACCTGAGCTTTCTAGAAAGGCTTTACCCTAAACATAAAAAGGATTTCCACTGCAATCCCTAACGCAAACCAGACAGCTTAGACATTTTAGAATGTTAGACACTTTAGCAAAAGTTCTAGTTTTTTAAAATCTAAGAAGTCTAAAAATCTAACCATCTAAAAAGTCTAAACATGACTAAAAAAATACTACTTCTCGGCTCCGGCGAACTAGGCAAAGAATTTGTCATCGCCGCCCAACGCATCGGACAAACGGTTATTGCTGTCGATAGTTACGAAAACGCTCCCGCGATGCAAGTCGCCCATCACTTCGAAGTAATCAACATGCTCGATGGCGCCGAACTCGACCGCATTGTAGCCAAACACCAACCTGATTTTATCGTTCCCGAAATCGAAGCCATTCGCACCGAACGCTTTTACGACTATGAAAAACAAGGCATAACCGTTGTCCCATCGGCCAAGGCAGCCAACTTTACCATGAACCGCAAAGCCATCCGCGATTTAGCAGCCAAAGACTTAGGTTTGCGTACCGCCAACTATCGTTACGCGACCTCAGCAGAAGAGCTTCAAAAAGCAGTAGCCGAAGTTGGCATTCCTTGTGTGGTAAAACCGTTGATGAGTTCTTCCGGAAAAGGGCAATCCACCATCAAAACCGAAGCCGATATTTTAAAAGCTTGGCAATACGCCGAAGAAGGGTCACGTGGCGACATCATCGAAGTGATTGTAGAAGCCTTTGTGAATTTCCATTCTGAAATTACCTTGTTAACCGTTACCCAAAACAATAATCCCACGTTGTTTTGTGCACCGATAGGTCACCGACAAGAACGTGGCGATTACCAGGAAAGTTGGCAACCGGCCCGAGTTTCCGACAAAGATCTTCAAGAAGCACAAGACATGGCTAAAAAAGTCACCGAAGCTTTAGGCGGAGCCGGTTTATTCGGCGTCGAATTTTTCTTGACTAAAGAAGGCGTTTATTTCTCGGAATTATCACCACGTCCGCACGACACCGGTATGGTTACTTTAGCCGGCACCCAAAACTTCAACGAATTTGAGTTGCACTTGCGCGCTGTTTTAAGTTTGCCGATTTTTGAAATTACTTTAGAAAAAGCCGGAGCCAGTGCCGTGATTTTGGCAGGCGGGAATTCAAATAATCCAACTTTTAGCGGAATTTCCGACATAGCATCCTTACCCAAAACCGATTTTCGTATCTTTGGGAAACCAAGTGCTCGACCGTACCGCCGAATGGGTGTTGTTTTGACCCACGATTCGGTTAATACGCCCATAGAAACTGTAGTGGAAAGAGCCAAAGAAACCGCAAAATTAGTAACCGTAAATTTATAATCATGAAAAAATTATTGTTAGTGGCTTTCCTAACTTTTGGAATCAACGCCATCAATGCCCAAGAAAAAAAGCCACAAGTCGTAGAAGCTTCTTGCGGTCAATGTCAATTCGGAATGAAAGGCAAAGCCGGTTGTGACTTAGCCGTTCGTATCGACGGAAAAGCTTATTTCGTTGACGGAACTGACATCAACAAACACGGCGATGCGCATGCCGAAGATGGTTTTTGTTCCGCAGTGAGAAAAGCCGAAGTAGTCGGAGAAATTAAAGACGGCCGTTTCTTAGCTTCCAGTTTCAAGCTATTGCCTATGAAAAAAGACGACCATGACAATCACGACGGTCATCAACATTAAAAACCAAGCGGTCTCTCACTTCGAAAGGCCGCTTTTTTTTAGCGCTATTTTCGTATTTTTGAAACATGAGCCTGATTTTAGACAATATCGCCAAACACATTTCCCTAACGTCGGCAGAAGAACAACTGTTTTTGTCTAAAACCGAAACCCGAAAAGTTAAAGCCAAAACGATATTGCAAAATGCCGGTCAAGTATGCAAAGACGGCTATTTCGTGAATTCGGGCTTACTGCGCAGTTTCAACATCAATGACAATATAGTCGAACACGTAATGAGCTTTGCCTGCGAAGGTTGGTGGATCAGCGACATGTACAGTTTACTTTCTCAAAAACCCGGCAATCTTTTTATTGAAGTATTGGAAGATGCCGAAATTATTATCCTTTCCAAAGAAAACCAAGAACAGCTTTACCTCGAAATCCCGAAATTGGAACGCTTTTTCAGAATCCTAACGGAGAATTCTTTGATAGCCAATCAAGAACGTCTGATGGATAACCTCAGCCTAACTGCTGAGGAACGCTATGAAAAATTCTGTAAAAAATACCCAACACTCATTCAAAAATTGCCGCAAAAGCAAATCGCTTCTTATATTGGTGTTACGCCGGAATTCTTCAGTAAAATGAAAGCGCGAATGTTGAAAAAGTAAAGCTAATCTAAGTTCATATTGCTAATTATTTAATAACTCAGCAACTTAGTTACTCAGCCACTCAGGAACTTCAAACATTTCTTAACCTACATTAAGTGTCTCAGCTCACCCTTGATTGTAAATTTGTATCACAATAATTACTAAATTTATATACTATGAAAAATACAGTTTTACACAAAGCCGAGACCAGAGGACATGCCAATCACGGATGGTTAGACGCACACCATACGTTTAGTTTTGCGAGTTACTATAATCCCGACCGAGTACAGTTTGGCGTTTTGCGCGTGTTAAACGACGACATTGTGGCCGGCGGTATGGGCTTCGGAACGCATCCGCACGACAATATGGAAATCATCACCATTCCGCTGGAAGGCGATTTGGCGCACAAAGACAGCATGGGCAATACCGAAGTTATCAAATTTGGCGATGTACAAGTCATGAGTGCCGGAACCGGTATCCAACACAGTGAATTCAATCCGAATCACGACAGAAGAACCAACTTATTGCAAATTTGGGTCTTCCCAAAATACCGCAATGTAGAACCGCGTTACCAACAAATAACCTTAGACACCTCCGATCGTCATAATAAATTGCAACAAATTTTGTCCCCTAACGCTGATGATGCCGGTGTTTGGATTCACCAAGACGCTTGGTTCCATATGGGGAATTTAGACCAAGGTGTCACTTTAGAATACAGCCGTAAATTAGAAGGAAATGGCCTTTATGTATTTGTAATCAAAGGAAGCGTAAAAGTAGACGAACAAGATTTAGACCAACGCGATGGTTTAGGGATAACCGATTTCTCTAACATAACTATTGAAGCGACCTCCGAGGCTGAAATTTTGTTGATGGAAGTACCAATGTTTCAATAATTTACTTATCATTTCGACAAAGGAGAAGCCTTTAGTTCAGTAGAGCTAAATCGCATAGTTTTGATAAATATAATGTGATTTCTCCTTCGTCGAAATGACAAAAATCTAAAAAGCAACAAAGATGAACAACGAAGTGCAACTTACAATAGACGGTAAAAAAGGTTTTTTTTATATAGAAGTCGATGGCGAACAAGAAGCCATGATGACATTTGTTTTTGCCGGTGATGACAAAATCATCATCGACCATACCGAAGTCAATCCCGGAAATGAAGGCAAAGGCTTTGGCAAAAAAATGGTCACCAAAGCTGTTGAATATGCTAGGGAAAACAACATCAAAATTATCCCGCTTTGTCCGTTTGCCAAAAGCGTATTCGACAAAGTTCCTGAATTCAGAGACGTTTTATAAAACAATAATTTATGGCAACACTGTTAGAAAACAATGTAGAAGGAAAAATCGGTACCCAAAAATACTTGTGCTCCATTACTTGGCGCAACGGGACTTTACTAATGGATGAACCGGAAAATGTAGGCGGACAAAATATCGGTCCTGATCCGTTTTCGACTTTTTTAGCATCGTTGGCCGGTTGTACTTTGTCCACCTTGCGCATGTACATCGACCGCAAAGGTTGGGACATTCCGGAAATTCACATTTCACTAAACTTGTCTCAGGAAAACAACGGCGAGTTGATCACCACTATCACTCGTGATATTTCGTTTTCCAACGAAGTGACTGCGGAAATCAAAGAGCGTTTATTGCTGATTGCCGAAAAATGTCCGGTCTCCAAAATTCTGAAAAACCCAATACAAATTGATACTAAAATCTAGAAAACATGGATCCTAACAACCTAACCAAAGAATACTCCAACGGCGAAGTGACCATCGTTTGGCAATCGGGCAAATGCATACATTCGGCCAACTGTGTCAAAAACAATCCTGATGTATTTAAACCTAAAGAAAAACCTTGGATAACCCCCGAAGCTTCGACTACCGAAAAAATTATCGAAACGATTAAAAAGTGTCCATCCGGTGCTTTAACGTATTATCTTAACGAAACTAAATGAAAAAAATACTAGCGTTTGGCGGTTCGTCGAGCAGAAACTCCATCAACAAACAATTGGCTATTTATGCCGCTGGTTTGTTTGAAAATGCCACCGTTGAAATTTTAGATTTAAACGATTATGATATGCCTGTTTTTTCCGTTGATCGTGAAAGAGAAGACGGAATTCATCCGTTGGCAAAAGCGTTTTATGCCCAAATTGGCCAAGCCGATTTTATAGTGCTTTCCTTAGCAGAACACAACGGCGCTTATTCGGCGGCATTTAAAAACATCTTGGATTGGGCATCTCGAATTGACGCCAAAACCTTCCAACAAAAACCGATGCTCTTATTGGCTACTTCTCCGGGTGCACGAGGCGGCGCTAGTGTTTTAGACATTGCGACTAAACGATTCCCTTTTCAAGGTGCCGAAGTAAAAGGCAGTTTTTCGTTGCCGAGTTTTTATGATAATTTTAAAGACGGAAAAATAGTTACTCCCGAATTGGAACAAGCATTAAACCAAATAGTATCTAATATCACTTTATAAAAAAAGCCCTAACAGTTGTTAGGGCTTTTTGATTATTGGTAAGCTTTGTTGTCAAATCGGGTGACATCTATTATTTTTTCTTCATCGATATCAAACGAAATCTCTATGCTGTCGCCAACGACAGTGATAGGTAATTCTCCCGAAACTTGGGTTGAACCGACAAAAATCCTCGGATAATCTTTGATGGTGAAATAGTAAAAACTGTTTCCGTTTTTCACATCACTTTGGATACGTGTGATCACCGATTTAATGCTTTTCTTAGCAGCAGCCGTTCCCGGATTAATTTTGTTCCCGGAAGAATTATAAGCACTTTTGAAAGCTGTTAAGGTTTCTCGCATGGAGTTTCCAACGCCAACGATGGTATAATCGTTAATGGCTACCATCGCATACATTTTGACCAAACCTCCATCGTCTTTTAAAGTCATAACATAAGTTGGAATGCCGTTAATGTTATACGGAATCGGCAGTGAAGTCACATATCCTTTTTCTTGTACTTTCCCTTCCGCCGATTGCTGCGCAGCATATTCTGTAGCACCACTTTGCTTGTAAAAAGTAGTTTCTTTGGTTCGCGTATCGACTAAAACAAACCCAACAGCACTTTCATCGCTACCTACAGAAGTCAATCCGGTGTACCAATACGAACGGTCATTTTTACCGTAAACCAGGGTCAAGCCTTCTGTGATTTGCAATTTATCTCTGTTGGAGAAATTCCAATAACCGTTGATTAATTCTCCCCAATCGTTCAATTGCTCTTCAACAATGACAGCTGGCTGAATACGGTCAACCCAAGCCGGTGTATCCGCAATAGCATATTGTTGTATTGCTCCGGTTTGGGCATCGACTACTAAAACGCCGGTAGCATTTTTTCCGGAAAACCCGATTTCTTTTTGGTAAGTCGAAATCACCCAATACGGATTTCCGGCTTCGTCAATTTCGAAAACAAAATCCTCCAACCCGGTGGAAGCGAAACCGTTAAAGTACACATGACGTTGAATATCGCTTTGGAAATAAGCTGCCGGTTGGTATTTGATGTGGAGTGGTTTATTGTTAATGGTTTCTACCAATCTGACATCGCGTTCATTGGTAGCGGAAACCATTACATAACCCGGTGTTCCTTCCTGATTGTTAAACCATTTGAAGAAACCCGAATGCAATAAAGGGGCTACCCAAAACAATTCGTTGTTGACTTTTTGAATCGAGAATCGACCCAATTGAATCTGACTTCCCAAAGCCGGTTGTGAGCCGATAATTTTTTCACCTAACAGATAAGCCAAATCCTGATCGACCACTCTGATTTTATCCATAGAAATCGGCGCAATGTGTTTCGAAATTTCACTGCCTTTTTTCACTTCACCGATCATTTTTTGGTACTTTGATGTGTGTAAAAAAGTAGCCGAAGTAATAAAAGGCACCACTGTCAAATAAACAAGAACAACGGCCATCGCCCACAGCATCCACTTCTTGGGTTTTTGATTTACGATGAATTTCTTGCCGGCTTTGTCAGTTGTAATGCCCAAAGAGAGCAAGAATAAGACAAACAACAGCATTAAAGCAATCACCCCAACATGGTAAAATCCGTAGTTGAGGACAGGCATGGCTAAATAAATAATCAAAAAGAAAAGAATTACAAACAGTAAATACTTCTTCATAGTTTTTTGGTTTTAAGTTTGCTATTGGACGTAATACAATACTCAAAAGTTACAATTTTACCCGAGTTGTTCTTTATTCGACAGTTATCCTTATTTTTGTCCTCTAATTTTATTCCAATGAAAGCATACGTATTTCCCGGTCAAGGCGCTCAATTCACCGGAATGGGCAAAGACTTATATGAAAATTCGGCTACCGCTAAAGCCTTATTTGAACAAGCCAACGAAATTTTAGGCTTCCGTATCACAGATATCATGTTTGAAGGTACTGCCGAACAATTGAAAGAAACCAAAGTAACCCAACCGGCTGTGTTTTTACACTCGGTGATTTTGGCCAAAACCTTAGACAACTTCCAACCGGATATGGTTGCCGGACATTCGTTAGGTGAGTTTTCCGCATTGGTAGCCAATGGCACTTTGTCGTTTGAAGACGGCTTGAAGTTGGTTTCCCAACGAGCGATGGCAATGCAAAAGGCTTGCGAAATTACCCCTTCGACTATGGCCGCAGTTTTAGGCTTGGACGACAAAATTGTAGAAGACGTTTGTGCTTCTATTGATGGTGTTGTGGTTGCCGCCAATTACAACTGTCCGGGACAATTAGTAATTTCGGGAGAATTCTCTGCGGTAGAAAAAGCCTGTGAAGCGATGAAAGCTGCCGGAGCTAAAAGAGCTTTGTTGTTACCGGTAGGCGGCGCGTTCCACTCGCCTATGATGGAACCGGCTCGAGAAGAATTGGCTGCCGCTATTGAAGCCACTACGTTTAACGAACCAAGTTGTCCGGTATACCAAAATGTAACAGCCAGCGCAGTTTCTAATGCTGATGAAATCAAGAAAAACTTAATCATCCAATTGACGGCTCCGGTAAAATGGACACAATCGGTACAACAAATGATTAAAGACGGTGCGAGCAGCTTTACCGAAGTTGGTCCCGGAAAAGTATTGGTTGGCTTAGTCAACAAAATCGACCGCGAAGTAGAAACGATTTCCGCTTAATCGCATTTCAAAAATAATTACAAAATACAATCCTCGTGAAACATTGATTTTGCGAGGATTGTTTATTTTTGTGTACCATGAAGCCAATACACGATATTTTACGGCAAACCGAAGCGGCTAAAGTGATAGCCAACCACATCGGCTATAACCGTTATGTTGCTTTAGATTTATCGGTCACCAATGACTATTTGGCCAAACACAAACCAACTACCACGGCCGATTATGAACACTATATTCAGCGACATTTAGACGAACATCAAGCACAAATTGCTTTCGGTGGCTATAACGAAACCCGAAATTTATACCAAAGAAGTACGGTTTTCAAAAACGAAAACACCGACGAGCGAAACATTCATATTGGATTGGATTTATGGATTAATGAAGCTGCGCCGATATATGCCGCTTTAGAAGGGAAAATTCACAGTTTTCAAAACAATGAAGCTTTAGGCGATTACGGTCCGACTATTATTATAGAACATAAAATTGATGGTTATTCGTTTCACACCCTTTACGGTCATTTGAGTTTAGACAGTTTAAAAGACAAAAGTGTGGGACAATCAATAGCTAAAGGCGAACACATTGCTACCTTAGGTTTGCCACCGATAAACGGCGATTACGCACCGCATTTGCATTTTCAAATCATCATCGATATGGAAAATAAAAAAGGTGATTATCCGGGTGTTTGCAGCGCACAAACCTTGGCATTTTATTTGCAGAATTGCCCTGATCCTAATTTATTATTAAAAATTAAATAAAAGAAAAATGAAAAAGATTGTTTTATCCTTAGCCTTATTGGCTTTGTTGTCTTCTTGCAAAGATGAAACCCAAGAAAAATTAGACGCCGCTAAAGATGCTTTAAAAGAGGAAGTGAACGAAACCATAGATTCGGCTAAAATTAAAGCGGATATCGAATTGGATTCTTTAAAAGAAAAAACCAAGGCTAAAATTGACAGTGCTAAATTAAAAAGCGCCGAGAAGATGGAAGAAGCCGCGCAAAAACTGAAAGAATCGGTAAAAAAATAAGACCAAATCCCATGCGAAACGTGGGATTTTTTATTGACGCTTATAGTTGGTTATGAAAACGCCCAAAACAATCAATACGGTCGCAATTAGGAAATCGAAGGTGATTACTTCATCGAGCAACAACCAACCCAAGAAGACAGCTATG
>Ga0207975_100966_pt1 | contig 10407 bp, 9 predicted proteins | sample LakWasMe91_HOW11_2_FD_183913 | JGI IMG/M metagenome (GOLD analysis project Ga0207975, IMG submission 183913) | Freshwater sediment methanotrophic microbial communities from Lake Washington under simulated oxygen tension - Sediment Metagenome... | ecosystem: Environmental > Aquatic > Freshwater >...
CGCCATTCCTGCGGTTTCCATGGGAACCGCACCCTAAACTAAAAGTTGGAATCTATTAAATAATGACTAGCCAATCTCCTAGGCCCTCCTGGAAAAGTTATCTTGAGTTATGCAAACCCAAAGTGGTTGCCTTGATCGTTTTTACGGCTATTGCGGGAATGTTATTAGCCGTGCCGGGAATGCCGCCTATCGGCCTGTTTATCTACAGCAGCCTGGGGATTGCATTGGCCGCCGCCTCGGCCGCCGCGATCAACCATTATATCGACCGTGAAGCCGATGCGCTGATGGATCGCAACAAAAACCGCCCCTTGCCCAAAGGCGAATTAAGCTCTACCAATGTCATCATTTTTGCGACGGTACTGGGCGTTATCTCGATGGCATTGCTGATCGTCATGGTCAACGCCTTGACCGCATTGCTGACCTTCTTGTCGGCACTGGGCTACGCGATTATCTATACGGTTTACCTCAAACGAGCAACACCGCAAAATATCGTTATTGCCGGCGCTTTCGGAGCCACGCCGCCGATGCTGGGCTGGTGCGCGATGACCGGCGAGTTGCATCCTTACTCACTGTTGTTGTTCTTGATTATTTTCGCCTGGACGCCGCCGCATTTCTGGCCGCTGTCTATTGCCAAACGTAAAGAATTCGCCAAAGTCGGCATCCCGATGTTGCCGGTCACGCACGGCGTAGAATATACCCGGCTGCATATTCTGCTTTATTCGCTGCTGCTGTTCATTGTTACCTTGCTGCCCTACCTGACCGGGATGAGCGGCCTGATTTATCTGTCTGCGGTGGTGCCGTTAGGTCTTGGCTTTATTTATTTCGCCATTTTGATGATGCGCAGAAAAGATGACAAAACCGCGATGCGAACTTTCTTTTATTCGCTGATGTATCTGACCGTCCTGTTTATCGCCTTGTTAATCGACCATTATTTTAAATTTACCTTATGACATTCACTCATCACGAACAAACGCCGTACCCGGAACATCCGTTTGCTGAATTCATCCGTATCCTGGGCAAAGGCAAAAAAGGCTCAAGACCGCTAACGCAGGAAGAAGCCTATCGGGCCATGGGCATGATCATAGCCGACCAAGTGCTGCCCGTTCAACTGGGCGCATTCCTGGTGTTGATGCGCGTCAAGGAAGAAACCCCGGAGGAATTGGCAGGTTTCGCACAGGCGGCGCGGGAATCATTTAATGTTGCAGACAATACCGTAAAAGTCGATCTGGATTGGTCGTCTTATGCCGGAAAGCGTCGGCATTTGCCCTGGTTTTTGCTGTCGGCTTTGCTGTTGGCCGAAAACGGCATCACCGTTTTTATGCATGGCGCCAGCGGCCATACTGCAGGCAGGCTGTATACCGAAAACATGCTGGGCTATTTGGGCCTTAAATGCGCAAGCTCTATCAGCGACGCCAAGCAGCAACTTGAACAACAGCATTTCAGCTATTTATCGCTGGAGCATTTTTGCCCCAAGTTGCATGAAATTATAGAACTGCGTCCGATGCTGGGCTTGCGCTCACCCGTTCACACTCTGGTGCGCTTGCTAAACCCGTTTAATGCGCAATACAGCATCCAAGGCATCTTCCATCCCGGTTACCGTCCTGTGCATCAGCAAGCCGCCGCCCTTTTAAACCAGCCGCACATGTCGGTATTAAAAGGCGAAGGCGGCGAGACCGAACGCAATCCCGATATGGAATGCCTGGTACAAAGCGTACACAACGGCGAATTGTCCGATGAAAACTGGCCTGCTTTATTTACCCACCGTCACGTCAAACCCGAACTGCTTGAACCGGAGCAACTGGCGCTGATTTGGCAGGGGAAAACTGAAGACGAGTTTGCACAAGCCTCCATCATCGGCACGGCTGCGGTTGCGCTTAAGTTGTTGGGTAAGGCTCATACGCAGGAACAGGCGCAGCAGTTGGCGACGGATTATTGGTTGGGACGGGATAAGCAAAAATATGCTGGGGGTTAACCCGAAATGAACGCTATATTCCCGGAACCAGTATGAATAATACCCAAGCACCTGACATCAGATCGCAGCTACGCGAAGTCCATCAGAGCGGTGAAGTTTACTTTGGACGAGCCAAAGAGTTCTGCCCACCGGCGAGCATCAAGGAACTGGACTTTTACACAAATCCAGAAGCAGCATGGAACAAACTGCCTGAAGATCTTCGAATACAGTCCTCACATATCATCGATAGCCTTCTTGCGGTTAGCGCATTGATCGCGCAATCCGGGCGAGGCTCGGCGCTTGTAGATTCCGAAGACATATCCGACCTAAGACGCGCCACCAAGTCTGCTCAAGCTGCCCTGCGCTTGAGGAAATACAGATTCCATGAGGCCGACGTCATCCACGACGAAGGAACTGTCTTGGGCTTCAGACCCGCTAGTCAATCAGAGGACTTTCCTCTGGAACCACAAGAAGCAGCCAGCGAATTCGTTGATCAAATACAAAGACTAGCTTCGATATTAAAACTGGTAGAAGCAAGTCCGACACAGCTAGATAACGCCACAAACGCGGCCGAACCGAAGCTCGCACAAAAATATCGGGCCGGAACAGCATTCATCATGATGTGGATGGACCCAACGCAGCCTGAACTGCTGGATGTTATGGATACAGTTAAGACAACCTTTCGATCGTTTGATATTTCCGCTGTCAGAGCAGACGATATTGAGCATGAAGGATTAATATCTGAGCGAATACTTAATGAAATCAGATCTGCAGAGTTCCTATTTGCCGATCTATCAGGAGCGCGTCAAAATGTATACTACGAAGTGGGTTATGCCCATGCACTTGGAAAACGCGTAATCCTCTACCGAAAATCTGGCACAGGCCTGCACTTCGATCTATCAAACTATAACTGCCCCGAGTACGATAATCAGCGTGATCTTCGCGAAAAGCTCACGAAGCGACTAATAGGTATAACCAACCGTAATCCAAAAAGCGAAGCCTAACTCTTCCACCAAATGGATCACACCCCTTTTCGGCGTCCAATATTACTGAAAATCTTGATGCCTGAAATGAATTACCCGTTGGAATATTTCAAAATCGCTCGGTCATTCCGGTATTCGTAAATGGCGCACGGTGCGCCCCCTACTAACTTTGATAACAAGGAATTACTATGTCTACTCTATACACAATTAACGTAATCAATAAAATGTCTACTGCGCAGGATTTCTTTTTTTTCCAGGCACCCGCTGTTTATTCCGGTGACGCCACTGTTTATTCAAATAGTATTTATTCCAGCTTACTTGCCCCTTCTACCCAAGGTGCACAGCTGACATTTGAATTTAATCAGCAGTACTATGCGGGCGTTCAGACTGCTGATGCAAGCTCTGTCCCGACGATAGGGCAAGCATCCGGATCCACGATTGCGGTTCAACCGATAAACCTAGTGCCCGCAACCTGCGACACAGCAACAAACGACTTGGTAACCATGAATGTGCCTCCATTAGGTTTGACGCCACCCAGTTCAAACTCTGGTGCGGTAACGTGCAATTGTATGATCACTACTCCAACATTTGATGCTAACCTAGCCCAATATAACGCAGGATTAGCTATTAAAAGCAATGGTGGGTATGTTCTGTCCAATTACATCAATGCATTACCGAACCAAAATATCCAGTGTCAGCCTGTTGTCAATTTTCACGTTACGACTGGAAGTTATGCAGCGGGCTCTGTAATTGATTTCGCGACAGCTTCGACAAATTCCGCCTTATGCGACTTTAGTGCAGGCCACCTTGCATTTGACGTTGTTTACACTGCATCAGGCGCTTGGATAGTAACTCCATCCGCATAATCTAAGGGACAAAGAATAACACTGTAAGACGGATTATTTGTAGGGCGATTCGCCGCTTGGCAGCTCTGTAGGCCGGAATAAGCCGGTTCGAGCGACAGCGAGAACAGGCGTTTCCGGCGACACACCGCCCGACAATCCGAAATAACGCCGCCTCGCGCTACGCTTTGGGTGGTCTTATTCCGGCCTACGCTGAGCAGGACAAACAAAAAATGCCGACATTTAAACCTATGCTTTCAATACTGCTGACCTATTTCCTGCTCCTGCTGCTCGTTTTTCTATTCCAACGAAAAATGATCTATTTCCCCGATACCTATTCGATTGAAGACCAACAACAGCTAGCCGATCAATCCAACCTGAAGCTCTGGCCGTCAACGGCTGATTATCGAGGGCTGATCGCCAAAACATCCCGAACCACCGGCAAGGGCACAGTCATCGTTTTTCACGGCAATGCAGGTTCGGCAACAGACCGGACTTATTACCTGGACGCATTGGAAAAACTGGGTTACCGGATCATCCTGGCCGAATATCCCGGCTATGCTGCCAGAAACGGCACACCATCGGAAGCGGCGTTGATTGCCGATGGCATCCAGACCGCAAAACAGGCATTGAACGATTTTGGCGGCCCTGTTTTCCTGTGGGGCGAATCACTCGGCGGAGGCGTGGCCTCTGGCATCGTGCAGAGCGGGCAGGTTCCGGTTAAAGGCATTGTCCTGGTCACGCCGTTTGACAGCATGGCCGCTGTTGCCCAACACCATTACTGGTTTTTGCTGGCCAAATGGCTGATCAAAGACAAATTCGACAACATTAAAAACTTAAAAGATTACTCGGGTAACACAGCAATACTGCTGGCCGAACAAGATGAAATCATCCCCAATAAACTCAGCCTAAAGCTGTTCGATTCATTGCACCACGCCAAAAAACTCTGGTCATTTAAGGGAGTAAACCACAACACCCTGCCACTGGCGGATGAGCTTCCCTACTGGCAGGAGGTTATGCAGTTTGTTAGCGGACAAAACGGGGTATCCTCTTAATCTCCGCTTTTTTCATAGGCGCATCTTGCAGGTCAAGCAATGAAGCCACATCGGCGGTGCGTTCACTCCATATCCGTTTTGAGCAGGGTTTACTGATCGGCAGAATAATGGCCTGTCAAATGGTCGAAATCTGCCGCGCTGTCAATATCCAGTTCCGCTTCCGGCAAGGGAATTTTCAACAAGCTGTCTTCGAATTGCATCAAAACAGGCTTGGCGCCCCGATCGCCTTTGAGCGTCAACAAGTGCTCAAAAAAATCGGCCGAAAACAACGCAGGGACACCGACGGAATGATGGTATTGACTGGCGACGATACGGGTCGGCGCGCTTTGCCAGCCATTCAACAAGTTTTGCATATGTGCGGCGTTGATTAGCGGTTGATCGCACAGCAGGATCAGCGCTGCACTAGCCGATTCCGGCAATGCCTGAACACCGGCACGAATGGAAGAAGCCATGCCTTCCTGCCAGTCCGGGTTAACAATCGAGGTTACCGCGCCAAGATCGACAGTTGTTTGTATCGATTCGGCATGAGCTCCCAGCACGACAATGATGCGTTCGTTCAAAATTGCTTGAGCATTGACAACAGCATGCTCCAGCAACGGACGGTTACACCATTCGAGCAATTGTTTGAGGCTGCCCATGCGACTGGATGCACCGGCGGCTAAAATAATGGCGTAAACGTTATCGATGGCTGCATTCATGACAATCGGCTGTGGATTTGGTACTCAATTGTCGCCCGCTGCGTCCGCTCAGCTCGGCATGAATCCCGGCCATAATCGACAACGCAATTTCTTCCGGCGTTTCCGCGCCGATATCCAAGCCGACCGGCCCGAACACCCGGCCGGTTATTTGCTCAGCTTCACTACCCAGGTTTTGCAGTAGCCTGTCTTTACGATGCGCAGGCCCCAATAACCCGATAAACGGGATAGGACTGTTCACGATTGCCTTGAGGTAGCGCCCGTCGTATTCGATATTATGCGTCATCAATACCAGCGCGCTGAACTGATCCAACTTCAGGTTATCACTGATGTCCTCCGGCATGATATGCAGCAAGTGGTCGGCCTGCGGAAAACGCTCTTTTTTGATATGGCCGGACCGGTGGTCTACGATGGTGACGCGCCAGCCCAGCGCCTTGGCGCATTGCACGAGCGGCATCGCATCGGTACCCGCGCCCAAAACCAGCAAGCGCAACGGCGGCTGTAGCGGATCGTAAAATGCCATGACTTCCTGGTCGCCGATCACATGCGTTTCGAGGCGCGGCTTTTGTTGCAACACGGTTTGTAGCGCCGCTGTCGTAAAAGGATAAGGCGCGGCGGATAACAACTCGTCAGCGGATTCAGGCAGGAACAGGCTGTGGCCGGGCGAAAAATCGGCATGCCCGGATTCATAGACGGTGACCAGAACCCCGGACACATTAGCTTCGGCCGCATCGGCAATGATATTCAATGGACTGAAATGATCTTCCGCTTTCAATAATTGCAGCAAAACCCTAACCGCGCCGTTGCAGCCCAGGCCTAGCCCCCAAATAACGTCATCCGGGGAGCGCATATCGTAAAAAGCCGTCTTGGCTGTTCCGGTCTCGAACACCGACCTGGCCTGTTCGACCAAATCCCGCTCGAAACAGCCGCCGCCCAGCAGACCGATTAATTCGCCTTGTTGGGTTATCAACATGCGCGCGCCCGCTTTTTGATAAGTCGAGCCGAAGGTTTCGATAATGGTCGCCAGCACGCTGTTTTCGGTTTGCTGATTCAGTTGCCGGTAGGCATTGATCAGATGATTGATTTTATTTGCCATATATTATTCGGTAAGTGATTTGTCCTAAAAGCCGCAAGTTAGTCCACGAAAAGCACGAAAGACACGAAAAAAATGTTTTCGTGTCTTTCGTGCTTTTCGTGGATCAAATGATTTATCCAGGTTTATGGGTAGCACTGAGAATGGGAGTGCAAGCTTCGCTTGTGCTTGCAGGCGAAGCCTGCACTCCAGAAATATCAGCTCCAGCTCAGATCGGTCCTCAGCAACGGCAATTGACGCACACGTTTGCCGGTGGCGGCGAAGATCGCATTACACACGGCAGGCGCCAACGGCGGCAGGGCCGGTTCGCCCAGACCGGTCACCGGATTATCGGTCTTCAGGAAATGCACATCCACTCGCGTCGGGGCATCGGCTATACGAAGCATCGGATAATCGCCGAAATTGCTCTGTACGATACGCCCCTTCTCGATATTCAATTCCTGAAAGGTCAGCGCACCGAGACCGTCGACCACCGAGCCCTGCACTTGATTTTCCGCGCCGCTGAGATTAACGATTTGCGCGCCGATGTCGGTCGAAACCACGACGCGATCAACCTTGAGCTTGCCTTCCTTGGACACGGTGACCTCAGCGACCTGCGCAATGTAACCGCGATGACTGAAATGAAATGCGATTCCCTGGCCTTGCCCGCGCGGCAAGGTTTTGCCCCACTCGGCTTTTTTCGCCACATGCTGTAGCACATGCTTCATGCGATTGACATCATAAGGTATGCCTTGCTCGCCGGTGCCGGGGATAAAGCCTTTATCGCCGAGGATTTCCAGACGGAATTCCAACGGATCGCGGCCTGCGGCATGAGCCAATTCGTCGATAAAACTGTGAAACACCCAGGCCAACACGTTGCTGCGCGGCGCACGCCAAGGCCCCATCGGAATATTGCATTCCAGCGGCGTTTGCTCCAACAGGCAGTTTTCAACCCAACGACCGGGAAATTCGTCGCCGGAAAGATTGGCTCCGCTACCGAGTTCCAGTTTCGGCTTGCCGTCTTTAACGACCTTGTTGGCAAAGGTCACAAAATGGTTGTGCCAGGCGATCAGCTTGCCTTGGTCATCGAGTCCGCCGCGCAGGAAGTGGAAACCGCCTGCCCGATACTGGTCATGGCGCAGGTCGTCTTCGCGCGTCCAGGTCAGCTTGACCGGCACCGTCAGATGCTGGGAAATGGCCGCCGCTTCGATAATATAATCGGGAATCAAACGCCGACCGAAACCGCCGCCGCTACGGGTAATGTGCAAGGTAATTTTATCTTTGGGGATGCCGAGTGTTGCGGTCACAACTTTCTGGCCGGCTTCGGGGTTTTGCGTGGGCGCCCAGATTTCAATCGCCCCATCCTTGTACCAGGCCGTGCAATTCTGCGGTTCTATACTGGCGTGCGAGATAAAGGGATAACGGTAAGCCGCTTCCACGGTTTTCTCCGCTGCCGCAAGCGCAGTCTTGGCATCGCCGTCATTGCGCAGAATATCCGTTCCCGGCTGCGTCGATAATTCATTGGCTTTGGCGGCAAAACCGGCCCAGCTTTGACTCGCCCCCTGCCCTTCATCCCAAACGACTTCCAGTTGTTTACGCGCGCTGAATGCCTCCCAAGTCGAATCGGCTACGATAGCGATACCGGGCAATAAGCCCTTAAGATCGGAACCGCCCTGGATAATAAAGGCATTACGTACGCCGGGCAGCGACTTGATCTTATCCAGATTAGCGCTAACGACCTTACCCCCGAAAACAGGCGACTTTTCGTAAACGGCATATAGCATTCCGGGCAGTTGCACGTCGATGCCGAACAAGGGTTTGCCGGTCACGATGCCGGGGTTATCGATACCGCCGATGCGCGTACCCAGCAGCTTATAATCTTTTGAGTCCTTCAACTGAACTGATTCGGGGACCGGTAAGGTGGCGGCTTTTGCAACCAGTTGACCATAGTCGAGTTGTCGCCCGCTGAGCGAATGGTGAACGGCGCTGTCATGAGCGACAAGTTCGGATACCGGAACCTTCCAAGTCTCTGCGGCCGCTTGAATCAGCATAGTGCGTGCGGTTGCGCCGAGCCGGTGAAATTCCTCGTAATTGGTCGGCGTCGAACGCGAACCTCCGGCGCTTTGACTGCCGTAAATCGGATCGAGATCGCCCTGAACGATCACGACGTCCTTCCAGTTGACTTCCAATTCCTCGGCGATGACCATCGGCAGCGAGGTTTTGATGCCCTGGCCGATTTCGGGCTGCTTGCTGATCAGCGTCACGGTGCCGTTCGGTGCAATGTGAATAAAGGCATTGGGTTTAAATTCTCCCGTTTCCGACATAGCGGACGGTTTTGCGACCCGTTTCGTCGCACTGTCGGCCACATTGAGATAAAAACCGAGCATTAGTCCGCCGCCGCCCAACGCAGACTTACGCAAAAAATCGCGGCGTCCGGAGTTTTCCAAATGATCTGCGTTCATACTGACTCCTTAGCGACGATTTCTGCCGCACGATGAATGCCCGCGCGAATACGAAGATAGGTACCGCAACGGCACAAATTACCGGCCAAGGCGGTGTCGATATCCGCATCCGTGGGACGCGGATTTTTTTTCAGCAGCGCGGCGGCGATCATGATTTGACCGGCCTGACAATAACCGCATTGCGGTACATCGAGCTCCTGCCAGACTTTTTGTAAAGGATGCTCGCCATTGGGATTCAGCCCTTCTATGGTGGTTATCTGACTTTTACCCACACTGGAGATCGGTATCAGACAGGCCCTTGTCGGTTGCCCGTCAATATGCACCGTGCATGCACCGCACTGGCCGATGCCACAGCCGAATTTGGTCCCGACCAGGTTTAAATGATCGCGCAGCACCCACAACAAGGGAGTCTCGGCGGCAACATCTACGGTTTTCTGCACACCGTTTATGTTGAGTTTGTATTTGCTCATAAGTGGATTCTCGTGTGTTATGAATTATTTTGGTCAGACTACGCCCCGGTGACGTTGTAGAGGTCGACGATGAAGTGAGCCGCAGTTTGCCTTATTGCCTCGACGCGATCATCAGGCCCAGACCCGATGCTTTCATCGACTCATCCCGTCCTTATGCCGAAGACAATGAACGGAGCCATCCATTAGATAAAGCAAAATTTATACCGAATAATGCCTGACTTGGCATCCATGTTCGGATGCACTGTAGCCAACTGAGTTTAAAGACAATTAGCCAAAACGGCTGCTGGAATAAAACCGGACAAATGGATTACGACCGGACTCGACTGTTGATATGCGAGCAGGCCATGCTGATTAACCAGCAGCGTCTGTCTGTATAGAAACACCGGGTCAGCTTTGGACCTTCGGTATTTGTCACGACTACTCAGCCATTTTTTAGTGTCCGGTATTAACCGGCATAGCAATGTTGAATGAGTTCACTGGGAGAAATGGGGCTTGCCGGTCATGCTCAAACCGAAGCTTGGGTTCTTTTCGGCTAACAAGCAATGCAGATTCAGCTGGAAGCCTTTTTTACAGCAAACCGATTAAGAAATGGAATATCACTATCTACGCTGGATACGCGGCGTATCGCAATTACCGAAAAAAGCAATGCGCCTTTAACATCTATCGATGAGTGTCATCTTACCGGCTTTCCTGGCGGCAAGAGGTTATGCCGCTTGTTAGCGGGCAAAACGGGGTACCCCCTTAATCACCGTTTTTTCCATATGCACATATTGCAAGCCGAGCAATATTCCACCATCGGCAGTGCGCTCAGCCCATATCACTTTTATCTCACCTTCCAACGCCAACCGCTCAATTTCAAACACGGTTATCTCACCCG
>Ga0207975_100969_pt1 | contig 10372 bp, 13 predicted proteins | sample LakWasMe91_HOW11_2_FD_183913 | JGI IMG/M metagenome (GOLD analysis project Ga0207975, IMG submission 183913) | Freshwater sediment methanotrophic microbial communities from Lake Washington under simulated oxygen tension - Sediment Metagenome... | ecosystem: Environmental > Aquatic > Freshwater >...
AATGGGTTTGAGGAAAGAAACCCGGTCATCGTGGAATATTTGGTAACTTAAGAATGTCGGGTATAAAAAACATGCCCGACATTCCCACTGTTTGAGAAAATACAATTACGCGCTATGGATTCAGAACTGGAACTTATAAAAATGCGGGATGAAGTTTTCCGAAAAATCGGTAGAACTCCAAGCGGGACGGGGCTTGCAACCCCGTCCCTAACGTTTCTGTCATGCAGCCGCCTGTTGCCATTGAGCCATTGGAGTAACGCCATGTTTTATATTATTAAAACCATAGAGCCGAATACAACTGATTACAGCATCAAAATAACTTATGACGATAATGTCACTATCATTGCCGATTTTAAAGAATTGATCGAAAAAGGTGTAATGACCTTATTAAAGGATCCTGCTGTTTTTGATCAAGTACAAATAGGGAATAAAGGACGTTCCATTATATGGCAAGAACAAGACATTGATTTTTGTGCCGATAGCTTGCGATTAAAGTTTTACCCATCACATGCTGCGTAGGTAGTTGTATGGTTAATGTGTTTAGTGGTTGCACCCTGTCAAATCAATATCACCCTGTATTGGAATGATCGCATCCACCTCATTTTTACGCCCAAGCGGGATGGGGCAACATGCCCCGTCCCACTTTCGGGATTAAACAACCTCAGGAAAATAACATGAAAACAGGCATGATCGGCCTAGGAGCAATGGGCATCGGCATGGCGAGCAATATCGCCAAGGCTGGGTACTTAACCGGCGTTTATAACCGCACGATCGCAAAGGCGCAAAGTCTGGCCGAAGAATTGAATGTCACAGCCTTCGCTCAGCCGGAAGAGCTCGCCGCGAATGTCGATATCGTGCTGATTTGCGTCTCCGCCGATCAGGATGTGCTGGCAATGGTTGAGGCGATAGCCAAGACCATCAAGCCCGGTTCCATCGTCGTCGACATGTCCACGGTCAGCAGCGATACCGCCAGGCAAGCCGCGACTATATTGGCCGAAAAACAGGTCGCTTTTCTCGATGCGCCGGTATCCGGCGGCGTTGAGGGCGCTAAAAACGGTACACTGGCGATGATGGTCGGTGGAAATTCAGCGGCACTGGAACAAGCCCGCCCGGTGCTGGAAACCATGACCCGCTGCATCATGCACATGGGCGCAACCGGTTCAGGCCAAGCCACCAAGGCGGTCAACCAAATCATGGGCGCGGGCATCAATCAGGCGGTGACGGAAGCGTTGGCTTTCGCACAGGCCCAGGGTTTGCCGATGGATAAGGTGATCGAGGTCATCTCCGGCGGCGCGTCGGGCAACTGGTTTTTACAGCATCGCGGCTCCACGATGACCCAAGGCGTCTTTGCTCCGGGCTTTAAACTTGCGCTGCACCATAAAGACCTGAAAATCTGCCAACGCATGGCGAAACAATCCGGCGCATCGACTACGCTGATCGACATGACCCTTGCCGATTACGAGCGGTTAATGGCGGAAGGTTACGGCGATGAGGATATTTCGGCGCTATATAGATTGAAAGCTATCGACTAAAAACTATCGACGGAAAGCTGTAGATTCGGATTGAAAATAAAACCAGACCTGTTAAAGTCAGGCGTGCTTTTAACATCAAACAAGGAATAATCATGCCTGATTACAAAAAATACCAGTGCGGCACTTGCGGCCATATTTATGATGAAGCGGAAGGCGACCTGGATACCGGTATTGCGCCGGGCACTTTATGGAAAGATATTCCCGATGATTGGCGTTGCCCCGAGTGCGGCGTAGAAAAAAGCGAATATGATTTAATGGCTTAATCAATCCTTACCGGGGAACAATATGCAGACTGTTATAATCGGCTCAGGCATAGCCGGAGTCAGCTTTGCCGAAAAATACCGCGCATTATCGGCCGATGATGACGAGATTACGCTGGTAACTCGGGAACATGACGGCTATTATTCGCGGCCGCTGCTGTCCCGCGGTTTTACCAAGACCGATATTGAACAATCCATCATCCTCAAACCCTTTGATAAGCTGCGCGAAAACAATATCAATGTGCTCTGCGGCGCCGAAGTAACGGCTATTAATTGTGCAGACAAATCCATTGCGATCAACGGTTCCTGCCAGGAAAAAGAGCTGCAATACGATAAGCTGATCATTGCGCAAGGTTCTTCCTCGTTCATTCCGCCGCCATTCAGGCCGTATGACAAGCTGTTTTTTAGTCTGAACAGCCTGGTCGATTTGAAAGCCTTGCGACAATTTCGACAAGATTTTTTAAGCCAAAACCAACGGCCTAACTGGGCGATTGTCGGCGGCGGTTTAATCGGTTGCGAAGTAGCGTCCGATTTAGCCGCGGCGGGCGATAACGTGACCCTGTTTCATGCGATGGACCGGTTAATGGAGCGTCAACTGGCGGCCGAGGATTCGGCTTTGTTGCTTAAGGTGTTGCAGGATTCCGGCGTTAAGGTGCTGCTAAATCAGGCGGTACAGGAATTTATCAAGGAAGAGGACAAGGTTTGCGTAAGAACCGAAGTGACGGCCGAATTTGACGGACTGATAGTCGCCTGCGGATTTAAACCGCGCACCGAATTGGCGGAACTGGCAGGCCTCGAAATAGGTCGCGGCATCAAGGTTAACCCCTATTTGCAGACCAGTGACGAATCCATTTACGCGCTGGGCGATGTGGCCGAATTGCCGAACGGAAAACTGTACGCCTTCATTTTACCGATACGTAATCAGGCCTTGTGGCTGGCGGAATTCCTGTCCGGACAAAAACAGGATGGCTGGACGCCGCCGGTCTTTACCACCAAAGCCAAAGTGCATGGTTTTGAGGCTGTTCATCCGTATAATGTTTGATACCATCAGGCGAAAGGCGAAGGGCGAAAAAAACGCGTTTTGCCCTTCGCCTTTCGCCTTTTATCGATAACATGACCCAAAATCGCTACTCTGCCGCGGAATGCGCCGCCGTCTATCGCGCCATTTTTGAGCGTCGTGATATGCGCCATTTTTTGCCCGATCCCATCGATCCCGAGCTGTTACTCCGCCTGCTTAATGCCGCGCATCATGCGCCCAGCGTCGGCTTTATGCAGCCGTGGCGATTTATGCGCATCAGCTGCCCGGATCTTCGCAAAGCCATACACGCATTGGTCGAACAGGAACGCATCCGCACCGCCGAGGCTTTAGATGAACGCAAAGACGAGTTTATGAAGCTGAAAGTGGAAGGCATACTGGAATGCCCGGAAGTGCTGGTTGCCGCCTTGTGCGAGCAGCGGGAACAGTATATATTCGGCCGTCGCACCTTGCCGGAAATGGATTTGGCATCACTGGCCTGCGCGATACAAAACATGTGGCTGGCGGCAAGAGCGGAAGGCATCGGCTTGGGCTGGGTGTCGATGTTCGAGCCGGAAGCCTTGAAAACCCTGTTAAACATGCCCGAAGACAGCCAGCCGTTCGCGGTTTTATGTCTCGGACATGTCGATAAATTCTACGACAAGCCGATGCTGGAACAAGAGCAATGGGCGGATCGTAAAGACCTTAAAGATTTATTATTTGAAAACGTTTGGAACACACCGTGCCGCTAAATTTTGTCATCCCTCCGCTCGCATCAACACTCCGCGCTGCTTTACAAACCAAAATCGACCAGAAAACCAAGCCGCTGGGTTCTCTGGGTCAATTGGAATCCCTGGCGTTACAGGTTGGATTGTGCCAAAACAGCCTGACCCCGCGTTTAAACAAGCCGTGCGTCCTTATTTTTGCCGGAGACCACGGCATTGTTGAATCCGGGGTCAGCGCTTATCCGCAAACCGTGACCGCGCAAATGGTCGCCAATTTTTTGGATGGCGGCGCGGCGATCAGCGTTTTCGCCCGTCAACACGACATAGAATTATTGATTGTCGATGCGGGAGTCAACGCTGATTTGAGCAGTCATCCGAAGCTGATTGATGCAAAGATCGACAAAGGCACCCGGAACTTTTTAACCCAGCCTGCGATGACCGCCGAGGAATGCGCCAAAGCCATGCAAGCCGGAGCGGATCAGGTTTTGCGGCAATATGAAAGCGGCTGTAACTGCATCGGCTTTGGCGAAATGGGTATCGGCAATACCTCATCCGCAGCAATGCTGATGCACCGTTTAACCGGCCTGTCGTTAGTGCGCTGCGTAGGCCGCGGCACCGGCTTAAATGACGGGCAGTTGCAACATAAGGTGGTCGTATTGCAGCGGGCGCTCAATAAGCATAAAGACGCAACAGAGCCTTTAGACGTGCTGGCCACGTTCGGCGGGTTTGAAATCGCGATGATGGTCGGCGCTTATCTTAAAGCCGCCGAACTGGGCATGCTTATTTTAGTCGACGGCTTTATTGCCGGCACTGCACTGTTAGTCGCCAACAAATTGTATCCTCAGGTGCTGGATTACTGCGTATTCAGCCATGTTTCCAGCGAGCAGGGGCATCAGGCTTTGTTAAGCCAGTTCAACGCCAAACCCTTGCTGAATCTGGAATTGCGCTTGGGCGAAGGTTCCGGCATTGCCTTGGCCTACCCGCTGCTGCAATCGGCGGTCGTATTTTTGAACGAGATGGCTACGTTTGCTGAGGCTGGGGTTGATCATTAAAAAAGCAGGCGAAGGGCTCAAGGCGAAAGACGCAAGGCTTTTTACCTTGAATCTTTCGCCTGCTTTAAAAGCATTTGCCGATTTAGATACACCTAATCCTGAAATTGATGCCATCTGGCGTGAAGAAGCGCAAGAAAGATGGCAAGCCTATAAGGCGGGTGATCTAAAAACGGTAAGTTATGAAGCGGTTATGCAAAAATACCTATGAAAATGCCATCGTTCCCACACTCAGGAGACTGTGAAAGTATTATCCAAACACGAAGAACACGAAGTTTTCAATGTATTGAATTAAACAGATTGTTTTTCTTCGTGTCTTCGTGGTGCATTCTCTGTGGCTGGACGGGGTTTGCAACCTCCCGTCCGAAACGTTTGACGAATGAAGATATGGCAGTAATTATCGAAAATAGTAGGGACGGGGGTGCAAACCCCGTCTCGCTCGGGAGAGCAAAATGAAAATACCATCGTTCCCACGCTCCAGCGTGGGAACGCAGTTAGCGACGCTCCGGCGTCGCGTTTGGCAACGCTGGAGCGTTGCCGGATGCATTCCCACGCTGGGGCCTGGGAACGATAAGATGCTATTTTTTCTAGCCCTCAGCTTTTACACCCGACTGCCAGGGATGGCGGAAGTGTCGCAAGCGGTAGGGAACCGATGCGACCGCCTGCCCCATCATCAAGCATTGGATTACAAACGGTTACCTCAGGCGGCTATCTATTTGCCGTTGATCGGCTGGCTGGTTGGCGGCATCTGCGCCTTAGTATTTTATCTGGCGGATTTAGTTTGGCCGCAGGCTACGGCGGTGATCCTGGCGCTAATCGCCGGCATTTTGCTGACCGGCGCATTGCATGAAGACGGCTTTGCCGATGTCTGCGACGGTTTCGGCGGCGGCATGAATAAACAGCGCATCCTGGAAATCATGAAAGACTCCCATATCGGGGTTTACGGATTTATCGGGCTGCTGTTGATGCTGTTGTTGAAGATCAGCGTACTAACCGAAATGCCTGCCGCCATACCTTTAGTATTGCTGGCCGGGCACAGCATCAGCCGCTTGTCGCCGCTGTTGCTGATGCAGCGCTATGCTTATGCGCGTGGCAATGACAGCAAAGCCTCGGGCGCGGTTTATCAACCCAGTTTCCGGGAATTGGCTTTTGCTGCAGTGATCGCGTTGTTGCCGTTGGCGTTGCTGCCCGCCTTGTGTGCAGTGGCAATTATCCCCGTATTGGTTGCAACCCAGCTTCTGGGACATTATTTTTACCGCCGTATCGACGGCTATACCGGCGATTGCCTGGGCGCAAGCCAGCAAGTTGCCGAGACTATTTTTTATTTAAGCGTGAGTGCCTTATGGATATTTATTTAATTCGCCACACCCAAACCGCTACCGATCCGGGGCTGTGTTACGGGCAAAGCGATATTGCCCTGGCGGACAGTTTTCCCGACGAGATGGCAAACCTGCACGACAAACTGCCCGAGTTCGACGATGACTGCACCGTTTTCAGCAGCCCGTTAACGCGCTGTTTGCAATTGGCCGAGACCTTTTCAGATACGGTAACCACCGATGCACGCTTGCAGGAACTTGATTTCGGCGAGTGGGAAGGCAAGCGTTTTGACGGCATCGACGCCGCTGTTTTGCAGCATTGGACGAATAACTTTGTGACCGCTGCGCCGCCCAAAGGCGAAAATTTTGAAGATTTGTACCAGCGTGCGGGCAGCTTCTGGCAGGATTTGTTAGCCACCGACGCCAAACAGGTTTTGGTGATCACCCATGCGGGCGTTATTCGCGCCTTGCTGGCGCGCGCATTAAATCTGCCCTTGGCCAATTCGTTTCAACTGCGGATCGATTCGGGTTCCGTGCATAAACTGCGGCAGGCTGACGATTACCTTTACATCGAATATATCAATCTATAAATGAACCACGGCGGCAATATTTACCAGTTCGCCCGGCGGCTCGGCTGCCTGCCGGAACAGGTGCTGGATTTTTCGGCCAACATCAACCCAAAGCAGGCGGTCGATTTAAATTGCCTGCAAGACGTTCAGCTTACGCCGTATGCCGATCCCGATTACGGCTTGTTAAAACAGGCGATCGCTCAGCGCTACCCGATTCCTGCGGGCGTTGATATTGAACTGTTTAACGGCGCAAGCGCGGCTATCTTCGCCCTGTTGCGCGGCTTGCAGCCGAAAGACCTGGTTTTGTATACGCCTTTGTACGGCGAATATGCGCATATTGCAGGGGAGCTGGGTTGCACGGTACATAACATCAACCGGTTTAATCACTTACTGGCGGATATTCCCGAACGCAGCACGGTGATTTTTGTTAACCCGTCCACGCCGGACGGCCAGCTTTATGACCTGCAAGAGTTGTTGGCAACATGGCAAGCGGCAGATTGCACGATCATCATTGATGAGTCATTTTTAGATTTTTGTAAGGCCGACTCGGTTGCAGAACGCATCGCGCATTACGATAAACTTTATGTGATCAAATCGTTAAGCAAGTTTTACGGCTGCGCCGGTATCCGCATCGGCTTTATTCTGGCGGCAACAGCGGCGATAAAGGAACTGCATCGCTTTGAACCGGCATGGAAATTATCCAGTCTGGACATGGCCTATATGCAACAGGCCTTGGCAAATACCGCGTTCATCGAACAAACCCGGCAGCAGACCGCGCATTTACGCGATTTGCTGCATCAAGCGCTGCAAGAATCCGGTTTGTTCGATAAGATTTATCCGGGACAGGCCAATTTCCTGCTGGCTCGCATGGCAAACGACGGCGATGGTTACCGGTTACAAGCGCAATTGGAGCCGTCGCGGATTTTAATCCGCGTCTGCGACAATTTCGAGGGCCTGGGTAAAAGCCATGTGCGTTTTGCGGTCAAGGATGAACAGGCGATAGCTCTGCTTGCTCACAGCCTGATGGACTTTAAAAAATAAAAAATTCACCACGAAGACACGAAGAGCACGAAGAAATAAACTTCGTGCTCTTCGTGTCTTCGTGGTGCATAAAAACCTTTTAAGTAAACAACGATGAAACCATTAGCCGTATTCGGCACCAGTTCAGATGCCGGAAAAACCACGCTGGTCATGGCCTTGTGCCGGATTTTTGCCGACCAAGGCTTGAAGGTCGCACCGTTTAAGGCGCAAAACGTCTCCAATAATTCTGCGGTCACCAAAGAAGGCCGGGAAATTTCCAGGGCGCAATGCCTGCAAGCCGAAGCCGCGCGCGTCGAGCCGAGTTACCTGTTCAATCCGGTATTGCTTAAATCGCATGGCAACGGCTCGGTGCAGGTGATTGTGAACGGCCTGGTTTATCAAAACCAGTCGATTGCGGCCTATTATGCTGAAATCGACCGGTTGAAACAGCAGGTCAAACAGGCCTTTTCATTATTACAGCAGGACTATGACCTGATCGTTGCGGAAGGCGCAGGCTCGCCGGTCGAGTTGAATTTGCTGAACAAAGATTTGTCCAATACCTTTGTCGCCAACAGCTTTAATACCAAAAATATCCTGGTCGCGGACATCGAACGCGGCGGCGTGTTTGCGTCGATTTACGGCACATTGGAACTGATGGATCCGGTCATGCGCAGCAACCTGATCGGGGTGGTGATCAACAAATTTCGCGGCGACCGGCGTTTTTTCGACGAGGGTGAAAAAATCATCGCCGAGCGTTTCGGCGTTCCCGTTTTAGGCGTGCTGCCGTTTAAGCCATTGAATATCGACATGGAAGATTCCCAGTCGTTGCGCAATTACCGGCAACGCCTGATTGATGCCAAAATCCGCGTTGCGGTGATCGCCTATCCGGGCCTGAGCAATTACAACGACCTCGATGTGCTGATGGGCGACCCCGAACTTTATGTCGAGCTGATCCACGATTACCGTCCGCTGGAAAGCTTCGATATGGTGCTGTTGCCGGGCAGCAAAACCGTGATCCGCGATTTGCAGTGGCTGAAAAGTCAGGGCTTGTTCAAGGAGGTTTTGCAGTTCAACAAGCCGGTGTTCGGCATTTGTGGCGGCTATCAAATGCTCTGCCAAAGTTTGCACGACCCTGATGCGATTGAGCATGAATCCGCGATTGTGGAAACCGGCTTGAGTTTTATCGACGATACGGTGCTGTACCAAAGCCCGAAAATCCTTGCGCGAGGACATTACCAACTGTTTACATACGCAGGGATCAGCGGCTATGAAATCCATTGCGGCCGTATGGACAAGTACCCGCTGTATTATCAGGGCGGCCTGTTCGCCGGAACCCATGTACATGGGGTTTTCGATCACGATGAGTTCCGCACCGATTACTTTAAAGCCATTAATCCGCAGTATCAGGGCTATGCCTATGCGCATTATCGCGAGGCCGAAATACAGGGCTTTGCCAATATGGTCGCGGAAAATCTGGATATAGCCGCCATTTTGCAAGCGTTACAGGTTTTATAATGGAACGCGGATGACGCTGATTAGGCAGATTTACGCGGATTTTATTTTCTTTTTTAGCTGTGTTTATCAGCTCAATCCACGCCATCTGCATTCCATTTCCTGGGCGATGCACCCCGTCACAAAGGTTTTACGATGGCTGATGAAGCCGTTAACTCTATGGGTTAAAGAAAAACGTTTCGGACAGGGCAACATGTTCCATCCGGCTGTAGAAAAATCCGCGTAAATCCGTTCAATCAGCGTCATCTGTGTTCCATTTTTTTCTAACTACTGAGTAATTACGATGTTTTTTGAATTAGCGGCTTTGGCCTATCTTGTCGATATGGTCTTTGGCGAATTCCCCTGCAAACACCCGGTAGTCTTGATGGGCGATTTCATTAATGGGTTTGAACGGCGGTTTTACAGCGACCGGATTTTGCCCGGCGCGCTATTGACGGTCGGCTTGATCGCCTTGGCCTTATTGGTCAGTACCACCCTTGTTTACCTGTGCGGCCTTTTGCCGACTTGGCTGTCGCTGATAGTTTTGGCGATATTTGCCTCCACCGGACTGGCCATGAATATGTTGCACGACAGCGTCGCCGCACTGCTAACTGCAGAGCAACCCAGGCAGGCGTTAAGCTATCTGGTCAGCCGCGATACCGAAGACATGACCCAAACCGAAGTCTATAAAGCAGGCCTTGAAACCTGGGCGGAAAATCTCAGCGACGGCGTTATCGCGCCGCTGTTTTACCTGCTGCTGTTCGGCCTGCCGGGAATTGCCGTGTATAAAGCCATCAACACCATGGATTCGATGGTTGCCTATAAAACCGAGCGTTATTTTTATTTCGGCAAAACCGCTGCCATAGTCGACGATATAGCCAATTACATTCCTGCCCGACTGACCGCCTTGCTGATTGTCGCATTGGCAAAAGACAAACAACGCGCCTGGCAGTGTCTATGGCGCGACGGTAACAAACTGGAAAGCCCCAACGCCGGCTTCCCGATTGCGGCAATGGCCGGTGCCTTGGGTGTTGCGTTGGGTGGCGACGCCAGTTACCACGGCCAAATCAAACATAAACCGGCTCTGGGCTTGCCCGTCAACCCGGTCGATAAATCTACCTTAACCACAGCATTGCAAATGAAAACAGGCATTAACCTGATCGTTCTGGGTCTATTAACAATCGGAGCCGTATTGTCATGAAAACACTGTTTATAGGCGGCATCAAAAGCGGCAAATCCCGGCTGGCGGAAGCGTATATTTTAGAGCAGGCGGCAACGGACAAGCCCTTCTATCTGGCGACTACCGAGTTTTTTGATGACGAGATGCAGGCGCGCATCCTGATTCATCAACAACGCCGCCAAGATTTATTTGTCACTATCGAAGAACCCGTTAAA
>Ga0207975_100970_pt1 | contig 10368 bp, 6 predicted proteins | sample LakWasMe91_HOW11_2_FD_183913 | JGI IMG/M metagenome (GOLD analysis project Ga0207975, IMG submission 183913) | Freshwater sediment methanotrophic microbial communities from Lake Washington under simulated oxygen tension - Sediment Metagenome... | ecosystem: Environmental > Aquatic > Freshwater >...
CATTTGTTGGCGTGGGGCCACGCAGCTTCTTTAATCTTTTTTCTTTAAATTTAGGAAGTGGCTACGAGGTAAAGAGAAAAAACAAGGATGGGAAGCCAGTTGACTGGAACTTTAATGACCCGACCTTGAGAATGCAGATGTTGCCAAGTTCATACATTGAACGAGAAACAATTACTGCAGATTACGTCAAAAGACTTTTGGAGAAAATAAAATGAGTACGACCGAAGAATTTATTAGTCAGTTAAGCCGTTCAGGTGAAATTGTTCGTGACTGGCCAGCATGGAAAGCTGATCTTTGGATGGAAAAGGACGTTAAGAGTGGCATGGAGGAGAAAAAGACAATTCAGGCCCATGGGACGACATTTTTTTTAGACTATCTTCAATTACGCTCTCATAAGTAGGGTGTAGATTGCGATTCCTGTCGTCGTCCGTACGGTCCCCTGTCACTTGAGTACGATTGCCGCTAGCGCAGCCGCAAAGCAATACTGATCACCGAAGCCGAACTCAGGATCATCGCCACCACTGCGATCCGGGGCGACAGCAACCATCCGGTGTACAGTGGAAAGGTGGCCGTATGAAAATAGCAGATTGGATCGTCCTGGTCAGCATCCCGGGTTTGCTATGCCTGGCCGGCGAGGGACTTCGGCTGAAATTCAAAATGAAAATAGTGTTCTTGAAGAATGTGGCGCCTTATCGCAAGCTGGAATGCGAGCGTGTCTTGAGGGAAAGTCCCAGGAAAGCGCGACGGCGCTGAAACAGGCAGAGAATAACGCTATCGACACGCTTTCCAAGTGGGATGAGAATGCGAAGTACATCTTCCTCGCAAAGCAACGGCTCACAGCCTCCAGCAGAGCATATGAGCAATACCGTGAAGCGCAGTGTGCCTTCGCCTCTTCGACTGGAGGCGGTGCCATTGGCAACGCGCTCGAACTGCGCCGCCTGTCGTGCCTCATCGGATTGAACATGAGGCGCGCCGAACAGCTCCGGACGACAATGGCGAATCTGCCAACAAAGTAGACGCTGTGGTGCACCCCATCCCAAATGCCCCAAGCTTCAGACTTAGCGGTTGCTTCTGCTTCAGGTTGATTTCTCTTACGCTGCTACGCGCCCGGCGCCCGGTACCGGACCTGCCCGGCCTTGTGCAGGGCATCCATGGTTTCATCGACGGTCAGAAGGACTGTCGTTTCGTATGAACTGAGCGCGCCACCGGCACTAATGGCCAGCGCAACCGCAGCCATGGACACGTTGTCGGGGGCCTCCCACAGGTTGTAGCCGTCGTGCGTGCCGAAGGCGTACCAGAACCCATGCAGCTTCCCGCCAACCGACTCGATGTATGCTTCGGCGGCCTTGCGACGGTCCTCCGGGTTGGCGATCAGCCTGGCCCAGGTCTCTGGCGTGTAACTGAACTTCGATAAATAGAGCGGCATCGTCCCTCTCCTTTACGTCAATCACAATCCTGGCCTGCGCTCATCGGGCAGCCTCCTTGCTCATCCACGGGCTTAGCGCAGCCGCAGCGCATTGCTGATCACCGAAGCCGAACTCAGGCTCATCGCGGCAGCCGCGATCAGGGGCGACAGCAGCCATCCGGTGAGCGGATACAGCACCCCGGCCGCAATCGGGATGCCCAGCGCGTTGTAGACCAGGGCGAACAACAGGTTCTGCTTCATGTTGCGCACCGTCGCCACTGAAATCAGGCGGGCGGTCGCGATGCCGCGCAAGTCGCCTTTCACCAGCGTGACTTGCCCGCTGTTCATTGCGACGTCGGTTCCCGTTCCCATCGCCACTCCGACGTCGGCCTTCGCCAGCGCCGGCGCGTCGTTGATGCCGTCGCCGGCCATCCCCACCACATGGCCTTCGCGCTGCAGTTTCTCGACCATGACGAGCTTGTCGGCCGGCTTGACCTCGCCATGCACTTCGTCGATGCCGAGGCGCTCTCCGACCGCCCTGGCGGTGGTGATGCCGTCGCCGGTGGCCATGATGACGCGAATGCCGGCCGCCTTGAGCGTGGCAAGCGCTTCCGGGGTGCTGGCCTTGACCGGGTCCGATACCGCCAGCAAGCCGACCAGCTTGCCGCCGAGCGCCAGGTGCATCACGCTGGCGCCCTCGGAACGCAGGGCCTCGGCGTCCGCCTTCAATTCGTCCACGGCGACCCCGGCCTCGCTCATCAGTGCGGTATTGCCAAGCGCGAGCGTCTTGCCGCCGACCTTGCCGCGCACGCCGATGCCCGACTCGGATTCGAATTCTTCCGCTTTCTCGAGCTCGAGCTTGCGCTCGCGCGCGGCGCGCACGATGGCCTCGGCCAGCGGGTGCTCGCTGCCCTGGTCCAGGCTGGCCGCGAGCCGCAGCACTTCGTCCTCGGTAAATCCCGGCGCGGCGATGGCCCGGTCGAAGGCTGGCTTACCTTCGGTCAGCGTGCCGGTCTTGTCGACGATGAGGGTGTCGACTTCGCGCAGTTTTTCGATGGCCGCCGCATCGCGAAACAGCACGCCTTGCGTGGCGGACTTGCCGGTGGCCACCATGATCGACATCGGCGTGGCAAGCCCCAAGGCGCAGGGGCAGGCGATGATCAGCACCGCGACCGCGTTGATCAGCCCGAACACCCAGCTCGGTTCGGGCCCGAACAGGCCCCACGCGAAAAATGTCGCGACGGCGATCCCGACCACGCCCATCACGAAATAGCCTGCCACGACGTCGGCCATGCGCTGCATCGGCGCCTTCGAGCGCTGCGCGGCGGCGACCATTTGCACGATCTGGGCCAGCACGGTCTGCGCGCCGACTTTCTCGGAACGCATCACCAGCGCACCGCTTGCGTTCATGGTGGCGCCGATCACCTTGTCGCCCGCGCGCTTGGTCACGGGCATCGGTTCGCCGGTCAGCATCGATTCGTCCACCGCGCTGCTGCCTTCGATCACCTCGCCATCGACCGGCACCTTTTCGCCGGGCCGCACGCGCAGCATGTCGCCCACGTGCACGTGGGTGAGCGGGACATCTTCCTCGCTGCCGTCGGGCTTGATGCGGCGGGCGGTCTTGGGCGCCAGGCCCAGCAGGGACTTGATCGCGGCCGAGGTGCGCGAGCGCGCCTTGAGCTCGAGCACCTGGCCGAGCAGCGTGAGCGAGATGATCACGGCCGCCGCTTCGTAGTACACGCCGATGCGGCCCATCGACATGAACGATGCCGGAAACACCTGCGGCGCAACGGTCGCGGCCACGCTGTAGAGGAAGGCGGCGCCGGTGCCGAGCCCGATCAGGGTCCACATGTTCGGACTGCGGTTGAGCACGGACCGGGCGCCCCGCACGAAGAAGGGCCAGCCCGCCCACAGCACGATGGGAATCGACAGCGCCAGCTCGGCCCAGGTCTGGGTCGTGGCGTCGACCAGGCCCAGCCTGTGCCCGAACATTGCCAGCACGGTCACGATGATGGTGAGCGGCAGGGTCCACCAGAAGCGCCGGCTGAAGTCCTTCAGTTCCGGGTTTTCTTCTTCGCCAAGCTCGGGGATGACAGGCTCGAGCGCCATGCCGCACTTCGGGCAGTTGCCGGGACGATCCGACCTTATCTCGGGATGCATCGGACAGGTATAGATGGTGCCGGCGGGAGCTGGCGCGGCAGGCGCGGCGGCGCCCGCGCTGTATTTCATCGGCTCGGCTTCGAATTTCGCCTTGCACTTGGCGCTGCAGAAATACACCTGCCGCCCCTCGTGCGTGCTGACATGGGGCGTGCGTTCACTCACCTCCATGCCGCACACGGGATCCTTGAACTGGCGTTCCGCCGCCGGGTTCACCTTGGCCTGGACAGCGTGGGACGCATCCTGCGCGCGGCCGGCGTGGCCGCCGATTGGTGCCGTCATTGCTTTCTCCCGTCTGACATGACACTCCACTCTAAAGAGCGGGATGCCGGCAGACCTTGATAAAAGTCAGGGGCGCTGGATCTGGTTGCACAAAACAGCGCTTGTGCAAGGACTACCCGGCGTAAAATTGACCCACATCAATATTCGTTATTCCGATATTTACGTATAATCAATCATGGTTAATCCCGCGCCAGCGATATAGTAAATACACAAGTCCATGAGACTGTCCCGCCCATCCCGCTTCGCCGCAGCACTCATTGTGCTGTTCAGCGTGCTGTTTACACAGCTCGCCGTGGCCGGCTATGCGTGTCAGAGCATGCAAATCGCGCAGGCGATGCAACTGGTCTCCGCCGCGTCCGAACAGCAGGCCATGCCCGATTGCGATATGGCGCTCGATTCTTCCGCCCAGTGCCAGGACCTGCGTCCGGCTGGCAAGCTATCGATGGACAAGCCTGAAATACCGCATGTGCCGCCTTTCGTCGCCGCCGTGCTGGTGCAGGCGATCTTCCATGGCGACCTGTCCCACCCATCCGTCACGCCCCCTTCCGGCGGGTTCTTCCTGACCCGAACCACCGCTCCCCCGCTGTCCATCCAGAACTGCTGTTTCCGCATCTGATCCTCCAGGGCGCCAGCCCATGGCACCGTCGCGCTCGTGCGTGAACGGTCGTCGCGTAACGCTATCTGGAGTTCGCATGTCTTCGCGACACTCCCATCCTTTGCCTTGCAGGAGAAATTTTATGCAACATACCTTGCGCGCCTGCGCGATCGCGCTGGCGCTGGCCGCCACGCCTGCGATCGCGCTGTCAAGCGAAGCAGCACCGGGAAGCAGTGTCGACAGCCTGCTCGTGCTTGCCCGCGAAAAGAATCCGGAATATGCCGCCATGCGCCATGAGGCCGAAGCCGCCGGCGAGCGCATCGGCCCGGCCGGCGCCTTGCCCGACCCCAAGCTGCGGGTGGAACTGGAGGACATCACCAAAATGGGTGAGCAAAATCCGACCATCCTGCCGGGCCGGGTCGGCAGTACCCGCTATACCTTGATGCAGGACCTGCCGTGGTTCGGCAAGCGCGGCCTCAAGCGCGACATCGCCGCGCTGGAGGCGGAAGGCGCGCAGGGGCGCTCGCTGGGAACCTGGGCCGAGCTGTCCTCGCGCATCAAGTCCGGTTACGCGCAGTGGTATTACCTGCACCAGAGCGAACGCCTGACGCGCGAAGTGCTGGACCTGATGGCGCGCCTCGGAAAAATTGCCCAGGTGCGTTACGAGGGCGGCCTGGCGGCGCAGCAGGACGTGATTCGGGCCCAGGTCGAGCAAACCAACCTGAACAATGAACTGATCGAGCTGGAAAACGAACGGCGCCAGACCCAGGCCCGCCTCAATGCGCTGGTGGCACGCCCGGCCGATGCGCCGCTGGCGCCGCCGCAGCAACTGCGTGCGCTGCCGGCGCCCGCCAGGCTCGACTACGCTACCCTGGCGCAGCGCGTGCGTGCGCGCAATCCGCAACTGCTGGCCGAGGCGGCAAGCGCCCGGGCGGCCGAGAAAACGCGCGACCTTACATACCGGAACCGCTATCCCGACGTCACCTTCGGCATCGCGCCGGTCCAGTCGCGCAATGCGATCAAGGAATGGATGCTGATGGTCGAACTGAACATTCCGCTGCAGCAGTCCACGCGCCGTTCACAGGAACGCGAAGCGCACGCGATGCTGGCGGCCGCCCGCTCGCGCCAGGAGGCCACCGGCAACCAGGTCTTGGCCGAGCTGTCGGAAAACGTGTTCGGCCTCGATGCCGCGCGCCGCACGGAAGCGGCGATTGCCAACAGCCTGTTGCCACAAGCTGAACTGACGTTCCAGGCGGCATTGGCCAGCTATGAAAACGGCAAGGTCGATTTTGCGACCTTGCTCGATGCCCAGCGCCAGATCCGCCAGGCCAGGCAAAGCCAGATCAAGGTACAGGCGCAGGGACAGACCCGCCTGGCAGATATTGAACGCATCTTGGGAGAAGAATTGTGAAACAGGGCATGCGCTACGCAATGACAGCATTGGTGCTGGCGGCACTGGCCGCCGGCGGCGGCTATTGGATGGGCAAGCGGGCCGTTCCGGCACACGGCGACACCGCCGTCGCCGCAGCAGCCGACAAGAAGGAGCGCAAGGTGCTCTATTATCGCAACCCGATGGGGTTGCCCGATACCTCTCCGGTTCCCAAGAAAGATCCGATGGGGATGGATTACATCCCGGTATTCGAAGGCGGGGAACAGGCCGAGCCCGGCTCTGCGAAGCAGATCAGGATCAGTACCGAAAAAATCCAGAAGCTGGGCGTGCGCACCGAAGCGGCAAGCCTGCGCGCGCTCGACAAGATGATACGCGCCGCCGGTCGGATCGAACCGGACGAACGGCGTGTCCACGCCGTCACCCCCAAGTTCGAGGGCTACGTTGAACGCCTGCACGTGAGCGCCACCGGCCAGCCGGTGCGCAAGGGGCAGGCGCTGTTCGAAGTCTACAGCCCGGAACTGGTCTCGGCGCAGCGCGAATACATGATCGCGGCGCAGGGCGTGAGCGCGCTGGCCGCAGCCGGCGCCGAGGCGCAGTCGGGCATGCGGCAGCTGGCCGGCGCGAGCCTGGCGCGCCTGAAGAACTGGGATATCTCGGAGGAACAGATCAGGGAGCTGGCGAAAGGCGGCCAGGCCAGGCGCAGCATGACGTTCCGCTCCCCGGTGAGCGGTATCGTGACCGAGAAGAAGGCCGTGCAGGGCATGCGTTTCATGCCTGGCGAGGCGCTTTACCAGATTACCGACCTGTCGTCGGTGTGGGTGCTGGCCGATGTCTTCGAACAGGATATCGCACAGGTCAGGCAGGGCGCCGGGGCGCAGGTGACGCTCGCCTCCTATCCTGGCAAGGTGTTCGGCGGGAAGATCACTTACGTCTACCCGACCCTTACCGCCGCCACGCGCACTGTGCAGGTACGCATCGAACTGCCCAATCCCGGCCAGTTGCTCAAGCCGGGCATGTTTGCGCAGGTCGAGTTGCCGGTGCCCGCGGGCGGCAAGGTGGTGACGGTGCCGGTCAGCGCCGTCATCGACAGCGGCAAGCGCAGCATCGTGCTGGTGCAAGCCGCGGAAGGCCGTTTCGAGCCGCGCGAAGTCAGGACCGGGGCGCGCAGCGACACCTATGTCGAGGTGCTCGAAGGCGTCAAGGATGGCGAGCTGGTGGTGGTTTCCGCTAACTTCCTGATCGATGCCGAGAGCAACCTGCAGGCCGTTGTCGGCGGCTTTGGCGATGCCGGCCAGCCGGGCGCTGCGCCGGCCGCGGCAAGCGCCGGTCACAAGGCAGAGGGCACGGTCGACGCCGTCGATGCGCGCACCGGCATGGTCAGCATCAGCCACGGTGCGGTGCCAAGCCTGAACTGGCCGGCCATGACGATGGAGTTCAAGGCGGCCAACGCGGCGCTGCTCAAGGACGTCAAGCCAGGTTCCGCGGTGGCATTCGAGTTTGTCGAGCGCAATCCCGGGGAATGGGTGATCACCTCGCTCACGCCGCGCCCGAGCGCCGCCAATCCGCACGCCGGACACTGACAGGAAGCGCCATGTTAAACAAGATTATCGATTGGTCGGCAAGGAACATCTTCATCGTCTTGCTGGGCACTTTATTCATCGTGGTCGCGGGCGTCTACGCGATCGTCAAGACACCGATCGACGCCCTGCCCGACCTGTCGGACGTGCAGGTGATCGTCTATACCGAGTATCCGGGCCAGGCGCCGCAGGTGGTGGAGGACCAGGTCACCTATCCGCTCACGACCGCCATGCTGTCGGTGCCCAAGTCGCGCGTGGTGCGCGGCTTCTCCTACTTCGGCGCCTCGTTCGTGTACATCATTTTCGAGGACGGCACCGACATCTACTGGGCCCGTTCGCGCGTGCTCGAGTACCTGAACTTCGCCTCCAGCCGCATGCCAAAGGGCATCACGCCGCAGATCGGGCCGGACGCGACCGGGGTCGGCTGGGTCTACCAGTATGTGGTGCAGGCCAAGAACAAGACGCTGGCCGAGCTGCGCACGCTGCAGGACTGGTACTTGCGCTACCAGCTGACCAAGGCGCCCGGGGTGGCCGAAGTGGCCTCGATCGGCGGCTTCGTGCAGACCTATCAGGTCACGGTCGATCCGGTGAAGCTGCGCGCCTACGGCATTGCACTGTCCAAGGTCGCGCAGGTGATCCGCGACTCGAACCGCGATGTCGGCGGGCGCGTGGTCGAAATGGCCGAGACCGAGTACATGGTGCGCGGCAAGGGCTATTTGCGCGGCAAGGCCGACCTGGAAACGCTGGTGGTCAAAAGCGCGGGGGGCACGCCGGTGCTGGTGCGCGACATCGCCAGGGTGGAACTGGCCCCTGACGAGCGGCGCGGGCTGACCGAACTCAATGGCGAAGGCGAAGTGGTGTCGGGGATCGCGATGGCGCGCTTCGGCCAGAATGCGCTGGAAGTGATCCATAACCTGAAGACCAAGATCGCCGAAGTGAGCCAGGGCCTGCCGCAGGGGGTGTCGATCACGGCGGTGTACGACCGCTCCGACCTGATCCACCGCGCCATCGACACGCTCAAGCGTACCCTGCTCGAGGAAAGCATCATCGTCGCCCTGGTCTGTTTTGTGTTCCTGCTGCACGTGCGCAGCGCGCTGGTGGCGATCGTGATGCTGCCGGTCGGCGTGCTGATCGCCTTCATCGCGATGCGCGCGCTCGGCATGAACTCGAACCTGATGAGCCTGGGCGGCATCGCCATCGCGATCGGGGCCATGGTCGATGCGGCCATCGTGATGATTGAAAACGCGCACAAGCACCTCGAGCGGCTCAAGGAGGGCGAGTCGCGCGTGGAGGCCATGGTGGCCGCCTGCAAGGAGGTCGGACCGGCCCTGTTCTTCTCGCTACTGATCATCACGGTGTCGTTCCTGCCGGTGTTTACGCTCGAATCGCAGGAAGGAAGGCTGTTTTCGCCGCTCGCCTTCACCAAGACCTTTTCCATGGCCGGCGCCGCGCTGCTGTCGGTCACGCTGGTGCCGGTGCTGATGATGCTGTTCATTCGCGGCAAGATCAGGCCGGAAGCGGAAAATCCGGTAAACCGTTTCCTGATCTGGCTGTACCGGCCGATCATCAAGGGCGTGATGCAATGGAAGAAGCTGAGCATCCTGGCCGCGCTCATCGTGCTGCTGGTCTCGTTCTATCCCGCATCCAGGCTGGGCAGCGAATTCATGCCGGCCTTAAACGAGGGCACCTTGCTGTTCATGCCGTCCAGCCTGCCGGGCATGTCGATCACCAAGGCGGCCGAACTGATGCAGACCCAAAACAAGATCATCAAGAGCTTCCCCGAGGTCAGCTCGGTGTGGGGCAAGGCCGGCCGCGCCAATACCGCGACCGACCCTGCGCCCACCGAAATGTTCGAGACCGTCATCAACCTCAAGCCGGAATCGCAGTGGCGCGCCGGCATGGACATGGACAAGCTGATCGCCGAAATGGACGCGGCCTTGCAGTTCCCCGGCGTCTCGAATGCCTGGACCATGCCGATCAAGGCGCGCCTGGACATGCTCTCGACCGGCATCCGCACTCCGATCGGGATCAAGGTGTTCGGCAAGGACCTCGCTGAAATGGAAAAACTGGCGAAGCAGATCGAGGCCGTGGTGAAACAGGTTCCCGGCACCACCTCCGCCTTTGCCGAACGCATCACCGGCGGCTTTTACCTCAACATCGAGCCGGACCGCACGCAGCTGGCGCGCTACGGCCTGAGCATCGGTGAGGTGCAGGATGTCATCGGGACCGCGCTCGGTGGCGAGATGGTCACCACCACGGTCGAGGGGCGCGAGCGCTTCGGCGTCACGGTGCGCTATCCGCGCGAGTTGCGTTCAAGTCCGCAGCAGATCGCGCATGAAGTGCTGGTGCCGACCATGGACGGCGCCATGATCCCGCTCGGGCAACTGGCGCAGGTCGAGGTGGCCAAGGGCGCGCCCGGTATCCGCACCGAAAACGCTTTGCTGTCGGCCTACATTTATGTCGACATCCGCGGGCGCGACATCGGCAGCTATGTGGCCGATGCGCGCCGCGCGGTCAATGCGCAGGTGAAGTTCCCGCCCGGTTACTACGCCACCTGGAGCGGACAGTTCGAGGCCATGGAGCGCGCCATTGCCAAGATGAAGATCGTGGTGCCGATCACGCTGCTGATCATCTTCCTGCTGCTGTACCTGAACTTCCGGCGCCTGACCGAAACCCTGATCGTGATGCTGTCGGTGCCGTTTGCGCTGGTCGGCGGCGTGTGGCTGATGTGGATGCTCGACTACAACCTGTCGGTCGCTGTTGCGGTCGGCTTCATCGCACTGGGCGGGGTGGCGGCCGAGACCGGCGTGGTGATGCTGATCTACCTCGACCATGCCTGGGAAGCGGTAAAGGCGCGCTGCAGGCAGGCAGGCCGCGCGCCCGATGCGAACGACCTGTACGAGGCGGTCATGGAAGGCGCGGTCGAGCGCGTGCGCCCGAAGATGATGACCGTGGTGGCGAT
>Ga0207975_100972_pt1 | contig 10322 bp, 7 predicted proteins | sample LakWasMe91_HOW11_2_FD_183913 | JGI IMG/M metagenome (GOLD analysis project Ga0207975, IMG submission 183913) | Freshwater sediment methanotrophic microbial communities from Lake Washington under simulated oxygen tension - Sediment Metagenome... | ecosystem: Environmental > Aquatic > Freshwater >...
GAGATGTTAGAGCTATTGCCATCGATAACCGAAACCAAGTTTGGATTGGTACCAACAAAGGATTGCGTGTATTGCCCAGCACAGGAAGTTACAATGGTACGGAACAAATGCGCGCGAATGCCATCATTATCTTAGAAAACGATTTGGCGCAAGAGCTCTTGTACGAACAATTCATCACCGACATCGTCGTTAACGGTTCAAACGAAAAATGGATTGGCACTGCCGATTCCGGTGTTTTTCTCTTTTCTCCAAACGGCCAAGAAACCATCTATCATTTCACCAAAGACAATTCGCCGCTACCCAGTAATGTGATTACCGATATTGATATCAATGCCGAAACCGGAGAGGTTTTTTTTGCTACCGACAGAGGTATGGTCTCTTTTCAAGGAACTGCCACCAAACCGGCCGACAACTTAAAAGACGTGTATGTTTATCCGAATCCGGTGCGCCCGGAGTTTGTGGGAACCGTTAAAATTGCCGGTTTAACCTCGGGAGCCAATATTAAAATTACCGATATCGAAGGAAGCTTAGTATACGAAACCACTTCAACCGGCGGTACTGTAGAATGGGACACTACCGCTTTCGGCAAATACAAAGTGGCCTCGGGCGTTTACATGATTTTTATTGCCGCCGAAGACGCCTCGGAAACCACGGTTAAAAAAGTGATGATAATCAGATAAATTATTTTGAAGAAAGCATTAATTATTGGTGGCGGACCCGCCGGTTTAACGGCAGCTTACGAGTTGTTAAAACACACAGACATTCAGCCTGTTGTAGTAGAAGCAACCGATTTATGGGGCGGAATTTCCAGAACAGAAAACCACAACGGAAATCGTATTGATATAGGCGGCCATAGGTTTTTTTCAAAATCAGATGTCGTAATGCAATGGTGGCAAGAAATCCTTCCTATTCATTCCGTTGATGATACCATCCAAATCTCCTATCAAAATCAACAATCCACAATTAAGATTAAACAGAATAACGATGATTTAGAGGATGTTTTCCTGGTTAGAAAGAGAATCTCTCGGATTTTCTACCAAAAATGTTTTTATGACTATCCCATTAAATTGAGTTTTCAAACAATCCGACAATTGGGATTTAAAAATGTTACTTTAATAATTCTGAGTTATCTCAAAAGCGTATTGTTCCCTATCAAGAATGAAAAATCACTTGAAGATTTTTTTATAAACAGATTCGGAAATCGCTTATATAAAACTTTCTTTAAAGACTACACCGAAAAAGTTTGGGGCATCTCTTGTAAAGAAATCAGTTCAGAATGGGGGGCTCAAAGAATCAAAGGTCTTTCTATCACAAAGACAATCGTTGATATTTTTAAAAAACCTTTCAGGAAAAAGGATATAAAACAAAAAAACACAGAGACTTCATTAATTGAATATTTTTTATATCCCAAATACGGCCCGGGCCAACTATGGACAAAGGTTGCCGGACTGATAGAACAAAACGGCGGTATTCTTTACAAAAACAGTAAGGTTATTCAACTTAATGGTATTGGAAATTTAACTTCTGCGGTAGTAGCGACTAAAAATAAAAAGACAGAAACCATCGAATTTGACTACTGCATTTCAACTATGCCTGTAAAAGACTTGTTTAATGCTTTTTCATTCGAAATACCATCTGAGACTAAAAAAATCGCTGACAACCTGATTTACAGGGACTTTATAACCATCGGGGTTTTGTTAAACGAGACAAAGATTAAACTTGATGATAATTGGATTTATATCCAAGAAAATTATGTGAAAGTAGGAAGAATACAAGTGTTCAACAATTGGAGTCCTTACTTGGTTAAAGAGGCCAATACCACTTGGCTGGGATTAGAATACTTTTGTAATGAAAGTGATGGCATTTGGGAACTCGAAGACAAACAATTAATAGACTTGGCTACTCAGGAATTAATCGAATTGGGTTTTATAGAATCTCAGAAAAACGTTTTAGATGCCGTTGCCATAAAAGTACCCAAAACATACCCTGCTTATTTTGGCGCTTACTCCGAATTTTTCAAAATTAAAGCATTCACAGACGCAATCCCTAATCTATTTTTAGTTGGCCGAAACGGAATGCATAAATACAACAATCAAGACCATTCTATGCTAACGGCCATGCAAGCTGTTCAAAACATCAAAAAAGGTATTACCTCCAAAGAAAACATTTGGGCCATCAATACAGAAGAAGAATATCATGAAGAGAAGAAAAGATAATTCTTTATGGGCAGATAATACAGTAGTCTCATTCATTGTTTTCTACTTTGTTATACTTGTATTCAGGATTATTAATGGCAATTTCTATCTGAGCGATTCTCATGAGTACGTTGAAGTTGCCAAGTACCTGTTAGAAGGCAATTACTTCTCAGTAAATGACCCTGTAATTAGCAAAAGACCTTTGATTTACCCTCTTTTCTTGTCTTTAACAATTACACTGAGCCCTTACATTATCATTTTTTTTCAATCTGTACTGCTGTGTTTTACCTTTCACTTATTCTTTAAAATACTTGAATTTTACAAGATTAAAAAACAATCTGCTTTAATTTTAATCGTTCTAACGCCTTCTGTTTTTATTTATTCACAGTTGATAATGTCTGAATTGCTTGTACTGTTTTTGGTAACCTTGCTGTTTTACGTTTACACCGTAAATTTTTGTTGGAAAACCATCAAATATGCACAACTGATAATCCTACTGTTAGCATTTACAAAACCTGTTTTTTATCCCTTTGTTTTTGTAAACTTCGTGGTAATGTTGTTCTACTTTTTTAAGGTAAAACGATTTAATTTTTGGGTATTATTACCCATTATTACTGTGCTGCTTTATACCAATTACAACCAAAGCAGATTTGGTTATAGACATTTCTCATCAATGGAAAACACCAACCTTATTCATTATAATTTGTACTACTTTAAAGCCTACAACCAATCTAAAAAAGAGGCAGACGATTGGCTTTCACAAGTTACGCTATCAGTAAAAAAAGAAAATTCATTACAAAAAGACAATGCACTCCGAAAAATAGCTTTAGAAGAAATTTCAACCCATTTTTTCCCATACACTTTGTACCATTTAGCAACCGGCATTAGAGGTGTTTTCGACCCCGGAAGGTTTGATTTAATAACTTTAGTTCACAAAGAAGATGGAAATCAAGGCTTTTTAGAAGTTGTAAATGGCAATAAATCATTGTCATCATTATTCAAAGAGAAGTCGCTTATTTTCATCTATTTGTTGCTAATTCCAATCATGCTGGCATTAATTTTTAAGTGGATTTATTTTTTTATGTTTTACTTCAAAAAAAGAAGAAATTTTACCGAGTATTTTTTTCTGATTTTTATTATTTACTATGTTTTGGCAACAGGGCCTGTTAATTGTTCTCGCTACATGATGCCGCTACAATTAATCCTGATTACTTTTGCGTTAGTTTCTGTCAGGGAAAATAGAGTTAAAAATGCTAGTCAAAACTAAAGCCATTGTCATTTCTTCGCTAAAATATCAGGAAAAAAGCCTGATTGTAAAATGCTTAACGCAAAGCGATGGCTTAAAAAGCTATTTTGTCCCGAATGCCTTTTCAGCTAAAAAATCGAACCAAAAAATCGCCTATTTCCAACCGCTGACCATACTCGAAATCGAAGCCAATCACAAAAACAAAGGCACTTTAGAGCATTTCAAAGAAATCAAACTAGCGCACGCTTTTCAAACCATCAATACCGACATCATCAAAAGCACCATCATTATTTTTCTCTCCGAAATGCTCCACCACAGCATACACGAAGAAGAAAAAAACGACCGCTTGTTCACCTTTTTGGAAACAGCCCTACTCTGGCTCGATACGCATGAAGAAACTTCAAATTTTCACCTGATATTACTGCTGGAAATCACCAAATTCCTGGGCTTTTATCCCGATACTTCCGAAATGGACTATCCCTTTTTCGAAGTGAAAGAAGGCTACTTTTCGCCTACTCTTGGCATAGGCTGCCTGCCCGAAAACGAAACCCGTTTGTTCAAAAAATTAATCGACTTAAAATTTGACAGCTCGCAAAAAGTCTTCAACGGCACTGAACGCCAACTCTTACTCAAAATCCTCTTGGATTATTACACTTTTCACTTAGTCGGCTTCAAAAAACCCAAATCGCTGGAAGTTTTAAAGGAAGTTTTTGCTTAAAATTTTATGGGCGTTTCCCTCCGGGCCGCGTCTTCCGCTGCAATCTTTTTTAATCATATTACGGCAATTCAAGGAACTTTGGGCAAAAAAAGGATTTTCGCTCCAACCGCTAACGCAAAAACTCCCGTCTCATAACCCATAACTCACAACTATTTATTACTTTCGCAAACTGATTTAAGAAAACGACAAAAATGAGTACTAAGTTTACTGAATACAAAGGACTTGACCTGCCAACTGTAGCCTCAGAAGTTCTTGCATTTTGGAAAAAAAATAACGTCTTTGAACAGAGTGTCACTTCCCGTGAAGGTGCTACTCCTTATGTGTTTTTTGAAGGTCCGCCGTCGGCCAATGGCTTACCGGGCATTCACCACGTAATGGCGCGCGCCATCAAGGATATTTTTTGTCGTTACAAAACCCAGAAAGGTTTCCAAGTGAAACGCAAAGCCGGTTGGGATACACACGGTTTGCCGGTTGAATTAGGCACCGAAAAAGAATTAGGCATCACCAAAGAAGACATCGGCAAAACCATCTCGGTAACCGAATACAACGAAGCGTGTAAAAGAACCGTTATGCGCTACACCGATGTGTGGAACGACCTGACCGAAAAAATGGGCTATTGGGTAGATATGGAAGATCCGTATGTGACCTACAAATCCAAATACATGGAAACGGTTTGGTGGTTGCTCAAACAAATTTACAACAAAGACTTACTCTACAAAGGCTACACCATTCAGCCGTATTCACCCAAAGCGGGAACCGGTTTGTCTTCGCACGAAGTCAATCAACCGGGTTCTTATCGCGATGTAACCGATACGACGATAGTAGCGCAATTCAAAACCAAACCAGAAACCTTACCAAACTTTTTACAAGGTTTCGGTGATATTCATATCCTAGCTTGGACGACCACGCCATGGACGTTGCCAAGTAACACCGCTTTAACAGTCGGACCAAAAATCGACTACGTTTTAGTCAAAACGTTCAACCAATACACTTTTGAACCGGTCAATGTTATTCTGGCCAAGAATTTAGTCGGAAAACAATTCGGCGGAAAATATTTTATAGCAGAATCTGAAGCTGATTTTGCAAATTACAAATCAGAAGATAAAAAGATTCCGTACCAAATTTTAGCCGAAGCCAAAGGCGCTGATTTGGTTGGCATCCGCTACGAACAATTGCTGCCGTACACTTTGCCGTATCAAAATCCGGAAAATGCTTTCCGTGTAATTTCTGGCGATTTCGTCACTACCGAAGACGGAACCGGAATTGTACACACTGCGCCAACTTTCGGTGCCGATGACGCGAAAGTAGCCAAAGAAGCCACTCCGGAAGTACCGCCTATGTTGGTGTTAGATGAAAATGGCAATCCTGTTCCTTTGGTAGATTTACAAGGGAAATTCGTAACCCAAATGGGTGAGTTCGCCGGAAAATATGTCAAAAACGAATACTACAACGAAGGCGAAGCACCTGAAAAATCAGTAGACGTAGAAATCGCAATTCGTTTAAAAGAAGAAAACAAAGCCTTTAAGGTTGAAAAATACGTACACAGTTATCCGCATTGTTGGAGAACTGACAAACCAATTTTATACTATCCGTTGGACTCTTGGTTCATCAAAGTAACCGAAATCAAAGACCGCATGTTCGATTTGAACGATACCATCAACTGGAAGCCAAAAGCTACCGGAGAAGGTCGTTTCGGAAACTGGTTGAAAAATGCCAACGACTGGAACTTATCGCGCTCCAGATATTGGGGCATTCCGTTGCCAATTTGGAGAAGCGAAGACGGCACCGAAGAAATGCTTATCGGTTCGGTAGAAGAATTGTATACTGAAATCGAAAAATCCATCGCAGCCGGTTTCCAAACCGAAAATCCATACAAAGGATTCACCATCGGTGACATGAGCGAAGCCAATTACGACTTAGTCGATTTACACAAAAATGTAGTCGATAACATCATCTTGGTATCGCCATCCGGCCAACCGATGAAACGTGAATCCGATTTGATTGACGTGTGGTTCGACTCGGGTGCCATGCCTTATGCCCAATGGCATTATCCGTTTGAAAACCGTGAATTAATCGACGATAACAAAGCCTTCCCTGCCGATTTTATCGCAGAAGGTGTCGACCAAACCCGCGGTTGGTTCTATACGCTTCACGCCATCGGAACTTTGGTTTTTGATAAAATTGCCTATAAAAATGTAGTGTCGAACGGCTTGGTGTTGGACAAAAACGGACAAAAAATGTCGAAACGTTTGGGCAATGCCGTAGATCCGTTTGAAACATTAAAAGAATACGGTCCGGATGCGACTCGTTGGTACATGATTTCCAATGCCAATCCGTGGGACAACTTAAAATTTGACATCGAAGGGGTAGCGGAAGTGCGTCGTAAATTCTTCGGAACACTTTACAACACTTACTCGTTCTTCAGTTTGTATGCCAATATCGACGGATTTACCTATAGTGAAGCCGAAGTGCCATTAAACGAAAGACCGGAAATTGACCGTTGGATTTTATCGGAATTGCACACCTTAATCAAAACCGTTGACGAAGCGTACGCCGATTACGAACCTACCAAAGCCGCCCGTGCGATATCCGATTTTGTTCAGGAAAACTTGAGCAACTGGTACGTGCGTTTATGCCGCCGCAGATTCTGGAAAGGCGAATACGGTACGGATAAAATTGCCGCCTATCAAACCTTGTACACTTGTTTGGTAACTGTGGCGAAATTATCGGCTCCGATTGCGCCGTTTTTCATGGACCAACTTTACAGAGACTTAACGCAGGCAACACATACAGAGGAATTTGAATCAGTACATTTGGCAAATTTCCCGGTGATGGTTGAAAACTTTGTTGATAAATCGTTAGAGAGTAAAATGCTGAAAGCCCAAACAGTTTCGTCCTTGGTTTTATCACTCCGTAAAAAGGAAATGATTAAAGTACGTCAACCGTTGCAAAAGGTAATGATTCCAATACTTGACGAGACTCAGCGTGCTGAAATTGAAGCGGTTTCCGACCTGATAAAAGCCGAAGTAAACGTCAAAGAAATCGAACTTTTAGACGATGCTTCAGGCGTATTGGTAAAGCAAATTAAACCTAATTTCAAGGCTTTAGGACCGCGTTTCGGAAAAGACATGGGATTGATTTCCAAAGAGATACAAGGTTTTACCCAAGAGCAAATTAATGAATTGGATGCTAAAGGCGAGCTAACACTTGTAATTTCAGGAAAAAGTATAACTTTATCATTAGAAGATGTTGAGATTTCGTCTCAAGATATTCCGGGTTGGTTGGTAGCCAATGCAAACGGCATCACTGTTGCTTTAGACATTACCCTAACCGAAGCGTTGAAAAACGAAGGTATTGCTAGAGAATTGGTAAACCGCATCCAAAACATCAGAAAGGACAGCGGCTTTGAAGTGACTGATAAGATTAAAGTGCAATTGCAACACCATCCGGTTTTAGCGCAAGCGATTAAAGAAAATGAAAACTATATCAAATCGGAGACATTAACCGAGAGTTTGGTTTTAGAGAATGAGATTACCGAAGGTTCTGAAATAGAATTTGATGAGATAAAAACAAGAATATTAATTTCTAAATAATTACGTAACGATTATGGTAGAAGAAAAATTAAGATACTCAGATGCTGATTTGGCAGAGTTCAAAGAAATTATTTTAGCAAAGATTGAAAAAGCAAAAGCCGATTTAGACTTGATAAAAAGTGCTTATATGAACGATTTGAATAACGGTACCGATGATACATCGCCAACGTTCAAAGCGTTTGAAGAAGGCAGCGAAACCATGTCGAAAGAAGCCAACTCGCAATTGGCCATTCGTCAGGAAAAATTCATCCGCGATTTGAAAAATGCTTTGTTCCGTGTTGAAAACAAAACGTATGGTGTTTGTAAAGTGACCGGAAAATTGATTTCGAAAGAGCGCTTGAAAATTGTACCTCATGCGACTATGAGTATCGAAGCCAAAAATTTACAGCGATAAATCAAACCATCGTAACATAAAAAAGCCCCGAAATTCGGGGCTTTTTTTATAAGGTAATCTGACTTAACTGGATCAACGAAAAATTCGGACCGTAGCTGTACTGCGTAATGGTGTTATCGCCTACCGTAATTAAATGTGAGTCGAGCGGAATCACATCTTTTACATTGTTAGCATAACTGTTTTCCAAAACCAAACCGGCACTGTTGGCGGCGTTAAAAATCTTTAAACCATCGGCACCGCAACCTACATATAAAACCCCATTTTTAATGCCCAATCCGTAAGGCTCGTTTAATAAATAAGTCGATAATAAAGTCGGATTGGCAATATCGGTTACGTCGATTACATTAATTTGGTCTTCAATCGCACCGCAACTTGAACCGCCACGTACCGTAATGTAAGCGGTATTACCAAAAACCACTACCGGATCACAAGCCGTAGCATGAGCAAAACCGGACACAAAATACGGATTGAACTCGTCTTCAGCATCAACAGTGTACATTCCGGTTGTTGAACCTACAAATAAAATATCTTTTTGGATAAACAGCGTCTCAAATTCACCGCCACCAAACCATTGTGTCATGTAAACTTCTTTATCGAAAAAAGCAGCAGCCGGATCGGCTATATTAAACACATTCAATTTATAAGAATCTATGGTATACAAAGCATTATTGTTAATTTGAAAACGAGCATAAGAACCGCCAATGCCAATATTCCCACCATTAGCACTTTCAAAACCGGCTAAAGCATCGTTGGCCAAAACAATTTCTTGTCCTTGAGGTCTGTTTCTCATTTCGACAGTAAATCCGGTGATAATCTCGTCCTGACCCGGTTCTGCAGTGTAATCATAATACTCTGCATCTTCAGGATATTCCGGGAAAAAAGCAATCGAATTTGGCACAGTACGAACCAAAGTTATGTTTTGGATGTTGCTGATGTCAAACACTAACAAATCCACAAAATTGTCGGCAAACAGGTAATTCCCTTTTACCGCTATATCGTGCACACCGGCCAAATTAATGAAGGCGATGTTCTGCGGCGCACTCGGATTGGTATTGTCAAAAACATGCACACCCGATTCCTGAGCAATGTAAAACAAATAGTTTTCGGCGACATAAATTTTACCGTTGGATTGGGTAGCTCGGGCAGTGGTTACCGAAACATTACTTCTGATTTCGGCTAATGATTTTACGGTAGGTACGGCAAATTTGGCCAAACCTCCATTGTCGTCATCTTGATCACAAGACATTGTGAATAGTGCCAATGTAAAAAACAAGGCTGCATAAAACTTTCTCATAAGGTTTATTGTATTGGTTTTCATTTTAGGGATGAAAAAATGGTGTTTAGGTTGCTTTTTAGGGTAAAAATAAACAATCTTTCGTTGGTAGCGTTAAAATGTATCAGATGAGTTGACTAACAAATAAAATATTCTGCTTTTTGTGTAATAATATTGCTATTTTTGCGCCATTAAAACCCTAAGAATGTCGTTAAGAAACTCTATTCTAATCATTGCCATCGTTTTATTGGTTGATCAATTTGTTAAGATATACATCAAAACCAATTTCTTTTACGGAGATGCCAGCCAAATTGACGTTACCGGTTGGTTTAAAATATTGCTCATCGAAAACGAAGGAATGGCTTGGGGAACTAAAATTCCTGGCGAATACGGGAAATTAATCTTAACCAGTTTCCGAATTTTAGCCATCTGTGGAATCGGATATTGGTTGTATGACGCCAGTACCAAACACAGTTCAAGATACTTGATGGTGGCCATCGCGCTTATCTTTGCCGGTGCTGCCGGGAATATCATCGACTCAGTATTTTACGGGGTTATTTTTGACGAAAGCACTCGTTACCATATAGCTACTTTTTCACCCGATCAACCTTACGGGACTTGGTTTCATGGTAAAGTAGTTGACATGTTATACTTCCCGATTTACGAAGGCACATTTCCGGAATGGTTGCCTATTTGGGGCGGAGAACCTTTTAAGTTTTTTAATGCCATTTTCAACATAGCAGATATGGCCATTTCTACCGGTGTCGGGATATTGATTGTCTTCAATAAAAGAGCTTTTGCTAAGAAGACGTCGTTGGGAACTTATGAATAGTTTCGGGCGTTACACAATAATCTAATCGAATATCGTTAGGTGATACATCGGTTATATTTTCTTCAGGTTCA
>Ga0207975_100980_pt1 | contig 10258 bp, 6 predicted proteins | sample LakWasMe91_HOW11_2_FD_183913 | JGI IMG/M metagenome (GOLD analysis project Ga0207975, IMG submission 183913) | Freshwater sediment methanotrophic microbial communities from Lake Washington under simulated oxygen tension - Sediment Metagenome... | ecosystem: Environmental > Aquatic > Freshwater >...
CATTGACTTACAAGTTCTAAAACAACCTATTTCATGTTTAGTTTGAGTAATTCCTGTACCATAGATTTATGGTACGGGAATTATTTTTAACCAAGAATAGTTATCTTTAATTCATCCAAAAATTTATCTCATGAAAAAAGCAACCGTATTTTTAGTCCTTTTGATGCTCTTTGCGGGCCAACAGTTATCTGCACAACAAAACGAAGCTAAAACAATGGCTGCTCCCGAAAAAAAGGTCATGATAGTATACGGCAGCGACGAATGTCACCACTGTATCGATACTAAAAAATACCTCAAAGAAAACCACATCGAGTTTGTGTTTTACGACATCGATAAGAACCCGCAAGCCTTACAAGAAATGCTGTCCAAACTCAAAAAAGCCAACATCAGTGCGAACAATTTATCGATTCCCGTTATTGACAAACAAGGCGTGATTTTCACCAATAACATTCCGTTTGAAGAGTTCCTCAAGAAATTAAATTAACATCATGACTAAAAAAATACACCTGAGCTTTTGGCAAATCATCAATATGAATGTTGGTTTTTTTGGCATTCAATATAGCTTTGGGTTGCAACAAAGTGCTGTTAATCCTATTTATGATTTTTTAGGGGCTCATCCTGACCAAATTCCTTTACTCAATTTAGCCGGGCCTTTAACAGGTTTGTTAGTTCAGCCCATTATTGGTGCTTTGAGTGATAAAACATGGTCACCAAGATTAGGAGGCCGAAGAAAACCTTTTTTCCTAATTGGCGCTTTGATTTGCAGTTTGGCTCTTTTTGCTTTCCCGTTTAGCAGTTCTTTATGGATGGCTGCCGGATTACTTTGGATTTTAGATGCCGGAAACAATACTGCTATGGAACCGTATCGTGCTTTTATTGCCGATAAATTAGACGAATCACAACAACCAACAGGTTTTCAAGCCCAAAGTTTTTTTACCGGATTCGGGCAAACCTTAGCCAATATTTCTTTGTTTATTTTTCCGTTAATTTTTATTGGAACAACCGGTAAATTGCCTACTTGGGTTTTTGCTTCGTTCTTTTTGGGTGCTATTTGCTCAATTGCCTCGGTTTGGTGGAGTTCTCACACTACCAAAGAAATCCCGCCAACAGCAGAAGAACTGCAAAAAATACAATCTGAACGCATCAATCTTTTTACGCCTTTTATAGATATAGCAAAAGCCGTAAAAGAAATGCCTAAGGTAATGTGGCAACTGGCTTTAGTTTATTTGTTCCAATGGTACGCTCTTTTTTGTTATTGGCAAAATTCATCCAAAAGTATTGCGCTTTCTGTTTGGAATACAACGCCCGAAAAAGACATTGAATTATACGGAGAAGCAGTTAGCTGGACAGGTTTGGTTAATGGCTGGTATAACGTAGTAACTTTTTTATGTGCCTTTACCTTGGTTTATTTTGCTAAAAAATATTCGCCCAAATATGTCCATTTCAGCTGTTTGTTGTTAGCCGCTATCGGATTTTTAATATTCCCGCATATTCACAACAAATATTTGTTATTTCCTGCTATTACCGGATTTGGTATCGGTTGGGCCAGCATGATGGGTATTCCTTATCTTATGATTGTTGCCAATATTCCCAAAGAACGTTATGGCGTTTATATGGGAATTATCAATATGATGATTGTCATACCAATGTTTATCCAAACCATCACTTTCGGATTTATTATGAAGTATCTTTTAAATAATGATGCGCGATTAGCCATCACTTTCGCGGGAGTCTTACTGGTTATCAGCGCGGTTTTAACCCTTTTTATTTCAACTAAAAAGCAAGTCATCAGTGAATAATACTACCTATCACAAAGCTATCAATTTACTCCACGAAGTAGCTACGCCCGAAGGGTTTTTAGCCAGTGCCGAAAACACTACTAATTACAAAAGGGTTTGGGCTCGCGATGGTGTAATTTGTGGTTTAGCAGCTTTGGCCTCAGGCGATGAAAAGTTGATTGCCACGTTCAAAAGTACTTTGGATACTTTGGCACAAAACCAACACGATATAGGTACTATTCCGTCTAATGTATTGGTTTCGGCCGAAAAGAAAGAAGTCAGTTATGGCGGATTGGCCGGCCGAGTGGATGCCGTAACTTGGTTTATCATCGGCGTTTGTCAATATGCGCATCACCAATGCGATCCGGCTTTTGTAGTTCGCTACCATTATGAAATTGAAAAAGGATTAGAACTCTTAAACGCCTGGGAATTCAATAATAAACACCTCGTTTATGTTCCGCTTTCCGGAAATTGGGCCGACGAATACATTACCGATGGCTATGTGTTGTACGACCAACTCTTAAGGATTTGGGCTTTAAAAAGTTACAACCATTTTGCTAAGAGCGAGTTCATACAAGAAAAAATAGAAGCTATTACTAGGCAAATAGAAATTAATTTTTTACCTGAAAGTACCGGAGAGAAATTCCATGAAAGAGCGTATAATGAACTGGTGTTTGCCGATTATATGCCCTGCTCTTTTTCGCCTTCAGGATACAAAACCCAATTTGACGCCTTTGCCAATTCCTTAGCGGTTTTACTAAAGGTAGGTTCGACAGCGTTTCACAGTAAATTGTTACGTTTCACCGAAGCGTTAGCCGCCGAAACCACACTAGGCTTATTGCCGGCTTTTTGGCCACCGGTTTTGGAAAACGATGAACATTGGCATTTGCTCAAAAACAACTGCCGATATGAGTTCCGAAATTATCCTTACGAATTCCATAATGGCGGAAGTTGGCCCATGGTGAACGGTTTTTACGGATTGGCTTTACTGGCCAAAGGGGAAGAAAAGAAAGCCGAATCGATACTCGATAAAATAAACCAAGCCAATGCCCAACAGGAGTTTTCGTTTTACGAGAATTTCAATACCAAAACGGCTGCACCTAATGGTGTTTCCTTTTGCGCTTGGAGTGCTGCGGCCACCATTTTAGTCCATCAATCATTACATCAAAATTTTAAAATACTCGTTTAAGTTGAAAACCATAGACATCATTTGCATAGGAGAAGTGTTGATTGACTTTATCGGTCATGAGGTCAATACTTCCATCAACAGAACCAAAGATTACCACCGTTTTTTGGGTGGCTCACCTACTAATGTAGCGGTAAATGCTTCCCGATTGGGGTTGAATGCCGTGTTGGTTGCTTCGTGCGGTCAAGACGGATTGGGTGATTACGTGATTCGAAAACTGAAAGCCAACAACGTCAATACAGAGCATATCGGAAAATCAGAATCGGTGCCGACTTCGGTAATTTTTGTTTCTAAATCAACCGAAACGCCCGATTTTATTCCGTACCGTCAAGCCGATTGCGAAATATCGGAAAGTCAGTTGCCGGACGACGTGATTGCACAAGCCAAAATTTTTCATACGACTTGTTTCGCGTTGAGTAAAAATCCGGCACGACAAACCATTTTGAGCCGAGCTCAAAAAGCCAAAGCTTTAGGGCTGCAGTTGAGTATTGATATCAATTTCTCCGAACGCATTTGGCCCGATAGGGAAGAAGCCAAAAGTGTACTCAAGCAATATTTGGCGAACGATCCGTTGGTAAAGTTGAGCGAAGACGATTGTTGTCGCCTATTTGCTGCCGTGAAATCTGAAGAATACATTTTCGATTATTTCCACAGTTTGGGTGCTTCTACCATTTGCTTAACCAAAGGAAAAAATGGAGTAGTAGTCTCTGATATCAATCAAGGACTGTTTTTTCAAAAAGCCATTCCTATCGAAGAAGTCAAAGATACTACGGGAGCCGGTGATGCTTTTTGGACCGGATTTTTATACGCCCAATTGCACCAGAACTCGCTAGAAGAAACGATGACCGTAGCTCAAAGATTAGCCGCTATCAAACTGCAAAACGTAGGCAGATTGCCTGAAAATATCAACATCAAAGCACTGATAGAAGAATAAACGCCAACCACAAATTTAGTTAGTTATGCTAAGGAAAAGCCGTGTAGTACTTATACGGCTTTTTGCTTTTTGAGTTTCTGCAAAAAGAAATGGTCAAAAATTTCCATTTTACACCGATACTTCTACCTTTGTAAGTCTGAATAAAAAGATTCTACAATGAATAAATATAGCAAGCGAAGAGAAGCACTATTGTACCATGCTAAACCTGCGCCGGGTAAAATTCAAGTTGTACCTACCAAAAAATACGCCACACAAAGAGATTTATCGTTAGCTTATTCTCCGGGTGTAGCGGAACCTTGTTTAGAAATAGCCAAAGACGTCAACAATGTTTATAAATACACCGCGAAAGGAAATTTAGTGGCCGTAATCAGTAACGGAACCGCTGTTTTGGGATTGGGAGATATTGGTCCTGAAGCGTCAAAACCGGTTATGGAAGGCAAGGCGTTGTTGTTCAAAATCTTCGCCGGAATTGATGTTTTTGATATTGAAGTTGGTACCAAAGACATCGATGCCTTTATCGAAACCGTTAAAAATATTGCGCCAACTTTCGGGGGAATTAACCTAGAAGACATCAAAGCTCCGGAATCCTTTGAAATTGAAAGACGCTTGGTAGAAGAGCTCAACATACCGGTGATGCATGACGACCAACACGGAACGGCTATTATTTCATCAGCCGCTTTGTTGAACGCTTTGGAGTTGGCCAAAAAGAAAACTACCGAAGTAAAAATAGTGGTGTCAGGAGCAGGTTCTGCCGCTTTGGCTTGTGCCAATTTATATATTTTGTTGGGCGTAAAACCTGAAAATATCATCATGTTTGATAAAGATGGTGTGCTTTCTTCGGAAAGAACTGATTTGTCAGATTTGCAAAAAAGATACACCCATGGTAAAGCCGGAATTACCTTAGCGGAAGCTTTGGTTGGTGCTGATGTTTTCTTGGGATTGTCAGCCGGGAATATCCTAACGCCCGAAATGTTATTGGGCATGGCCAAAAATCCGATAGTGTTTGCTATGGCGAATCCTATTCCGGAAATCGATTACGATTTGGCGATTGCCACACGCAAAGACATCATCATGGCTACCGGACGTTCCGATCATCCTAATCAGGTGAATAACGTTTTAGGTTTTCCCTATATTTTCCGTGGCGCTTTAGATGTGAGAGCGACTAAAATTAACGAAGAAATGAAAATGGCAGCGGTACATGCTTTGGCTGAATTGGCCAAAGAACCGGTGCCTGAACAAGTGAATATCGCTTACGGAGAAACCCGTTTGAATTTTGGTAAGGATTACATAATTCCAAAACCTTTTGACCCGAGATTGATTACTCATGTTGCTCCGGCCGTAGCCAAAGCAGCTATGAATTCCGGTGTGGCTTTGAACCCGATTACCGATTGGGAAAAATATGAAGAAGAGTTGTTAGAACGTTTGGGTTCTGATAATAAGATGGTACGTTTGTTAACCAACCGTGCTAAAACCGATCCGAAGCGCGTGGTTTTTGCCGAAGCCGATCATTTGGATGTGTTGAAAGCAGCGCAAATTGCCTATGAAGAAGGTATTGCGCATCCGATTTTGTTAGGAAATAAAGAATTGATTTTAGAATTAAAAGAAGAACTGGGCTTTGATGCTGATGTGCCGATTTTTGATCCGAAAACCAAAGAGGAAGATGCCCGCCGAATGCAGTATGCCGATACCTATTGGAAGTCGAGACAACGCCGAGGCATTTCGTTATTGGATGCGCAAAAATGGATGCGTGAGCGCAATTATTTTGCCGCAATGATGGTCAACGAAGGCGATGCCGATGCTATGGTTTCCGGCTATTCCAGAAGCTATCCTTCTACCGTAAAACCACTAATGCAATTGATAGGAAAAGCACCAGGAATTACCCTGATTGCCACCACCAATATGATGATGACCAATCGTGGTCCTATGTTTTTGTCCGATACCGCAATTAACCCGAATCCTACAGCAGACGACTTGGCTAAAATTGCTTTGATGACTGCTAAAACCGTTCGTATGTTTGGTATGGAGCCGGTTATAGCGATGGTTTCTTTTTCAAATTTCGGTTCCTCATCACATGAGAGCGCAACAAAGGTGCGAGAAGCGGTGGCCTATTTGCATAAATATTACCCGGATTTAATTGTAGACGGTGAAATCCAAACCGATTTTGCCCTCAATCAGGAAATGTTGGCCGACAAATTCCCATTTTCAAAATTAGCCGGAAAGAAAGTCAATACTTTGGTATTCCCTAATTTAGAAGCAGCTAACATCAATTACAAATTATTGAAAGAGCTTTACAAAGTGGATTCGATAGGACCTATTATGTTGGGCATGGAAAAAGCGGTTCACATTTTCCAATTGGGTGCCAGCGTAGAAGAAATGGTAAACATGGTAGCTGTAGCGGTTGTAGATGCTCAAGAAAAAGAAAAAAGAAAGAAAGGAACTGTAAAATAGTTTGGTAATAATGTTCAGATATTGCAGATGAATGATGTCAGTTCAGGAATTTTGTTATATTTGGAATAGATTTAAACGGTAATGATTGCACATATTCAAGGGAAATTAGTCGAAAAAACGCCAACAGATGTGGTGATTGATTGCAGCGGAGTAGGCTATCACGTTAATATTTCATTGCATACTTTTTCATTGTTGCCGCAAACAGATTTCATCAAGTTGTACACGTATTTGCAAATCAAAGAAGATGCGCATTCGCTTTACGGATTTGTTGAAAAATCAGAACGAGAACTTTTTAAATTACTCTTGTCTGTATCAGGGATAGGTGCCGGAATAGCCCGAACCATGTTGTCTTCTTTGGATCCGAAACAAATCATTCAGGCTATCGCTAACGGCGATGTAGGAACGGTTCAATCCATCAAAGGAATCGGAAACAAAACGGCTCAAAGGGTCATCTTAGACTTGAGAGATAAAGTGTTAAAAATATACGACTTAAATGAAATTTCCGTAGCCCAACACAATATTAACCGAGAAGAATCGTTATCTGCCTTGGAGGTATTGGGTTATGTCAGAAAAAATGCCGAAAAAGTGGTAGACAAAATTCTCAAAGAGAACCCTGAGGCATCAGTGGAAACCATTATCAAACAAGCATTAAAAAATTTATAATTCTTGAAAACAATATACGCATTTACACCCTTTTTTACTTTGAGGAATTTTCTTTTCGGAATCTTGTTCTTAACAGGATTTTCGGCTTTCTCACAGGTTAATCCTACCCCGCAAGACAGTACGGGTTACAATACCGGTAAGGTAAAGATTAAGAATCCCAAAAGTATAGTGGATGCTTATACTTACGATCCAGCAACCAACAGGTACATTTACACCAGTACCTTCGAAGGTTTCAATATCAATTATCCTATTATTTTAACGCCTAAAGAATACGAAGAATTAGTAATGCGTGAAGCCATGCGTGACTATTTCAAGAAAAAATCCGATGCTATCGACGGTAAAAAGGAAGGCAGTGAAGCCGCTAAAAAAGATTTATTGCCGCGTTATTACGTTAATTCGGGTTTCTTTGAAAGTATTTTCGGTTCCAATACCATTGATGTAAAGCCTACGGGTTCGGTTGAAATGGACTTAGGAGTGCGATACACCAGACAAGACAATCCGGCTTTTTCACCCAGAAACCGTGCGCAAACTACCTTCGATTTCGACCAACGCATCAGCATGAGTTTGATGGGAAAAGTAGGAACTCGCTTGAATGTGACAGCTAATTATGATACAGAATCTACCTTTGCTTTTCAAAACTTAATTAAGTTAGAATACACGCCAACGGAAGACGATATTATTCAGAAAATTGAGGTAGGTAACGTGAGCATGCCATTAACCAATTCTTTGATCCGAGGTGCTCAAAGTTTGTTTGGGGTTAAAGCCCAATTGCAATTTGGGAAGACTACTGTAACCGGAGTGTTTTCAGAGCAAAAATCCCAAACCAAATCGGTTACAGCACAAGGTGGCGGAACCATTCAGGATTTTGAAATTTTCGGTTTGGATTACGACGCCGACAGACATTTCTTCCTGTCACAATACTTCAGAAATAAATACGACAACGCACTCAAGAATTACCCTTTTATCAATAGTCGTGTGCAAATTACACGTATAGAAGTTTGGGTAACCAACCGACAAAATCGTGTTAGCCAAACCAACAACAACTTAAGAAATATTATTGCTTTGCAAGATTTAGGGGAAGCCCGATTGACCGGTTTAACCGATAGCCAAATCGTAGCTTTGAACCCTACGGATGTCAGCAACAACTTCTTTACCGTACCGCCGGATCCTTCTGTTGATACGCCTTCTGATAATGGTAATAACAAGTATGATCCGGATTTAATTAATACCGGCGGAGGTTTGTTAAATAACAGCATCAGAGACATCGTTACATCGAGTGCCGGTTTTAATAATATCGTGCCGGTAGACGAAGGTACCGATTATTCTAAATTGGAGAACGCGCGAAAATTGGCGCCAAACGAGTATACTTTTCACCCGCAATTGGGTTACATCTCTTTGCAACAACGTTTGGCCAATGACGAGGTTTTAGCCGTAGCCTATCAGTATACCATAGGAGACCAAGTGTACCAAGTTGGTGAATTCGGAACTGACGGAGTAGATGCTACCGTGTATGATGGTACAGATGCTGCTAACCCAACGGTTTCCTCTCAAAGTTTGATTTTGAAAATGCTGAAAAGCAACTTGACCAATGTGCAAAAGCCGATTTGGAATTTGATGATGAAAAACATCTACCAAATCCCGGGAGCTTTCCAATTGCAGCAAGAAGATTTTCGTTTGAATATTTTATACACCGATCCATCGCCAATCAACTACATCAGTCCGGTAAACGGAGTGCCATTCCCGGCGACTACCGATCCCGATATGGTGGTTTCAGAGACACCTTTGATTAAAGTCTTTAATGTTGACCGATTGAACTTCAACAACGATCCGCAAGCCGGAGGTGACGGTTTCTTCGATTTTATGCCGGGCTTGACGGTTGACCAACAAAATGGCCGCATCATATTCACTACCGTAGAACCTTTCGGGAAATTGATGTTCGACAAATTAAAGTTAGGCGCTGAAGATTATAACGATGTCAATACCTACAACGGCAACCAGCAAAAATATGTTTTCCGCAGCATGTATTCCAGTACCCAAGCCGGCGCTTTACAAGATGCAGATAAAAATAAATTCCAATTAAAAGGACGATTTAAATCGGCCGGTGGTGACGGAATTCCGATTGGTGCTTACAACGTGCCAAGGGGTTCAGTTGTAGTAACCGCCGGAGGAAGAGTGTTGCAAGAAGGACTCGATTATAGTGTAAATTACCAAGCCGGTAGAGTACAAATTCTTGATCCGTCGCTACAAGCTTCTAATACGCCAATTCAAGTTTCAGTGGAGAACAATGCCACCTTCGGTCAACAAACCCGAAGATTTATGGGTGTCAATGTAGAGCACAAGTTCTCCGATAAGTTTGTGGTGGGCGGAACGTTGATTAAAATGACGGAACGACCGTTTACCCAAAAATCCAACTACGGACAAGAATCGGTAAACAATACTATTTTCGGATTCAATGCAAACTATTCTACAGAAGTGCCTTTCTTAACCCGATTGGCCAATAAATTGCCGAATATTGATACTGATGTTCCTTCCAATTTATCATTAAGAGGAGAAATAGCTTTCTTAAAACCGGATACGCCTAATGCCGATCAGTTCCGTGGAGAACCAACGGTTTATGTGGATGATTTTGAAGGTTCTCAGACTACTATAGATATGCGTTCGCCTTTGTCATGGAGTTTGTCCAGTGTGCCTAAATGGCAAGCCGGTGTAGATTACAATGATTTTGGTTCTGCGTTGGTAGGCTTGGATTACGGATACAAAAGAGCCAAGTTAAATTGGTATACTATCGATCCAACCATTTACGTGCAAACGCCGGGAGATATCGGACAAGACGGTATTTCCTTAAACAGTACCAGACGTGTTTTCAACCGAGAATTATTCCCGGATTTGGAATTGCAAGTTGGTCAACAAACCGTAATCAATACTTTAGATTTAACCTATTATCCAAGAGAGCGCGGACCGTATAACTACAACCCTGAAGCCTTGAGTCCGTCCGGATTTAGTGCGCCGCAAGAAAACTTCGGAGGTATTACAAGAGCAATTAATTCTACCAATTTTGAGCAAAGTAATGTAGAGTATATACAGTTTTGGGTGATGGATCCCTATTACGATCCAACCAATCCAACGGCTGTACCTAACCCTACCAATGTGGGTCGTTTGTACTTCAACTTAGGAGAAATTTCAGAAGACGTTCTTAAAGACGAACGCAAACAATACGAAAACGGATTGCCGGCTAGTAACAGTACGTCA
>Ga0207975_100981_pt1 | contig 10258 bp, 5 predicted proteins | sample LakWasMe91_HOW11_2_FD_183913 | JGI IMG/M metagenome (GOLD analysis project Ga0207975, IMG submission 183913) | Freshwater sediment methanotrophic microbial communities from Lake Washington under simulated oxygen tension - Sediment Metagenome... | ecosystem: Environmental > Aquatic > Freshwater >...
AACTCAATTACCAGTTATTTGAAGAATCAACCCCTAAAAAAGAGAAGTGATATTGAGAATTTTAACATTTTCACTACATTTATAGTATACTATATCCGAATGAAAAAGCAGTACTACTTCCTCTTTATCGGTTTATTCATGTCAGCAATGACTATGGCTCAAGATTTAAAGGCAACCTTGGGCAAAGCTTTTACTTCCCAGGATTCATCGGATTATTATTTTAAATTGGCCAAACGGCTTGTTAAAACCCAAGCCGATGAAGGTCAATATTTCTTTTGTAAAAATGCCCGTTGCACTGATTACAATCAACTGGACAGCGCTGTCGTTTACGGAAATCGCGCTTTGAAAATTTTGCAATCGGGAAATGATATTCCGTCGTTGCTTACGGTTTACAACAATATGGCCAAGGTTTACCGCAAACAAGGACAGTATGATAAGGCAGTAGCTTATTGTTTGCAAGGCATTCGAATCGCTGAAAAAGAGAAAAAAGCCAATTGGGTCGCCTTTTTTAACACCATGCTTTCGCTTACTTACCACGATTTTGAAAGTTACCCGAAAGGTGTTTATTACGGAAAAAAAGCCTTAAATTATTGGGTCAGTCAAAAAGAGAAAAGTCCCGATATGATCAGCAATGCCTTAAATGCCGTAGCCATCAATTTTGACGATTGGAACAAACCCGATAGCGCTTTGTATTACCACAAACAAGTATTTAAGTACTTTAAAGGAAATGATACGTTATATGTAGCAGGGACGTATAACAATATCGGGAATACTTTACTGAAGCAAAAAAAATTCAAAGAAGCCAAACGATGGATTACTTCGGCCTTAAAAATCAATGATAAAAATTTTGAACTCAGCCAAGGCAATAAAGATACGGATTACTATTACGAACGCGCTACCAACTATACCAATTTGGCCACCATAGCCCATGAGCTGGACGATTTTAACGAAGCTGAAAAACTCTTTGAAAAAGCCTATTGGTTTTCTAAAAAAAGCGGAAACGCCGAGAAGTTGCGCGATTTTTATAGGCAACGTGCTTTGTTCAACAAGAAACGTAACAATTTGGCCAAAGCGGTGGAAGACCAAGAAAGCTATATCAAGCTCAGGGATTCTGTTTTTGATGTGGAACGTGCCCAAACCTTTTCCGAGCTAGAGGCCAAATACCAAAACGAGAAGAAAGAAAAACAACTCTTGCAATCCAAAGCCGAAATCAGAGAGCGCGAAATCGAAATCAAGAACAAGAACATGCAGTTTCTTATTTTAGGGCTGATTTCCTTTGCTTTACTGTGTATTATTTATTTGGTCTATCGCCAACAAAAATTAAAAATCAAGCAGCAGGAACAAGAGTTTGAACTCAAATCGGCCATTGTTAAAATCGAAAACCAAAACAAGCTTCAGGAACAGCGATTGGCCATTTCAAGAGATTTACACGATAATATCGGTTCTCAGCTGACTTTTATTATTTCTTCCGTCGATAATATCAAGTACGCCTTCGACATACAAAATGAAAAACTCGATGCCAAACTGTCCAACATCAGTAGCTTTGCAAAGGACACCATTATTGAATTGCGCGACACGATTTGGGCGATGAACAAAAGCCAAATCTCGTTTGAAGATTTACAAACCCGAATCCACAATTTTGTAGATAAGGCCAAACAAGCTAAGCAGGAGATACAGTTCAATTTTTTTGTCGACAGCGATTTGAAAGACCGCAAGTTCAGTTCAATCGAAGGGATGAATATCTATCGAACTATTCAGGAAGCGATTCACAACAGTATCAAGTATTCCGAAGCCAAGAATATCGACATCAAAGTAAAAAAGACAGGAACACAAATAGCCATCGAAATCAAAGACAACGGGAAAGGTTTTGATGTAACTGCTGTAGCCAAAGGACATGGTTTACTTAACATGCAAAAACGTATCACTGAGATTAACGGTCAGTTCAACCTTCAAAGTTCTGCTTCGGGAACTGAAATCAACATTCTTTTGTGAGTCATGAAGTGGAAATTATACATCTGTTGCCTTGCGCTGTTTGGTTTGTCTTCCCAAGGGTTTGCTCAAAATGCCCAAGACATAATCGATGGTTTAAAGAAGGATTTGAAAGCCAATCCGGAGACTAAAAAAGTAGCGTCCATTTATTCCGATTTGACTTGGTATTATTCCAAAATTTCTATCGATTCGGCCTTGCATTACGGCGGAAAAGCCTTGTCGGAATCCAAGAAATTAAACGATTCTACTTTGATGGCTCAGGTGTATAGCGATATCGGAGCGGTGTATTTTATCAAAGGCGATTTTGTGAACTCAAAACTCAATTACCTTTCGGCTTACAAAATCAGAAAGCTCAGAAATGACAGCAGAGGTTTGGCGAAAATCAACAACAATTTGGCCAACATCTACGAAAAATCCAACCAATACAAAGCGGCCATGGCGTCGTTTATTGAAGCGTTGTCGTATTTTGAAAGCATCAAAGACGAGAAAAATATAGGCATCATCAAAGGCAACATCGGTTTGATTCACCTTAAACTCAAAAATTACCCGAAAGCACTGCGATACATCAAAGAAGTCGTTGCCTATCAGGAGAAAAACAATTTTACAGAAGATTTGTGTGTTTCTTGTCTCAACCTCGGTAATGTTTATTTGAATTTGAATGATACCATCAACGCTCTAAAATGCTACGACAAAAGCGTCAAAGCTTGTACGGCTGTTGGTAATAAAAAAGGGATTTCCAGCGGATTTAACAATATCGCTTCTATCAAATCGGAGCAAAAAAAGTCAAAAGATGCTTTGGCCTTGTACGAAAAGTCAAAACAGGCTCGGGAAGAATTGAATTCGGATTTGGATAAGAACAATTTCGATTTAAACTTGGCGACTAATTACTTAGCCAATAATAAATTCAAGGAAGCCAAAGCGGTACTTTTACGCACTAGAAAGTTTTACGAACAAACGCAGCATAACGAAAAACTTCAAAAGAATTACAAATGCTTAATTAAGGTTTGTTCTCACCTGAACCAACCCGATAGCGTTGATTTTTATATTGAAAAATTAGCGGTACTCAACGAACAATTATTGGTAAACAAAGCCGATAAGCAAACTGCCGAGCTGGAAACCAAATACCAAACCGAAAAGAAAGAAAGACTGATTCAGAAATCCAAAGCCGAAATCGCTACCCGAGAATTGGAAATCAAAAGAAAAGAAACCCAATTTTTGATATTGGGCTTGATTTCGTTAGCGTTACTCATTATTGTTTATTTGGTTTATCGCCAACAAAAACTCAAAAACAAACAGCAGGAACAGGAGTTTGAACTCAAATCCGCCATAGCCAAAATCGAAACCCAAAACAAATTGCAAGAGCAGCGTTTGGCCATTTCTCGTGATTTGCACGACAACATCGGTTCGCAGTTAACGTTTATTATTTCTTCTATAGACAATATCAAATATGCTTTCGATATTCAAAATGCCAAACTCGACAGCAAGTTAAACGGCATCAGCAATTTTGCTAAATCCACTATCATTGAACTGCGAGATACAATTTGGGCAATGAACAAAAGCGAAATAACCTTCGAAGATTTACAAGCGCGAATCCACAATTTTATGGAGAAAGCCCAAGAAGCTAAAGAGGACATTCGTTTTGACTTTATGGTGGATGCAACACTCAAAAGCAAAACCTTTTCTTCTGTTCAAGGGATGAATTTGTACCGAACCATACAGGAAGCCATCAACAACAGCATCAAATATGCCCAGCCTAAAAACGTTACGGTAAGTATTGAACCCGACGCAAACGTAATAGTAATTACTATTACCGACGACGGTAAAGGCTTTGACCGAGAGTTGGTCATGATGGGCAACGGAATTCACAACATGCAAAAGCGCATTCAAGATATCGGAGGCGATTTTGACTTGGTTTCCAAGCCCAATGAAGGTACTAAAATTACTATTAGCTTAACATAGTAATGTTGTAATACCACTTGTGAAAATACGTCATATGACGTATTTTTTTTTACCCTTTCTTTTTTCAACTTTGGAAAGTCAAGTGGTATTGATTAATAAAAAACAATAGGTTGTTTTTATTGTTGTCCTTTTCATTCTGTGGATTTTCAAGCAATCTACACGTTTGAAAAGGACTTTTTTAGAATGAATGAACCAACATTCAAAAAAAAGAGTCAAATTTGTTATACAATAGCAGCATATGTCCACCAAAATAGCCATAGTAGACGATAATGTTTTTTTGCAAAAAGCAGTAGCCGAGAAGTTGTCCTTTTTCGACGACTTGGTGTTGAAGTTTACCGCAGTGGACGGCAATGATCTGCAAAAGAAACTCGAGCAAAACAAGTGTATTGATTTGATTTTGATGGATATTGAAATGCCGGTTTGCAACGGAATTGAAGCGACTAAAATCATCAAATCGAAATACCCGCAAATCAAAATCATCATGTTGACGGTGTTTGACAACGATGAAAATATTTTCAACGCTATTAAAGCCGGAGCTGATGGTTATCTGCTCAAGGAAGTCAATCCGAAAGAATTGCATCAAGGTATTATAGAAACGCTCAACGGCGGTGCGGCGATGAATCCTTCTATCGCTTTAAAAACTTTGAAATTACTCAGAAATCCTGTAAGTTTTGAAGAAAAATGTCAGGAAGAAATCAAGCTAACTACCCGAGAAGTGGAAGTGCTGGAACAACTTAGCAAAGGATTGAATTACAATATTATTGCAGATAATTTATTCTTATCGCCTTCTACAGTGCGCAAGCATATCGAGAATATTTACAACAAACTCCAAGTACATAACAAGCTTGAAGCTATTCAAAAAGCTAAGAGTAATAATCTGATTTAAAGTAGAATACGACATCTGACGTATTTCACAATGTTTTCATGAGGTGTAGATTTGCTCTATAACTTAAAAAAATCAGATACAATGAAATCAAAAAACTATTTTTCAAAAATTGCTTCTGCAATTGCTTTTTTATTAGCGTTGAATGTCAATGCTAATAATGTTGAAATTACGGGAACATCTGTTTCCGGGAACGACATTACCTTTAATATTTCTTGGGAAAACAGTTGGTATGCCAATGTGGCGCCGGCAAATTGGGATGCTGTTTGGGTTTTTGTTAAATACCAAGATTGTAACACCCGTTTGTGGGCACATGCAAACTTAAGTACTGCTGCTTCAGATCATAGTGCGGCATCTCCATTACAAGTTGATCCTGTGACCGATGGGAAAGGCGTTTTTATCAGAAGAAGCGCTCTTGGTGGCGGCAATATTTCGGCTACTTCCATTACATTAAGAATGACCGGTTTGGGAGCCGGGCCGTATAATTTTAAAGTATTCGGAATTGAAATGGTACATGTGCCGCAAGGAGCTTTTGAAATTGGCGACGGTACCAGTACATCTACTTTTAACAGTATTACTATAAATGCCACATCTCAAACATCAGGTGTTACATCAGCCACTATTGGTGGTGGTGGGCCAACAGTTCCGGCTACTTTTCCAATGGGTTACAATTCTTTTTACTGTATGAAGTATGAAATCTCTCAATTGCAATATGTTGAGTTTTTAAATTCATTAACTTTTCCGCAGCAACAAAGCAGAATCCTAACAGATCCAACCTCTGCTGCAGGGACTTATGTTACTTATGGCAGTTACGCTTACAGAAACGGAATCGTAATTGAAACGCCGGGTAATAATGCGGCTATTCCGGCTGTTTTTGGTTGTGATGCTACCAATGGGGTTATTAATAACAGTAACGATGGACAAAGTGTGGCAATGTCTAATTTAAGTTGGGCCGATTTAGCAGCTTATTTGGATTGGTCGGCTTTGCGTCCGATGACAGAATTAGAATTTGAGAAAGTTTGTCGTGGGACTATGCCAAGAGTGGCGGGAGAATATCCTTGGGGGGATACTACCATTAATCCTTTTTACAGCTCAACTATAGAGAATGCTTTACAACCTACAGAAACCGAAACTACAGTAGTTAACGGTAGATGTGCTGTCGCTATCAACACCGGAAGTGGTGTTTACGGGCCTTTAAAAGTTGGTGTCTTTGCTACATCTACTTCAGGCAGATCTTCCGCCGGAGCGGCATTTTATGGTGCTATGGAAATGGGCGGTAATTTATCAGAGAGAACAATCTCTGTTGGGAATGCTTCCGGAGTAGCCTTTAATGGTACTTTGGGTGACGGTACCTTAACTGCTATCGGCGATGCTAATCAAGCTACTTGGCCTTCCAATACTACTGCAACAGGAGTTGGCACCAGAGGAGGTGAGTATGTTAGTCCTGCTACTTATGTGAGAACTTCCGACAGAACTTTCGCCAGCACCACAAATGCAACGAGAAACTATACTTTTGGAGGTAGAGGTGTGAGATAATAATCTAATTTGATTTGCAAGTCAAGTTAAAAGCTACTTGCAATAAATGAAGTATAACAATTTAAATCAAATTAGATGAAAACAAAACTATTTATAGTTGTTGCACTGACATTTATTTTGACACAGTTTAATGCCTACGCACAGTACAATGGAGGGAACTCCAATGGTTCTGCGGTAAGTGAATTAAACAACACTTCATGTCCGCTTCCATCGCATTTTTATGCTTATTTCGGAGGTAATAATGATGGTTCTGGTGTCAATGAATACAGTGCTGCAACCTGCGGAACAGCAGCTTTCCAATTTGCCTATATGGGAGGAGTTGCTGACGGTGCCGCTACAGAAGAAATTACTACTGCAATCTGTGGTATTCCGCCTTCTTTCTATGCCTATATGGGCGGAAATAATGATGGGGCAGGAGTAGAAACCTTTGAGCAAAGTGTTTGTGGATTTCCACCACAGTTTTATGCCTATTTTGGAGGTAATGGTGATGGCTTTTCTTTAGATAAAACTACTCCAATATGTCCGACTGAGCCACCGGTAGCTGGTTTTACGGCCACGTCAACTCAAATTTGTATTGGACAAACTGTCTCTTTTACCGATGTTTCAACTAACATACCGGCAGGATGGACGTGGACATTTGAAGGCGGTACACCATCATCTTCTACCGTACAAAATCCAACAGTTACTTACAATACGCCCGGAGTTTATGATGTGACTTTAGTGGCAGCCAATTACAATGGTACCAATACCATCGTACTAACGGATTATATTACGGTTTTTGCTTATCCTTTAGTTACTGCAACCACACCGGCTACAAGATGCGATTCGGGAGCAGTAACTCTGCAAGCTACAACAAACGTAGGTACTTTAAATTGGTATGATGCTTCAGTAGGGGGTAATTTGGTTGGTACTGGAGTGAGTTTTACTACGCCAAGTTTAGCATCAACTACTACATACTATGTAGAATCAGTTAATGGTGTTTGTTCCTCTGCAAGAAGTGCGGTCACAGCTACGGTTAATACGACTCCATCCATAACTGCAACAACTCCAGCTACTCGCTGTGGTGCAGGATCTGTGAATCTTTCTGTTACAGCTAGTGCGGGAACTGTTTTTTGGTATAGTGCTTCCTCAGGAGGAACAGCTTTGTCTACTGGATCAAGTTATTCGCCGTCAGTAACCACAACTACCACTTATTATGCGGAAACCACACTTAGCGGATGTACTTCTCCAAGAACTCCCGTATTGGTTACTGTTAATGAAGTGCCAGAGATAACTGCTACTGCACCAGCTTCACGTTGTGACTCGGGGACAGTTACCTTAGGAGCAACTGCCTCGAATGGAACAATCAGTTGGTTTAATGTCCCAACCGGAGGTACTTCTGTAGGAACAGGGACAAGCTATACAACCCCGTCAATATCAACCTCAACCAATTTTTACGTAGAAGTTTCTAGTGGTATTTGTTCATCGCCAAGAACTGCCGTATTAGCAACGGTTGATATAACGCCGAGCATCACGTCTACAACACCAAATAGCCGATGTGACTCCGGCAGTATTACCTTATTTGCAAGTGCTAATGCAGGGGTTTTACAATGGTATGATGCTGCTGTTGGCGGAAATCTTATGGGGACAGGAACTACATTTGCAACTCCAAGTATAACTAATACTACCACTTATTATGTAGCGTCGGTTAACAATGCTTGTGCTTCTGTAAGAGTCCCGGTAGTAGCAACGGTTAATGTTGTTCCTACTGTAGTTTCAACTGCTGATGCGAGTTCTTGTACCGGTACTTTAACTGCTCTAACTGCTACACCTAGTGAAGGTATCATTTACTGGTACTATACAGCTAGTGGAGGTTCAGCTTTTGCAACCGGAAATACTTTGCCGGTATCAGGAAGTAGTGTGATTTATTATGCTGAAGCCGTCAGCAACGGTTGTCCGTCAGCCAGGGTAGCCGTCTCTTTTACATCTATTCCCGTGCCGAGCTTAGTAACAACAAGTCCGGCCAGCCGATGTGGTACAGGCACAGTGACAATAGGAGCTAACTATAATTTTGGCACCATTAATTGGTATGATACTCCTACAGGTGGAAACTTGCTGGGTACAGGATCCTCATTTACTACACCTATCATTAGTGTTTCTACTCTTTACTATGCAGAAGCAGTTTCAGAAGGTTGCAGTAGTCCGCGTCAAGGGATTTATGCTAATGTAATTACCGTGCCACCACCAGTAGGTAGCGCCACCCAGTCATTCTGTAGTGGTGAAACTGTCGGATTACTTCAAACTAGTTCGGGAACCAATATCGTTTGGTATGACGCTGCTACTGGCGGTAATATAGTCCCAAACAATGCTGTATTGATTAATGGAGCTACTTATTACGCTTCGCAGAATCCTAGTGGTTGTGAAAGTCAAGATCGTTTAGCGGTTACAGTCGTTTCGGGACCTTGTTTAGGTGTAAAAGAAGTTGCTTTTAGCGATTTGAAAATATATCCAAATCCGGTAATCGACTTTTTGACAGTTTCTCATACCGAAGAACTATCCAGGGTTACGGTTGTAAATTTATTGGGTCAGATAATTTATGATGAAAAGCTGCAAACCAACGAAATCAAGATTGATATGTCAGGTTGGGCTACGTCAACTTACATTGTAAAAGTATATGATGCTGAAAACCGAATGGCATCTATTAAAGTTGTCAAGAAATAAACAATAGTTTTTTAAAAAAGAAGAACCTCCTGAAATGGGAGGTTCTTTTTTATAATTTACTATCCAAACTTTGCCATCCGCCGCCGTTGATGACTTCAATACCGGCCGATTTCAAGATGGATGCGGCTTGCGCACTTCGCATTCCGGAGCGACAACACACTATGACCGGTTTGTCCAGCTTCTTGATGTCGTTTACATTATTGCTTATTGTATCTAAAGGTATGTTCTTTGATCCTTTGATGTGCCCTTCGCGAAATTCTCCTATCGTTCTCACATCAATAATCACAGCGCCTTTATTCACAAAATCATTAATGCTTTCTGATTTGCTGCCTAAACCTAACATGTCTAATAGTCCCATAATTCAAATTTTTTCAGCAAAGATATTTTAGTTGACTTAAGTTGGCAGTAACAAAGGTTACATTAGTGTTGTAAGCTTACTTTTTCTAGGAACAATCCCAATCCTCCGGCAATTAAATGGGCAATTTCAGGGCGACTTTGCTTCACTTTTTCCAAATGGACTAAAACATCGTGTAATAAAGCTGTATTGTTCGTTTTGTCACACAATTCGGCAATTTCTACGGATAGTAACCAGTCTTTCGGATGTTTGTCTTTGACCAATTCGAACGTTTTTTCTAGTGAAATGACTGCCGGTTTGCCATCACGTATGTTTCGTACGTTGAGGTATAAACCTTCTAATTCTTCGCGCTCTGCTGATTTTTTGGCTTTGATAGTTTGCGAAGAAGGCACATGGTTAATCATGTCAAAACTGTTCACATCGGCCGGACCGGAAAAAACGGATATAACTTTTTTACCTACTGCCATATCGTATGTTCCCCATTCCGGTAAAAAGAGTACGGTTTCGTTGTGGGTTACTGTGCAGTTTTTAAAACTGATAATGATAATTTCTCCTTGCAGATTTCGGGAACCGGTAATGATTTCTCCGGTTACTTTGATATTGCCTTCAAATTCTAAGGTAACTTTTTCCGCCTCGTAAATGTCGTAAGCTCTTAAGTCACGCGGACTCATGTCTTCAATGGCTAAGTTAATGCCTTTTAGTTTTCCGATTGGAGAACCAAATCCTTCAGCGTGGTATGCGGTTCCGTGACCTACCAATTCTTTTTCGCGGTAAGACAAGGCCGTTTTACCCGTAGTTTGCACATAAACCGGCTTTCCTTCGTGTTCAATCACGTT
>Ga0207975_100982_pt1 | contig 10241 bp, 9 predicted proteins | sample LakWasMe91_HOW11_2_FD_183913 | JGI IMG/M metagenome (GOLD analysis project Ga0207975, IMG submission 183913) | Freshwater sediment methanotrophic microbial communities from Lake Washington under simulated oxygen tension - Sediment Metagenome... | ecosystem: Environmental > Aquatic > Freshwater >...
ATATAACGGCTAGCCTTGGTCAAGGTGGAATGCATTCTGGCATTGATCAGCCAGGTGAACATGAAAACGTCGTATTTATGAATGGAATAGAGCAGTTTCATATCTTTATCCTCCAGAGGAAAACTCTACAAAAATCGGTGACGATCTTTTGCAGGGATGAAAAGCATTAACCTTCAGGACGAAGAATAAAACTCTTCTGTGACAAAGACATGAACGTTTGTTTAAGATTTCGTGACAGCGGGGAGGTGGTAGGGCGTGCCGCGCGCGCCAATAATTAGATTGGGTTAGATTGAAAAGGCGCGCATGGCACGCCCTACCGCATACTTCAGTTTCGGCACGAATTTTTTGTATACCATCATTCCGTAGGGATAGCTAATCCAGCCAAATGGATGTGGAGCTGTCCACAATTGAAGAAAAGTAGGGCGCGCCGTGCGCGCCTTATTCACCGAATTCATCGCTGTCGTTGAAAGCAATATTTCCCCCCCAATTTTCAGCATACCACCCGCTACGCACTAGCCTGTGGAAACTCGAATACGGCCAATCCGCGACCTTGGCCGCAAACCCATGTTTAACCGGGTTCCAGAGGATATAATCCATATGGCGATTGAAATCGTCTTCATCACGGATCAAATGATCCCAGAAGCGATGTTGCCAGAGAGTGCCTTGCTGCCTTTGGCGTCTCCGTGCAGTCAGCCATTCCGGGCGATTCAAGCGTTCCCCGCAACATTGCGTAACGGTTCGTTTAATGATGCTCCAGCGGGCGGAAAAATCCGCATCGTCCGGCGGTAATCGCCAAATGCAATGTAAATGATTGGGCAATAGCACCCAGGCAACGATGTCGAAAGGCTTGCTTAGCCGGGTCAATTCAATCCCCTCGCGCAACGCCGCCCGAACATCGTCATCGGTCAGAAAGTGTTGATTGCGGAAGGTTTTCACCGTGAAAAAATATAACCCGCCCGGCACATAAACCCGTCGATAATTAGACATAACAACCTCGTAGGGCGTGCCGCGCGCCAAAATAGCAAAGTATAGATTATTCACACCACGAAAAGGCGCGCATGGCACGCCCTACGCACCCACGCCAGTCATGATAATCCGACATAACAACCGTAGGGCGCGCCGTGCGCGCCAGAATAACGCAAACCCCAGTGTAGCGCAGGATAAAAGTTAGGACAAAGCCTAGCGGCGAAAGTATCATGTCCGCCACAACGTCAATGCGTTTTTTATCAATAAAGCCCACAAAGAGTCTGGACAGGATGTACATGAGCACAGCTTTTTCTTTCGATATTTTCTTAAGCCATAATGTTAACGACAAGCAGCGGGTGCGAAGCTTGGCGGAACGCTTGCGGGCGGAGGGTTTGCGGGTCTGGTTCGATGAATGGGCGATTAAGCCGGGCGACGATATTTATCTGGCTGTCGAACACGGGCTTGAAGCGGCGCGGGTGCAGGTTTTGTGTTTGTCGGAACACGCATTGGCTTCGGAGTGGGTGAAGCTGGAGCGCAGCACGGTGTTGTTCCGCGATCCGTCCAATGTCGGGCGGCGGTTTATCCCGCTGCTGCTGGATGATTGCAAGTTGCCCGACAGCTTGCGGCGTTTCAAGTATGTAGATTTTCGGCAGGAGGCTGAGGCGGCATTTTTGGAACTGGTGGCGGCTTGTCGTGTAGCTGACGATAGAAGCCCATCAATTAAGGCCGTCAGCATGGACATACCACAGTCAGCAACAGTTCAGGCTCTACAAGCTGATAAAGACCCGCAACCGGTAGAACCGTTGGCGGTGTTGGAGAGAACCATTGAAACACACACAGATTGGATTATCAGTGTAGCGGTTAGTCCCAATGGGGCATTGTTGGCTTCTGGCTCTAAAGATAAGACGGTAAAACTTTGGTCTATGGCTACAGGCGATTACCTAACAAAGTTGGAAGGACATACAGATTATGTAAATTGCGTCAGTTTTACTACAGATAGCAATAGCGTCATCTCTTCATCGAGCGATAAAACTATACGTATTTGGGATTGCGCAACAGGGGGTATTAAACACATCCTGAATGGTCATTCAGATCGTGTGTTTCCTGTTGTTGCATTAGCTGATGGTCAGCGGCTACTGTCTGGCGCTGTAGATAACGATTTTTCTATCAAACTCTGGAATATAGAAACTGGCGAGTGTTTAAAAACTATTGAAGCCAAGCAAGCTGTTTGGACGGCGGCTGCTAATGCTAGTGGTACAAACGTTGTTGTCGGTGGACATGACGGCAAGCTAAACATCTGGAGTTTGGATACTGGTGAATGCCTTGCAAGTTTAACGGGGCATTCCGAACTTGTTCGTTCTGTACAAGTTGCCACTAACCAACAATTTGCAGTTTCTGGATGCGGTGATAAAACTATCAAAATTTGGCAGTTAGAAACATCTAGCTGCGTGTTAAGTTTGGAAGGGCATCAACACTTTGTTTTGTCTGTCGCTCTCTCTCCAAATGATTGTTTAATTGCTTCTGCTAGTCCTCCCGAACAAACCATTAGGTTATGGGATGTTAAATCAGGCAATTGTCTGCAAATAATCGAATATAAGGAATGTCCAATATCTGTCACCTTCAGCCCAGACGGCACCCGTTTAATTGTTGGAATGGCAAGGACAATAGCTGGAAAGGATGATGGCTTAATTTACATCTATTGTATCAATCCATCAAAAACCACTCATCTAACCGAACCTTCCCGCCACTACAGCAACGCCAAAGTGGTGTTAATCGGCGAAAGCGGTGCAGGCAAAACGACACTGGCGCATCGCTTGATCGCCGATGACTATGTCAAAACCGAATCCACGCACGGCATGAATGTTTGGCATTTGGATTTGCCGGATGCCGGAAGCAACAGCTTGCCCACGACAAACGAAGAGCCGGTTATTGAACGGGAGGTTTTGCTATGGGATTTGGCCGGTCAAGAGGATTACCGATTAATACACCAACTTTATTTGGAAGAAACCGCACTGGCCTTACTACTAGTTAATCCACAAAAAGACGACCCATTTGCAGAGGCGGGCGATTGGCTAAAAGCTTTGTCTATGGCGGTTTCCAGCAATGACAGTCAGCGCGAGGTAGTCAAGCTGCTGGTTGCCACGCGGAAGGATGTGGGCGGCATGAAGCTCAGCCAGAAAAAAATCGACCGCTTTTTACAAGAACACGGTTTTGCAGGTTTTCTGGAAACCAGTGCCAATCGTGGCGACAATTGTTCGGACGGTATGAACGGCAACCAACCTTCTGCACTGAAACAACTGATCGCCCGGCATATTCCCTGGGATCAACTGCCGTGGACATCGACGCCGCGCCTGTTGGCGGAGCTTAAAAACGCGCTGGTGGCTTTGCGTGATGATAGTGATATTCGCTTGTTGCGTTTTGCCGAATTGGCGCAGCGTTTGGAGCGGGTTTTGCCGAATGAGAATATCACCGAAGCAGATATGCGCACTACCGTGACCTTGTTGGCAAACCACGGATTGCTGCGGCCTCTTAAGTTTGGCGATTTAGTGTTGCTGCGTCCTGAATTGTTGAACGGTTATGCCGCCGCCGTGATCCGGACGGCGCGTTGCCATCAGGATGAAATCGGCTGCGTCAGCGAGGAGGCGATTTTCAGTGATGATTTTGATTTTACCGGCGTGGAGCGTTTACTGCATCGTCCGGATGAGGAATTGTTGCTACGAGCCTTGCTGCAAATGTTACTGGACAGTTCATTGTGTATGCGGGAATGTGAAGACAGCCAATGGCTGTTGATTTTTCCATCGCAATACCGCCGCGACCGCGATATTCCGAAGCATCCGGAAATTTTTGTTTCATACACGTTCACCGGCGAGTTGCAATCGATTTATACCACGCTGGTTGTGCGGCTATGGTATAGCCGCAGTTTCGACCAAAAAGAGCTGTGGCAGAACGCGGCGGAATTTACCACCAGCACCGGTAAAACTGTCGGTATGGTGTTTGAGAAATTGGGCGATGGTGTGGGAAAATCAGCGTGTTTTTTGAAACCGGCGTGCCTGATGAACTGAAGCTGGTATTTATCGAGTTTGTGCATCGCCATCTTGCCAAACATGACCGTGAGTTACAGCGGCAGCGGCGTTATGTCTGCGCTTGCGGCGAGCCGGTGACTGATTTAACGATGGTGCAAAAGCGGCAGGAAACGGGCAAAGAGTTTATTACCTGCCAGGGCTGCGATAAGCCGGTACCGTTCATGGATCACATTGAAAAGCGCTTGGCTTCCGATCCGGTGGCGCGGAAGGTGTTGAAGATGGAGCAAACGGAACGGCAACAGCGCGATACTCAATCTGAAGAGCAGGGCTTGATCGGACATATGCTTACCCTTTGTGCCGATGCCAACGCGATTTTCCGACCTGTGACGATGTTTGATTATGGCATCGATGGCGAAGTGGAATTTAAAGACCCGGAAACCGGTAACGCCAGCGGCAGGAAAATTTATGTGCAGCTTAAAAGCGGCAATTCGTATTTGCGGGATCGCAAACGCGATGGCAAGGAGATTTTTGATGTGAAAAACGAGCGGCACATACAGTATTGGCAAAACCAGCCGGTGGATGTGTATTTGGTGGTTCGCCAGCATGACGAAATGCGCGGCGAGGATGTTATCCGCTGGATGAATGTCAGCGCCTATCTCAAACAACGGCAGGATGCACAAAGTAAGCAGTTGGTGTTTTCAGGCGAAAAGCTGGATTTTGCGGAGGTATGTCGGGTTGGAGATGGATTGTTTTCGTAGGGCGTGCCGTGCGCGCCTTGGAAGCCAGTAAGGCGCGCGCGGCACGCCCTACGCCACGTTTCTTGCCAGCCACTCTTTCAGTTGCAACACCACCCATGCGCCGTCATCCAGAGTCAGGTCGTGGCCTGCCCAGAGATGGCGACGAAGTTCCAGATCCCATTTTTTGTGTATCGCCTCTGAGCAGGCCGGTGCCACCAGGCGATCGCCTAGTCCGTTTAATAATAAAACCGGCTGCTTCGGTTTTATGTCGCCGGGCTGATAGCTTGCCGCCGCTATAATCTGGCGGAAGCTGTTTTTAAGGCTTATCGGGCGTTTGTTTTGTATATTTTCCCATGCGCGAATGGTCTGCTTTCGCTGATTTCGGCGGTTGCTGGTCAACCGCAAAATGCCCGATTCCCGGTTATGTACATCACGCGTCATCGCCAATGCGACAAAGTCGCTATAACTTTGCCAGCGTAGCCGCTGATAAAACGGACTCACATCGGCAAAGCTGGTGTTCATCAGGGCTGCTCCGCAAATATCTTCGGGATAGCTGCGCATCCACTCCCAGGCCACCATCGCTCCCAGCGAAAGCGCCAGAATCGTTGCCGGTTGTTGCATGAGGCCCTTGTTGAGTGCATCGCGGCGTACGCTGTCGGTTATTGCCTTGATTGTGCATGGACTGGTTTCCCGATGAAAACAACCGGTGCCGGGCAAATCCAGCAGCGTTATTTGAGCATCCGGAAATGCCGATTTTAAAAGTGGAACGAAAGCGCCCCAATGCCCCGACTCGCGCGCCAGACCTCTCAGCAGTATCCAGTTTTTTCCTGGCGCTTTATTCATACCAAAGACCTGAGGCCTTTTTTTCATAGGCTGCCTTTTGCCGCGGCTTCAGCTGTGTCCATTGTTCCGGATACAAAAGGCTGCGGAATAAAAAATCGAACAGCATGAAATGCCGCCGAAAAATCCGTTGCTGGCGGTGCGGCAGCAACGGATGGAACAAGCCGTGCCGCGAGAACAGATGCATCGGACTCTTGCGCAGCCAAAGCCATGAGCCCATTTCCAGCGTCAACGGCAGGAACAAGCGTTCGGCTTCGAACCGTTGCACAAAATCATCGAACAGGTAATCCCACAGGTCGCCGTTAATCATATATTCCTGACAGGTCGGTTCAATCCTGTAGATATGGTGTTGATAGCAACGATCGAACAGTTCTTTTAAGGCCAAGGTTTCGGCAATAAAGGCAAACGGGGTCTTGCGCGAGGCATAGGGAAACCATAATCGATCCTGAATGCCGAATCCCGAGTGCAAATCCAGGGCGATCGACAACGGAGAATTGAACATGTGTTGTTGCACTACGCGGCATAAGGCTTGCGCTTCTTTTTCCATTTTGGATTCATCGCCGCGATACCAGGGCAGGCGCGGCGTGATGCGGTGGCCGCTGAAAATACGGGTTGCGCCGATGCCTTCCACAGGCGAGTTGCGCATCAGGTCGACGCCGTTGCCATTGCAACGCGTGCCAAGATAAACGCCCACCGGATTGACGAGGGGGACAAAAACCAGTCGGGATTTTTCCAGCCGGGCCAGGAATTCCTGATCCCAGTCCAATAACTGACTGATGGTCTGCATATAGGACAGGATCACTTCGGAACCGATCTTCTCCAGTCCATGCACGCCGCCGAAAAAGGCCAATACAGGTACATCGGGCTGAGTCGATCCCAGGGTAATGCAATGAATGGGGAATTCATGATCCTGGTATTGGATCTTTTCTACGACCTCGGTTTGGGCTCGGTCTCCTAATTGCTCAATAATGCGTTCAAGTTGTTCGAGTTCAGGGAATTTAATGGCAGTCATAAAACCGAATCAGTATTTATAGTCAAATACAGCACTATTTCCCAAAAAACCGGTTGCGACAATAATTCTTTTTTCATACTGGATTCATGCAATGGAGGTGATCAGAATATCCGCGCTATTTTAAAAGTAGAAATCATCAGGAAACCCTGAATTAAAAAGACTATCGGCCAATAATTCAGGCTTTGAGGGAAGCTGCCAAAAAGCAGGAAAAGGACCGGAAACAGGACGCCGTTCACGGTAATAGGCACGCCTTCGAAGCCCGTTCCTTCTGAAATATTATAGCGAGCGAGCCGAAGCATGCCGCAGGCGACAAAAAACAAAGCCACTGCGATACCTAAAATACCGGGGGAGCTCAGTGAGTAAAATAACAAGGCGGGAGCAACGCCAAAAGAGACCAGGTCAGACATGGAATCGATTTGTTTGCCGAACAGATTCTTTTGATGCAGTAGACCGGCTATTTTTCCATCAAGCACATCAAACACCACCGCCAAAAACAGCAATAACGCGCTTGAGTAAAAAGAACCGTCGATGGCGAACAAAATCGAAAGGACGCCGCAGCACAGATTTCCAACGGTAAAAATATCAGCGATTTTCATTAAACTTAAAATTTTCATAGCGTGTCCTGTGGTTAACGTTATAACTGTTGCAAGCTTATAGCAGGCTCATGACAGGGTGATGAATTTAACCTTGAGATGATTTTAAACGCTGTTGATCCGAATTATCCGCCGGTACACCTTCTGAAATCTTTTCCCATATCCTCTCTCTTGTTTCAAGGCTGACGGTATGACGGTCTTTCCCCGAGCTGGTAATAACAGGAAGAAAACTAAGCCGCACCTCGATTTTATCCAGAGTCAGCATTTTGATTAAATGCGGAACAAAGTCATCGTCGCCGACAAACGGCGCGTGTTCTTGGGCTGCACCTTGATATTGAAGGGCCACGGGATGAATAGCCGACTTGGTTAACAGCGCAGGCTGAAATAAGGACGAATGAAAGTGCAAAACCTCATCGCCCCTGGTCGTGGTCCCTTCAGGAAAAGCAATAATGTTGCTGTTTTGTTTTAACAGCCAGACCATTTTTTCGGCGGTAGTTTTTATATGCTGTTTATCGCCGCGACGGATAAAAATGGTGCCGCCCTGTCTGGCCAGATAACCGATCACCGGCCAGTTTGAAATATCGCTCTTGGCAACAAAATAGGCCGGTAAATATTGGCCGATAACGATGATGTCCAGCCAGGAAATGTGATTGCTGATTAAGATAGCGCCTTGTTCCGGCAGTTCGCCGTCCTTGACTACATGCAGGTTAACAATAGCGCTGAACCATTGCAGCCACAGGGTCTTGAGCGCATCCCGTTTGGTTTTTGCATCACTTGCCGAATATAAAAAACTCAGTGCGGGAAAAATGCCTGCGGCGATAATGAGTCCGTTGACGAACAGGATAATGATCAGGAAAAGTTTATAGTACAGCCGTATTTTCGATTTCATTGCCCGCCTGGTATCCTCTCATATAGTGTTTGCTGTAGCGCTCTTGCAGTTGGTCGAGCGGTAATAGCATGAATAAATCCATGCAGTTAAAATCCTCATCCCAGCAAGGCTCGCCGCAGACCACCGCGCCGAAACGAAAATAAGCCTTGAGCAAAGGAGGAATGCCCGACTCATCCCGTTCGCATCTTAATCCGCTGGGCACCGGGATGCTGGGTGTGACTTGAATAGAGGAGGGCGCAATATTTTTGGCATCGATATTCCGGTAAACCGCGTCGATGGCAAAACCGCTGGGCCCCGGAGTAATGCTGGCGCAACCGAGCAAATAATTAAACTGTCCTTCAAGCGCGTATTGAACCAATGCCGACCAAAGCGTTGTTAATACCGCGCTGCCGCGATAATCAGGGTCGACGCAAGTTCGGCCTATTTCCAGAAAACGGCCGGGTAATGTTAATACCTGATCCAGATTGAATTCGCTTTGAGAATAAAAACGGCCAAGGCGCTCCGCCTGGTCTTGGTTAAGCAAACGCGTGTAGCCGACTATTTTTTTATTGACGTTGTCATAGACAATCAAATGGTCGCAATAACTATCCACCTCATCGTAATCCAGACCTTCCGATTCGGTCTTGAGCTTGGCGCCCATTTCTTTGGCAAACACACGGAAACGCAATGCCTGGGCTTCTTTGACCAGCGCTTCCGAGTCTGCCGCCGCGCCCGCTCCCGGCCGGCCTGCGGCATACACACCATCCCCGGCGATAACAAAACATTCCAATCGTTTGGAAGGTTTGAGCTGTATTGCTGCGTCTGTTTTTTTCATGGGTATCCACTTGGCTAAATAGAGATGCGGATACCTTAATGAATAAAGGTGTCAGTTTCGTGTCGAACTCATGAACATCAAATGACAGAACGGTTAAGTTTTGATGACAGGTTATTTATGTGATTGGGTTGAATGTAAGTGTGGGATTCTCAAGCTGGGGCTTCATGGCCATTAAGCGAAACCGAAAGTTGAATGTCGTGGGCGCGAATAAATTCGCGCCCACAATAGATCAAATCCTATCGCCGAAATTCTCTACGCAGCCGTTACAAGCGAGCAGGCGTTTCGATGTAACTGCACCACATTGTTGCTGGATTGCTGACAAATTGTTCAAAAAACATCAGGCTGTGCATTATTGAAAAATAATTGCCATTAATAATCAGTCTGTTAGCTATGAGAATAGACTGGCATTTTAATTGCTAGATTTAGAGCAGCCGGGATACCTACATCCATCTGATGTGTGTACTTGGTGTTTTTCAATAATAGTGAGGTATTAATATGTTTGAAGTCACTCTGTTGTTTCTCGTCATGCTTGTAATTGCAGTATGCGCTTTTTTACCAGTGGGTTGCAGCGTGCGGCCTTCCGCCAAATCTTATCAACAATCCGCCGCCGGTGATTCCTGTTCGGATTCAGAACTGGTAGTTCCCGTGGACTCGACATCCAAGCAGAGTTTTCTCACCCATCTGCAAAGCGAAATCGAATCTGCTCTTTTTCCGCGTCCTACCGACTCTATCCTTCAGCGGCATTACGATGCGTTGGTCAACGCCGAACTGGAGAACCGTTTGGCCGCAATGCCGGATTCATAATAAGTATCAAGTTAAATCGCTAAGGTAAGCTTTCCTTGTAACAGTCCGTTCATTTTTATCGCATTCCCATGCTCTGCGTGGGAATGCGAGCAGTTAAAGCCCTAATGTAAGTTTTCTTGCAACCGTCCGTTCATTTTGTCGCATTTGTTGCATAACGCACATTAGCTGGTTTTTTTCTGGGCTCTTTTTGTAATTATTTCTCCCATAATTACAAAGGTTTCTCGGTCGACGCCAATCCGGCATAGATGTTGCTCCAGCTATGCGGAGCAGCGTCGGCTGAAGAACATACCGATCACTGCGTTAGATTTAAGCATAATAACAATAAGCGCTTCCAAGCTGATAAAGCGGTCGTTGGCAAGACTGTGCGTTTTGGAAACGCGGTACTGAAGATTGCCTGTAGGCCGTGCATTCTTCAAGTCACCATAACGCCAGGAGTTCCTGAATGATTGAAACCTTTTACGATGTCATGCGCAGGCAGGGCATCACGCGCCGCAGTTTTCTCAAGTTTTGCAGCCTGACCGCTGCCTCGTTAGGGCTTTCCCCCGCTTTCGCTCCCAAAATCG
>Ga0207975_100986_pt1 | contig 10204 bp, 9 predicted proteins | sample LakWasMe91_HOW11_2_FD_183913 | JGI IMG/M metagenome (GOLD analysis project Ga0207975, IMG submission 183913) | Freshwater sediment methanotrophic microbial communities from Lake Washington under simulated oxygen tension - Sediment Metagenome... | ecosystem: Environmental > Aquatic > Freshwater >...
CAGTTGGTGTATTCATTCACTGGGCTGCAGAAGACGATGCTAAAATCCAACAATACAACTACGAAGCGACTAAAGAAGCTCTGAAACGTGCTGTTGCCGGTACTCCTACTGCTGCTGAAGTTGTTGCAGCTAAAGGTACTGCTGTACATCCATTCGCTGCTAACTAAGTTTTATTTAGTTATCAAGAATGCTAAAAATACCCCGGTTTAACGGGGTATTTTTTTGCCTGAAATTTCAGCAATATCTTCAGATTTAATGGTGCGTGAATGCAACGCGCTGGCAACAAGCGCTTGATGGATTCCCGTCTCACTTAAAAGTACACAATCCTGTTTATTCCTTACACCGCCTGCGGCGATAAAATTCTTGTCCGGATATTGCCTGCAAAACTCAGTCAGCTTGTTCAGGTCGGGTCCATGGTTGCTGCCTACGCGCTCCAGGGTCATGATGATGATATTTTCCGGCCAAAAAGTGGGATCGGAAAAAAGACTAGGCGCCCCCAAAGCATTGGCATTCGAATAATCCAGCGACAGAATAAAGTTGTTTTTATAGGCTTTGATTTCTGAGACGGTTTCGTTCCGATAGGATTCGCTGCCCAAAACAGGCAGAGCGTTGCCGGGCAGTGGCGCGGCTTCGTCGTATTTTTGATAGCCCTGGTCTATCCAGAATGTTATCTGCGGAAAACGAGTCAGCACCTCGTTTATTAATTGCTTATGGTTGCCCTGATCAGTAATCGCATTCAGGTCTGCAATATAGAATGTGTCAAATTTACAGACGCCCAGAAATGCTTCAATAACCCGAAAAATATCAGACGACTTGCACAACGCGGTGTTAATGGCTTGGTAGCGCTCGCGCAGGCCTTGCCGGGCGTGAACTACAACGCCGTCCTTTAAGTCTATTACCGGGATTATTTTCATAAGGCGGGGTTTGCGGGTGATACAATATAACGCTTTATTTTATAGCTGTTTATTGAATATTGTGAAAATTCTGGTGTTCGAGTATATCACTGGCGGCGGCTTTAATAAGCAGGAGTTGCCTGATTCGTTGGCTAGAGAAGGCGGTCTGATGCTTAACGCGTTGCTCAATAAGCTGAACCAAGCAAACCAAACCCGGTCAAACAGCCTCGAAATTACCGTCATGTTGGATTGGCGGCTTAACGATACCGCAATCAGGACAGGCATAAATACCGTCATCATCAGGCCTGAGCATGATAGTACAGAAGAATTTACGCGACTGGTAAAGCACTGCGATCTGGCCTGGCCGATAGCGCCGGAGTTCGACGGTATCTTACAAAACCTGTGTCAAACGGTTGAATCATTAGGCAAGATGTTGCTGACATCGCCGTCAACGGCTGTCGCTATTGCCGGCAACAAGCTCAATACTTATGAGCGGCTTAACCGGCATCATATAGCTGCCGTTCCTACTCGGATATTTGAAAAGACTTATTCCCCCGGCGAGTGGATCGTTAAGCCGGTTGATGGCGTAGGTTGTGCTGACAGTTATGTCCTCAGCACCCGGCAGGACTTTGAGCGAATGGCGACACAAAAAGGCCAAGACTGCATGGATGCAGGAGGTAGAGCAATGCAGGGAGCAATTGCCGAATATGTCATACAGCCGCATCTTCAAGGCGCAAAAACCAGTTTATCGTGTTTGTTCAAGCAAGGCCGCGGCTGGCTAGTGTGCGCCAATTTACAGCGTTTTGAGTTTATCAATCAGCAATATCATTTGATAAACATTGTGGTGAATCACCATCCCGATCTTGGCTTGTATCAGCCCTTGATCGATAAAATCGCCCAAGCCTTGCCTGAGTTATGGGGCTATGCGGGTATCGATTTGATAGAAAACGATCGCCTATGGGTGCTCGAAATAAACCCCCGTCTGACCACTTCATTTGTCGGCATCTACGATGCCTTAGGCATCAACATTGCCGAGGCTGTTTTACAGTTAGTGCATGGCGATCCGATACTCAATCCGGCTTACAACAGGCCTATCACCGTTCAAGCGCAACAGGAAACCCATGCAAGCTAATATTATGGGCTGGGACATAGGCGGCGCTCATGTCAAAGCGGCGTTAATCAATAGCGCCGGTGAGATTATCGCCGTTTATCAGCAACCGTGTCCGTTATGGAAGGGACTGGCTCAACTGCGACAGGCTGTAACCGCTATTATGCAGGCACTGCCCGACTCAAATCCTCGTCATGCGATGACCATGACCGGCGAGCTGGTCGATTTGTTTGGTAATCGGGATGATGGCGTTAAGCAAATCATTCAAACCATGACCGAGCTGTTGCCCGGATCGGAAATCCTGGTTTTTGCGGGCCAGGAAGGCTTTTTGAAATCCGCGCAGGTCGAAGTCGGGCATTATGCGTCTATAGCCTCCGCCAACTGGCTGGCCAGCGCCTCATTTGCCGCGCAAAAGTTGGGCAGCGGTTTATTTGTCGATTGCGGCAGTACCACCACCGATATACTTTTGCTTAACGACGGGCAAGTGCTGGCGGAAGGCTACACCGATTACCAGCGCTTAATATCCCAAGAGTTGATTTATACCGGCATCGTCAGAACCGCGGTGATGGCCGTTACGCAAACGGCGCAGGATCAAGGTGAAAAAATCGGCTTAATGGCCGAATATTTCGCCACTATGGCCGATGTTTATCGGGTCACCGGCGAACTCAATGAGCTACATGATCAAACCGATACCGCGGATGGCGCCGAAAAAACAGTCCTCGCCAGCGCCAGGCGATTATCCCGGATGATAGGGTGCGATTTTTATCCCGACGAATTGCCGCGTTGGCAGCAATTTGCCGAAAATATCCGTGATCAGCAAATACAGCAAATACAACGCGGCTGCGAAACCCGGCTATCCCAACATGCGCTTTTGCAACACAGCCCAGTGATTGGTGCCGGGGTAGGGCGGTTTTTGGTTAAACGGATTGCGTTGAACGTGGGTCGCCCTTACCTGGATTTTGCCGATTTGTTTCCAGTAGCGGCGATTCAGTCCGGCATGACTACGGCGGATTGCGCCCCTGCCGCCGCGATAGCGTATTTGGCCGTAAAAACAGTTTAATCATGCAATAGCGATTCGATATTTAACTAATTGTGATAATATATTATTTTTTGTCAACATTAATAAATGTTTACAGGCTCTATGGAAAAAGTTGATGTATTTGATCTGATCGAGCGGATGTCAGCGCTGATCCGCTCTGAAGAACGCAAAAAATGTACTGAATTAGGCTTGCAACCGGTTCATTTGCAGGTAATGGACTATTTGTCTCGCTGCAACCGTTATAGCGACACCCCGGCGGCGCTTACCAATTATTTGGGCATGACCCGTGGCACCGTATCCCAAACCTTGCTGTTGCTGGAAAAAAAAGGCTACATAAAAAAAACAGCCGATGTAAACGACCGGCGCATGGTGCATCTTAGTCTTGTGGCTGAAGGCGATGCGCTGTTGAATAGAGCCCGGCCTGTAGATTTATACAGTCAAGCCTCGGCAATCTTTAACGAAAATGAAAGCCAGGAAAATGTTTTTGTTAACGCACTGACCGCATTGCAAAAGGCCAATAAATCCCAATCGTTTGGGTTATGCAAAACCTGTAAATATTTCACCACAACGTCGGATGGCTTCGTTTGCGGCTTGACCAAAGAACCGCTTAGCCAAATCGATAGCGAGAAAATATGCCAGGAGCATACCGTTTGTTGATCGTTGCGTCATTGTTTGCATGGATGTAGCCGGGCAACGGTATAAAAAAGAATATCAATAATCTGTGCAGTAGACGCATGATTGGCTGAGTCTTTTTTCAGGAAACGGCTAGGCTTACGGGGTTGCCTTAATTTTTCAGAGAATAACGTGGAAGATTTAACCACTGATTTAGTCGCGCTACAAAGTCATTTAGAAACCCTGTTTAAGCGCGTTCAGCAAAACAGCGCTACGTTACAGAAGTTTCGGGCATTCGAAATAAGATTGCTCAAGCTCAATGCTTTGCCTGACATCATTAAGCACTTGCTTGAAGATGCTAAAAATTATTTTGACCTTGATGTGATCAGTTTATGCCTGATTGACGAAACCGGTGAAATCGCAAAAACGCTTACCGATAATGGTTATCCGTGCAACTCAAAAAACGGCTTGATGCTGCTGGATAGCGAAGCGTCTTCAAAATCAACAACCATTCAACCCTATATCGGCGTTTATGAAAACAGCCCATACGTGGGTCTTTTTCCGCACATTGAAAAACAACCGGTTAGCGTTGCCATTACCCCCTTAACTCGCCGGAGCAAATACCTGGGGACTTTAAATCTCGGCAGCTATCAGCAGGATAGATTCGCCGATAATATGGCTACGGATTTTATTGAGCACCTTAGTTCTGTCATTAGCGTTTGCCTGGAAAATAATCTTCATGTCGAAGAGATAAAACGAATCAGTTATATCGACGTATTAACCGGGGTTAATAACAGACGCTTTTTTGAACAGCGCATTGGTGAAGAGTTAAAACGCAGCCAACGCAATGCAGGGCCGCTATCCTGTCAGTTTTTCGATATAGATTTCTTCAAGTCGGTCAATGACAAGCATGGTCATCAGGGCGGCGATTTGGTGTTGTCGCTGGTCGCCGCGACCATAAAGCACCAGTTAAGAGACAATGACGTATTTGTCCGTTACGGCGGAGAAGAATTTGTCGCCTTGTTGTCCAATACCGATGAAGTCAGGGCGATGGAAACAGCGGAACGAGTACGTAAAGCTATTCAGACGCTGGTTATTGCCGTTAATGATATTTCGGTATCGGTTACCGTTTCTATCGGCGTGTCAACTTATGTGCCGGATGGCACATCTATTTCAATAGACGGGGAAATCGCTACCCGCTTGGTGAAATCAGCCGATTCCGCCTTGTATAGAGCCAAACATAATGGCCGGAATCGTGTGGAAAATGGTGGGGTTGTTACAGATAAACAAGTGTTATAAATAAACGACTAACCACGAAGACACGAAGACACGAAGACCACGAAGTTATTACATCGATTTTTCTTCGTGTCTTCGTGGTGAATGCTTACCCCTTTAACGCCTTCAATACCGCCTGCATAGTTGCATTGGCATCGCCGAACAACATCCGGGTGTTTTCCAGTACGAATAACGGATTACCCACACCGGCATAGCCTGACGCCATACTGCGTTTCAGCACGACAGTGGTTTCGCCTTTCCAACACTCCAGCACCGGCATACCGGCAATCGGGCTGTTAGGGTCGTCCAATGCCGACGGATTGACAATGTCGTTAGCGCCGATCACGATCGATACGTCAACATGTCCCCAATCTTCATTGATTTCGTCCATTTCATAAACAATGTCGTAAGGCACTTTAGCTTCAGCCAGCAGCACGTTCATGTGGCCGGGCATCCGTCCTGCAACCGGATGGATGCCGAAACCGACTTTCTTGCCTTTATCGCGCAACAATTTAGTGATTTCATTAACCGTATGCTGGGCTTGCGCAACCGCCATGCCGTAGCCCGGAATGATCATGATGTTTTTGGCATCCAGCAATAATTGCGCGGTTTCTTCGGCGCTGATCGGCGTGACTTCGCCTTCAATCACTGCGGCTTCGCCACCCGAGGTGCCAAAACCGCCGGCAATAACGCTGATGAAGTTGCGGTTCATCGCCCGGCACATGATGTAACTCAAGATCGCGCCGCTGCTGCCGACCAATGCGCCGGTCACAATTAACAAATCGTTGCTTAACATAAAACCGGTTGCCGCAGCCGCCCATCCTGAATAACTGTTGAGCATGGATACCACCACCGGCATATCAGCGCCGCCGATAGCCATAACCATGTGTATGCCGAATGCCAGCGCAATGACGGTCATCAGCAATAAAGGCAAGGTGCCGCCGCCGGTTTCGGTTTGTTGTAAAAACATCCGGCCCAGAATGACGGCTGCAATCAGCAGACCTAAATTCAACCAATGGCGGCCCGGCAGTAACATCGGTTTGCCGCTGATACGCTCGCTGAGTTTGCCGAACGCAATGACCGAACCTGAGAAAGTGACGGCGCCGATCAGAATGCCGATGTAAATTTCCACCTCATGGATATTTTTTTCCACGCCGCTTAAGGTTGTCGATGCGTCCATGAAATTGGCATAACCCACCAACACAGCCGCCATGCCGACCAAACTGTGCATGATAGCGACCAGTTCCGGCATTTGCGTCATTTCGACTTTTAATGCGGCTTTAGCGCCGATAGCGCCGCCGATTAACAAGGCAACGATCAAAATAGCGTACGAGGTGACCGATGCGCTTAACGCCGTAGCGATAATGGCAATCGCCATACCCAGCATGCCGTAATAATTGCCGCGGCGGGCAGTTTCCTGATTACTTAAACCACTCAGGCTGAAAATGAACAGAATGGTGGCGACGATGTAAGACATCGTGACTAAACTATGGGACATCATATTCTCCGGTTATTTTCTGAACATTTCTAACATACGGCGAGTGACCAAAAAGCCACCGGCAATATTGATAGATGCAATGAGTATCGCCAATCCGGCCAGCACACTGATAGTAAGGCCCGGCGCGGAAACTTGCACCAGCGCGCCGATCACGATAATGCCGCTGATGGCATTGGTCACACTCATTAACGGCGTGTGCAGCGATGCAGACACATTCCAGATCACCTGATAACCGATGAAACAGGCCAGTACAAACACGGTAAAGTGCGACATGAACGAAGCCGGGGCCACTGAACCGATGCCGAACAGCGCCAAGCCGCCAATAATTAAAGGAATAAATTGCTTAACCGAGTCGGGAATGACGGATTTTTTCGGTTCTTGTACGGATGCATAAGCGGGAGCTTCGGTTTGCGGGGCAGGGGCGGCGGAGAGTTTGGGCGGTGGCGGCGGCCAGGTGATTTTGCCTTCTTTAATCACCGTGGTGCCGCGTATCACCTCGTCTTCCATATTGACGTTGATCTCGCCGTTTTTCTCCGGGCAAAGTTCGGTCAATAAATGTCTGAGGTTAGTCGCGTAAAGCTGGCTGGATTGATTCGCCAAACGGCTGGGCAAATTGCTGTAACCGATAATGGTCACGCCGTGTTTTACCACCACTTGATCTTTCTCGGTCAGCGCGCAGTTACCGCCTTGTTCGGCCGCCAAATCGACAATAATACTGCCCGGCTTCATGGATTTAACCATGCCTTCCGTAATCAGCTTGGGCGCCGGTTTGCCGGGGATCAGCGCGGTGGTGATAATAATGTCCACTTCCATCGCCTGTCTGGCAAATAGGGCCATTTCAGCTTCGATGAATTCCTTGGACATGGTCTTGGCGTAACCGCCCGCGCCGGCGCCTTCTTCTTTAAAGTCCAGCATCAAAAACTCGGCGTCCATGCTTTCGATTTGTTCTTTAACTTCGGGTCGGGTATCGAACGCCCTGACGATAGCACCCATGCTTTTTGCGGTACCGATCGCGGCTAGACCTGCAACACCGGCGCCGATCACCAACACCTTGGCAGGCGGGATTTTACCGGCGGCGGTAATCTGTCCGGTAAAAAAACGGCCGAAATGCTGAGCGGCTTCAATAACGGCGCGATAACCGGCAATATTCGCCATGGAACTGAGCGCATCGAGCTTTTGCGCCCTGGACATGCGCGGTACGCTGTCCATAGCCAGCACCGTAGCGTCTTTAGCGGCCAGCTTTTGCATTAATTCTTCATTTTGCGCAGGCCAGATAAAACTGATTAAACGGCCGCCTTTGGATAACAGGTCGATTTCGTCAAGCGCCAGCTCGGGGTGTCTCTCGGGCGCGCGGACTTTCATCACGATATCCGCTTTTTTCCACAAGTTCTTGGCATTGTTAACGATTTCAACGCCTACTTCTTTGTAGGCTTCGTCGGAAATATTTGCGGCAAGCCCCGCCCCGCTTTCGAGCAGGACGGAAAAGCCCAGTTTTATAATTTGTTCGGCGGCCTCAGGCGTAGTGGCCACGCGTTTTTCACCTGGGTGGATTTCTTTAGGTATACCAATCTTCATACAATCTCCAATGGGAGTAGTTTAAGAGCATAGTGAGCAAAGGTCTTAACCTCAGTCAAAACCTCAGCGGGGAGAATAGGAGATTAGGCGGTGTTTTTCAATAAAAAACATAAATGGAGGGATGTTAAGGATATGGTCAATAATAACTTTCCGATATGGATTGGGTGAAACTTTTCCGTTCGCCCTGAGCGTGTCGAAGGGTGAGCGGGAAAATTTCGGGCTACCGCGTCAAGCCGATCATGCTTCGACAAGGCCTTTAGTCCTGAGCGCAGCCGAAGGGTCAGCACGAACGGCTCGACGATCGAAAATAGTGGTTTCGGGAAGTTATTTTCAACCAAACCCTAAGCGGGTGAGGATGGCTATGTGCAGAGTGCATAAGTATCTACACAAGTACCGGCCCCTTCTCCCTTGAGGGAGAAGGTTGGGATGAGGGGATATAAAGGGTTGTTTTTATTCTCCTCACCCCAACCCTCTCCAGCAGGAGAGGGAGCTAAGCCGCTTTGTAACTCATTGTATTTATATAAAAAAAGTTGTGTGTATAGCTGTGGTGCAGAGTGCGGACGAGTTGCAAATCCGTTCGGGGTTGATTCAGAATCAGAGCTGATCCAATGGACTCAATACGCCCCTGCCGCCTTTATTCAGCACATGGGTATAAATCATTGTTGTGGAAACATCGCTATGCCCCAACAGTTCCTGCACCGTGCGGATGTCATAGCCCGCTTCCAGCAAATGCGTCGCAAAAGAATGCCGCAAGGTATGCGGCGTGGCCGGTTTGGCAAGCCCCGCGGCTTACACCGCTTTTTTCATCGCCCGTTGCAATAATTTCTCGTCAATATGATGGCGGCGCTCCATGCCACTACGCGGGTCAATCGAATAACGACCGGAAGGGAAAATATACTGCCAGCACCATTCCGTTGCCGCATTCGGATACTTGGTCGCCAACGCGTCCGGCAGAAAGACATTCGCCTTGCCGATGCGATTATCGTCTTCAAACAAGGTCCGCCGCTGTTCCATATGCGTCTGCAACCCGGTCACCACCGAAGACGGCAACATCGTTACCCTATCCTTTCCGCCCTTGCCATCGCGGATCAGAATCTCACTGCGCTCAAAATCCACATCCTTAACCCGCAAACGTACGCATTCCATCAAGCGCATCCCGGTTCCGTACAGCATATTCGCCATCAAGCCATGCATGTCTTTCATCCGCGCCAGCACCTCCCGTACTTCCGTGCGCGTCAACACCACCGGCAAGCGTTGTGGCTGCTTGGCGCGCACCACATTATTCAACCACGGTAAATCTATGCCTAACACCTCCTTATATAAAAACAGTAGCGCCGATAATGCCTGGTTCTGCGTCGAAGCCGATACATGCCCATTCACCGCCAGATGCGTTAAAAAAGACTCCACCTCCGTAGTCCCCATTTCTTGCGGATGACGTTTGTTATGAAACAAAATAAATCGTTTGATCCATTGCACATATTGGGTTTCTGTACGGATGCTGTAGTGCTTGACTCGAATGCGGTCACGCACTTGGTCCAGTAGCTTGGGAGGTGTATTTTGCATTTGCATAAAAAGGTTGCTATCAATAATGGATGTACTATAGAATCTAGTCTAGCATGCCAAGTTGGTGGCATTATACACCGTTATATACTGGCAATTTGAATTTAATATGCACCTAAAAAGGTGTCTACTTAACGTTAGGTGTTCAATGAAGGCTAAGATATATTCCAACATTGCGGGGAACTTGATCGTTAAGCGAGCTCCACCAACCTTACGTGGACAAGTAGTGCTGCGAAGGTTTGAAAAAGACAAAGAGGTTTTCACTCTGCTTGTATTTCCGACGCAGAGTAAAAACACAATTTTCTCTGGCGCAGTTAATCATGTCCTTAGCGAAGTACCAATCACAGAGCGGTTAGTGGCATTTGGTGGTTGCTTCACACTTGAATCTCTTGCGCTCCTCAGGGAGCGAGGAGCTGAAATATTCGCGGTATCAGATTTCCCGTGGACGGATGAAGGGTTCACTGTGATTCGTGAGGCAATCGCATCACCAATAAAGTTTCCACCAAAAGAACCGAACACCTAACGAATAAGGTTAGATTGTGTGAGCGATAGCGAACCACAATCTGAACCGGTTGTTGGACAAGCCCGGTGGAAGCCGGAAGGCCGACTTTATTATAAGAAAATATCTTTTCGGATTTTTTGGG
>Ga0207975_100994_pt1 | contig 10113 bp, 10 predicted proteins | sample LakWasMe91_HOW11_2_FD_183913 | JGI IMG/M metagenome (GOLD analysis project Ga0207975, IMG submission 183913) | Freshwater sediment methanotrophic microbial communities from Lake Washington under simulated oxygen tension - Sediment Metagenome... | ecosystem: Environmental > Aquatic > Freshwater >...
CAAACGAACTCATCAGATAATCGCTGTATAACTCTAACAGAGAATTTTTCATGACATATACCTCACATGAATCCAGTCAACAGGCAATATTCTATGCCTTTATCAACTTCAGTGCGTAACATCAGTTGTTAATAACGGATGTTACGCATTGCCCGCGAAAATAGATGAACGTGCCTTAACTGAATGATCGTGACGGATAAGGTGGTAGTGAGCACGGCACGCCATGGAGGATATTCCTATGCAGGGAACAAGATATTTCCGGGCAATGATAAGGAGCATCAAATCCGTGTCATCTGTGGCCTATATTTTTCGCGGCGGTGATGGCCAATGCATGGCATCAGTTAATAAGGAAATAATTTACATACCCCGGCCTGGATTGTAGGTATTCGTACCAATATTTTTTATCTCATTTTAAACTTAAAATATCCTTAAATTATTTTATAGCTAACTCGAACTATTTAAGGCCTGTAATAGCGTTATTGATAACGTTCGCATACTTTTAAAGAGTTAAATATAGAGTAACAATAAATGTTAAAGCCGGTGTCGGTAGATTTTGTTCGCTGGCTGAAACATCTTGCTAATAAGCGAATAATTTGAACACCGCTGACCTAGGTTGTAGGTATTCGTACCAATATTTTTTACCTCATTTTATACTTAAAATATACTCAAGTTATTTTATAGGTTACTCAAATTTTTTAAGGTCGATAATCGGGCTTTTGATAATGTTAGTCTCCTTTAAAATGGTTGAATATAAGGTAGCTATAAATATTAAATAATGTGTCAATAAGTTTATTGATCATTAAAGTGACATTCTACATGCCTATATTTAAAAGTTTATTGCGATATATTAATCGTTAGTTAAACAATATAGGCAGGTGGTTGTGAAAATAGGATGTTTTTGATAGAGGGATCTTTGATAATGTAATTTATGATGCAAAAATAGTGTAAATAATACTTTTTTAATTTCATATTGAGGAATAAATCATGAAAAAAATAACAAACCAATTAAAAGCATTTTTTGCTGATGAAAAAGGTGCGGAAACTGTTGAATGGGTGATGATTGCTGCCGTCTTGGCTGGCATTATAGCGATTGTTTTTTGGCAGACCTTGCAAACCGGTCTTGATACCAGTATAGACAACATAGTAACTAAGATGACTAAAGTCTACTAAGTACTATTGTAAATCGGTCTTCTTCATAGTCTATGTCAAGTGGAGAAGATCGATTTTATTATAAATGCTTGGTTTTTTTATTATTCTATAATAATGACTAACTTGTTATAAATATTTAAGTTTTCGATGTTTATTGTCATTATAGGTTGCTGGATTTTTATCGCGCCGGTATGCGTAAGGCATGAATAGTATATTAAAAAAGATAAGCAATTAAACTATTGTGTATTTATATATTATTACAATGGCAATATAGTATGGTGTATATGATTATTGGTCATTGTTTTAAATACGCTTTTCGTTTGGCAGTTAAGCCTTAATTAATAACATTATACTCGATTTATGATTATTATTTACTTAACATTAATTGCATTTGTATTGATTGCAGCAATTTACGATGCGGCCACGCAAAAAATACCTAACTGGACTTCATTGGTTATTGTCGTATTGGGGTTGGGCTGGAATATTTTTTCCGCTGAAGGGTTAGGCGTTCGGGATAGCGGTTTTGGGCTACTTGCCGGTTTGCTGCTGATGCTGCCGAGCTATGTTTTCGGAGGCATGGGGGCCGGCGATGTGAAACTCATGGCGGCGATAGGGTCGGTGGTAGGTATTAATCAGGTGCTGGACTTGGTCTTTTATAGCTATATGGTAATGTTTGTAATGGCCATACTTTTTATAGTTGTGAAAGGGGATCTGATTAAGCTGTTGTGCAGGTGTAGGACGCTTATTTATGGCGTATTTTCGGGAGTATTGGCTTATCAGAAACCGGACCCATCAGATGCAGCAAGTAGCCGATTGCCCCTGGCTCCGGCTATCGCACTCGCTACCTGTTATGTTTTATATCCGGCTCTTTGCAACTCAGGATTTATGGCGGATTTATGTCTCTATTAGAACTCATTAAACAACCCCGCACGATTGACGAGACCGCTCTCGATGCCGAGTTATTGATTGATTTAACGCTAAAGCATTTTTATGACGGCGGCGTGCTGGATTTGCAGCAGTTAGCCGACCGGATGGCATTGACAGGAAACCTGCTGGAAGGAATTCTGACTACCTTGCGCAAAGACTCCCGAATTGAGGCGCTGGCCGCAAAAGAAAATAGCGCAGGAGTGCGTTACCAGTTAACCGATTTAGGCCGCGCCGAAGCGAAAAACGCCTATTTACGCAGCGGCTACATTGGTCGCGCCCCGATTACGATCGATCACTATAGGCAGTTGGTTGAAGCGCAATCAGTGTTCAATTGCACGGCAAGCAAAGAACAACTAAAGGACGCTTTTGCCGGTGTCGTGCTTGAAGATCATTTGTATGACCAACTGGGGCCCGCCTTGCATTCCGGCCGGGCCATCATGGTGTACGGTCCGGCAGGTAGCGGGAAAACCTATATTTGTAAGCGCCTGGCGCGATGTTTAGGCGGCCCGGTTCACCTACCCTATGCTATTTCTGTGGGCAGGGAAATCATCCAGTTTTTTGATCCGCTGATTCATGTGCCGGTTTATCAAGCCAGCGAGAAAGTCGGCTATCACTTTGAAAACCGCACCGATCAACGCTTGATTTTATGCGAACGTCCGGTTGCTATCAGCGGTGGCGAGTTGACCATGGACAGACTCGAATTGCGTTACGACCCGGTCACCCGCTTAAACCACGCCCCTATCCAGTTAAAAACCAATAATGGTATTTATATCGTTGACGACATGGGGCGGCAGCGTATGCCCCCCATTGAATTGTTAAACCGCTGGATTGTGCCGATGGAAGAGCACATCGATTATTTGACGGTGGGGACAGGTCAGCATTTCCCAGTGCCGTTTGATACCGTGCTGGTGTTCTCAACCAATTTACATCCGCTGGAATTGGCGGATGAGGCTTACTTAAGGCGTTTGGGTTACAAAATACAATTCACTGACATTACTAAGGAGCAATTCACCTTGATTTGGGGGGATGTGTGCCGGGAACGGAGTGTAACGCTTGAAGAAGGCGTACTGGGTTGCGTTTTCGAATTATATGATCAAACCAAGCGGTCTTTTTTGCCATGCCAACCCAGGGATTTGATTGGCATCGGACTTGATATGGCGGCATTTAAAAACAACCGGGGACACCTAAGCAAAGAAAACATCAGGCTCGCGTGGGATACCTATTTTATTGATATATAGGAAGAGAGGTGACTAAATGAACAGACGATTTATTATTATGCTGAGTATTGCATTACTGCTGTCTTTGCTTGCAGCGTGGGTTGCCAATCGTTGGATACAAGGCAGGGCGGTGCCCGATACGGCGATGTCTGTTGTTGTCGCAGCAGTCGAAATCCCCTTTGGCGTCAAGCTTGAAGAATCCCAGGTTAAGCTGATCGCTTGGCCGGGCAACTCAGCTCTGCCGCAAGGGGCTTATTCATCAAAAGAACAAGTCGTCAACAAAGTTGCGATGAACAAATTTTATCCGGATGAAATCATCACGGAAAAAAGGATTTCGGAGTATTTGGGCGGCAGCACGCTTTCCGCATTGATCACCAAAGAATACCGTGCCATTTCGGTGCGGGTTGATGATGTGGTTGGTGTGGCGGGGTTTATTTTACCTGGAAACAAGATCGATATTCTGTCCACGAGAATGGATAGGACCACCAATAAGGCGACGACACGAACACTGTTGCAGAATATCAAAGTCTTGGCGGTGGATCAGGAAGCTTCCCAGGAAAAAGAAAAACCGGCCATAGTCAGAGCGGTTACGCTGGAGTTAAGGCCGGATCAGGCTGAGATAATGGTGCAGGCCATGCAGGAAGGAACGATACAGCTGACCTTAAGAAATCCACTGGATAGCGTTGTGGAAGACACTGTTGTCGAAGTAGCAAAAGTTCAACCGAAGTCGGTTGAGAAAATACGAGGTAAAAAACGACTACTAAAGGTAATTCCATGGGCATAAGAGGTGCCGGAAGAATGGAATTAAAGATTGCCAACTTAAGGTGAATTTGCCGGTTTTATGGACGACCGGGATTCCTCATGCTGAGGTAAGTGGGTAGTCAAATTTAGTAAAAAATTAACGCTTGTTATTACCAAAATGAGTTCGCCATGAATCTAAAAATAAATAAAACAATAACCTGTATTTTCTCAATTATCGCGCTATATGGTGTTGCGCATTCTTCCGTTGCCGCGATAAGGAGTGCGGACATTAAATCTGTCAAGGTGCAGATTGGGTTAAACAAATCCAGGGTGATTACGCTGGATAAAGATATAGCTGAAATATCGCAAGGCAATTCAGCAGTTGCGGATTTTCCGGTGGATACGGAGGCTGCGGAGACCAGTTTTATGCCACCGAATCAAATATTAATCAGGGGTAAATCATTAGGCAGCACGAATTTGTATCTGTGGGGAGCGAACCAGAAAGTTATGGAAGTTCTGGATATTGAAGTGACGCATGACTTGGATTCATTAAAAACCAAGTTAAATGAGTTGCTTCCTAATGAAAATATAGCGGTTCGCTCATCGCAGAAAAATATCGTATTAAGCGGCGAAGTCAGCACCTTGGCCAATATGCAGGCGGCAATCGATCTGGCGCAAGGTTATTTAGGCACTTCAACAGCTCTTGGGGCGGGCAGTACAGGGAGTCCTGGAGGCTCCGGCAGCACTAACGTAACAACGAATACCGCCCAGCCAAAAGTCGACCCCAGTAAAAGCGCTACCCCGTCCGTTATAAACCTGATGGGCGTCGGCGGTGCCCAGCAGGTTATGTTGGATGTAAAAGTAGCCGAGATTGACAGAAAACTGATCAAAGGCCTGAATGTTAAATTTGGTGCGTTATCAACCTCCAATAGCTTTTCAGTCGGGGCTTTTAACGGAGGGGGGAGTTTAAATCCAGTGGGTATTGGAGGTTTGCTTAATCGCCATAGTTTTGACGCCGGCGCGCTGTTTTTACAAGCGATTAGCGGGACCGCTATTTTTAACCTGACCATCGATGCGGCCAATGATCAGCAATTGGCGAAAATTCTGGCCCAACCCACCTTAACGACGCTATCAGGACAACCGGCAACCTTCATTTCAGGCGGGGAGTTTCCGGTTCCGGTACCGCAAGGCGGCTCAGCTAACGGGGCAATTACTATTATATTTAAAGAGTTCGGTATCGGCTTGAAATTTGTTCCTGTGGTGCTGGATTCAGGGCGAATTAATCTGAACATGAACGTCAGCGTCAGCGAACTATCTGAAGATGCCGCTGTTGTTGCTCAGGCAGGCAATACCAATACCCAGTTTTCCATACCGTCGCTGACCAAGCGGGAAGCAAGCAGTACGCTGGAGTTGGCGGACGGACAAACCATGAGCATTGCCGGGTTAATCAGCGATAAATTGCGCGAGAACGTGAACAAGTTTCCGGGACTGGGCGATATACCGGGGTTGGGTGCGTTATTTCGGAGTTCAAAATTCCTGAATCAGCAAACGGAACTGGTGATTTTCGTTACTCCTCGTTTGGCTAAACCGGTACTGGCACAAAATGCACAATTGCCGACCGATAGTTTTGTTGCACCGGATGATGTCGATTTTTATGTGCTGGGCAGAACCGAATCAAGAAAATCCAGAAACCGCTGGGTAAAAAATGATGCCAACCCTATAGGTAACAAGGGCGGCCTTGACGGCGACTATGGTCAGCAATTAATGGAAGGGGGTCAATAATGAAAACGTTAAATAAAGGAAATACCAAGTGGACCGTGGCAGGTTTGTTGTTTTTAAGCTTGATGACGGGCTGCGCCGAATGGAATTCACATCCGGTCGTTACGGAACAAAATTTTGGTCATGCGGTCAACAATATGATTAAAAACCAGACTTTGTATCCCGAGCATGGTCGGAAGGATAACCCTACCCTGGGGCTGGACGGTCAAAAAGCCCAAGCCGTTATCAGAGCCTATCGGGAGGGTGCTTCGGAAAAGCTGGACAAGGCCAAGCAAGGCGCAAATTTTGACGTTAAAAATGTCGGGTCTGATTAGATATGGGTTTTGGCGCGGTTAATGCCGAGGCTTAAACATGCGAGCTCGACGGTTCACAGGAGCAGGATAATGAAAATAAATTGTTCAAAGAAACAGCGAGGCGTCGTTGTTGTAGTCGTGACCATTGCCTTACCGGTATTGTTGCTTATTATGGGGTTGGCGTTGGATTTTGGGCATGTATTTGTCAATAAAACACGTTTGCAAAATGCGCTTGATGCCACCGCATTAAGCGCGGCGATAGCCATTAATAAGAATATCAAAAATGGCACAGGGCCGGCAACGGATGCAGGGAAAGCAACGTTTAACAAGTTCATAGCCGGCTCAGGTAATGATGAATTGGCGGGCTTGGCGGCGAATAATCTGGTATTTGACTATTCCAGAACATTAAATCCCTGGGGAACCTTTGACCCCGTAACAGATAAGTTTGCGTATGTTAGAGTCACATCAACTGGCATGTTGAATGTGACGCCTGTCTTAATAAAAGTTACAAATCGGTTCACTGATGACATACCTATTCCGGCCATTGCTACTGCAGGCCCGGTAGGGAATAGTTGCGAATTGGTGCCTTTGGTCATCTGTCCGCAGGAAGGGGCGCCAACAGGATGTGATGAGAACGGCTGTAATGGCATCCCTTTTCATACAAAAGTCTGCTTGAAGGGGGGAACTGCGGCAGCAAAAGAGGGTACATGCCAAGATCCAAGTTTACCCACCGGAAACTTTGGCTTATTGCGATTTGATGGCTTTGCTGGCGGTGCTGATATAAGAGAGCTTTTAGCGGGTACTGTTAATACCTGTACCAATAATCCCACCTGGGAAAATGGAAATAAAGTAGGCCCCGTAACTCAAGGAATAGAAGATAGATTTGAAGCGGATCTGGTGCAAACAGAATATCAGGGCGAGTTTCCGAACGGGGGCTACCATCCCCAGTATATCGCGGATACTAACGCACAACTTGCAAAGACTCCAGTGCCGGCAGGCACCGCCAACAAGAGAGTTATGGCTGTCCCGGTTGTTGAGAATTGCTCTGCATCTCCAGTTAATATTGTCGCTGCCAGTTGCTTTCTTATGACAGAAGTACCTACACATACAGGAACTGCAAATGAAATCATAGGCGAATTAACGGCTGCCTGTCCCGGGCCTGGAGCTTTTGATCCCACCAATCCTGTGTTATTTGGTCCTTACAAAATCGTTTTATTTAAAAGCCCTGGGAGTGTCGACTCATGAACCTCATTAAACAAAAAGGAACATCAACTGTAGAGTTTGCCATGATGCTGCCGGTGCTGCTAATGCTGATATTTATGGTGTCTGAATTAGGCACTATGTTTTATCGGCTGAACGCTGTAACCAAGTCGGTACAAGATGCTGCCCGTTATCTGTCTGATGTCTCTGTTAGTCCAACCATTGCCTTGACCAATGCTCAGGTTAAAAATCTGATTTGTTCCGGGGATACTGGAGGCGCTGGGGCACAGATTGTACCGGAATGTCAGGCTAAATTGGTTTTGGAACCTCTGCCATCTGCCGTTTCCGGTCATATCACCGTATCAGCAAGATATCCGGCAGACTGGATATTGACTGGCGCTGTTATAGCATTCCTCAATTTGTCCGGTGAGCCTATGGAGCTCAGAGCCAGTAGCGTAATGAGGTTCACCCAATGATCAACAAACATAAACAGAAAGGTGCCGAAACCGTAGAATTTGCAATGATTGCATTGCTGTTCTTTGCAGTCCTGTTTGCCATCATAGAATTCAGTAGGGCTTTATTTGTCTGGAATGCCTTGACGGAAGCAACCCGCAGAGGCGCAAGGATGGCGGTTATTTGTCCCTATCAAAGCCCGATTCCGAAGCAAGTGGCTATTTTTGATGTCATTTCCGGCTCACTAGGGTCCAGTCCGATTATTGGTGGCTTGACCCCCGATATGGTGAGTGTGCGCTATTTGAATCAGGCGGGCGCTGTTGAGGCCAATCAAGCGCTGATAAAGTTTGCCGAGGTCAAAATCACCGGTTATATACACCAGTTAATTATTCCTCTCTGGGGCGGTTCGTTAACGGCTCCTGCATTCACAACGACCTTGCCCAGTGAAAGTCTGGGCTCTGTTCCTACTTATCCGGGAGATCCCGTGAGTGCGCCTAGCTGTAATTTTTAATTGCTGTTTATATGTTTTATATGCGGGTTCTCAATCAGTGTTGATCTGTGGCTGAATAGTTACGCATTCTTTTAATTTAAATTTTTAAGAAGATAGCAGATGAATAAAATAACTGAACATAAAATCAATTTGGTATTAATCGGTGCTGATGAGCTTACGCTTGAAAAACAGCTCTCTATTCTTTCTTACTCGAGCGATATTAAAAGTAAAGTAATCTGTAGCAAGACAATAATCGATTCCATTACTAAACATACCCAGGATGAAGATAGTATCGTCATTATAAATTTAACCGAAAATGGCTTGAAAGAGTTGCAGGTTTTAAATGATATCGACGGTAAGAAAGCCTCCATTGTCATTATCGGGGATCAGAAAAATGTTGAATTATTAAGTCAGGCAATCCGCGCTGGGGTTAAAGACTTTATTGATTTTAAGGATTATGAGGACAAGTTGGATGGCGTATTCTGTAATATTAAAAAAAATATAACCCATGTCTATAACAACAATAATGTTAAACGCTTAAATGCGATTATCAATGCTAAGGGAGGTAGCGGGTCCAGTTTTATAGCAAGTAATATGGCTTATGTTTTATCAAAAGATACCGGGTCAAAAGTGGCATTAGTTGACCTTGATTTACAATTCGGCTCAATTGGACTCAATTTTGATAAGATTCCAAAATATACAATTATAGAAGCATTAAATGCCGTGGAAGATTTGGATTCAATTTCATTAGAGGCTTATATGTCAAAATATAATGAAAATTTGAGTCTGCTATTGCCGTCGCCATCGGATATTTTACTGCCCGGCGAGATTAATATTTCTAATTTACAGAAGCTGCTGGAATTGCTGCAAATTAATTACAGCCAGATAGTCGTTGATTTGCCAAGATTAATTGATCCGGTATCAAGCATAATTATGGAGCAAGCAGATCAGATTACGCTGGTTATTCAGCAAAGTCTGGCTCAATTCAGGGATGGTCGAAGATTAATTCAGATATTAAACAAAGACCTTGATATTCCTTTGGATAGAATATCTATTGTGGCAAATCGATACGATCCCAAAAATAGTTTGCGGATAGAGGATTTGAAAAACATGGTTAATCACGACAATGTTTATGTGATTGCCAATGATTATGAACGGGTTGCCAGTGCATCAAATCTGGGTGTTCCGCTATGTGAATCATCCGCTAATTCAAAAATCGCCCATGATCTAAAGGCGCTTGCCAAAAAACTGGGGAATGTTGAATTTGAAGCTGGAAGAAGAAACCTGCTCAGTCGCTTTAGAACTTTTTTATCCTGAACTCTATATCGGATAGCCGCTAAATATTAAACGCTCTTTGCCATAAAAGCGGCGATTTACCGCGAAAGCCAAAAGTAGGCGCCTCAGAGGCGACACGAAATAAATATTGCACAGTCAGGCTACTCAAGGCTGCCTGGATGTATCGCATCGTACGTCATCCGCTCTATGCCAGCTATTGCCTGATATTTTTCGGCTATGTATTAACAAACACAACACTTTCGAATGTTCTTGTTTACCTGATAGCGATGGTTTTTATGAGCATAAGAATATTCCGTGAAGAGAAACACATAGCACTTGATCCTCTTTATCGTGAATATATGTGTAAAGTGCATTACCGGCTTATCCCGTTCATCTTTTAGTAGCGCTACATCGCATCGTCTCTCTGGTCAATCCCAGCTACATAAACCTTTTATGCAAAGATGAAAGGTCAATCCGAATCGTTTTTTGGCTAAATACCCGTAAAATTACGTATCAGGCTGAGTTTTAGTTATTTGCTTGTTATAATGGCGACAATTTTGTAACAGCATTAATTCTGATCGAGAGATTT